>OJDH01000010.1_pt1 | contig 180012 bp, 164 predicted proteins | sample 1592761 | NCBI WGS metagenome assembly OJDH01 (sample SAMN05416855, study PRJEB24817) | seawater metagenome | isolation source: Sea water | place: Canada:Atlantic | collected 2013-11 | reverse complement strand
GTTAAGCAGTATCGCTCTAAGCGTGTGGCGCGCTTAGCAATAACCGAAAGTGAAGAGCGTTTAAAACTGACTCTATGGAGCAGTGGTGACGAATTATGGGATTGGGATATTTATCAGGGTCAAGTCTTCCGCTCGAACACCTGGGGGATTATGGACTTTCCCCAAGATGATATTCGCGTTAACAGTGCCTATCAAGCCAATATCCACCAGAACGATCTTAAACGGGTTCAAGATGCGCTGAACGAGCACCTTCAAGATAAAACCGAACATTTTGAAGTCACATACCGAGCAAGTACCTTTAAAGGAGAATGGTTGTGGGTACTCGACCGTGGAAAGGTCGTTAGCCGTGATAACAATAATCAACCTGTTCGGATGACAGGTACGTTTAAAAACATCAGCCACCTCAAAGAAGCTGAAGAGCAATTAAAACTCTTCAAACGCTCCATTGAAACGATTTCAGACGGCGTATTTATCGCAGATACCAGCTTTAAGTACATTTCTGTCAACAAGGCATATTGCAAATACACGGGCGAAACGCGTGAGCAAGCACTAGCTAGCTACCTTACTTTCCATCAATACCCTGGAGCGTTCACCGAAGAAGTGAAAAAATCCCTTCGCCAAAAGGGTAATTGGAACGGAGAGGTCGAATCAAGGCGAATAAATGGCGAGAAGTATGAGATGGAATTGAACATCGATGCCATTAATGATGAAGACGGCCGCATTAGCCATTACGTAGGCGTATTTTCTGACATTACCCCTCGCAAGAGTACCGAAAAAGAATTGCTTAAGTTAGCCAACACAGATCCCCTAACCGACTTACCAAATCGCTCGTTCTTTCAAGCAAGCCATAATAATATCGTGCGCCGGGGCACCCAACATGCGCTGGTATGTTTGGACATGGACAACTTTAAAAAAATTAACGATTCATTAGGTCATCAGACCGGTGACTTATTGATCAAACAAATAGCACGGCGGTTGCAGAAATTAGCCGGTAAAAGTGCAACGTGCTACCGCCTTGGCGGTGACGAATTTAGTATACTGCTCGACAAAGACACTGACGTGCACAGTGTCACACATTTCACCCAATCCATTTTAGATGATTTGTCCCGCCCTTTCTTAATCAATCATCAAGAATTCGTGCTTGGTGCCAGTATTGGGATCGCATTTTATCCTGAGGATGGTAGTTCACCCCAGGAATTATTGAAAAATGCGGATACTGCTATGTATTTTGCAAAGAACGCTGGCGGTAACAAATATCAATTTTTCAGCGGCGAAATGAATCAAAATGCGGTGCGCCAATTACAAATAGAGAATCTGATACGCCATGGCTTAAAGGAAGATTTATTTAACGTTTATTACCAGCCTAAAATTGACATCGCTACCGGCAAGTTGGTTAGTATGGAAGCCTTAGTGCGCTTTGAACACCCAGAAAAAGGCATTGTAAGCCCAGCTCAGTTCATCCCGTTGTCAGAGCAAACTGGTCAAGTCATCGATATTGGTGAGGTGGTATTACGAAAAGCCTGTGAAGACACCAAACGTTGGGTCAAAGCGGGGATTTTCACCGGTCGCGTGGCGGTTAATATATCAGCCCGTCAGTTTGAATTACCGGATTTAGATGAGAAAATCGAGAGCATTTTGCAAAAAGCAGATCTTTCGCCATTGCATCTAGAGTGTGAAATTACCGAAGGCACATTGATGCAAGACCCTGACAATGCGCTGCGCATGATGACTCGTTTACGTGAAAGAGGCATACATTTAGCCTTGGATGACTTCGGTACGGGCTACTCTTCTCTGGCCTATCTAAAACGATTCCCACTCAACACCCTTAAAATAGATAAAGCCTTTATTGATGACATTGCCACCAGTAGCGTTGACCGGCACATGACTGCCGCTATTATCACCATAGCGCACAATCTTGGCCTCAAAGTCGTTGCCGAAGGTGTAGAGCATGAAGAACAGATGTCAATTTTACGTCGCTATGAATGTGAAATGCTGCAAGGCTATCTTTATAGTAAACCCTTAAGCTCTTCGCGCTTCGAACGCTTACTAAAAGAAAATCACCAGCTAAACAAATTATTACAAGGTAGCTAAGGGCAACCCCTTAGCTTTTTTAAGGTACTAGCGTTACCTAGTTTTCATCGCCAATAATTTAACCGCTATCGTTAGCAGCCCGATACTACATGGTCTGACGGGAATTTTATTAAATTCCTAATTTCTCCGTTCATTAAAAATAGAGAACCTGAATCTACGCAGTAATCGCAAAATATTGCGCTACCATTATTAAAAGTATCTACAGCTTCTCGCGTATAGCTCACCTCCTCGTTAAGTAACTTATCGAGTATTTTTCCTACCTAAAACACATTGGCACGCAATAAGCATTAATACTTTCGACTGACAAATAATAGTCAGCAAAACGTCAATAATAAAATAAAAAATATAAAGAGGAATATCCAATGTTAAAAGCTTATGCAATCGCTCTAGCCCTTACTACTGCTGCTCCTGTTGCTACACAATCTGTTGAAAGTGCTAAGGCTCCTGAAGCTACAAAAACAATAACTTCAACTGTAGAAAATAAAGCAATAAGAGTAGGTTCAGTAAGATTCTAGATTGCTAAATACTAATTGAATTTTATTATTCAGTAGAAAAAAGAGAGAGGAACTCTCTTTTTTTATGCCTACAATTCAAGGTAGCTTCACGAACAAAAGACTCAGATTTAACTAATTGGTCATTTGGTGAAATAACGCATAAAAAAACCGAGCTAGTCTGCTCGGCTTTCAAAGGCTAGTTAAAATACGCATTAGCTATTTTGGGTAAAACGTATCCTTACTCTCTGCCATGTCTAATAGGCGTTTAGCTGGTACAAACTTGTCACCGAGTTGCTGCTGATAATGCGTTAATCGTTCAACAACGTGCTCAATGCCTAAGGTATCCATATATCTAAATGGCCCGCCTAAGAATGGCGGAAAGCCGATACCAAATATCGCGCCTATGTCACCGTCTCTAGGATTACGCACCACACCTTCGTCAAGACATATTGCAGCCTCATTAAGCATGAGCAATACGCAACGCTCGGCAATAGTATTCTCGCTCAAACGGCTATTGGGCGTAATGCCAAGTAGATCATAAACGCTTTCATCAACTTCTTTGCCGGGCTTTTTACCTTCATAGTTGTAAAAGCCACGCTTGTTCTTCTTACCTTTTCGATCGTCCGCCAATAATTTGTCAAAACCTGGCGCTGACTCGAATCGCTCACCAAACTCGGCAACAAGAATTGGTCCTATTTTAGTGCCAACATCAATACCTACTTCATCTAAAAGTTTGATGGGTCCCACAGGGAAACCGAATTTGACTAACGCTTTATCAATCTGCTCAATAGGCTCCCCAGCCAATAAAATTTCTGCAGATTCATTCATATAAGGCGCTAAAATTCGATTAACATAGAAACCAGCGCCGTCTTTTACAACGATCGGGGTTTTGCCCTGCTTCTTCGCGAGTTCAACCGTGGTTGAGATTGTTTGATCAGACGTCGCTTCATGGGCAATTACTTCTGCCAACGGCATCTTATCTACGGGTGAAAAATAATGTAAACCAATAACATTTTCAGGGCGCTTCGCCTTAGCGGCAATTTGGCCGATAGGAATTGAAGATGTATTCGAAGCAAAAATCGTATGCTCTGAGCAATGCTCTTCTACATCCGCAACCATATTTTGTTTCAACGCTAAATCTTCGAAAACCGCTTCAATCACCACATCTGTATTATCAAACCCAACATAATCAACAGAGCCTGTTAGTCGTGATAACTGAGATTGCATTTCTGAATGCAGCATAAACTTACGCTTCACTTTTTTGTTCAAGATATCGTAGGAATATTTCATCGCATGCGCGATGCCATCGCTACGGATATCTTTGATTCGCGCCGGAAGTTTGGCTTTGGTTGCTGTCACAAACGCTATACCACCGCCCATTAACCCACCGCCTAACACGCCGATTTTCTTCAGCGTTTTAGGCGCGACACCTTCCACGCCATTTTCTTTTTTCATTTCAGTGGTAGCGAAAAATAAACTACGCAGCGCAGCTGATTCTGGCGTCATAACCAGATGACCAAAATGTTTAGCTTCCACTGCAAAACCTTGAGCTTTCCCCTTCTCTAGTCCCGTTTCGATGCAATCAATAATACGCTCAGGTGAGGGATAATTACCCATTGTTTTAGCCTGAGTTTGCTTGCGGGCTTGTTTAAACATGAGTTTTCGGCCCATAGGGGTGCGTTCAAGAAACTGACCCATAGCATCAAGTTTTACGGGTTTTCTATTCGGTTTGGGTTTTTTCGCCATTTCAATTGCGACTTCGAGCAAAATAGAACGCGGCACCATATCGTCAACGATACCGTATTTTTTGGCTTGTTTTGCTCGTACTGACGCCCCTGTGAGCATCATTTTCATCGCTTGTTGAACGCTAATTAGGCGCGGGAGTCTTTGTGTGCCACCACTACCAGGTAAAAGACCAAGCTGTACTTCAGGTAAGCCCAGTTGCGTCTTGTTGTCGTCACTACATACTCGCATATGACACGCCAACGCAAGTTCAAGTCCGCCGCCCAGAGCAGGGCCGTGGATCGCTGCGACAAATGGCACGGCCATATCTTCAATACGTTGGAATACCGCTTGCCCGCCTTTTCCAATCGCTTCAGCTTCCTCTGCACTTTTACATCCTGCGAGCATTGATATATCTGCTCCGGCCACAAAAGAATTGTCCTTACCACTGATTACGACTACGCCTTTAATAGCGCTATCGCTTTGAATTTGGTCAAGCATGTCCCCGACTTGTTCACCAAACTCCACTTTGAGTGTGTTCATGGTTTCCCCAGGCACATCCATACTCAAAATCGCAATACCATCATCACGTTTGGTTAAGGTAAACGCGCTAGGGGCAAGTTGTTGAGTAGTATTTTCGTTTGTCATTTTTTTGCCCTTATTCTGTTTCAACGATCATTGCAGCGGCCAAACCGCCAGCGGCGCAAGCGGTTAGCAATCCGCTGCCGCCTCCACGTCGATTTAATTCATTTAACATTTGAGTGATCATACGTGTGCCCGTCGCTGCAAATGGATGACCGTAGGCAAGAGAACTCCCCATAACATTAAATTTAGCCATATCAATTTCGCCTGTAGCCTTACTTCGACCAAGCTTTTCTTGGGCAAATTTATCACTGGCAAACATTTTGATATTCGCCAATGTTTGCGCCGCAAACGCTTCGTGCATTTCAATTAAGGTTAAGTCATTCAATGTCATGCCCGCTCTGTCTAACGCCATAGGCGTAGCATACGATGGTCCCATTAACATATCTTCCCACACGTCGATAGCGGCAAACGCATAGCTTTTAATGTAACCAAGAGGGGTATAACCCAATGCTTTTGCACGGCTTTCTGTCATCATCAATACGGCTGAAGCACCATCTGTTAATGGGGTTGCGTTCGCTGCGGTGACAGTACCATGCTTTTTATCAAACACGGGGCGCAGTTTGGCATAGCCTTCTAATTTTGAATCAAAGCGAATGTTGTTGTCTTTTTCAAAAGCGCTTTTGTACGGCGCAGGGTAAGCGGTCATCACTTCGCCCGCTAATTTACCTTCATTCCAGCTCTGCGCTGCCAAAGAATGCGAACGATGTGCGAGCTTATCTTGGTCTGCTCGACTAATACTATGACTCTTCGCCATTTGCTCAGCAGTTTGTCCCATGGACAACCCAGTTGAATACTCTGCTACTGCAGGTGGAACCGGTAATAAATCTTTTAAGCCTAACTTTTTAAGAACATTGAATTTTTGGCCTAAGGTTTTGGTTTTTTGCAGATCAGTCAAAGCCCGAGCTAGATTTTTGGAAACGCCAATGGGAGAAACAGACGTAGAATCAGCGCCCCCAGCAATGCCGACACTGATGTTGCCCAGCATCATCGATTCCGCAATATTCACTGTAGATTGGAAGCTCGTTGCACACGCCCTAGACACACTATAAGCGTCGGTATGCACACTCATGCCTGTACCTAGTACTATTTCACGTGCAATGTTGGGTGCTTCAGGCATCTGCACGACTTGACCATAGACCAATTGCTCAATAAGTAGCGGATCCACATTGTGCTTAACCAGCATCTCGTTGACTACCATTTTGCCTAAATCAACAGCAGGAACGCCGTGAAAATTCGTCGCCATTTTAGCGAATGGTGTTCGTAGTCCCGCTACGATAGCGATGCGCTCTCCATCTCGAGTCGTAACTGTTTGCTTTGCCGTCATGATTTGCCCTTAATGTTAAGTCAAAAACCAAGTGGTCTGACCTGTAATTTTAATCGATTGTACAGGGAGAATAGAAATTTTGAAAGTCCAAGTAACATTGCGTCAATTTTGCACCTTTACAATAGCCTTTAAGGACGTTAATAACACGCACCAATGTCTTCTTAAGCGATATGACGACCTTGAGTAAGGCAGCGTCATCGGTATTGCGCCCAACATTTACGCTATTTAACAATGGATACAATAGCTTATACCGTTGAAACAGATTGGTTTTCATCAAAAAGATGTTATTTGTAACATTGTTTTTCATCAATGGAACCCTATATACACAGCATTGTCTGTTATACAGTTTATTTTCCCGTACACCTTTGTACGCCAATCAACCTAGGAATAATAAGAACGCATGCCTTCAGCTCAATTCTCACAACTACAAGCGTATTTAGACTCACAAGTTATTGGTCAAACAACCTTGACGCAAAATATTCTCGTGGCGTTACTTGCTGACGGCCATCTATTGGTTGAAGGCCCCCCTGGATTGGCCAAAACTCGTGCCGTTAACTCGTTGGCCAACGGCGTTGAAGGTGACTTTCACCGTGTTCAGTTTACTCCTGATTTGCTGCCCGCTGATTTAACCGGTACGGATATATATCGCCCAGAAACAGGCAAATTTGATTTCCAAAAAGGCCCGCTTTTCCATAATTTAGTCCTTGCCGATGAAATTAACCGTGCGCCCGCTAAGGTGCAGTCGGCATTGCTCGAAGCCATGGCGGAAAGGCAAATTACTGTAGGCAATAAAACCTATCCCCTGCCTGCGTTATTCTTAGTGATGGCAACTCAAAATCCTATTGAGCAAGAAGGTACTTACCCCTTACCGGAAGCACAATTAGACCGTTTTTTGATGCATCTAGAAATTGATTATCCTGGAGCAGAAACAGAGTTAGCAGTGTTAAAACTCACGCGCAACGAATCATTAAATAGCGCCCCGGTTATACCACCGAACTTGTCCCAAGAAGACATATTCAAGGCGCGCAAATCGGTTCTGGAAATCCATCTAGATGAATCCTTAGAACGCTACTTGGTAGAATTGATTATTGCCACTCGTCAACCGCAAAAATACAGCGAACAATTAGCGAGTTGGATTGAGTTTGGTGCCAGCCCAAGAGCCACGATTGCTCTAGACAAATGCGCTCGGGCTCACGCTTGGTTAATGGGCAGAGATTTTGTAGGGCCAGATAACATTCATGCGGTATTTCGTAATGTACTGCGCCACCGGTTGTTACTCAGTTATGAAGCAGAAGCTGAAGGTGTTAGTAGCAATCAAGTGCTCGATAGCATATTGCAACTTGTCCCTGTTCCTTAAGGACATTGTATATGCAAACGACAAAGGACATACCTCAGTGGCTGGCCAGCCATCATAGCGATGGCGTTAATCTGAGTATAAAAGAACTGCTTTACTATCGCACTAAAGCGAGCCTGTTAAATTTAAGCTTAGGACGCCCCGCACAAGCCAAGTTAGCAGGGGGTTACCTAGCGAAGACGAAAGGCCGCGGTATGGAGTTTGATGAAGCACGTCATTACCAACCTGGAGATGATATTCGAGCAATCGATTGGCGAGTCACTGCACGTACGGGTAAAACGCACACAAAAATATACCGCGAAGAGAAAGAGCGTCCAGTTTTTGTGTTAGCCGACTTATCAAGCTCAATGCATTTTGGTACCCAATTGCTGTTTAAATCTGTACAGGTCGCACACTTAACCGCGTTAATAGCGTGGGCGGCCCATAAACGGGGCGATCGAATTGGCGGATTGATTTACAACCAAACACAGCACAAGGAGTTCAAACCTTTTTCTAGGCAAAAGGCGGTGCTTTCTTTATTAAATGGCATAGTCAACTTGCATCATCCCCAATCACCGCCTCCTAAACATGGTGAAGAGCAAGTGACGTTCACTGATGCGTGTGCTCGACTTAGGCGCTTGGCACATCCGGGGAGTTTGGTCTTTATATTGAGTGATTTTGCCAACTTAACAGAATCGGCTCAGCAGCACATATCACAGTTAAGTCGGCACTGTGAAGTAACCGCTTACCCTATCAGCGATCCTTTTGAACACGCATTGCCCCAAAGTAAATACCAACAAATGCTTAACTTAACTGATGGGCAAGATGAGCAACAGATACTCATTGGTGAACAACGCATCGCAACGCAATACCAAAGTGAACACGAACAGCGATTTAACGCGATCAACACGCGCTTAAAGAAATGCCGAGTAAATGTAGTGCCGATAAGTTGCGCACAATCTCTAGAGCGACAGTTAGCAAAACGTAGCAGTGAAACAGCCGTATGAATCCGTTAGACCAATTGAAAGACATCCACATCCCTTCTCAAATCAGCACTTGGCCGCCAGCCTATGGTTGGTGGTTAGTCGCCTTTTTTATCCTTTTAGTTGTTATTGTGCTTATTACTGCATGGATAAAACACAGGCAATATAACGCAGCACGGCGTCGTGCGCTGAATGAACTGGTTTCAATCACAAGCAGTCAAGCTGATTGGCCAATACGTATGAATACCTTACTTAAGCGTATATGCATGCATTATTTACCCAATGAGCAACATGCAAATTTGCACTCTAAGCGCTGGCAAGCTTATCTCTGTGAGCAGTTGCCGTCATCTAAACAAGGTACCTTTAACGCGGCCTTTTCAGCGTTGCAAACACAACTCTACCGCCCAGCAACAGCCGATAGCACGCAATTTTCTGCTATTCAAGCCCAAGTCAGCGTATGGATAAAGCACGCCAAACTAAAAGACGTTAGTGAGTCTTCTTCAACAGGAGCCGCACATGTTTGAGTTTGCATGGTGGTGGATGTGGTTCGCTTTACCGTTACCCATTTTGGTTTATTTGTTGCCCGCGAAGGAACAGGTACAATCTGCTGCATTGAGAGTGCCTCACCTGCCCCAAGGGATCCAAAACGTATCTAAGCCCCCCACAAGTAGAAAGGCATTCTTGATAATTGCCACCATAGGCTGGGTTGCCCTAGTGAGTGCAAGTGCTCGCCCCCAATGGTTAGGCGAGCCCGTTAGTATTCCCGCAGAAGGCCGCGACCTGATGATTGCGGTTGATTTATCCGGCAGTATGAAAATTGACGATATGCAAGTTAACGGTCGTCAAGTTGATCGCTTGCAAATGATAAAATCGGTATTACATGACTTTATTCAACGTCGCATTGGTGACCGACTAGGGCTGATTTTCTTTGCTGACACAGCTTACTTGCAAGCACCATTGACTTACGATCGTGAAACAGTGTCACAATTATTAAACGAGTCGCTTATTGGCCTGGTAGGTGAACAAACCGCTATCGGGGATGCCATTGGTTTAGCTATCAAGCGCTTCAAAAGCAAAGAAGAGTCAAACAAAGTATTGATCTTGTTAACTGACGGGCAAAATACCGCAGGCAACATTACGCCAGAACAAGCCAATGAATTAGCCATTAACAACGGCGTAACATTATACACAATAGGCGTCGGTGCCGACCAAATGTTAGTACAAAGCATTTTTGGCAGCCGCCAAGTGAATCCATCACAAGAGTTGGATGAAGGCATGTTAACCACCCTTGCAGAATCCACTGGGGGTCGCTATTTTCGTGCAAGAGACGCCCAAAGCTTAAAGGAAATTTACAGCAAGCTAGACGAATTAGAGCCCATCGCTAGAGAAAGTCGACAAATGCGCCCCTTGCAGGCACTTTATTTCTACCCCTTAGGTTTGGCGTTACTTATTTCCTTATTACTGGCCCTTAAACCGCTTGTTTCTAGCTGGTCTTTTAATCTTAAAAACGCTAGAACACCTAAAGAAAGGAGCCAAATTGATGCTTGATTTTACTCTAGCGGATTTTCATTTTTTGCGTCCTTTGTGGTTATTAGCCATTGTTCCTTTGTTTTTACTCATTGCGCTGTTGAAACGCATGAATCAACAGCGTTCAGGATGGCAATCTGTCTTACCTTCGCACCTATACCAACACCTTGTCGCGAATAATGGGGTTAAATCTTCGAAACCGCCTTTATACGCATTAGTCGTCGCTTGGACGTTAGCCTGCTTAGCCCTCGCGGGTCCAACTTGGCAGCGTCTGCCTCAGCCGGTTTATCAGTTAAACAGCGGCAAAGTCGTGGTACTGGATATGTCATTGTCAATGCGAGCAACAGATGTCACGCCGAACCGTCTCACTCGTGCCAAGTACAAGGCCATTGATTTAGTCAAGGCCATCGCCGAAGGTGAAACTGGCCTCGTTGCTTATGCTGGTGACGCGTTCACCATTAGCCCGCTAAGTTCCGATGGGCAGAATTTAACAGCTTTGATCCCTAGCCTGTCACCTGAAATTATGCCCGTTGCCGGCAGCGAACCGTTTTTAGGCTTGGAATCAGCTATCGCGCTATTACGCAATGCTGGTTACCAGCAAGGTGAAATATTTTGGATTACAGATGGCATTGAAAACACGCAAGTGCCTGAGGTGAGTAAATTGCTTGAGAATTCCCCCTATCGCCTTTCCGTGTTGTCGATTGGTACACCCGATGGTGCACCTATTCAATTGGTTAATGGTGACTTTTTAAAAGACAATAGTGGTGCTGTAGTCGTACCTAGATTAAGGGCGAGTAACCTGCAAACCCTAGCGCGCAAAGGAGGTGGCAGGTACATCGCGATGCGCACAGATGATAGCGATATCGACTACCTGAAAAACCAATCGGTACTCTCGTCAGAAGAAGAAAAGTCCAGCGAAACCGAAGACAAGTTTGGTGATGAATGGCAAGAGATGGGTCCTTATCTGTTAATACTGTTATTGCCCCTTGCCGCGTATGGCTTTCGTCGCGGGTTATTAGGCATATTTGCAGTCTTTATGTTGTTGCCCGGGTATACCCCACCCGCCAGTGCGACCTGGTGGGATGACATGTGGCAAACCGCAGATCAGCAAGGTCAACACGCTTTTCAGACTGAAAATTACGAAGAAGCAGCTAAGCACTTTAACGACCCTATGTGGCGGGGAACAGCAGCCTACAAAGCGCAAAACTACGCGGCTGCACTTGATGCATTTCGAACAGCAAGTGGCGCGCAAGCCCGTTACAACGAAGGAAATACTCTTGCCCAGCTAGGTGAAATTGATGAGGCCATTAAAGCCTATGAGAAAGCATTGGCGATTGATCCTGCTCACGAAGATGCACAAGCGAACAAGACGTTGCTTGAACAACAAAAGCAACAGCAACAAGACCAGCAAAATCAAGAACAGCAGGAAAATTCTGACCAGCAACAGCAAGACGAAAACCAGCAAGGAGAGAATAACCAGTCTGGCGATCAACAAGAGGGACAAAAAGAGGAGCAAAAAGAGGGACAAGATTCAAAGCAGGATCAAAATGCCGATAACAACTCTGGGCAATCATCACAGGAAAACCAACAGCAATCGCAACAAGAGGATAGCGAGCCATCTGCTTCCGAGGAACAACCTGATCAGAACGAGCAAGATAGCGAAAACAACAGTCAGCAAGCTGATTCGCAGTCGCCTCAACAAGGGGAGCGAGAGCAGTCACAAAATGAGCAATCATCACAACCTGCGTCTATGGATGAAAATGAGCAAACTGATGCACAAGATGAGTCTCAGCAGCAGGCGGCTTCAATGGGTGCACAAGCACCACAAGAGCTTACTGACGAACAGAAAGAACAAATGCAACGCATGCAAACATTACTCAACCGCGTTCCTGACGATCCAGCATTCTTATTAAAACGAAAAATGCAGATAGAAAATCAAAAGCGAAGACAACAACGTACACCGACTCAACGACAAAGGAACTGGTAGCAAAATGCAGTTATTTATCCGTTATTTATCTCGTTCATGTTTATTCCTCTGGGCCTTAAGCACATTTGCTCTTGCTCAAATAGATGAACTGTCAGCCACGGTCGATAAAAACCCCGTACTCGCTGATGAATCAATAACCCTAAGTGTGGTTGCCTCGGGCGATGTATCTCGCGAGGCATTCGATCCTAGCCCGTTGAATGCAGATTTTATCGTAGGCAGAACCTCTGTTAGCTCGCAAACCCAAATGATCAACTTTGACACAACCCGCACCACCATTTGGACCACCGTTCTTATTCCGCGTAAGCCAGGGCGTTTTGTCATTCCAGCATTTACCATAGAGGGCCAAAGCTCAGCACCCATTAATATGATGGTTTTACCGGTTTCCGCTCGTCAAAGTACAGAAGGTCGAGATGTTTATGTCACAACGTCAGTCGACACAGACGAAACCTACCTTCAGCAACAAATTCTTTATACCGTAAAGTTGTTTCTTGCCAGAGACCTGCAGCGAGGTAGCTTATCTGCTCCCACTTTGGTCGACGGAGAAATTCGGCAAATTGGTAAAGATGCAGAATATAACGACATCGTCGATGGCAAACGCTATCGGGTGATTGAGCGTACTTTTGCGGTGATCCCACAAAAGAGTGGCACCTTTACCATCCAAGGCCCGATGTTTGAAGGCGAAGTAGTTCAAGATAGGCAACAGAGCTTCGGTTTTTTCAGCCGCAGTAAAACCATCAATCGTGTAGGCCCGACACAAGAAATAACTGTGAAACCCATTCCTGCTAACTATTCTGGTACTTGGCTGCCGAGTGATTATGTTGAGCTACATGAAGAGTGGCAACCTAATGCAACCGAATTTAAGGCCGGTGAGCCAATCACCCGCACACTGACTCTTACTGCTGTGGGGGTTGATGAAGCGCAGTTACCAAATATCAATAGTCAGTATCCCAGCGGCGTGAAGGTTTACCCTAATCAGCCGAATACCACCACTGTTGAAAAAGACAATACACTCATTGCCCAGCGCACTGAAACCATAGCGATCATTCCCAGCCAAGCGGGTGAATTCACGCTAGAGGAAGTGAGCGTTCCTTGGTTTAACATTGTCAGCGGGCAAGTAGAATATGCGACGCTACCAAAACGCACCATTACGGTCGTTGCGGGCGCTAATAATGCTTCAGCAGCCAACACTGCGCCTACAGTTGCTAACAACGCTCCGCTCCCCCCTACTCTGCCAAGTGCAGAACAGGCCGCCAAACAGGACAGTCAACACAGCGTTGAACAATCTACCTCGGGCCTTAATCAAAAAACCAATTTGTGGTTCTGGATCAGCTGCGCATTAACACTCTTATGGATAACCACACTGATTGGCTGGGCGCTGCACATTCGTCGCTTGAAAGTCAAAGCGAGCTTGTCCAGTGGAGCCAGCAATGGCGTAGCGCATAATGGCACAGCGAATAAGGCGCATCCTTCTGAAAAGCAAGCGTGGAATTCGCTGCAAGCCTCAATGGGAAAAAAGGATAGTCAGGCAGTTATTCAGGCATTAACGGTATGGCTAAATGCGTTAACGGGAAGTCATGGTAAATCATTGATTACGTTACAAAATGAATTTCACAACGCCTCGTTAGATCAAGCGGTAAATACATTATATGCGTCTAAATTTAGCGCCGAGGACAAACAGTGGAACAGGGAAGAACTTGTCTCAACATTTAGCTTAATTCGACAGCAAGCTAGCGCTCATCAAAGTAACAAAAAATTAGCCTCACTTTATTAGATGATCAGTGGGGAACAGCTTTGATGGTTTAAAAGCGCTATTTTTCATGCCTCATTTGCAAATATAGGTCAAAATCCGCAGTAAAAAATGCATGTGCAATCAGCCCTTCTTCCGCGACTAAGGGCGAATTGCACTATGCGCCGCTTTAACGAATAATAAGAACACACATAAAAGGCGGAAATAAATAATGAATTTGCGAAAGCAATTTAAAAAAGCCTCGGTCTCTAGTGACATGCTAGATAAACAAAAAAGATACGAAACCCTGGTCCAAGCATTACATGGCGACATATTCCGTTATGCATACTGGCTGGTTAAAGATAAAGCGGTGGCAGAAGACATAGTCCAAGAGACGTTTCTGCGTGCATGGAAATCATTGGATTCATTAAAGGACGAAAAAGCCGCCAAATCTTGGTTGATTACGATACTGCGTCGAGAAAATGCCCGACGCTTTGAACGTAAGCAGTTCGACTTGGTTGATATCGATGATGTGTCTATTTCAGACGATCAGTTGACTCACGAGGTTGAAATTGAGCACCGAGAGTTACGAAAAATAATGGCCTCTTTGACAGAAGAGTATAGAGAGCCATTAATGCTGCAAATCATGTTTGGATACAGCGGAGATGAAATTGCAGCTCAACTAAATTTAAACAAGAATACCGTAATGACCCGGTTATTTCGGGCACGCAGCCAAATTAAAGAGGCCCTAGAGAAATCAAATGACAATCGAGAACGGAAAAATGGATGATTTAGAATTTCGCAGAACCATTTATGCTGATCCGAATTGCGATGACATACGAGTCAAAGAAGCGGCAGCACAAGATCCTGCAAAACAAGAATTTTGGTCTGAGCAAAAAAAGATCGACGCGAGCTTGCAGGCAGCGATGAAAGTTGATGTGCCTGACGATTTGGCCCACAAACTTATTTTGCGCCAAACCATGCAAACTCATCAACACAATAAGAAGCGTGCCCGGGTGCATTTAGCGTTAGCGGCATCTTTAGCATTTGTTGTTGGGGTAAGTTTCACGTTATGGCAACAACAAAACTATATTGATCTGTCAGCACAATCGCTGGCTCATGTATATCATGAAGGTCCTCATGCACTGGATGCAAACGAAGATTTCACCATGCAACAAGTTAATGCCAAGCTTGCCCAGTATGGTGGTCATTTAAATGAGGATATGGGGCAAATATTTTACGCCAATCATTGTGTCCACAAAGGCGTTAAAAGTCTGCACTTGGTCATGCAGGGTGAGAATGGCAAAGTTACTGTCTTTGTTGTACCTCATAAAGAGGGTTACAAAGCGAAAGACAGGGTTAGCGATGGCTACCTAACTGCCGAAGCAGTGGAAATGAATAACACCAGCTTGGTTATCGTCAGTGAAAATGTGCATGATGTTGAACAAACCAAAAACAGATTGACTAAGGGCATGACCTTCTCTGCCTAAAAATGTGGTTTGCGTAAAGAAGACCGCGCCACATAGAAACAGACATAGGTTGATAAAAAGGAGCTTATGCTCCTTTTTTTATCCGCCGTGACTATCTTTTGAACCTCCCCTTAACTGCGCCACCGCTAAAAGCATATCAATGTGTTCAATGCCCCCGTCATCATAGGGCTTACCCTCTGGGTGAAAACCAAATTTGAGATAAAAATCGATCGCATTTGTTTGTGCGGATAACATAATCGTAGTTATTTCATGGTCACGTTGAATCTCTTCAATAGCCTGTTCAATTAAGCCTTTGCCTATTCCCTGCCCTCGGTACTCAGGTAAACACACTACCCGCTCAATCTTGGCGTTAATTTGCTTAGTTTTACGTACCCTCGCATAGGCAATTAATCTGGCTTGGTGAAACACGCAAATATGCTCGCTGGTTTTATCTTGCTCGTCTATGTCTCTGTATATACTTTGTTGTTCGATAATAAATACGTCTTGGCGCAATTTTAATATTGCGTATAAATCGTTCAATTTCAGCTGATTAAAAAGGATTACTTGGGTTTTATATAATGCGGACACTAGTGTATTCCTAGGTTGCTTGATAGCATGGTGTAAAAAAGTAGACGCTAATTTGCAACAGCGTAAACAAAAACTCAATCATTCCTCATCTTAATCGAAGGACATCATGGAAACAGCCACTTTTATATCGCTCGGATTGTACTTTCTCGCCATGCTCGCTATTGGTCTTTACTCATTCAAACAAGCAAATACTGACGTAGAGGGTTACATGCTCGGTGGCCGAAATCTTAGCCCAAAAGTCACTGCCCTTTCGGCGGGCGCTTCAGACATGAGCGGGTGGATGCTGATGGGGCTACCCGGGGCGATGTATTTGACCGGTCTGTCGAGTGCTTGGATAGCCATAGGACTCGTCATTGGTGCCTATCTTAACTATGTTTTAGTAGCGCCCCGCTTACGTGTTTACACAGAAGTGGCAAATAACGCGATTACTATTCCTGACTATTTTGAGAATCGGTTCAACGATAACAGCCGCGTTTTGCGTATCGTTTCTTCTATTGTCATTGTGTTGTTTTTTACCTTATATACCTCATCCGGCGTCGTCGCAGGCGGCAAATTATTTGAAACATCATTCGGTCTAAATTACGAATTGGGCTTATACATCACTGCTGGTGTGGTCGTGGCATATACTTTATTTGGCGGTTTTATGGCCGTGAGCATTACTGACTTTGTGCAAGGATGTATTATGTTTGTAGCGCTGGTATTGGTGCCTGTGGTGGTGCTCGTCGATTTAGACGGTTGGCAAGGTGTTACCCAGTCTTTAAATACGCTTGATGGTCAGTACTTGGATATGTTCGTCAATGCCTCAAACGGTGAGCTTGTATCGACAATTGCCATCATATCTATGCTGTCTTGGGGGTTCGGCTATTTCGGGCAACCTCATATCATCGTACGTTTCATGGCTATTCGTAGCGTAAACGACATCAAAACGGCACAAAAAATCGGCATCTCTTGGATGGTAGTAGCCATAACGGGGGCATTAGCAACGGGGCTATTGGGGCTTGCCTACGTGACTAAGCAAGGTACGCCATTAAATGACGCGGAAACAATCTTTATTTATTTATCTCAATTGCTCTTTCATCCGTTAATCGGTGGTTTCTTGCTTGCAGCAATACTGGCTGCAATTATGAGCACTATTTCCTCGCAATTACTGGTCACATCTAGTTCTCTAACGAGCGATTTTTATCAAGCATTTTTCAGACGAGATGCGAGTCAGCACGAACTGATCATCGTTGGTCGTATATCCGTGGTCATTGTTGCTTTGGTCGCTATTTTCTTAGCGTACGACAGAGATAGCAGTATATTGTCATTGGTCAGTAATGCTTGGGCGGGTTTCGGTGCAGCATTTGGGCCTTTGATTTTATTCAGTCTATTTTGGAAGCGAATGACCCTCATCTCAGCCATAAGTGGCATGTTAGTCGGAGCTGTAACAGTGTTATTATGGATTTATTTGCCAATTACTGTTGATGGACAGAGCCTAAGTGCTTGGCTATACGAAATAGTACCGGGCTTTATATTGTCGAGCTTGACTATTGTTATAATCAGCTTAGTGTCAAAACAAACTGATAGTTCAATTATCAATACATTTGAGAAAGTTGAGAAGACCTTGCACGACTCGGCGAATAACGGCGGCAATGCTTCTTAATGTTTAAATAGGGAATTTACATGAACTTTTATGCCGCTAGGCAACCGATATTGCATGCAGATAAAACACTGTTTGCTTATGAATTGTTATTTCGGGATAGTTTGGAAAATACCTTTCCAAATATAAATGAAGATGAAGCTACAGCGAAAATGGTCGCTGGGCTTCAATTCAATCTAGGGTTAGACAGCTTGTTGCCTGACACCCTAGCGTTCATCAACTTTACGCATAAATCTTTGCTCGATGGGTACCCTTTGATGTTACCCAAAGAGAAGATCGTTGTAGAAATATTGGAAACGGTTAAACCGGGTAAAAAGCTACTAAGTGCGTGCATTGAGCTCAAGGAAAAGGGCTATATCATTGCCCTAGATGACTACGTCCATCAAGGAGTTTGGCTGCATTTCTACCCTTATATCGATATTATCAAAATTGATTATCAGGATACCTCTCATGAGCAAATCCTGCAGATAATAGAAGCAATAAAGCCCTTTCCTAAGATAAAACTGTTAGCGGAGAAAATTGAAACTCACCAGGAATACTTGCAAGCACTGGACTATGGTTGTTGTTATTTTCAAGGCTATTTTTTCAGCAAGCCTGAGATTATAAAAAATACCGCCCTGACACCTTCCCAAATGTCGATAGCGAAATTAATGGGGGAAATGGCTAAAGAAGACCCTAAAATTCAGATTATTACTCAAGCATTTGAATCTGATGTGAGCCTCTCATTTAAATTGTTACGTTATGCCCAATCGCCGATTTTTAAGCGCACCAAACAAATTGAGACGATAAAACAAGCTATCGTGGTGTTGGGGCAAACCGAACTTAGGCGCTTTGTGTCACTGCTTTTCACCGCTCAATTCAGTGAGGGCAAGCCTGCTGAGCTCACCGTTATGTCACTTTCACGGGCTCGTTATTGTGAATTACTTACAGAGTATTCTAATCAACGCGACGGCGTGTCTTCTGCCTTTTTAGTGGGGCTGTTATCACTGCTAGACGCCATGTTAGATGCTGATATCGCAGACCTTATGGAGAAACTGCCCATTTCTCAAAATATCAAAGACAGTATCGTATTACGTCAAGGGGAACAGGCGAAGTACTTGATGTTAAGCGAATCTTTTGAAAACGGACAATGGAGCGATGTGTATCGCCTGTGCGAGAATCTCGACGTTAATTTTGATGATGCATTTTCAATGTTTCAACAATCTCAATTGTGGGCAAAAGAAAGACTCCAAGCCTTAAAGTAATACCCCATCCAAGCAATTGTCACTTTGTCATGATATATTTTTAAAAAATATATCATGACAGCCGTATTTCGTGATATCGTTCTATGCATATAATATTTTAGTATATCCATTAACTTAGCACGAGAAACTCTATGACTTCGTCGATTCCAAACGTTACACATTTGAAACAGCTAGAAGCGGAAAGTATTCACATTTTTCGTGAAGTAGCCGCTGAATTTGATAACCCAGTAATGCTTTACTCAGTGGGTAAAGACTCTTCTGTGTTGCTACATCTAGCGCGTAAAGCTTTTGCGCCAGGTAAAATTCCTTTTCCTTTGCTGCATGTAGATACCACATGGAAATTCCACGAAATGATTGCTTTTCGTGACCAAATGGCAGAGAAGCACGATCTAGACTTGTTGGTTCATATTAACCAAGAAGGCGTGGATATGGACATAAACCCATTTATTCATGGCAGTGCTAAGCATACAGATATTATGAAAACGGTTGGTCTTAAGCAGGCGTTGAACAAATACAAATTCGACGCAGCTTTTGGCGGTGCAAGGCGTGATGAAGAGAAGTCTCGTGCCAAAGAGCGCGTATACTCATTCCGTGATGAAAACCACCGCTGGGATCCAAAAAACCAACGTCCAGAATTATGGAATATCTACAATTCACAAATTAACAAAGGCGAAAGCATTCGTGTATTCCCTATGTCGAATTGGACAGAGTTAGATATTTGGCAATACATCTACATGGAAAACATTGAAATTCCTTCTTTGTACCTTGCTAAGCCACGCCCAGTGGTAGAGCGTGACGGTTTGTTGATCATGGTTGATGACGAGCGCATGCCACTAAAAGAAGGTGAAACACCAGAGATGCGTTCAGTGCGCTTTAGAACGTTAGGCTGTTACCCTTTGACAGGTGCAGTTGAATCGACGGCAGATACATTGCCTGAAGTTATTCAAGAAATGTTGTTAACCAAAACGTCTGAACGTCAAGGGCGCGTTATCGATAATGACTCCTCTGGCTCTATGGAGAAGAAAAAGATGGAAGGTTATTTCTAATGGAAAACAACATTGTTTGGCATCAGCACGAGGTTGACAAGCGTCGCCGCGCTGACGCTAAAGGGCAAAAGCCGTGTGTGGTTTGGCTGACTGGACTGAGCGGCTCTGGCAAGTCAACCATCGCTAATTTATTAGAAAAGAAATTAGCCGATAACGGTAAGCACACTTACCTACTTGACGGTGACAATGTTCGTCATGGTCTAAATGGCGATTTGACCTTTAGCGACAAAGATCGTGTCGAAAATATTCGCCGCATAAGTGAATTATCCAAACTCTTCGTAGATTCAGGCTTAATTGTAATCACCGCATTTATCTCGCCATTTAAAAGTGAACGTGATTACTGCCGGTCTCTGCTTGAGCAAAACGAATTTGTTGAGGTGTTTGTCGATACGCCATTAGAGGAATGCGAAAAACGTGATCCTAAAGGTTTGTATCAAAAAGCTCGTTCCGGCGAAATTACTGATTTTACCGGTATCAGCTCACCTTATGAAGCACCAGAATCTCCTGAAATCACCCTTGATTTCAGCGGGCAAAGCGCCCAAGAATCTGCCGAGCAACTGTTCACTCAATTAAAGCAAAAAGGATTGATTGACTAATGCTAGATAGCAAATTAATAGACAGTATTACTCATATTGCACACCAAGCAGGTGCTGCAATAATGGATATATATCAGCGTGATTTTGCGATATATGAAAAGTCTGATGAAAGCCCATTAACAGAAGCCGATTTAGCCGCTCACAATTGTATTGTGGAGGGGTTACAAGCTGTGTCTGATTTACCTATTTTGTCAGAAGAGTCTGCCAACATTCCTTGGTCTGAGCGCCAAACATGGGATAAATATTGGTTAGTAGACCCCCTTGATGGCACAAAAGAATTTATTAAAAAGAATGGTGAGTTCACAGTCAATATTGCATTGATTGATAATGGTGAACCAGTTTTTGGTGTCGTTTACGCTCCCGTGCTAAAGCAAACCTATGTCGGTATTGTAGGCCAAGGTGCTTATAAGCTAGAAGGTGATAGTCGCACGGCGATTACCCCTAAAACGAAGAGCGATGACGAAGAATGGCGCGTTGTTGGCAGTCGTTCCCATCAAAGTCCTGACATTCAAGCGCTACTTGCCAAACTTGGCGGAGAGCCTGAGCTAGTGGCCATGGGCAGTTCGTTGAAATTATGTTTAGTTGCTGAAGGTGCAGCGCATTTATATCCTCGCTTAGGCCCTACGTCTGAATGGGATACAGGTGCAGCTGATGCGGTGGTTCGTGCCGCCGGTGGTAAAGTCACTATTATTGAAAGTGCTGCCAATGTGTTCGATGAACACGCTAAACCTCTTAGCTATAACCAAAAAGAATCCGTTTTAAACCCTTATTTCCTTGTGAGTTGCTGATCATGAATAGTGAAAACGCGTTATTACAATCTGACATCCTGGCGTACCTCGAACAGCATGAGCAAAAAGACATGCTGCGTTTTTTAACCTGCGGTAGCGTAGATGACGGTAAAAGTACTCTAATTGGTCGTTTACTACACGACTCAAAAATGATTTACGAAGATCAGCTTGCCGCTATTACCAAAGACAGTAAAAAGTCTGGTACCACTGGCGACAAAGTAGATTTAGCCTTATTGGTAGATGGTCTTGCGTCTGAACGTGAGCAAGGGATCACCATTGATGTGGCATATCGTTACTTCTCAACGGATAAGCGTAAGTTTATTATCGCCGATACGCCGGGACACGAGCAATATACTCGCAACATGGTAACCGGCGCATCAACATGTGATTTGGCCATCATATTGGTTGATGCACGTGCAGGGGTTAAAACCCAAACCCGTCGCCATTCATTTTTGGTTTCTTTGCTTGGCATCAAACATGTCATCGTGGCAATCAACAAAATGGATTTGATGGAGTACAGTGAAGAAGTATACGAGAACATCAAAAAAGACTACTTGGTCTTTTCTGAACAACTAGATATCCCTGATATTCAGTTCGTGCCTATCTCAGCCCTCGATGGCGATAATGTGGTTAACAAGAGCGAGAATACTCCTTGGTTTGAGGGTTCGACGTTAATGAAAACCTTGGAAAATATCGAAATTGGTAATGACGCTAATGTCGATGATTTCCGCTTTCCAGTTCAGTACGTTAACCGCCCTAATCTCAACTTCCGTGGCTTTGCCGGTACTGTTGTATCTGGTCAAATCAAAAAAGGCGACAAGATCACCGCGCTTCCGTCAGGAAAGCAATCCATAGTACGCTCTATTGTCGGTTTTGAAGGCGAGCAAGATGTGGCTTATACGCCGCTTACCACTACTATCACCCTTGAAGATGAAATTGATATCTCTCGTGGTGACATGATTGTTAAGTCTGATAACCTGCCCTTACAAAGCAGTGCTTATGAAGTCAATTTAGTGTGGATGGACGAAACACCGTTAATGCCAAACAAGCAATACGGTTTTAAATTTGCCACTAAATTTGTTCCAGGTAGCGTAACAGATATCGAATATCAGATAGATGTGAATACTATGGAGCACAAAGATGCAGTACGTCTTAATTTGAATGAAATTGGTGTAGGCAAAATCAAGCTTACGCAATCAGTTGCTTGTGACCCATACACCAAAAACCGTGAAACCGGTGCATTCATTATTATAGACCGATTAACCAATAGCACAGTCGGTGCAGGCATGGTGATTGATGCCATTCAAGATTCAGGCACGAAAACAGAGTTTTCTGAGTTTGAACTTGAATTTAATACCTTGGTTAGAAAGCATTTTCCACATTGGAATGCCACTGACATCACTAAGCTGTAGGCGCAACGTCGATACTATATGGACATAAACCAGCTTCTGGTATTAGCAATATTTACCGGTACATTAGCGGCGCTTATTCTCACGAATAAGCGCCCTTCTTCAATTTTTGCAGGCACATTGCTAGCACTTATATTAAGTCAGCAATTATCGCTGTCAAACATCATCAACAACTTTACAAACCAAGGATTAATTACCCTTATTCTGTTGTTGATTGTAAGCACAGCAGTAGATAAAACATCTCTGGTTAAACGATTAGGCCGCACGCTTATTGTTGCGAGCTTCAAACGCAGTTACTGGCGCTTATTTGGACTGACCTTCGCCTCTTCGGCGTTGTTGAATAACACGGCCGTGGTAGCAAGTTTGATTGGCCCGACTAAGCAAAATCAATACCACCCTGCCTCTAAGTTACTGATCCCTCTGTCATACGCGGCCATATTGGGCGGTACAGTGACGCTTATTGGTACCTCCACCAACCTTATTGTTGATAGTTTCATGCGCGAGCATGGTCACGCAGGCTTTAATTTTTGGGACTTTACGCTGTATGGCTTGGTCGCAGGTTTAAGCTGTGGCGTGTTAATGTTTTTGTTAACGCCACTGTTGCCCGTTATCGAAAACAAGAACCGTAAATACAATAGTTATTTTATTGATGCAAAAGTAGAAGCCGATTCTGAATTAATCGGCAAAAGTGTCGAGCAAAACCACTTACGTAATCTACCTGAGCTTTTTTTAATCGAAGTGGTGCGAAATGGTAAACTTATCAGCCCTGTTAACCCTGAGTTAGTCATACAGCAAAACGACAAACTGATTTTTTCTGGTGATATCCACAAGGTTGATAATTTAAGTCACATCAAGGGGTTAACCCTTTTTGCAGAATCAAATGGTTTGCTACGTGAAAACCTTACCGAAGTGATTATTTCGAATCGGGCGCAAATCATTGGTAAAACGCTTAAAAGTGTTGGTTTTAGGGCGTTATTTGATGCTGCTGTTGTGGCCATTCGTCGAGACGGTGAAACCCTATCAGGGAAATTAGGCGAAATTAAACTTCAAGCAGGTGACTTTCTACTACTGGCCACGGGCCCCGATTTCGTCAAACGTCAAAACTTAACCAAAAACTTCTTCATTTTGTCTGAGAAAAAAGTCGCCACAAAACTTCTCGATAAACAGGAGTGGATAACCCTAGGCGGTTTTCTATTAACTATCGCCCTTGCTGCCGCATCCGTTATTTCCCTCGCCACTGGTTTAGTGTTTTTCCTAGCGATACTGGTCGCCACTGGCGTTACATCCACCAACGAAGTTAAACGTCACCTACCGCTAGAGCTCATTATAGTGATTGTCGGCGCTCTTAGTCTGGCTAATGCGTTGGAAGGCGCAGGCGTAATAACCACGCTCACACACTATTTAGAGCCCTTCATGTCAAGCTCCAGCCCATTTGTGGCATTGGTGGTCGTGTATTTAGCCACCTTGTTATTAACAGAGGTAGTCACTAATAACGCTGCTGCCGCACTGATGTTCCCCTTCGCTTACGGATTGGTAGAGAGTCTAGGCGTACCTTTGATGCCGTTTGCCTTAGCGGTCGCCTTTGCCGCCAGCGCTAGCTTTATATCGCCCTATGGGTATCAAACCAATTTGCTGGTTTTTAGTGCTAGTAATTATAAGATGAAACACTTTGTGAAATTTGGTCTGCCCATTTCAATTTGCTACTCAAGTATCGTACTCGTCCTACTGAAGTACACATATGACTTTTAACGTTAGCGAACACGTTCACTAGCTCAACGGGTCCGAAGTTTTAAAAAGCGCCTAATCCAATTCCCAATACAAAAAAAGACGAGAGTGGTGACACTCTCGTCTTTTTCTCTTGTTGTGCGTGTGTCACTCATATAAGCGATAAGCCCGCAGCGAGTGTCAGCTTACGCCTTAGGTTTACGCCCTCGGCCCGGCCTAGGCGGTGCTGTGTTACTTATCCCTTGCCTTCGACCTCGCATTCTACCTTGGGGTTTTGTCCGCGTCTGTGAAGCATTTCTATCAGTAACGCTAGCGTCTATTTTCTGCTCGGTTTCCAGCGCCGTTTTGGTTGAACCTTCAACTGCACTATTAATTTCATGCATTTCATCAGTGGTTAAATTTCTCCACTGCCCTACCTTTAGGCCCGCTAAACGAATTGACATAATACGACTGCGTTTTAGCTTGGTTACGCCGTAACCTAAGTACTCGCACATACGGCGAATTTGCCTATTTAAGCCTTGGGTTAAAATAATACGAAATACGAATTTACTCTGCATTGTTACAGTACAGGGCTTGGTTACCGTATCGAGTATGGGTACTCCGGCCCCCATGGCGTGAATAAATCGTTCTGTTAACGGTCTGTCCACCGTCACAATGTACTCTTTGTCATGGGCATTTTCAGCGCGCAAAATTTTGTTAACTATGTCACCGTCACTAGTCAAAAAAATCAAACCTTCCGAAGGTTTGTCTAATCGGCCAATGGGAAAAATGCGCTCGGGATGACCGATGGCATCGATAATATTCCCTTTAACGTGACGTTCAGTCGTGCACGTAATCCCCACAGGTTTATGATATGCCAAATACACTCTGTCAGATTTATTCTCAGCACTCGCGTTAATCAAGTTGCCGTCCACGCGCACTTCGTCCCCTGACAGCACCTTTGTGCCTAATTCAGGAATAACACCATTGATCGTCACGCGTTGGCTGTCTATTAACTTATCTGCTTCGCGACGAGAACAGAAACCTGAGTCGCTAATAAACTTGTTTAAGCGAATGCTAGCAGCGCTTATATTTGATGTGTTCAATGTATTCAATGTAACCCACTATGTCATCTTCAGTTAGCGCCTAGGCATTCCTAGGCGAAACAGCTGTAAACGGTAGATAACGCTTGCCTAAGCAAAGCATCGTTGAGCGCGGGTTAACAACACCTGCTCTTGTTTTGCGACAGGACCATGTTGTATCCATAACTTCAGTAACGACGATTTATCATACTCAACGCCTTGCTGCAGTTTATCGGCCATCAATTGCAGCTGTATTTCCTTACGCAACGCTTCATCAATTTGCGGCGAAGGGATATCGCATACTATCTCTAGCATCAAGGTTAAATTAAGACGAGGTACATCACTTTGCCCAAGAGCTTTAAACGACTGCTGCCATTGGTTAGGCAATGATTCTATATCATCAGGCAAAGCAGACGTTTCCCAGCGTTTCAGAACATCAAATAATGCGTTCACACTGTGGGCTCTAGATTGGCTTTGCAACCCCTCTAATTTGGTTTGTCGTTCATCAATGAGCCCAGATAAGCGACGAAATAAACCTGAGCTTAACGCTTTAGGCATTGCTAGCAATTGCGCTTCCAGCTCAGTTTGCACCATGTAGGTGTCGTCTAATTCGCTCAATGATTGTGCTTCGTTAACCGCCTGTTGCAATTTTTGCAATATGTTAGCTGCGGCAGCTACTTGCGCGTTATTTTCCTGCTTTTGTATCTGATTGTGTGCTTTACGCTTCGCAAAAACCACATCATTGGCTTGGCGAAACTGCTCCCACAAGGCATTTTCAACTTTACGCTGAGTCTGACCTACGTGTTTCCACTTTTCTTGCAATGCTTTGGCTTGCTCAATGGCGACATTAACATCTTCAACCGCTGACAATGCTTGTGCTTGCATGATAAGCGCTTGCTTCACCTCAGCATTCTCATTGAAATATACTTCAACTTGCTTCTTCAACGGCGCCAAGGCTTCACGATAAGCATTGTTCACTTGTGTTTTAACAGTGAAATCAACATCACCGACGTTTTGCCACTTCTGCTGCACCTGCTGAATAGCTTTTGCTAACGCATCAGCCGATAAACCATGCTCAGCGAATGTGCCAATTTCGTTAATCAATGCCTGTTTTTGCGCAAAATTGTTTTCGCGCTGCAGCTGTTGCTTCTCGAAGTGTTCGCGACATGGCGCAAAAGCGAGTTCAATTAACGCGTCAAACTGCTTATTGAGCGCATCATCGTCAGACGTGTTTAACACACCTAGGCTATTCCAACGCCGGCGCAGTTCTTTCACCTGCTCTGCCCGCAATGATACTGGCAATATGGCATCAACTAACGCTTGCGCTTCTTCAAGCAAGGCGGGTTTTCGCGGCAAGGCGATGTAGGCCTGCAACGACTTTAATTCCTCAATTTTAGCGCTAACCTGTTCGAGTGTGCGCTCATTGCGTGCTTTTTCTTGCTCAGGTAACGCTTCAAACCATTTAGTAACCTTGGTAAAGAGTCCCATGGCGGCTTTGTATTTACCTTGCTCGATAAGCACATCAATGGCCTTGGCTTTACTGCGGATACGGTTCACATCTTGGGTAATGCCTGCTGACAGGGTTTTAATTGCACTGCGCCATGTGCTTTGTAATTGCGTAAATCTTTGTTTTAGCGCTTCAGGCCAACTGTCTTGATATGCTTCACGCAGCGCAAACCACTGCTGCTCCATGCTCTGCAATGTCGATTTAGCACTTAGCACATCTTCCCCTTGAGTAGGGACAGCCAACTGCGCAAAGTCAGTTAATAGCGAACCCGCTTGTTTGAGGGCGTCTTGAAATGCTGGTAGATGATTGAACGTGTGCTGGCGTTTCTGTAAGGCATCAAGTAAAGCCTGTAACGCTTTCGCTTGCACTGTCATGCCCGCTGTATTGGCATCTAATAGCAAAGCGTCAATACGAGACATACGATTCTGAATTTCTGTTTGTGCTTGCTCCGTTTGTGCCAACGTAACACTTGATACCTCGCCAGATAAAATATCTGCCAACCACACCAGCATCGCTTGCGTATCTGCTGTGGCATGCTGCACGGCATCTGTTACGTCACGTTTGCGCTGCTGCGCCTGATACACAGGAGCCATTTCTGCATCTAGAATTTCTAACTTGTTGTTTATGTCAGTATATTTAGCCGTAAACTCTTGGCGTTTTTCTTGTGATAGACAATCGAATTGTGCTAAGAAAATTGCATATTCGTCATTTAGTTTGGTTCGCGTATCCACCAACTTTCGATAATCACGTTGTTCTTTTAATGCTAAGAGACGGGACAAAATCAGACGCGTGCCCTTTTCAACTTCAATTGGTTGGGCTTTAGCAAATGCTAACTGATTTAACTTATCTTGTGCCTGAGCCTTTATGCTTTCACTTGAGGTTTTTTTTATGATTTTTTGTAGACTTGCTGGATTGTCCGCATACACAAGAAGTGCACTTTGAAGACTGTCGTCATCACTGGATAACAAAATAGGTAACGCCAGTTGCGGTTTATTCAATACGGATAAAATATGCAGTACCAATTTAGGTTCTTGTTGCACCCAAGGCTGCTTAATCAAGCGCTCTAGCAATTTACTGTTTTTACACTCGTAGGCAAATTCACGTTTCTGGGCTTTACTCAAAAGGCTTCCATCGTCATTAAATAGTGTATTATCAACGACTTGCTGAGCGCGTTTGAGCACGCGTTCGTTTTTGGCAATCTCTGCCATCTTGTACCACAACACAAAGCTATTTAACTTTGTCAGTGCTGCTAAACTCACATTCACATCTTCATCGTTAAATGCCAATTCATGCAGAATGGACTTTTGTTCTGGCAAATCTGGGGACAACGAGTCAATAGCGACTATTCTCACCGCAGGTTTTGGATCTTGATGCTTTGGACGAAACAGTTTTTTAAATATCATTTTCGGTGAACCGCGCTATGGTGTTTTTATCATTCAGCTCTTGCTTAAATTGCTGACGGCTTTTTTGCACTATTTCGCCGTTAGCCCCCACGGTCATATGTTGATCCGATTTGAGGATTTTGGCTTGATACAACATAACAGCTTGCATAGTGGTTTCTCGCTGCCCTTCGGTTAACGGGTTGCCATCTAGCCACTTGCCGGTTTCCACCGCTTGCAACAATTTTTGATAAACCTCTGGGGTCATCGATTTGAGTAACATTTCTGGGTTCATTAATTAGACTTCTTGACAAAAACGAGACGTACACGATTGATGATGTACCAAACAAAACCGATAATCGCGATACCCACAGCAATATTATATTGCACCTCACCTGGAACGGCTCCGCCCCAGTACATAAAGCCAAAACCAGAGACAAACATCAGCATGGCTATCATTGACTGGGTTTGGATTTTTTGTGATTTCAGGTACTTTTGTAAATTGCGTTTGCGGGCAATATCTTCTTCACTCGCATGCCCCATAGCGAAACCGCAGTGATTGCATTCTTCGGTTTTATCAGAGATTTTCTTATTGCACGATGGGCAATCAATTAACGCCATTATTCACTCCACTACTATTACGGTTAACAATTTCACCTTGACACTAGATCACGAAAGCGCGGACAGTGCCGCGCTTAACTTATGGATATCGTGACTAGGATTTATGTTCTTTCTTAAAATCATCCCAATATTCATTGACTGATTCTTTCATTTCTTTGCGCAGCAAAAATATGCCTAATAAGTTAGGCAATGTCATCACTACAATAGCCACTGCCGACAACGTCCACACTAGGGTGGTATCTGATACAGCGGCCCAAACGAATGCAAATACGTACACCACGCGATAAGGCATAACTGAGCGCGGCCCTAATAAATAAGTCATTGCCCTATCGCCGTAATATGACCAAGCTATTGCGGTTGAAAACGCGAACAACAATAAGCCAATGGAAACGATGTATTTGCCTGACTCACCAAAAAAGCCTTTAGTAAACGCCAGCGCCGTCAAACTTGCTGAGTGAATTAAAGACTTACCCGAGACCACTATATTGTCTTTAATTAAACTACCGTCGACCACTTTGAGTTTACCGGTAAACAAGTCTTCATCTTCACCAAAGGTAAATTTCACATTTTCTGCCACAGAGCGCGCGTTGAGCAAGGTATAACCAGTGCTAATTGATTTACCGTTTACTATTTGTATATCGCCGTTATATGGCGCCACCGTTGAGGTATCAAGATTATTGATGTATGCGTAAAGCTCTTGTCTGTCGTTATCGTCGGTATCCGAATAAGCGCCCGCAACAATCATCATGTCGCTGCGGTCAAACACGTTTTGGTGTTTTTCTTTCCACACACCTGAAGACAGAATAACCAAACCTGTGATCGTACAAATAATAATGGTATCTATGAATGGCTCTAAAATAGACACCATGCCTTCTGATACTGGCTCATCTGTTTTAGCCGCTGCATGTGCAATGGGTGCAGAACCTTGACCCGCCTCGTTTGAGAACAAACCACGGTTAACACCTCGGTTAAATGCATAAGCAATCGTTGCCCCTAAAAAGCCGCCCGTTGCCGCTGAACCAGTAAACACGTCGCCAATCACCGAGGCAAACGCAGGGCCGATATTTTCTAGATTGGCAAAAATTACAGCTAAGGCGCCCACTAGGTATATTAATGCCATGAGGGGCACAATTTTAGAGGTGACCGCTGCAATGCGCGTAATGCCGCCTAAAATAACCAAACCGAGCAAAATGCCTAGTATGCTTCCTACGACTAAAGGGTCGAAGCCAAAAGTCGACTCTATACTGGCCGCTATGTTGTTACTTTGAGGAAGGTTGCCTGTACCGAATGAGCTAATAACGGTTGCAATTGCGAAAGCGACAGCCAACCATTTCATATTAAGACGTCTGTCCATGTAATACATGGGGCCACCCGCCATGGTGCCATCCGCGGTTTTAACCCGATATTTATGGGATAAAGTCACTTCGACAAATTTGGTGGTCATACCGAAGAACGCGGTCGCCCACATCCAAAAAAGCGCCGCAGGGCCACCTAGGAAAATAGCAAATGCCACGCCGCCAATATTCCCAGTGCCTACAGTGCCTGATAATGCCGTCGTTAGTGCCCTAAAATGGGTGGTGTCACCCTCGGAGCCTTTTTTATCGTATTTCCCTGTCACAACCAACCAAGCATGCTTGAAGAAGCGCACTTGCGGAAACTTTAAATAAATCGTAAAAAATAAACCTGTTCCAAGCAACACATAAGGAAACCACCAAGCGCCCCCAAGCATTCCATCTAGCATCTTCAATAAGTCATGAAAGCCTTCCACACTGTTCCCCTTACTTTATTTTGTTTTTAATCGTTATTATTTTATTTTTTGATGTTAAGTCTAATGGTAAAACATGTAGATGAACTGCTTAGCGCAATTCATCTACCACAGCGCGTATGGCAACAAGCACATCTTGGCCCAGTTGCTTACAACGAATTGGAGACCAGCCATAGGCTGTATCCGGTATTTCTATGTTGTCTTTGAAAGGCATTTCTAAGGTATACGCCAAGCAAGAAAACGCATGAGCGATTGCATTGGTTGCAACGGTCATATTTGCTTTACCTGGTTCATCTTTGTCGTAGCCGAACACATCTTGAAATTCAGGCGTTGCCGTGAGTAATGCATTTTTAAAAGATGATTCTAACTGAGCAATCCGTCCATCGTAGTTCGGGTTCCCTTCACTACCGGCTACAAAATTATAAGGCAGCGCCTCATCACCGTGCATATCTAAAAACAAGTCAACGCCAGTTTGCTGCATTTTTTCAGTCACTAAAAAGACTTCTGGGCTATTCTCCATGCTAGGCGTTGCCCATTCACGATTTAAATTTACCCCTTTTGCATTGGTACGTAAATGCCCGCGAGCAGCGCCATCGGGATTCATATTTGGTACAACATAGAACACGGCTTTATCTAACAACAAGCGAGCAAGACCGTCGTCTTCGTCCAATAAGCGCTCTAGCAGACCTTCCACGAGCCACTGCGCCATCGTTTCGCCAGGGTGCTGACGTGCAGTTATCCAAATTGCTTTTTTGCCTTCACCTGGCTCGCCTATGGTCAACATAGACATATCTCGTCCATCTAGGGTATTACCAAGAAATGTCTCTTCACATAAGGCATTGCTTTGTGCCCAAGCTAATAAATCTAAATGGCGCTCATAGCCATAAGGCGCAAAATACGCGAAGTACATTTGCCCTTGTTCGGGGGTATGTTCGATAACGAGATTGTCACCGTCAAATTCAGTTTCCACTCGAAACCATTCTTGTCTGTCGTAAGACGCTACGGCTTGGTAGTTCTTCCAGCCTTCAGGATAAGCTGAGTGTTCAAGGTCGGTAATGGTGAGACGATGGGATATCCAAGGGCGGGTATCTAATTTGAAATGAAACCACTGATAAAAGTCAGACTGATTGTCTTTATTGATAGCGAGTTTAATGTCGCTTTCGTTCTGTGCTGATATAACGCGAATATTACCACTGTCAAAATTGCTACTAATTCTCACATTTACTGTCCATCTAATTTAACCGCGGTCAATTTAGCATATTGTCAGACTAAAAAGCCAAGGATGCGCTGCTTTTTGTATAGGAGATTTGCAACATTTTACCCTGCCGCACACTCCTATTCTTTACTGGGTGAGCAGGCAATTTGGGTTAGCAGGAAAATTTGTGCATTTAAGCAACAACATTCAGCCAATAAAAAAGCGTGCTACCTAAACAAGAAAGTAACACGCCCACTCAGAAACTCGATGTGTGTTAGCTCAATACTCAGCCTTGCAGTAAACTTTGAATTGAACTTTACATTCGGCTTTAAACAGCCAAGTTTACCTTTGGTAAACTTGGGTAATGCAAGCCTGCCATATCTTGAACAACGCGTAGAACTTGGCAGCTGTAACCAAATTCATTGTCATACCACACGTATAGGGTGGCTCTATTACCGGCAACAATCGTTGCTTGAGAGTCAACCACAGACGCGGCACGAGAGCCGACCAAATCTGTCGACACTATCTCTTTCGAGCTGGTGTAGTCCACTTGGTTTTGTAGCGGTGAAAATAACGAAACATCGCGCAAAAATTCATTTATTTGCGCTTTGTCGGTTTCCTTCGATAAGTGCAAATTTAAAATCGCTAAGGATACATTTGGAGTCGGTACGCGTATCGAGCTCCCTGTGAGCTTACCTTCAAGCTGCGGATATGCTTTAGCAACGGCACTTGCAGCGCCCGTTTCGGTGATCACCATATTCAGCGCAGCACTGCGTCCACGGCGATCTGCTTTGTGAAAATTATCAATCAGGTTTTGATCATTAGTGAATGAATGCACTGTTTCAACATGACCACCGTTGATACCATATTCTTCATCTAACGCTTTTAAAACAGGCGTGATGGCGTTGGTAGTACAGCTAGCGGCTGACAAAATGGTATCTTGAGATTGAATATCGTTTTGATTTACGCCGTAAACGATATTCTTAATGGTGCCTTTACCGGGTGCCGTTAACAGCACTTTTTTCACACCTTTTGAAGTTAAATGTTGGCCAAGACCTGCTTCATCACGCCACATACCTGTGTTGTCCACCACTATGGCGTTTTCAATACCGTACTGGCTGTAATCGACTTCACTTGGCGAGTTGGCATAGATCACTTGGATGTATGAGCCATTGGCTTTAATCGCATTACGCTCGGTATCCACGGTTATGCTGCCATTAAATGGTCCATGCACGGAATCTCTGCGCAATAAGCTTGCGCGCTTCTCCAAGTCGCCTTCTTTACCGCCACGCACCACAATTGCTCTTAAGCGTAGTTTATTGGTTTTGCCCTGGCGCTCTATGAGCAAACGGGCTAACAAACGACCTATACGGCCAAAGCCATACAACACCACATCTTGTGCAGCGTGACTGTCGTCCACATCTAGGATATCGGCCAGTTCTTCGCGCAAATATTGTTCAATGCTTTTCCCCTTGTGCTCATCTTTAAAATGAAACGCGTAGGCGAGTTTTCCAAGATCAATTTGTGCTGGGGCAAGAGGTAATTTGCTTAATTCCTCAAGTAAGGGCCAGCTTTCTCGTAGGCGTAACTTAGTGCCTTCTTTTAGGCGAACCGTGCGATGAGCCTTAATAATATCAATGGTAGAAGCGCCTAACATAGGGCGACCATAAATTGATATTTCAATGGCTTTGTTGCGATACAAATTTCCCAATAACGGCAACATACGCTCTGCGTACTCTTGACGTTCTTGCCAACTGCTCATTAATGCTTGTTCAGATTGTTGATTCATGATCTTTAAAAACTCTCAAAAAACGTAAGTTGGCCCATAAAAAGCGACGAGATTGCTTGGATAAAGCAAAATGGGCGGTTATTCTAATCAAAGGTTCTGTTTGCGCCAAATTGTTGAAAATTTACTAAATTCAGTAATTTGCTGTATAAAATGGCAATATATTGGTAATTTAACTACAAGGGAATTTATGCGGATCACTGGCATCCTACTGTCTATTTTTGCTCTTTCGGGATGCGATATGCTGTTTCCTATGACAGCCACAAAAATATGCGAAGAGCACTCTGAATTTTGTGACGACCTTAATCCTGACGGATGGTGTTTGGCTGAGAAGAGTCGAATCATTAAGCATAGGTATGCGTACCAGCAGTCCCCTAGCGAACTACTTGACTATTATCTGCTTGAGGATTTTGAAAAGTACAAAGTGTGCATAAATAAAGCGGCACAAATTGAACATATAGTGCAAGTAGAAAAGCAAACTAAGCGCAGACAAGCAGCCGTCAGTGCAGAGCGTGAGTTAAATCGATTAATCCGCAAAACGCGAAATTCAAAAGAGCCACATTTATTACTTTATCACTGGTCTCGCTTTGGTAAGCAAGACGCATTAACCCACTTTTTAGCACTCGAAAAACAAGGTAAATTGAATACCGCGAGTCTGCAACTAGGCTTAGCCTCTTATTATGTGAAATTTGATTTGGAAAAGGCCAAAGGCGCATTATATAAGGCATTATCGCTTTATACCGAAGATCAAGATATTGATACCAATATCTTCGTGAGCCTGAGTACCATTAACCTGAAACAAGAAAATTATCCTGAGGCTTATATATGGGCGTACTTAGCCCATGAGTTTAAAGTGGAGAATATCAGCTTAACTGACATCAGAAATGCCCTACCTGCCTCAAGCGACATAACGTCACTCGAAGACAAAGCAGAGCAATATAAAGAAGAAATTGACGACCGTGTATTTTCACTTTGATCGTATCAAAGCCCTAAACTGTACAAAAAACAACCAACATCTGAAAAAAACTTTCACTAAAAAAATCACTTTTTTTTTGGTTTTATCAATTTAGAGGGTGTTTTATTCAACATAACGAGCAAAAGTCGCTAGTTTTACGTTTTATTGAAGGCCAAAGACACAGAGTTTACACAAAACCGTTGCCCAGTTGGGGCGGGTCCATCGTTAAAGACATGCCCTAAATGCGCATCACAGTTTTTACACACGATCTCGATGCGCTGCATGCCATGGCTGTTGTCTTGTTGAAACTCGACATTTTCATCTGCACTTTGCGCCGAAAACGAAGGCCAACCGCAGCCCGCATCAAATTTGTCTTGGGCGTCAAATAACTTCTCACCGCAGCAACGACATACGTAATCACCGAGCGCAGTGTTATCTAACAGCTCACCAGTAAAAGGGCGTTCAGTGCCTTTTTGGCGCGTCACCCTGAACTCTTCATCATTGAGTTTTTCACGCCATTCTTGCTCAGATAATTTCATCGTTTTACCTCAATTCTCTGTTTATACGCTAGACACCAAAATGGGGATGACATTGTGGTTTTCCAATACTTACCTATTAAACCCTTTCTCTTTCAATGCCGAACGCTAAACCTTGTGCCATCTGTGATGCTAAATGGCGTTGAACAAACAAATGCTATTACTGGCTTGTTTATAGCAATTTTGCACCACGACTTCAGGTTGTTCACTCAACTGTGCATAACGCGTATCAAGTACCAACTTCCAACGTTGATTCACCTCGTAAGTGGGGCAGTTGAACTTAACGTCGTGATCACTGGCATTAAATACGATTAACCAATGTTCTGTCGTTTCACCGGTAGCATATTCTTCCCCACGCAGCTCAACAGCAAAACATTGATTATCAGGGTCATGCCAATCATCTTCTAATTTTCGAGCCCCGTCTGGGCGATACCAGTAAATTTTTGCCACGTTGTGGGATAAGTCAAAATTGTCATCTTGGAGCTGCAAATGATGCAACAGCACACTTTGCTTGCGAATATCAATTACATGTTGGCAGAAAGATAAAAACTTTTGCTGGGTAGCGTCTAAGTCCCAATCAAGCCAGCTGATAGGGTTATCTTGGCAATAGGCGTTATTGTTGCCTTGTTGGGTGCGACTTAGTTCATCACCACCCAATATATGAGGTATACCTTGCGATAACAACAAGGTGGTGAACAAATTGCGTTTCTGCCTTTCGCGGATAGCAATGATTTCTAGGTCAGTGGTTGAGCCTTCTACACCGTAATTAGCGGACAAATTATGCCCGTGTCCATCACGGTTTTGCTCGCCATTTGCTTCATTGTGGCGCTCTTGATAACTGACCAAGTCATGCAAGGTAAAACCATCATGGTAGCTCACGTTGTTTACTGAGGTTAAAATAGAACGACTTTCTTTGGGAAATACATCCCTTGAGCCAAGCAAGCGGGTGGCAAAATCACTGGTGGTACCTTTATCACCGCGCCAAAATGCACGCACGGTATCTCGGTATTTGTCATTGCATTCAAGCCAGTTAGACGGGAACTGCCCCAAACGATAACCACCATGCCCAATATCCCAAGGCTCAGCAATTAACTTGCAACCAATTAACACAGGATCTTGACGTATCGTTCTAAAGAAACCTGACAAGGCTGAAAACTCGTAAGGATCGCGACCTAAGCTGGCAGCCAAATCAAAGCGGAACCCATCCACTCCCATATCCTGTACCCAGTAGCGTAATGCATCCATGACCATCTTAAGGACATATGGAAAAGCCGTGTTGACACTGTTGCCACAGCCAGAATTATTTACGAACTTGGTGTAATCAATAGCCCCGTATTCATTGCGCTCAAATAAATAGAAAGACGAGTTATCAAACCCTTTAAAAGACAAGACGGGACCGTCTAAACCTCCTTCAGCTGTATGGTTAAACACCACGTCTAATATTATTTCGATGCCCGCTTCGTGATAACTATCCACCATGGTTTTAAATTCACCGATATCGTCATCTACTGCATATCTTGGTTCAGGACTGAAATAGTTTATCGGGTTGTAGCCCCAATAATTGGTTAGGCCTTTATTAGTGATGTAAGGCTCAGGCATAAAGGCCGCCACTGGCATTAATTGAACTGCACTGATCCCTAAGCCTTTTAAATGCTTGATGACGCTAGGCTGGCACATGCCTAAATACGTCCCCTTTAGCTCAGGCGGAATGTTCGGGTGCTGTGCTGTCATACCTTTTACATGGGCCTCATAAAGCACAGTGTGATCTAGAGGCGTATTGGGTTTTGCTGGGCGGTCTTGCCATGCTGAATTTGCAACGACTACGCTTTTGGCAACCATTTTCTGACTGTCGCCAGAATATAGCTTTGCATCCCAAAACATCGGACGGCTCAACTTTTTAGCGTACGGATCGATTAACAGTTTTTCCGGCATAAAGTGAAAACCAGTGGCTTCTTTGTTGCCACCAGATGTTCTGTAGCCATACAACTGCCCCGCTTGGATCCCTTCAATATAGCAGTGCCAAACTTTGCCCGTTTTAGCGGGAACGTCAATAACCGCAATTTCTACCTCATCTTCGCTGCTAAACAAACACAGTTGAACCAGATCAGCGTTAGGGCAATGCACGGCAAAATTACAACCATTTTCGTCGAGTACGGCACCTAAATAGGTAGCGCTTCCTGGCTGCACGTTTAAATCTGACACTGTCATTACTTACTGTCCTTTATACAAAATAAACACGGTTGCTAAAGGAGGTAACGAAACACAAATAGAATAAGCTTGGTTGTTCCACAGTGTTTTATCCGCTTTGATGGTTTCATTCAGGCTGTGCCCACTGCCCCAATATTGCTTGTCATCTGTGTTGAGCAAAATACTGTATTCCCCTGGGGCCTTAACGCCTAGGCGAAAATTGGTGCGTGGCACGGGTGTAAAATTACTCACAGCATAAACTTGCTGCTTACCCTCTTTTGATTGTCGCAACATAGCTAAGGTGCTTTGCTCAGCGTTTTCATGATCAATCCACTCAAAGCCCGCGGGATCATGATCTAATTCATGTAATGCAGGGTAACCAGCGTAAAGTTTATTCAAATCTCGATACAACGCTTGTATGCCACTGTGTTTATCAAAATCAAGAAGATGCCAGTTAATAGAACTGTCGTGGTTCCACTCTGCCGATTGCCCTATTTCGTTCCCCATGAAATTAAGTTTCTTGCCTGGGTGGGCATACATGAAGGCGGCGTAACAACGTAGATTCGCCGCTTGCTGCCATTCATCACCTGGCATTTTACGCAATAGCGAGCCTTTACCATGCACTACCTCGTCGTGAGAAATAGGCAATACAAAGCTCTCGTCATACGCGTACACCATCGAAAAAGTCATTTCCCCGTGATGGTATCTACGATAAGAGGGATCTCTAGAAATATAGTGCAGCGAATCATGCATCCAGCCCATATTCCACTTAAAGCCAAATCCTAACCCGCCCTCAAATACCGGCCGCGACACCTTAGCGAATGAAGTAGACTCCTCCGCAATAGTCATCGCATTAGGGCAATGGGAATACACTTCTTTATTCATCCATTGCAATAGGCTAATGGCTTCGTAATTGTGGTTACCGCCGTCCACGTTAGGCACCCACTCGTCTGCTTCTCTGGAATAATCTAAATAAAGCATAGACGCCACCGCATCAACACGAAGTCCATCAATATGATATTTATCTAACCAGAATAATGCGTTAGCCACTAAAAATTGACGTACCGTGTCTTTGCCAAAATCATAGATACAGGAGTTCCAATCAGGGTGCCAGCCCTTACGTGGGTCTTCATATTCGTACACATGCGTGCCATCAAAGCGTGCCAAACCATGGCCGTCTTCAGGGAAGTGCGCAGGTACCCAATCGATGATGACGCCAATACCATTTTGGTGACATTGATCAACAAAATACTTAAAGTCATCTGGCCCACCAAAGCGACTGGTAGGTGCAAACAAGCCTACAGGCTGATACCCCCAGGAACCATCAAATGGAAACTCCGAAATAGGCAACAGTTCCAAATGGGTGTATCCCATGTCTTTAACATAAGGGATAAGCTCATCGACCAATTCATGGTAACTGAGATAAGTTTTGCCAGATTGGCTATCTGGGCGTTTCCATGAGCCTAAGTGGACCTCATAGATACTCATGGCCTGTGTGTATTTATCCCCTTTGACTTGTTGTTGCCATTTCGTGTCTTGCCACTGGTATTGCTCGTGATCAAATACCACCGAGGCATGGGACGGGTATTGTTCAGCATAAAAGCCAACTGGGTCAGCCTTGTGCGGCAGCTCATTACCGTGTGCATCTTTGATTTGATACTTGTATTTATCACCGGCTTTAACGCCTGGCACAACTAACACCCAATAACCGAAATCGGTTTTTTGCATAGGCAAACATGAGCCGTCCCAATAATTGAAATCTCCAATAACAGATACTGCACTGGCATTGGGCGCAAACACGGCAAATCGGGTGGCGGCGATAGGTGTTTTCAAACCGACCTCTAAATCGATTAATTGCGCTCCTAATTGCTGATATACGTTTTTTGGCAAATGATCAACGAAATGGACTGCATGAAAGGCTTGATCTTGAAATTGATAAGGGTCGATGATGCGATAACTGCCTTGAGCGTTTTCAACTTCAAATGCATACACTGCAGGGGGATTGCCCTTAGTAAACTCAGCCGTAAACAGATCACTCTGAGCTTGTCTCTTAAGGCTGCCTATCGCTTTGTCCGTCACTAAATCAATCACCTTAATACTAGTGGCGTTTGGAATCCAGGCTGTGATCGTAAAAGCGTTATTGGTTTTGAGAAGACCTAGATAAGAAAAAGGAAAGGTACATTGAGCGTGTTGTAGCTGTTTTTCTAATTGCATTGTGCCGCCTTGCAGTGTTGGCGGCCTGACATACAGGCCGCCTGAGTTATTTATTGCTTTGCTTGACGTCTTACCTCAGTCAAGCGATGAGCTAACGCTTGTAGCTCAGGGTTGCTAAAAATCTGTTGTAAACTTTGAGTCAGTTTACGTTGCCAATTCGGGTATTCATTAAATGTACCCGGAATATTAACGGGTTTATCCATTTCTAACCAATCTTCTAGCTGCAAACTAAGCAGAGAGCTCGAACCGCCAGCCATGTGCGTTTGCATACCAAAATTGAGTCCCTTGGTCATACCCACTTGATTCACATCCCGACTGATTTTATCAGAAATAGAATGATGACCATGCAAGGTATCTAAAATCGACTGTTTGTTATCATGTCTGCTCTCGTACAAGCTTGCAAGGATCTCTTGTGTTGGATACAAGCCTAGTTCCTTGCCTAACGCCAAATCGTCGCAATGCCAGAAGCCATTTAAGGTTGGCATATCATGCGTAGTTAACGTCGACATTGATTGCACCGGATAGTGACTAGGCGAATAAAACCCGCCATCTTTGGCTTGTTCGAAAAAGAACACGCGATAAGAATAAACGCCATTATCCGCCAGCTTTTCACGGATTTCCTCCGGCACTGTGCCTAAATCTTCTCCTATAACCATAGATTGATTGCGATGGCTCTCTAGTGCCAAGATCGCAAGTAAGTCATCCACAGGATAATAAACATAGCCTCCTTCCTTAGCGCTATCCCCTTTTGGTACCCACCACAAGCGCAACAGAGCCATCACGTGATCGATTCGCAAAGCGCCGGTGGCATGCATATTTGCACTGAATAAATCAATAATAGGTTGATACGCTTGCTCGTATAATTTGTGTGGGTCCATAGGTGGCAATCCCCATGTCTGCCCAAGCGGCCCTAAAATATCTGGTGGCGCTCCCACACTTGCCTCAGTACAGTACAACGCTTTGTTTCCCCAAATCTCTGCGCTGCCTTCACTTACACCTACAGCCAAATCACGATATAGACCAATTTGCATTTTGTGGTCTTGAGCGACTTTATTGGCTTTTTCAAATTGCTGGGCAGCCTGCCATTGTAACCACAAGAAAAATTGCACACGTTTGGCGTTTGCTTTGGCAAATTTAGCCACTGCTGGCGCGTTGAAATCGGCGTACTCTGGGGGGAAGACCGGCCATCCCCATGAAGCTTTGCCTTTTAAGGCTAAATCCTCTTGCAATGCATCATATACTGCGATGGTCTGTAGGCTTTCACCGCCTTGCTCGACAAACGCTTTGAATGCACGGTTTTGGGTCGTGTTCTTGCTGAAATATTGCTGGCATTGCCAGTCAAACACAGCGCTTAATGCTTCAAGCTTTAATTTCGTAACCGCTGGATAATTTACTAACTCACTGCCACGTGCTAGCTGTATAGCCGCTTGGAACTCAGCAGCATTCACAATAGCCTTGGTGCTGTCTTGGTCATACCCCTCAACAGCAGCGACATCAATGTAAATGAAATTTAACCAACGTCTAGATGAAGGCCCGTAAGGGCTGCAAGCGTTAGGATTGGCAGGGTACAGAGAATGTATAGGATTTAAGCCGATAAAATCCGCGCCGGTTTTCGCAGCTTCAGCTGTCAAATAAGCTAGGTCGCTAAAATCCCCTACTCCCCAGTTATTATCGCTGCGCAGACAATACAGTTGCACACTCAAGCCCCACACTTTATTACCGTCTAATAGCGTTTGAGGTTGATAGCACGAATGAGGCGCGATAATGACGCGCATTTCACTTAGCGATTCGCCGTCTGCAACTAGTGATAAGTTGTGGTAACCCAAAGGCAAGTTGCATTCAATTGTGATGTAGTATTCATGAAACTCTATCTCATCGATATGATTCACGTTAACCAGTTCGCCGTCGATTGGCTCAAAAGAATGGGCAATCACTTCGCCGCTTTCCAGTGTTAGCTGTGCGCTATATTCATCGGTCACCAACTCGATGGGTAAACGGACACAAAAGGAAAGCGCATCATTGCTGCGTTGCACATGAACGGGATTGAGTGGCGTTAACCAATCTTTGATCATTTCTTGCTTCACTTGCTCTTCTAGAGCAGATTGATCATCAACGTTATATCCCATAACGCCTAACAGCTTCTTTTTCACTGTTGATTCGATGGTGGCAGGTTTACCCCACGCATCGGTGTAATTTGACTCAATACCGCGATGCTCTACGAGCTGATCAATCAATGAAGCTGTCATTAATGTGTAATTCCTATAAATGGGGACTATGTTCAGCTTACTATTATCAATCAAAGCCAACGTCAGGCGAAGTTGAATACGTTTGCATTAAATAAAACTGTAACAAAATAACATTTTCGAGGGATTATTTTGCCTTATTTATCCATTTAGTCCATAATTTCGTAATTATATTTCACAATTTTGAATTTACGACTCGTCAGAGTTCGAACTTACGACCCGCTTAGAGGATGTATATATGACTATTAAAATTGGTATCAACGGTTTTGGCCGTATAGGTAGATTTGTTTTTCGCGCAGCATGTGAGCGCAGCGATATCGAAGTGGTCGGTATCAACGATTTATTAGACGCAGATTACATGGCGTATATGTTGAAGTACGACTCAACACACGGCCAGTTTAAAGGCACTGTTGAAGTACAAGACGGACAACTGGTTGTTAACGGTAAAACTATTCGCGTAACGGCTGAACGCGACCCTGCTGCATTAGCATGGGGCGACGTTGACGCACAAGTCGTGGTTGAAGCGACAGGCTTATTCTTAACCGCCGAAACCGCGCGTAAACATATCACTGCTGGCGCCAAAAAAGTGGTTCTTTCTGCTCCTTCTAAAGATGATACACCTATGTTCGTTATGGGCGTTAACCATGACACATACACTGGTCAAGAAGTAGTTTCAAACGCATCATGTACTACTAACTGTCTAGCACCGCTGGCTAAAGTATTAAACGATAACTTCGGTATTGTTGACGGCTTGATGACAACGGTACACGCTACGACAGCGACGCAAAAGACGGTTGATGGCCCTTCTCACAAAGATTGGCGCGGTGGACGCGGCGCGTCTCAAAACATTATCCCTTCATCTACTGGCGCAGCAAAAGCGGTAGGTAAAGTTATTCCTGAGCTTAACGGTAAGTTAACGGGTATGGCGTTCCGTGTGCCAACGGCTGACGTTTCAGTGGTAGATTTGACCGTTAACCTAGCTAAACCGGCAAGTTACGCGCAAATTTGCGAAGTAATGAAAGCGGCATCTGAAGGTGATCTGAAGGGCATTATGGGTTACACAGAAGACGCTGTTGTATCTCAAGATTTCATTGGTGATACACGTACGTCAATCTTTGATGCCACCGCAGGTATCGCACTAACTGACACCTTCGTTAAACTCGTATCTTGGTACGACAACGAAATCGGTTACTCGAATAAAGTATTGGACTTGGTTGCTCACATCAGCAAATAAGCTAACTTAACTTTATTGTGAAAAGGCAGTCATCTACACTAGGTGACTGCCTTTTTTTGATCTCAAGGACTCTTCTATGCACCTTTGCAACACCGCTTCTTTGCTTCCCCAAGACGACATCGAAATGCTCATTATTGATAATGAGCATGCTCATGCGACCATTTCATTGTTTGGTGCGCATATTCTCAGTTTCACTCCCAAGCACGATAAGGTGCAACGCCTATGGTTGAGTAAAAATGCATTGCTCGATGGTAAGCATCCTATACGTGGCGGGATCCCTATTTGTTGGCCTTGGTTTGGCGCTCATGCCACCAACGCTGAGTTAAGCTCCCATGGTTACGTGCGTAATCAGAACTGGCACATCGTTGACTGCCAAGACTCTGAACAATGCACCGAGATCAGCCTTAGACCTAGTATAACGACTGGCCTAGGCTTTGACGGCCAAGCACAATTAACTATGATCATTACCGTGGGCGCTGAACTTCGTATTCAGTTGGTCACCGAAAATACGGGTGATAGCGCATTTAATTATACCGGCGCGTTGCACACTTATTTTCATGTCGATGATATCAATGACTGTGAATTGACTGGGCTAACAGGTGAATACTTAGACAAACTACAAGACTTCAAGCGCTTTGATACCCCTAACCCTTATCGATTTAAACAGGAAACTGACAGAGTGCATTTAGCCACGCCGAAGGAATTAGCCATAACCTCAGGCAATCACCTGACGCATATCGAGTCTGCCGGTCACGATAGCATAGTGGTGTGGAACCCATGGTCTGAAAAGTCAGTGAGTATGCAAGACATGGAAGACGATGGCTTTCAAAAAATGCTCTGCGTTGAAACCGCCGTGACCCAGGGCCATCAAGTATTGCCAGGCCAGTCTCACACGTTAGAACAAGTCATTCGCTAACCGCTGGATAATCATCGGTGATCGAAGTTAATAGCACCAATTCAAAACATATCAGTAGACAATAAAAAAGGGAGCCGACGGCTCCCTTCTAAAATCTCGTTAGCGCAGTAGCTAGCTTACAGATACCTACCGCACTAAATTGCTAAACGATTACTCGTTGCCTTCAGCAGGTGCTGCTGGCTTTTCTAGCAATTCTTTGATGCTCAAACGAACACGGTTTTGACGGTCAATTTCCATCACTTTAACGTTGATGATTTGACCTTCGCTAAGATGGTCAGCCACTTTATTCACGCGCTCATGGGCGATTTGTGAAATGTGTACTAGGCCTTCTTTACCCGGTAAGATTTCAACGAACGCACCGAAATCAACGATACGCGTCACTTTACCTTCGTAGGTTTTGCCTGCTTCAACATCAGCCGTCACTTGCTCAATTTTGCTGATAGCGATATCAGCTTTAGCACGCTCGGTAGCGAAGATTTTGATTGTGCCATCATCTTCGATTTCGATGTTAGTGTCAGATGCTTCAGTAATAGAACGGATCATTGCGCCGCCTTTACCGATAACGTCACGGATTTTATCTTGGTCGATTTTCAATGTGTAAATACGCGGAGCGAATTCAGACATTTCATCACGGTGACCAGAAATCGCTTGGTCCATCACACCTAAAATATGCAAACGCGCTTCTTTTGCTTGTTTCAAAGCAACTTGCATGATTTCTTGAGTGATACCTTCGATTTTGATATCCATTTGAAGCGCAGTAATACCTTCAGTGGTGCCCGCTACTTTAAAGTCCATGTCACCAAGGTGATCTTCGTCACCCAAGATGTCAGAAAGAACAACGAAGTTTTCATCGTTTTTCACAAGACCCATAGCAATACCAGCTACTGATGCCTTAATTGGAACACCCGCATCCATCAATGCCAAAGACGTACCACAAACTGATGCCATTGAAGACGAACCGTTTGATTCAGTGATTTCAGACACTACACGTACTACGTACGGGAATTCTTTTTCAGACGGCATAACCGCTTGAATACCACGTTTTGCTAGACGACCGTGGCCGATTTCGCGACGCTTAGGTGAACCAACAAAACCTGTCTCGCCTACACAGTAAGGAGGGAAGTTGTAATGCAACATGAAGCGGCTATCCACTTTACCGTTTAGGCCGTCAATCATCTGTGCGTCACGCTCAGTCCCAAGGGTAGCAGCAACGATGGCTTGTGTTTCACCTCGAGTGAACAAAGCTGAACCGTGAGTACGTGGCAAAATACCTGTTGCTACGTCAAGTGCACGGATCATCGCAGGGTCGCGACCATCAATACGCGGTTGACCAGCAAGAATACGTGAACGTACTACGTCACTTTCAAGCTCATGTAGTAGCTCAGATACTTCTTTAGCGTCTTGCTCTGCATCCGCTTCAACAATCGCAGCAACGGTCTTATCCGTTAAGGCAACGATAGCGTCTTTACGCGCCATCTTGTCAGAGATTTGATACGCCTCTGTCATTTCAGCTTCAGCGAGTGCTTTAATTTTGTCTTTAAGTGTGACGTTAGCAGGCTCAGCAACCCAATCCCACTTAGGCGTGTTAACTTCAGCAGCAAATTCAGTCACTGCATTAACCACGGTTTGCATTTGCTCGTGACCGAACATAACGGCACCTAGCATCACGTCTTCAGACAATACTTCAGCTTCTGACTCAACCATCAATACTGCGCCTTTAGTACCGGCAACCACTAAGTCTAGTTGGCTAGTTTCAAGCTCAGAAGTACGTGTATTAAGTACATATTGGCCATCAGTGTAACCAACACGCGCAGCACCAACAGGACCATTGAAAGGCATACCTGAGATAGCAAGTGCGGCAGACGTACCGATTAGCGAGATGATGTCAGTTGGAATTTCAGGGTTAGCTGAAACAACCGTCACTATGATTTGTACTTCGTTCATGAACCCGTCAGGGAATAATGGACGAATTGGACGGTCAATCAAACGAGACGTGAGTGTTTCGTATTCAGAAGGGCGACCTTCACGCTTAAAGAAACCACCTGGGATTTTACCCGCAGCGTACGTTCTTTCTTGGTAGTTAACCGTCAACGGAAAGAAGTCTTGGCCTGGCTTGGTGTCTTTTTTACCAACAACAGAAACCAACACTGATGTGTCGTCCATGCTTGCCATAACAGCAGCGGTTGCTTGACGAGCGATTACGCCCGTTTCTAGCGTTACAGTATGCTGACCATACTGAAATGATTTAGTAATAGGAGTCATTATTTTCCTTTAAATTTTAACTAATGCTTTCTTTATCGCTTTTAAATGCGGCGCATAGTATAGCGGTAAGACCGCCTTAAAAACAGCAACTGAGGGGAAATAACCCTGAAAAATAGGCATTTAATGTAACGCGATATGCCTTCTGGCCATTAAGTGACGTTCTGATGAAGTTTTGTGTATAAGTTCAAGACAATAATGTTAAGCCAAGCAGTTTGCGCGCGATCCTTTAAGCACATTATCAGCAAAGAGTTAATTGCAACTGAACCAGAAATGGAGCCCAATTAAAAACACCATAGATCAATAGATAACCTATGGTGCATAAATCTAAAAGCATTCTAACGTTATGATGAAGCGCTAATCACCTTGATAGGCCAAGCTAATAGGGTAAAACCACCTGCTATTCACAAAATAATTCAGCCAAGTGGTAAATCTAATACCGCGAGCGCTTCGCTCGTCATAAAATGGATGAGGCACCTCGTCGGTGGCAAAATCATCTGTCATTATGGTGTGAATCGAGCCTTGACCAATGTAATACTGATAATTGCGAGTGGTATCTGCTAACTGCTCGAAAGAAGCCGTCATCCGCGCATTCCACTCGGCAAAGTACAGGTAATCGCTTGGCTGCAAAGCCCAAGTGAAAGGATTGGTATTGCCCTGATCGATTTGATCCATTACTTTGTTGAATAGCACTTGAACCCCATCAAATTCAGTCGTGTATTGAGCGAACCGATTACGCGGGTAGCGATATGACAAGCGCTGAAACAAATCTACGTTTAAATCCGCCGCGGTATAAGTGCCAAGACCACTTCTAAAAATGCTAGGTAAGGTATTTTCGAAATTCCAGGGACTGCCAGAACGAAACACATCGTTAACAAAACCCTCAGAGACGATAGACGCCGAAGCATCAGCTAATAAGGATATTTTAACCCGAGGGAAAGCATCCTGCAGATAAGGGAAGTTCAGAGTCGCACCATAGCCACCTGCGCTAGAGCCCGTGACCAACATTTTGTCGATTGCCTTTCTATGTCTTCTTTTTTCTTTAAAACGGTTTTTCATCCACTCTTGCACCGCTAAAAAGTTATCAAATCCTTTGTGTTTGACCGTTACTGGTGCTCCAGGAAAGCCGGTGATACTGCCGTCCACATCTGTATAAGCTACTTCACTGGTACCAGCATGTAAATCACCGGTACAGTATGGAATAAAAACCTTACTCCAATCTTTAAATGGGTTTCGTCTATTGTCATCGTCAAACACGCCACCAGCATCTACCGGAGAGTTTTCTTGCAACACTGAAGGATTATACGTTGGGCGATCATCTGGTACGTTAGCCAATGCCAAAGACGCTACGCAGGTTGCATCATTCCAGCAGGAGCCGCCGCCATTAAAAAAGACCAACACGTTTTTGCTCTTACCTTCTTTAAAATAAAACCGGAAAGAATTGTCTAGAGGAGTACCATCAAGTGGATTTGGCACTGTATCAAATGCACAGGAAGGAGTGATAGTTTTTGGCTGCCCATTCCCGTCGACAATTTCCATTTCGGAAGCAACCGGTATGGTTTGCCACTCGCTATTTTCTTGTTGATGATGATGCTTCGCCATTACAGACACAGGGCTCATTAATAACACTGCACTGATTAAATACTTGCTTTTCATATGTTTCACTCCATGAGATAAAAAAACTTCGAACTAAAAAAACACCTATACAACTCGCAAGTATTCAAACCTATCTGCCGCACGAGCACGCTCCTGTTAATTAAGCTGACTGGCAACATATCACCGGATAACTAAATTCGCACAGCGAGATAATTTAATTTACCACTACTAGGTAAAAAAATTATAAACAGATTTGCCTTTGGGATATACAAGAAATTGACGCTCATTTGAGACATTAAAATTAATGAGTGTAAAAAATACTAACTAGCCCATGTTCAGATCAACAAACCTAATATAAACATGACCATGTGATGGCTGAATGTTAAAATCGACACGGTGTCTCAATTGTCATGGGCTGGTTTGAGTGGGGATGCAAAAATTCAATCCTGGACGCATGAAGTAAAAGGCGTTCAGCAAGTTGCTCGCTCTCGCCGTCCGCATATAGGTCACACCCTAAAATGGGATGTCCCATCGCTAAACTATGCACCCGCAACTGATGAGTACGCCCCGTTTCAGGTGTGAACTCAACGCGAGTACGCAGCGGGTTGTTAAAGTACTCAATGACACGATAATGACTTATCGCTTCTTTGCCCGTGTCATAGCATATTTTTTGTCGTGGGAAATTAGGCGGATCTTTCGCGATAGGCACAGACACCCAGCCCTCAGTCTGCTCAATCTTTCCTAGTAGCACAGCCATATAGCGCTTTTTCACAGTTCGCGCCTGAAATTGCTTAGTTAACTGAGCATTACTACTTTTATCAAGGGCCAGCAGCAGCACACCCGACGTACCAAAGTCCAGACGATGTGCCATCAAAGCAGTGGGAAATTGCTGTACTATACGGTAATGCACTGAATCTTTATTCAGCGGGTTTTTACCCGACAAACTCAGCAAGCCACTGGGTTTATTTACCGCCAACAGGTATTCATCTTGATACAAAACCGTGACCGCCTCATTGCAAGGCGGCGCGATAAAAGTATCTATTATGGCTGTCATGATAATTTTTCATCATTTTGCCCAGGCGCCTCATTGAGCAAGTTATCAGTGTCTTCGGGGTGATCGTTATTAAGCAGTTCAATGTCATCCTCCTGCAATAAGCGCGCATCAAGTTTCTTATTCGATTGCACTCCTAAGGCTTTAAATTGCTCTGCTTGGCGGATTAAGTTGCCTTTACCAGTAGTCAGCTTATTCATTGCGGCGTCATAATTACGCTGAGTAGCTTCCATCGATTTGCCCACTTTTTCCATGTCACTGACGAATCCATGAAACTTGTCATACAATTTTCCTGCGTTAGCAGCAATTTTCTGGGCGTTTTGATTTTGATATTCGTACTGCCAAATATTGTTGATAGTGCGCAGCGCCACCAGCAAATTCGTTGGGCTGACTAACATAATATTATTATCAAAGGCGAGTTTAACCAGCTCAGGAGCATGTTCAGCAGCGAGCAAAAATGCCGGCTCGATAGGAATAAACATCAACACATAATCCAGTGTTCTCAAACCTTTTAAGTCTTGATAATCCTTATTACCTAACTCTTTAATGTGATTACGCAAAGATGCAACATGTTGATTTAAATAAACCTGGCGTGATTCTTCATGTTCTTCGTTGAAATAGCGCTCATAAGCGGCAAGAGACACTTTTGAGTCAATCACCACGTCTTTGTCGTTTGGCAAGTGCACTACTACATCGGGCTGATAACTTTTACCACTGTCATTTTTAAGGGCGACTTGGGTATCAAATTCGTGCCCTTCTCGTAGGCCGGATTCTTTTAATACCCGCTCAAGTACTACTTCCCCCCAATTGCCTTGCTGCTTATTATCACCTTTAAGAGCTTTAGTCAGTGCCGCCGCATCTTGGGTGATTTGTTGATTCAGCTCTTTTAAGCCCATGATTTCCGTTTTAAGAGAGGCTCTTTCTTGCCCCTCTTTCACGTACTGGTCGCTAACCTGCTTCTTAAAGCCTTCAATTTGGTCTTTCAGCGGACTCAGCAAGGCGTCGAGTCCTGCCTTGCTTGACTGCTGGAATGAATTATTTTTCTGCTCGAAAATTTTATTTGCTAAGTTCTCAAACTGCTGTTGTAAACGTTGCTCTGATGATTCAAGCAATGCGAGCTTTTCGTCACTGGCTAGTTTTTCTTGTTCAAAACGGGCCGTTTTTTCCGCTAGTTCTTCACGCAAGTCTGATGCGTGTTGTTGAATTTGCTGATAATGCCCCTGCCAACGCTTGCTATCTTGCTCAAGCACAGGAATACGTGCGACTTGCTGCGTTAACTGCCCTAGTTCATTTTGTTGACTTAACTGCACCTGACGTAACTGCGTATTCTCGCTATTCGACGTATGCAGTGCCTCTTTTAAATCTAAAATTTGTTGCTGAACATAACCCTGCGTTTGTTGGTAATGTTGCTCTAACTGGCTTTTGATTTCTGCATGCTTACGACGTGATAACAGTGTATTTATCCACCAGCCGCTAACGATACCCAAGGCGGCGATCGCGCCAAGTAACATTAATAAATTGGGATCATCAAAGGAGAATTGTGCAAGAAAATTCATAGGGTAAAAGCGGTCCTGTAACTAAAATATATAATGGAGAAACCAAAGCGTATTGGCGCAGAATGTAGCATAAAAAAAGGCGCCATTAATACGGCGCCTACGCTAAGTCAGCCTGCTAAATCAGGCTTTGGCGTTTGCTTCTTGAATCTTCACCTTCCAAATAGCAGGTCCAGTTTCATGTGCATTCGCCCCTGTGCTGTCTACTGCAACAGTAACCGGCATGTCTTTCACATCAAATTCATAGATGGCTTCCATCCCTAAATCTTCAAATGCCACCACACGTGACTTCTTAATCGCTTTAGACACCAGGTAAGCTGCACCGCCCACGGCCATCAAATAGACGGCTTTGTGCTTGGCAATACTGCTAACTGTAGCTGGGCCACGTTCGGCTTTACCAATCATGCCGATAAGGCCAGTTTGTTCAAGCATCAAATCGGTGAATTTGTCCATACGGGTGGCCGTTGTTGGGCCTGCAGGTCCCACAACTTCGTCACCTACCGCATCAACTGGGCCCACGTAGTAAATAAAGCGGTCAGTCAAATCCACACCGTCTGGCAAGCCTTCGCCATTATCGAGCATGGTTTGAATACGTTTGTGAGCGGCATCGCGTCCGGTCAGCATCTTGCCAGAAAGCAATACCGTTTCGCCTACTTTCCATTCTTGAATGTCTTCTTTTTTGACATCGTCTAAATTAACACGGCGGGTGTCTTTACTCACTTCCCACGTCACTTCAGGCCAATCGTTTAAATCAGGTGGGGTAAATTCTGCTGCGCCAGTACCATCAAGATGGAAATGCGCATGGCGGGTTGCCGCGCAGTTGGGGATCATAGTCACAGGCAATGAAGCGGCATGGGTAGGCAATGATTTAATTTTAATATCAACCACGGTTGTTAGACCGCCTAATCCTTGCGCGCCGATACCTAAATCATTCACTTTTTTGAAGATTTCAAGACGCAGTTTTTCTTCGGTCGTTTGTGCGCCTCTGTCCATTAGTTCTTGGATATCTACCGGATCCATCAAGCTTTCTTTGGCTAGAACGGCTGATTTTTCAGCGGTACCACCTATGCCTATTCCCAGCATGCCCGGTGGACACCACCCTGCCCCCATAGTCGGCAACGTTTTCACTACCCAATCTGCAATGCTGTCATTGGGGTTTAGCATCACCATTTTAGATTTATTTTCTGAACCGCCACCTTTGGCCGCGATCATCACTTCAATACCTTCGCCCGGTACGGTATCGATATGCACAACCGCTGGCGTATTGTCTTTGGTATTTTTACGCGCACCCGCTGGGTCTGAAACGATGGAAGCACGCAACGGATTTTCTTTGTTGTTATAAGCGCGACGCGTTCCCTCATCAACCATTTGCTGCACCGTCAGGTCAGTTTTATCCCACTGAACACCCATACCTATTTTTACGAAACAGGTCACTATGCCCGTATCTTGACATAACGGACGCTTACCTTCGGCTGACATACGTGAATTGATCAGTATTTGCGCCATAGCGTCTTTTGCGGCTTGGCTTTCTTCCTTGTTATAGGCTTTTTCAACGGCCTTGATATAATCTAACGGGTGATAATAGGAAATAAACTGCAATGAATCTTCAATGCTATCGATAAAGTCCTGTTGACGGATAACAGCCATAGTTGCCTCTTGTTTGATGTGTCACAAAGTTTCGACAAAGTCATGTCAAAGAGCTCGACAATTGTCGTTCGTAGGTCGCGCATATGATAACCTGTGATGATAGATTGCTCCATGATAAATCGCCCTATAGCGCTCGCAATGACTGTTTTTGGCCAATATCATCACACTAAATACGCTCGACTAAACGGAAATCCAGCTTTGCCGACCATGACCATCACCGAATTAAACGCCCCTAAAAATCACAGTATGAGCCGTTTATTTCAGCACTTCGCCGACCAAGAATGGGCCATATTGTTGGACTCTTCCGACAGTGTCCACATTGATGGTCGCTATGATGTCATGGTAGCAAACCCACTTGCCACGCTCATCACAAAAGGTGAAAGCACACACATTTGCTATAAAGACTCGCCTCACAAGAGTCGTACGAGTCAAGACGACCCCATGACCTTAGTGCAAACCGTGCTCGAAGCGTGCTTACACCCGCAGTCGATTTCTCCTAGCACCTCTGCACTGCCTTTTAAAGCCGGCGCAATGGGCTACTTTGGTTATGATTTAGGACGGCGATTCGAGGACTTACCCCAACAGGCAGAAAATCCATATTCTGCTCCCGATATGGCAATAGGGATTTATCACTGGGCGGTTATTAAAGACAACCAGACTGGGCAGTTTTTCCTGTGTCATTTTCCCACTGACCACAATGACAATGCGCCTGATGCAGCGCAGATAAATGCCCTGTTGAACCATGTTGGCTCCGCATACCTCACTGATGATGCTCACAAATTCACCTTAAGTGGACAATGGCAGTCGAATATGGACAAAAATCAATACGTGGATAAAATCGCGCAAGTTAACGCCTACCTAAGAAGCGGCGATTGTTATCAAGTAAACCTTGCTCAACGATTTGACGCACCCTATTCAGGTGATGAGTATCAGGCGTATTTACGCCTACGAGGCGCCAACAAAGCACCGTTTTCAGCCTTTATTCGTATTCCTGAAGCGGTGATCATTAGTATTTCCCCTGAACGTTTTTTATCGGTCGATAGTCAAGGAAAAGTGCAAACCAAACCAATTAAAGGCACCCGGCCACGCTCGCCGGATAATGCGATAGATCAGCAAAATATTCAGGCACTTAGAGGTTCAAGTAAAGACCAGGCAGAGAACTTGATGATTGTGGATTTACTGCGTAATGATTTGAGCAAGTCTTGCCAGCCACACTCAGTGAGTGTGCCAGCGCTATTTGAAATAGAGAGCTTTGCTGCAGTGCATCATTTAGTCAGCACGGTGACAGGCCAACTCGCTGAACAACAAACCGCCCTGTCTTTATTGCGCGGTGCGTTTCCTGGTGGCTCTATTACTGGTGCACCTAAAATTCGTGCTATGGAAATCATTGAAGAGTTAGAGCCCCAAAGACGCAATATTTATTGTGGCAGCATTGGATACCTAGGTATTGATGGGGATATGGACACCAGCATATGCATTCGTACATTATTGCTCGAAAATTCTCACCTTTACTGCTGGGCAGGCGGCGGAATTGTGCTAGATTCCACCGCACTAGACGAATATCAAGAAAGTTTAGATAAAGTGTGTAAAATACTACCCGTATTATTGCAAGGGAACGCCTAAGCACATGAATAAAAATGAATTTCTCTCTCGTTTTCATCATGCCCGTACTATCCAGCCAGAATTGGATTATCCATTGCGTGCGGCCGGTAAGCCTGCCGCAGTATTAATGCCCATGCTTGAAAGACAAGGGCAACTTAGCATGTTATTTACCTTACGCTCCAGGCACTTAAAGCACCACGCTGGTCAGGTAAGTTTCCCCGGCGGAAAGCAAGAGCCGAGTGACAACAACCTTTTAAGCACGGCTTTAAGAGAGACTCACGAAGAAATCGGTATTCATCCGCAATGCATAGAAGTGATAGGCAGCCTGCCTCGTTATCGTACCGTAAGTCGCTTTGAAGTCGTCCCCTATGTGGGATTTGTGCGCATGCCATTGGAAATGACACTCGATACCAACGAAGTGGAATCAGTATTTGAAGTCCCCCTGTCGTTCTTACTCGACAAAAATAATCACTTTATTCATTGGGTGAAGCGTAAAAACGCCGCCCAGCACCCTATCTATTTTATAAAATGGCACGAGCAAGTCATTTGGGGAGCCACCGCCGCGTTTGTTCGTGTGTTATCAAACCATGTTGCTCAGGACTTTTCGGTAGAGCAATAAAAGTCAAAAGTAAATCTAGGTGGTGCAATCGGGTCGCAACAATATCTTTACATTGCCTAAAGGCAATATATCTCTAGGCTGAGTTGTTCATGCCTGCACAAACCTGCACAATTAGCGTCTTTATATTTCAATAGGTTTTGCGTTTTTATGATCAGTGTTTTTGATATGTTCAGTGTGGGTATCGGCCCTTCTAGCTCTCACACAGTGGGACCCATGCGAGCGGCAAAAGAGTTTAGCCAGCAATTAAAAACACAAAACTTGTTTGATAAAACTGACGAAGTGCGCGCTGAGCTATTCGGCAGCTTAGGGCAGACGGGCAAAGGACATGGTACAGGTAAAGCAGTGATCCTAGGCTTGTTGGGCCACGCACCTGAAACCATCGATGCGACTGTTGTTGATGAGATGCTAGCGGAAGTTGAAAAAACCAGAAAGTTAACGCTGGATCAATTACATCCAGTGCGCTTTGCTGCCAAAGATGCCATCGTCTTTCATCGTCGTAAAACTCTCCCCCATCACGCCAATGGCATGACAATTCACGCCCTGCATAAAGGTGAAATCATTGCTTCGCAGTCTTATTATTCCATCGGTGGCGGTTTTATTATTCGCGCCGAGGACTTTTTAGCGCAAAAAACAGCCGCTCTCACTTTGGTGGAAAAGCCCGTCCCTTTTGCCTTTTCGAGCGCGGAAGAATTAGTGCGCTTGTGTAAAGAAAATGGTTTCTCTATTAGCTCGTTAATGTACCGCAACGAGCAAGTGTTTCAGGCGAAAAGCGATATTACCGCCAAGCTCTGGCATATTTGGCAGGTTATGCACGAATGTATTCAAACCGGTATTAAAACTGAAGGAATTTTACCCGGCGGGTTAAAAGTGACGCGCAGAGCCCCAGGGCTACATCGCCGCCTCCAAAGTGAAAAAAACGCCGACCCCATGGTCGCTATGGATTGGGTGAACTTGTTTGCTTTGGCGGTCAATGAAGAAAACGCTGCTGGCGGGCGCGTTGTGACCGCTCCTACTAATGGCGCAGCCGGTATTTTGCCTGCTGTTCTGTGTTATTTTGATAAATTCGTGCGCCCTGTCGATGAAGATATTGTCAGTCGTTATTTACTGACTGCGGCGGCGATCGGCATTTTGTATAAGAAAAATGCCTCGATCTCTGGGGCTGAAGTGGGCTGCCAAGGAGAAGTTGGCGTTGCTTGCTCAATGGCTGCAGGGGCGTTAACTGAAATTATCGGTGGCTCGGTGGATGCGGTTGAAAATGCAGCAGAAATAGGCATGGAACATAATCTTGGCTTAACCTGTGACCCTGTAGGTGGCCTAGTGCAAGTTCCGTGTATAGAGCGCAATGCTATGGGGGCGATAAAAGCGATTAATGCATCACGCCTCGCTCTGCGTGGTAGCGGCCAGCATAAAGTATCCCTCGATAAAGTCATTAAAACCATGTGGGACACAGGAAACGACATGAAATCAAAGTACAAGGAAACCGCACGGGGCGGGTTAGCGGTTAACATCATCGAGTGTTAAGGGTTTTTATTTTAAAACGTGAGTATTAGGCACAAAAAAAGAGGCAATACATTGCCTCTTTTGTTCGATATAGGGTGAACAATACCCTATTCATCCCTCATTAGTGCAGTGCTACGCCTTTACTTAACAGGTAACGTTAGGCCTTTAAACATGCGCTCCACTTCATCGTTATTTTTCTGCATCATGGCTTTTTCAACCACACTTTTAGTTAAATGTGGTGCAAAACGCTCAATGAAGTCATACATGTAACTACGTAAAAACGACCCTTTACGGAATCCAATTTTAGTTGTGCTGTATTCAAACAAATGGCTAGCATCTATTTTAACCAAATCGCTATCCAGCTTTTCATCCACTGCCATTGATGCAATAACACCAATACCTACTCCTAAACGCACATACGTTTTAATGACGTCTGCATCAGTTGCTGTAAATACGATTTTTGGCTCTAGTCCCGCGCGGCTAAAGGCTTGATCTAACTCTGAACGACCCGTGAAACCAAATACATAGGTAACCAATGAGTACTGGGCAATGTCCTCAATAGTAATAGAGGTAGTTTGCGCCAGCGGATGGTCGCGATTCACTATGATACTGCGGTTCCAGTGATAGCACGGCAGCATCACCAAATCGTTGTACAAGTGCAAAGCTTCGGTAGCGATAGCGAAATCAGCTTCACCTTTTGCGGCCAAATCACTGATTTGCGAAGGCGTTCCCTGATGCATATGTAGCGATACCCGAGGGTATTTATTCATAAACCCTTTGATAACGTCAGGCAAAGCATAGCGTGCCTGCGTATGAGTGGTTGCAATATTCAGTTTACCTTGGTCTGGTAAAGTATGCTCTCTGGAAACCGCTTTGATACTTTCAACTTTGGCCAATATTTCTCGTGAAATATTAATCACGTCTTGGCCCGCGTCGGTTACATGGGTTAAATGTTTTCCGCTACGGCCAAAAATTTGCACCCCTAGCTCGTCCTCTAACATACGTACTTGCTTGCTGATCCCCGGTTGAGAGGTGTACAAGCTTTCGGCCGTTGCCGACACATTTAAATTATTGTTGAGCACCTCAACGATGTAACGAAGCTGTTGTAGTTTCATGGCAATGCCTTGATAGTTATATTCAGAGTTCTATATATATTAATTTCTTATATACCTAGCGGGCCATTAATTCCATAAGATTTTAATAAAAATTAGAATTTTTTTGCTTAAGACCTGTCACTAACGCATTGTAAATTAAAGGATACTCTATTTTTATGCTAGTGTATTCTAGTCATTTATCAGCTCACGGTGAAGTATGAACAACGACAACGGACAAATAGATTTTGCCACAGTATTGGCCTCAGCGGTGCACGACATGAAAAATTCTTTGTCATTGCTGATCCAATCCATTGAAAACCTTGGGCTGACGCTTAAAGATCAAGATAACGAGGTTGGTGAGCACTTCGCTTCTGCACATTACGAAGCATCCCGTTTAAATACTGGGTTAGTGCAATTATTATCGTTATACCGGGCAGGGATGGATAATATGCCACTGAATATTGACGAGCACTACGTTGAAGATGTTGTCGATGAAATCCTTGCCGCCAATGAAAGTTATATAAATCACAAAAAAATTAACCTAAACGTTGAGCAAGAGCCCGAGTTAGTGGGATACTTCGACGCTGATTTAATTTGCTTGTTACTCAATGACATGCTGATTAATTCAATGCGTTACAGTAACCAGCATATATTGCTCAAAGTGTTCAGTGACGATAAGCACCTTATATTTGAAGTACAGGACGATGGTCCCGGATACCCACAAAGCATGTTAGAAGCCAATACAGTGACCATGCAAAATTATGATATAAGCCAAGGTCGCACAGGGCTTGGCTTATTTTTTGCTAGATTAATAGCAGAGGCGCATAAAGCGCACGACAGTACCGGCTCCATTTCGCTCGCCAATGGTGGCACATTGGGCGGTAGCGTATTTACCTTAAAAATTCCCGTTTAGCATAATTGTTATATGCGTACTCAGGTCAGTAGCGAAAAATAGAGTAATAAATGATTTTCCCTATAATAATTGTTCTCATCGTATCTCTCATTGTCATGGCGATTATTGTCAATGCCGTGCAGCAGCACCGAAACAAAGTTGAAGCGGAGAAACGCGTAGAGGTAGCAAAACAAAAAAATGTTATTGATGAAACAGAAGAAATTTTACTCGCCACTGAGCACATCACCGTTAGTCAGCAACTAAAGTTTATTTTTCAGCAACGTATTGTCAATGCCCTTAAAATTATCGTTCAAGTGAATCCTGGCGTCATGGACATCAATAGCCGTATTGAAAGTGCCGGTAATAAACTTAAAGAGCTGTCCGCAAATCAAGAGCCTATTTCGGCGGATACCTTCAGCCTACCCAATAGCGATAAACAAGTGGTCGCTTACATCAAATGCGTTAAAAAAATGCGCGGGTTGCTGCGCTCTGAGTACACTAAGGGCCGCGTAGATAGCAGTGCATTTATGGTAGAAGACAAATATTTGGAACGCTTACAGCTAAGAGCGAACGTAGAAACGCTAATGCGCCGCGGCGAATCATCCATGCAAGCCCAGCAACTCGGTTCTGCGCGCCAATGCATTGAAAAGGCGATTACGGCGTTAGACAGCCAATCTCAGCCAGACGATTATATTATTCAACGTAAGCAAGAGCTCGAACTACAACTTAAGCAGATTCAAGACAGTTTGCGCAGCGCAAATACCGAAGATGTGCGTAAGCGAAAAGAGTCTGAGCGCAACGAGCTTGACGAACTATTTTCCGAAAAGAAAAAGTGGTAATTGTTTTGAACATTCCCGCTTAACCTATTGATACCTAAACTGTGCAAAGCATCCTTCACTCTGCTAATGGATGCTTTATCACCCAGTCCCACAACGCTTGCGCCGAAACAGACATATTGCCTTGCACCTTTCTAATCATCCCAACCCGCTTACTCAATCTATCTCCTTCGATAGATAAGCACCTCAATCCAAGTCGCTGCATCTGTTGCTGACATAGCCCTGGCACAATAGACACCCCCAAACCATGCTCTACAAATTGCCCCAGTGTCGCTAGTTGGGATGCCTCAGCCACCATATTTACCTTAAGTTCCAGCGCTTCGTAATGGTTATCGACCCATCTGCGAATGGCCGACCCTCTATTCATGGCAATAAAAGGAGATTGCGCTAACGCATTCCACGTGACGCTGCTTTGCTGACTCAACGGGTGTAACTTTGGCAACACGGCAATAAACTCATCGGTGAACATGGGATAAAACAGTAGGCCATCTAATTGCTCGGTTTCAAAGGTAAACCCCAGCGCCACCCGCTCTTCAGCAACGGCATTGATTACTTGCTCCATTACAATATCCGCCACACTGACTTTGACGTTAGGAAACTGAGATTGGAACGCCCCTAAGATCGCCGGTAAATGCCCTACCGCAAACGAGGGCATCGCGGCAATCGACAGCTTCCCTCTTCCCATTGAAAACACTTGTTGTAAGTCGCCAAATGCATCTTGCCAATCATTCATCAATCGTATCGCAACAGGTAAGAAATCCTGACCTTCAGGGCTTAGTTGCACCTTACGCGTAGTGCGTGAGAACAGAGGCCCACCCACTTGCTCTTCCATTTTTTTGATGGCACTAGACAACGCAGGCTGAGAAAGAAACATCTTTTGCGCAGCCTCAGCGAACGTCGCCGATTGCGCCACTTGTATAAACGCTTGTAGCTGGCGATACGAAACATTCATGAGGGAGTTACTCAAACTTATTAATAAATTTAATTTATTAATAAGCATATTAATTCAACTTTACTATCAAAAGATAGTCTTTATATTGATGTTAAATAAACGTAAACGAGGAACTAACATGGCAGGTTTTGATAAAGTTGTAACCAGCTACGCAGAAGCGATGGCAGGCTTAGAGGACGACATGACCGTCATCGCTGGCGGGTTCGGCTTGTGTGGGATCCCGGAAGGCCTAATTGGACAAGTGAAAAAAATGGGTACCAAAGGCCTTACCATAGTGTCGAATAACTGTGGCGTTGATGGCTTTGGCTTAGGCCTTTTGTTAGAAGACAAACAAGTCAAAAAGATGATTTCATCCTACGTGGGAGAAAACGCCTTATTTGAACGCCAGTTGTTAGACGGCGAGCTTGAAGTAGAGCTCACTCCCCAAGGCACACTGGCAGAGAAAATGCGCGCTGGCGGTGCCGGCATTCCTGCTTTTTATACGGCTACCGGATACGGTACGCCAGTAGGCGAAGGTAAAGAAGTCAAAGAATTCAATGGCCGACCTTACATCATGGAAGAGTCTATAGTAGGTGACTTCGCCATCGTTAAAGCCTGGAAAGCAGACCGTTATGGCAATTGTATCTACCGCCACACCGCACAAAATTTCAACCCTATGGCAGCCACTGCGGGCAAAATTACCGTATTAGAAGTGGAAGAATTAGTTGAGCCTGGCGAACTTGAACCTAGTCAAATTCAAACTCCGGGCATATATATTGATCGCGTTATCGTCGGGCAATTTGAGAAGCGCATTGAGCGTAAAGTTTTGGCGAAAACCAACAAAGAACAAGGGCAATAGGAGATCATCATGGCACTATCAAGAGACCAAATCGCCATGCGTGTGGCACAAGAATTCCACGACGGTGATTACATTAATTTAGGGATCGGTATTCCTACCCTTGCTGCTAACTTCGTACCAGATGGTATGCAAGTGATGTTGCAATCAGAAAACGGCTTGCTCGGCATGGGGCCTTATCCCACTGAAGAAAATGTGGATGCTGACATGATCAACGCCGGTAAAGAAACGGTTACCGCTGGCGTAGGCGCATCCATTTTTAGTTCGGCTGAAAGCTTTGCCATGATCCGCGGCGGCCACGTTGATGTTACCGTACTGGGCGCATTTGAAGTTGACGTAAGCGGTAGCATTGCCTCGTGGATGATCCCTGGTAAGCTGATTAAAGGCATGGGCGGTGCTATGGACTTAGTGGCCGGTGCAAAGAATATTATTGTGACCATGACCCATGCAGATAAACATGGTAATTCGAAACTCCTTGAAGCGTGCACCCTGCCCTTAACTGGCGTGAACTGCATAAACCGTATCATTACCGATTTAGCGGTGATTGAAGTTAAAGACGGCGCGTTTCATTTACTAGAGCGCGCACCGGGTGTTAGCGTAGAAGAAATTAAAAATAAAACCGCTGGTCAATTGATTGCCGGTGATAACGTGCCACAAATGCGCGTGTAATAACGCTTAAAGTGCTAAAACAGAAAATAAAGCTCCATAAAATGTGCGGCAATTGTATAATGCGCACAATCCCTTTTTAGAGTATTTATTTTTTGCAATTTAGCGATTTACCATTAGACCACCGCTTAGGTAAGGCCTTAGAGATAAAAGGCTTTACCGAAGCAACTGAAATTCAAGCGCAAGCCATTCCTTATGCCCTAATGGGTAAAGATTTGATTGCTTCGTCAAAAACAGGCTCAGGCAAGACCTTGGCTTTCCTGTTACCGGCTGTGCAAAGAGTGTTGACCAAACAACCTCTTAGCCGTAAAGATCCTCGTGTACTTATCCTTGCACCCACGCGGGAATTGGCAAAACAGGTCTTTTTTCAGCTTAAGTGGTTGATTGCTAAACATCAGTTAAAAGCGGCGCTCATTCTTGGCGGTGAAAACTTTAACGATCAGGTGAAAGCGTTACGCCATTACCCGCAATTTGTAGTGGGTACCGCCGGCCGTATTGCCGATCATTTAGCGGGTAAATCTCTGTATTTAAATGGGCTTGAAATGCTCATAATGGATGAAGCCGATCGGATGCTTGATTTAGGCTTTACTGAGCAATTAAAACAAATCAATGCGGCTGCAGATCACCGCAAACGTCAGTCAATGATGTTCTCCGCCACATTAGACAACGCCGCGCTGCATTATCTGACTCAATCTATGCTCAAAGCGCCCCACCGTATCAGCATTGGTATTTCCAGCGCTGAGCATAAAGATATACAGCAACGGTTTTTCTTAGCCGACAATGTGACCCATAAAGAACGCTTACTGGCGCATATGATCAACGAAAAAGATCATCGTCAAGTGATCGTATTTACTGCAACCCGAGCCGATACCGAACGCTTGTCGAGTCTGTTAAAAGAGCAAGGTTTATACAGCATCGCCCTAAGTGGCGATTTAAGCCAAGGCCAACGTAATAACATCATGAGTGAATTTGGCCGCGGCCAACAACACATATTGGTGACCACAGACATCGCCTCTCGTGGGTTAGATTTGCTTAATGTTTCGTTAGTCGTGAACTTCGATTTACCCAAACTCGCAGATGAATATGTGCATCGCGTGGGTCGTACAGGGCGCGCAGGTAATAAAGGCGAAGCTGTATCATTTGTTGGGCCAAAAGATTGGGCGAGCTACCTTTCTATCAAAAGCTTCTTACAACAAGAGGTCAGCTTTAATGAAATTGAAGGGCTAGAGGCGAAATTTAAAGGATTACGCCCGCCTAAGAAAGCCAAAGCGCCTGTTAAAAAAGCGCCAGGTAAAGCTGCGAATAACATTAAAGCGGGCTCTGGAGCGAATAATCAAGGGCCTGACCGAGTTAAACCCATGCAAGGCACGGAAGTGGGCGACCGCCCAATGAAGCGTAAACCGCGCCAAGTTATTCAAGATAACGATAACGAAGAATAAGTAAGTCGTGATAACGCGGCTTTGGTCGATAGCTCATCGCCCAGAGCCGAATTTTTCAGTTAATTATATTTTCGCTTTAGTTCTCGAAGTTATTATCACTTTAGTCTTTCTCTATTTCCATGCTTCAAAGAAGTCTGCCACATCACGCTTTGGTTTAGGTGAGGCATCCGTTACCGGCGTACCTAAGTATAAAAAGCCGACAATTTCGTCTTTTTCAGCGCACCCAAGCGCCTGCTTAACATTTTCATCTTGCGCATAACTGCCTGTACGCCAGATACCATTGAACCCTTGCGCGACCGCTGCCATTTGCATGGCATGCACAGCACATGAGGCAGAAGCAACCTGCTCAACCCAAGGCACTTTGGGATGTTCCACATATTTTGCAATCGCAACAATCACCATAGGCGCACGCTTAGGTAACTGAGGCGCTCGCTCTATCTCTTTCTCGGTCATATCAGCATCAATTGCTGCTTGTTCAAAAATATCACCCAACTTTGCTAGGCCTGATTTTTCACACACAATAAACCGCCATGGGGCTAAACACGCATGATCAGGCGCGCGAAGTGCGGCTTGCATAATATTGGTTAATGCTTCACCTGCCGGTGCAGGGGCTTGTAATCTAGGGTGAGAGCTACGATTAAGCAGCAGGTTTAAGGCGTCCATAGAATAAAAATACCTCAAGGAAAAACAGAATATAGGCAGTTAGTATGGCGATTATCACAACAAGGAGCAATAAAAAAAGGCGCACAATGCGCCCTTGATTTTTATAGTAATTGTGCCCTATTGAGGCATAAATTTTTTGCGTAGAAAGTAGTCTACACTGGTGAATTTTCCGCCACCAGTGAAAAACAACGACAGCAGCATAAAGAAGTATGTCATGGCAAACTCAATGCCGTTGTTTAGGATCACAAACTTACCACTTGATGTCAGCCAGTTATAATTCCCATGCTCTTGTAACAAGCTTTTAGCTGCAGCTAACTTATCCGGTGCGCTCATAACATTTTCATTCAGCATGATCGTACCATCTGATAACCAACTAGAGGCATCAGCAATCGCTGGCCAGCCGTTTGGCCAATGCACAGAAAATGCAGCCACAAGCATAGTAAACATTAAGGGAATAGACGCCCAGCGAGTGGCAAGTCCTATTAAAATGAAAATACCGCCAAGCAGTTCAGCTGCTATCGCCAATGAGGCCAACAACGCAGGTGCCGGCAACCCTAGGCCATAATCTGGGCTGGCGAACCAATCAACGGTATTGTCAAAACTACCCAGTTTTGTCCATCCAGCTTGGATCATGACTGGCGCTAAATACAAGCGAAGTAGCAAGGGCGCAATGCCCTCAAAAACGGAGGTTTTTTCAAGTGTGCGCTGTGCACCGGTGACTAAATTCAATACGCTCATACAGGTTCCAATAAATAATTTGTTACTCAATAGATAGCAGGTATTCAAAAAAACTTTCAATCAATACCAACAATAATTAGTCTTACTTCAGCCGTATCCTTCGGACTGCAGCATTTATATCAATGCAGCTCCCACCTTTATGAGTAAGACAATGAGTGCAACTTATTTATTCGATTGGGGAGACACCCTTATGGTGGATTTCCCTAACGCTCTAGGCAAAATGCATCTTTGGCCCACCGTCAAATGCATTGACGGTGCAACTACTGTGTTAAGTCAATTAGCGAAAGATAGTACAATTTATATCGCGACTAATGCAGCAGACTCTGACGAACATGAAATCAGAAAAGCGTTTGAGCGGGTCGAATTAGCGCAGTACATTTCAGGCTATTTTTGTTTCGCCAACACAGGCTTGAACAAAAGCACACCTGCGTTTTATTTGGAAATAACAAAGAATCTAGGAGTCGCCCACGAAGATGTAATTATGGTGGGTGATACTTTTGAAAAAGATATCCGCCCTGCTCTGGCAGCCGGTCTTAGCGCTATTTGGTACAATCCATCAATCATCGGCGCAACGACAACAGACGCAAACATCCCTTTGAAAGAAAGGCAATCTTTTCGCGAAATACACCACTTAGATGAATTGCTCACACAGTTAGAGGTATTCAGATGATAGCGACTGTCAGCATTATCGAGTGGGCACGCCGCTGTGAAATTTAAAATCACTATCAGGTTGCACAATGAGATCCGCTTCCACCTCCCCAAAAAATGCAATGCGCTGTGATATATCCTTGCCCGCAATGTCAGTCGCTAATGTTAGATAATCTTGATAATGGCGCGCTTCAGAGCGTAACAGCGAAATATAAAAATCGCCTAAGGACTTGTCTAAAAATGGCGCTATTTTGGCAAAACGCTCACAAGAGCGCGCTTCAATGTAAGCACCGCAAATCAGCTTATCGATGAGGGCATCAGGTTCGTGGGTTTTAACATGACGTAAAAGCCCTTTTGCATAACGACTCGATTCAATTTTGTCATACTCGATATCGTATTTATGCATCATCTCGAGGACTTGATAAAAATGATGCAGCTCTTCGCGAATAAGCATTACCATTTTATCCACTAAATCTTGGCCGTAGTGACTACCCGATTTAACCAACATAGACTTATCTAATTTTAACTTTTCAAGCTCTCGCCAGTCTCCAATTTGACGATAGGCAAAATCCTCATAGGGCTTTAACCAATTCAATAAGGCTTTTGCACTGTCGGCATCTACCGCATAACGACGAATTAAAAACATCGCACTTTGCGCTGCCTTTAATTCACAGATCAGGTGATCCGTTAGCAATACCGCTAGGTTTTCTTTTTTGACAGCGGCGGAGACCCACTCGTCTGGTGTGTCGCATTTTAAAAACGCTTTGATGGGGGCTAATAGGTTTTCCAAGCAGCAAACAACCTTACATAATTTTTGTGAATAAATACCGCAGCATATACAACTGACACGCTCGGGAAATTGGCGCGCAGTACTATACCATAAGCTGTGTGATGATTAGCTGCGCAGCTTGGAATTTATCAATTATCCGCTCTATCAGTAAGGTGAGGCTATTGATTACTGTTCATTTCTGTTACTTACTAACACTAATAGAACGCCTGAATAACAGAATGCTCGCGATAAAAAATGCAGATCCCAGACCGAGGATTTTTAGCATTTCAGGCAATACGATCGTAATGTTTGCCCCTCTAAATACCACCGCTTGAGCGAATGTCATGTAATGGCGTGAAGGCAGTAACCAGGTCACTGGCTGGATCACCTCAGGTTGACTCTCAATGGGCGTTAACCCGCCGGACAACATCATGATGGGTATAATGACCATCAGCAGTAACAAGGCGAACTGTGCCATAGTGCGCGCAATTGTCCCTAGAAAAATCCCTATCGCCGCAGCTGCCAGCAAGTACAATGCCGTGCCACCAAACAGTAATAATCGAGAGCCGGCAATGGGCACATCTAAAATCCATTCCACTACAAAAAAAGTAGACAGCATAAACGAGACCAAAATGATAAGTCCGTTTGCCCAGACTTTTGACATCACGATTTGAAAAGAGGTCAGTGGCATCACCAGTAAATGTTCAATTGTGCCGTGCTCTCTTTCGCGCAGCAACGCCGCCCCAGTTAAGATAATAGTCAGCATAGATATCTGATTAAGCAGCGCATTAATCGCCCCAAACCACATCCCCGTGCCGTTAGGATTAAACGCTCTGCGTTGCACCAATTCAACAGGATATTCAGTGTCTTCATCAGAGCGAGTGATATAGTGATTTACCTCATCGGTAATAATATTTTGAATATAGGTATTGCCTAAACTAGCTTGAGTGACTGCCGTGGCATCGATATTGATTTGCACACTGGGTCGTTCGCCTTTTCTTACATCACGTTCAAAATTGGGCGGAATGCTAACGACAAACATATATGTATCGCTGTCCATCGCATCATCAATTTCGGATGGTGAAATGAGGATTGGCACTTTAAAATAAGGTGGGTATAACGCATTTGCAATGGTGCGAGACAACGCAGAGTGGTCTTCATCCACGATTGCCACAGAGGCATTATTCACAGATTCGCTTGTGGCTGTTGATTGTGCGTAAATTGCCAAACTAAATGAGTAAATAATGAGTAGAAGCATGACGAAATCGCTCAATACGCTGCGCAATTCCTTTAGCCCTAACCAGTAAATATTTATCCATGCTCTCATCAACTAGGCCTCCTGCTTTTTAAGAAACAACGCAGTCACCACCACAAAAACGGGCCCAAAAATAGCGAGAACATATATATCATTCATTAACTGCCACACACTTAATCCCTTGGTAAATGCAGCAACGCTCAGGTGCATGTAATAGGTGGCTGGCCATAACGTACCAATAATATATCCTCCCCCCTCCAGAGTAGAAGTAGGTTGGATCATGCCGGAAAACATCACGGTAGGCATTAGGGTTAAAATGGCCGTAGCAAACACCGCAGCCACTTGCGTATTGGTGATTGAAGAAACCAGTAAACCAAAACCCGTTGCTGCAAAGACGTAAAAGAACGCGCCGAGCATCAAACCGGTCACACTTCCAGTTAGTGGCACTTTGAGCAGATAGACCACCAGCAAGGTTAACGTCACAAAATTGATCATACCGATAGCGATATAAGGCAGCTGCTTACCCAATAAAAACTCAAAACGCGTGGTCGGCGTAACAAAGAAATTGGTTATAGTGCCAATCTCCTTTTCCCGCGCCATACTGACAGCCATCAATATGGCAGGAAACAATAACAACAACATGGCTGGGGTTTTAGGCCCCATAGAAAAAATCGTTTCAAAGGTCGGGTTATAACGGTACCTAGGTTGAAGGTCTACATTCGCATAATCGTCTATATCATAACCTTGCTCAGCAAAGAGTTGCGTTAAATAAGCAACATGTACACCCGACACATAACCTTCAATTGTACCCGCCCGCGTGGTATTCGCGCCGTCGATCCAAGCCGAAACAGACGGGGTTTCACCTCGGATCAGGGTGCGACCAAAGCCAGCAGGAATTTCCAGCGCTAGGGTAATTTCATTTGACTGCATACGCCTTTCAAGTTCATCTTCATTTTGAATACTCGGCTTCTTAATAAAATACCTTGAGCCCTCAAAATGGCTAAGGTACTCGCGACTTTGGGGGGTACGGTCATTGTCGTAGGCCGCGTAGGTCAAATCCTCTACATCAAGAGAGATGCCATAAGAAACGACGAGCAACAGCAATGCACTGCCGATAAAAGCAAATGTTAAGCGCACTGGGTCGCGCATCACTTCCATGATTTCACGGTAGCTAAAAGCGAGCATACGTTTCAAGCTAAAAACATTATCTGTTGTGGTACTTTTCGTACTTACGGACCCATTTGACGCCACCTCTAGCGGCTCCATTAGCGACGCCGACGGTTCAGAGGGAATGCTTGCCAAGGCGGCGCTCGGTTCTTCATTCTCAGGTGCTTCTTTTCCCCCTATGGCTTCTTCTAAATAGCCAATAAAGGCTTCTTCTAATGTAGATGCCTGCTTAGCGGCAACAAGGTGCTTAGGCTCGTCATACACTAATACCTTTCCGGCATGCATAAGCGATATGCGATCGCACCTCAGGGCCTCATTCATAAAATGAGTGGATATAAAAATGGTGACTTTATCTCTGCGTGATAACTCCACTAATAAACGCCAAAAGACATCCCGAGCAACAGGATCAACGCCAGAGGTGGGCTCGTCTAGAATGAGCATTTCAGGCTCATGAATAACAGCAACAGCAAGTGAAAGGCGTTGACGGATCCCAAGTGGCAATGACTGGGCTTTAGTATGCAGCTGCGATTGTAAATCAAAGCGTTTCACAAGCGCACAAATTCTTTGTGCTGTTTTCTCGGTGGATAAATGAAACAAACGAGCGTGTAATAATAAGTTTTCATGCACTGTCAGCTCGGTGTACAAAGAAAACGCTTGGGACATAAATCCCACCCTCATGCGGGTTTTCATATCACTCGCGTCAACTTCTTTACCAAATAGAAACGCTTCCCCAGAGGATATCGGCAATAAACCGGTAAGCATTTTCATGGTCGTGGTTTTACCACATCCGTTGGAGCCTAAAAAACCGAAAATCTCACCGGCTTTTATTTCAAAACTGACGTCATCCACGGCCACAAAGTCATCAAATTTTCGGGTGATCCCTTTCGCAATAATCGCGGGCTTTTCGGTCGTTACTTCAAGTGGAGGAATAACGAGCTTTTCTGTATTTCCTCGTTTTTCCAATGGCAGTAACGCCACAAAGGCACTTTCTAGATCATCGGTGCCAGTAGTGTTTTTTAGCTCTTGTGGTTTACCTGAAGCAAGGACTTTGCCCGCATCCATAGCAACAAGCCAATCGAAGCCTTCCGCTTCATCCATATACGCGGTGGAAACAACAACACTCATTTGATGTCTTTGTGAACGAATTTGTGCAATAAGTTGCCAAAACTGACGTCTGGATAAGGGGTCGACCCCAGTCGTTGGTTCATCAAGGATCAGCAAGTCTGGATCGTGAATGAGAGAGCAGCACAAACCTAGTTTCTGCTTCATACCTCCGGATAATTTACCTGCTGGACGATGCAGGAATGATTCAAGTCCAGTGGCTTTAGTCAGCTGCGTGATGCGTAAAGCTCGCTCTTGCGATTTTTGACCAAACAACTTAGCAAAAAAATCTAAGTTTTCCTCTACGCTCAAGTCAGCGTATAGGTTTTTCCCAAGACCTTGGGGCAAATACGCGATCTTAGGGCCGGCCTTTTTACGATGAGCTGATGAGCGCATGTCTCCATTTAACACCTGCAATTGGCCGTCTTGTAATTTTCGAGCCCCGGAAATAAGCCCTAATAATGTCGACTTTCCGACGCCGTCGGGTCCGAGAAGGCCCACCATCATGCCGGCAGGAATATCTAACGTGATGTCATTTAGCGCTTGTACATCGCCATACCTATGATTTATTCCCTGCAAGCTTGCAAGCAAAGGCGAAGAATCAGACATTGCCATTAGCGAGCGCTGTTATCGTTAGATGGGGTTTGTTCAGGTAATTTTTGTAGAAATTCTGGCCAGTCAGCTAACGGCTCTCCGTCCAGCGTATTAAGTCGAATGTAAGCCACTCCCCTTACCCCAGTTTTTACCTTTTCGATATGCTTCAACACAAGCGCTTGTGGGATGCGAACTTTGATCCGAAACATGAGCTTTTCACGCTCAGTCGCCGTTTCCACTTGCTTAGGGGTGAACTGTGACTCTGGCGATACATAGCTCACGGTTGCAGGAATGGCGATATCAAGTACGTCTAATTTGACACGCGCCTCCGCCCCCATTTCCACGCGATGGGCTTGCGCTGTAGGTAAAAATATCTCCATATACACATCGGAAAGGTTGATCAAGGTTATCACAGTGCCACCGCTGCCAAGTACTTCGCCGGGCTCAGCTAACCGATAGAGTACACGCCCAATGGTAGGGGAAATAAGGGTGGCATCGTCAATTTGTGTTTGTATTTCTTCGACTACCGCTTTGGCTGCATCAACGCTGCGCATTCGCGACACTTTTAACGCTTCAGCGGCTTCAACGTTAGCAATAGCCACCGCCACATTACTTTCTCGTGTATCTAGGGTTTCCTTACTGATATTATTTTGCTTAATAAGCTGCTTGGCTCTGGCTAGCTCTTGTTCAGCAAGTAGCTTTTCTGCCTTAGCTTGAGCAATTCCAGCATTGGCCGAGGCCACTTGGCTTTGCGCAGCGGCTACGTCGGCTTGATAACGTAAAAGCTGAGCGTGTAACTGCTTGGTATCAATTTTTGCAATCGTTTGCCCCTCTTGCACTAAGTCGCCTTCCTGAGCATAAATTGCCTCTACTCGCCCGGCAATTTTGGTAGATACATCAACTTGAACGGCTTCGACACGTCCATTTCCTGAAGCAAATCCAACGGTTGCATCAGAAGAATTAAAGTAATTCCAAGCGAAATAGCCAGCTGCAATAACGGCTAATAGTAAAATAAGTGAGAGTAACTTTTTCAAGGTGCTATCCAATGTTGATGTTTAAAACATTTCGCAAATCGTAAGCTACATATTACGCCAATGTGGTCGCAAAAAAATGACACGAATCAACTTGGAGATAGATTTTTAAAGGTAATACTAAACCCGATGAAAAAAGCGGAGGATACCAATCTTCAGGCTTGCTAAGAATCCACACCAAGTCATATCTAGTCTAAATAAACCGCTAATACTAAGGTAGAAAACGAAAACTGTTGACGAATTGACCAACCTACAACAGAATGAACGTTAATTAGTTGTAAATTCATTGTTAACAACAAAAGAGCGAGTAACTATATGATTTTGAATCACCTGTGGGGGTTGTATGCCCACCCTAAAGAAGAATGGCACAGCATTGATGATCGCCACGAAACCTATTTTTACAGTCTAAGTCACATCGCCCTGATATCCCTTATTCCCGCTCTAATGACCTACTATTCTACCGCATATTTGGGTTGGAGCATTGGTGTAGGTGACACAATCAAACTCACTAAAGAAAGCGCTGCTATTATGAGCGTTGGTACCTATTTGGGCTTAGTGGTCGGCGTTCTGGCGTTATCAGTGCTAATTCACGAGCTGGCGAAAGCGTTCGATTCGACTCCCACTTATACCCAATCCCTTGAACTGGCAGCTTATACGGCAACACCTTTGTTTATGGTAGGTTTTGCGGCTTTCTACCCTGTTTTATGGTTTGTCATGATGATCGGTTTAGTGGGCCTCACCTACTCGGTATATTTACTTTACACTGGCACCCCTATTCTTATGCATATCCCTGAAGATAAAGGCTTTATTTATGCGAGCTCTGTGGTGACCTGTGGCCTAGTACTGTTAACTATTTTAATGGCCGCTTCTGTTATTTTGTGGAGCATGGGCATGGGGCCAGTGTTTACTGGGTAAGTGTTTGCAGGCTAAGACTCTATAGAATGAGATTTGACCGCATAGCTGCCTGTCCGCAAAAGAATATGCGAACTGCAGATACAAAAAAGCGCTGAATAACAGCGCTTTTTTATGTTTTAAAAACACACTTTGCCGTTTAGTCTTCTTGCATATTGTGCATTTCAAGGTTGCTTAGCTCGGTTTGAATGCCAGCGTTTTTGGCCCCTTCATTACGCAAAGTATCAATACGCTCCAAGTAATGTTGATCCACATCACCTGTAATATAGTTTCCGTCAAACACCGATGTTTCAAAGCGTTCAATAGCTGGATTAAGCTCAGTAACCGCTTCAACTAAATCGCTGATATCTTGGAATATTAAACCATCGGCTCGTATCAGGTCGCTAATTTCCTCAATCTCACGGCCATATGCAATCAATTCGTTCACCGAAGGCATGTCGATTCCGTACACATTAGGAAAACGAATTTCTGGTGCCGCCGATGCAAAATATACCTTCTTAGCGCCAGACTCACGGGCCATATCGATGATTTGCTCTGAGGTAGTACCCCGCACAATCGAGTCGTCCACCAGCAATACATTTTTACCGGCAAACTCAGAGGGGATGGCATTTAATTTACGACGTACCGATTTACGACGCATGGTTTGGCCAGGCATGATAAAGGTGCGGCCGATATAACGATTTTTCACAAAACCTTGGCGGTATGGCAGGTTTAACTCAAGTGAGATTTGTAGGGCAACATCAGTTGATGTTTCTGGGATAGGAATGACAACGTCTATATCCAAATCTGCCCACTCTCGAGCGATTTTCTGACCCAGCTTACGACCCATATTAACGCGAGACGCATAAACCGAAATACCATCGATAAAAGAATCTGGGCGGGCGAAATAAACGAATTCGAAGATACAAGGGGCATTAATTGCCCCGTGTGCGCATTGCTGGGTGTGCAATTCGCCGCTTTCAGTCACATAAATAGCTTCACCCGGCGCCACATCACGAATAAACGTAAAACCCACGGCATCCAACGCAACACTTTCAGAGGCTACCATGTACTCATCGCCAAATTCAGTTTTACGTTTTCCCAGAGCCAAAGGACGAATGCCAAATGGGTCTCTGAAAGCCAGCATACCGTTGCCTATTATTGCAGCAACCACAGCGTATGCACCACGCACCTTTTTATGAACCGTTGTCACTGCTTTAAAGACTTCTTCTGGGGTTAGGCTTAACCCTTCGCAGTTGTGAAGTTCATGCGCAATAATATTGAGCAATAACTCAGAGTCAGACGTGGTGTTAATATGGCGTTTAGCTATGCGAAAGACATCTTCTTTTAGCTCATGTGCATTGGTTAGATTACCATTGTGAGCAAAGGCAATACCAAAAGGTGAGTTAACGTAGAAAGGTTGCGCCTCTGCAGAGCTAGAACTCCCCGCTGTAGGATAACGTACGTGACCAATACCGAATTGACCTGTGAGTCGCTTCATATGACGCGTGTGGAAAACATCGCGCACCAACCCATTGTCTTTACGCAGATGAAATACCCCCTCGTCTATAGTGACGATCCCTGCTGCATCTTGCCCCCGATGTTGCAATACAGTCAGCCCGTCATATAAAGACTGGTTTACTGGACTTTTACCTACGATTCCGACAATACCACACATGTGAGTTACCTTTTTAAACGGGTTTGTTAAACGGGTTTGATGAAGCTTGAGTTACCTTGCAAATATTGAAAGAACCACTCTATAACTAAGCTGAATTCAGGAATAAGCAATGATGTTTTCCATCCATCAGCATCAGCCAATGGAGTGAACGTATCGAGAAAAAAGAGTAAAGCGCTGACGATCAGTATGCCCCTGAGCACACCAAATACCGCGCCAAGGGCACGATCAGTGCCCGACAGGCCTGTGTAGTGCACCAGCTGAGAAATCAAATAATTGAGTAGTCCGCCAAGGATCAAAGTCACCACAAACAAAATAGCAATCGCCACGCCGTTGCGAATGGTTTGATCATCAATGCTAGTTAGGTAAGTCGCCAAATCCGCATAAAAACGACTGGCAATAAAGAAGGCGCAAAACCAGACAGCGAGTGAGATTGCTTCTTTAACAAACCCACGTACTAAACTGATAACGGTGGAGAGCAGAATGACGCCGATGATGGCGTAGTCTATCCAGTTCATAAAAATTGATAAATCCGCTGGTGATGAATAACGTGGATTAAAAAACTAATCTTCACGCCATAACACTAAATTCGCGCGCATATTACCAAAACTCATGACTAAAATCTTGCTAATTTTAGTATTAATAGCAATCCATATTACTGAACAGTGAATGGGGAAATTCGCCCTTTTAATTTTGTTAACTCGGTCAGTTCACCGAGGGATTTTTCTAAGCGAGCCTTTTGCAAATCAGGCCCCACAAACACTTTAGTTAACGTGCCACTATTGGTTTGAACCGGTCGGGTAAAAGCGCGATAGCCGGCTTTTTCTAACTTATCAAGCAATTCCTGCACATTCTTTTTGTGCCTAAAAGTACCCAACTGAACAACCCAGCCGGCGCCCTCGAGTAACGCCTTATCGTAAGCTTGCGTGCTCGATGCTGTAACGGGTTTTGTCTGTGTCTGTGGCTCTGGATTTAGCACTGGTGCTGTATTGGCTAATTGAGCCGCCACATCAGCGTCTTCCTGCCCTTTGATATCACTTTCTTGTACGGCTGCACTGGCAGGCGTGTTGTCGTCAATTGCATTGTCTTCGACTATTTCAATGTCTCTAGAGGTGAGATTGGCAACGTCTTCAGTAGAAAAACTGCCTGGACGTTGCACGGTTTTCACCGCTGGGCGCTCTGGTAATTCTACAAACAGTTCTTTTTCGCTTTGAGTTTTACCACCCAATAAATCCGGCAAAAAAATAACAGCAATCGCCACAATAATCACCGTACCAATTAATCGATTTTTTAGCGCAGATGTCACTCGTTATTTCCTTTATTTGATAGCTTAAGAATGTCTGATACGGTAAAAAAGGAACCGAATACAACAATCAAGTCTTGCTCATGCGCTAAAGCCTTCGCTTTCTCAAACGCCTGACAAACCGTGGAAAATTCTAGCACTTTTTGCTGCTCGCCTAACACTGTTTTAATATCCGCTGCGGTAGCGCCTCTTGGCACATCTAAGCCGCCCAACATCCAATGCCCATTTAAGTGTGAAAAATCCGCTAGACTCGAGCGAATATCTTTGTCTTTCAACATACCTACAACTAAGTAAAGCCTGTCGTAATCAAGCTTACGTATTTGCGAAAGTAAATACCCCGTGGCATGAGGATTATGGGCTACATCCACCATAATGGCAGGAGAATCTCCAATATATTGACATCGACCAGGTAGTCTTGTGTCAGTGATCACCTTAGCCAAATCCGCTTCATTTAAGTCCAGCTTAAGAAGTTGGATAACCTGCAAGCCAGTAGACACGTTTTGTGCAGGAATATGCGGAATGGGCAATTGCCCGTAGCTTAGCTGATGATTACTCCACACCATATAATCATCTGCTAGTTGATAATCAAAATCCACACGCTGCCAAAATGCCAGTGCACTGTGCTTAGAAACAGCATCAAGCAAAGCTTGGTATTTCACTGGCTCACCCAACACCACGGGAATGTTGTCACGCATAATGCCTGCTTTTTCCGCTGCCACTAGTTCTTTGGTATCACCTAGCCAATCTTGATGATCCAAATCGATACTGGTGATCACTGCAATGTTAGGCGACACCACGTTCACGGCATCCAAACGCCCACCTAAGCCCACTTCAAGCAGCGCGATATCCACATTGGCATCGTGAACAAGTTTAAGCCCTGCTAAGGTACCAAACTCAAAATACGTCAGAGGAATATCTCCCCTAGCACGCTCGACGGCTTGAAACGCTCGGCAATGGGCTTGCTCGCTCCCATCCATGCCGTTAATGCGCACACGCTCAGTGTACTGAATCAGATGAGGTGAGCTATAAACTCCTACCTTTTTACCTGCTGCTAAGCAGGCTTGTTCAAGAAATGCGCAGGTGGTGCCTTTGCCGTTAGTACCAGCAACAGTAACCACGGTTTGTTTTGAAAAAGAGATATTGAGTTGCTTAAAGACTGTAGCAACTCGCTCAAGGCCCATTTCTATGTTCTTAGGATGTAATGCGCTGAGATGGTCAAGCCACTCATTTAAAGACCAGGCCTCATATTCAGAGGCCTGTATAGAAGATAAATTTGTCATTGATGTACTGGAGTTTTATGCCTGTTGATGATGCAACTTAGATAACATGCTGTGCAAACGATCGCGCATTTCACGTCTATCGATTATGACATCAATAGCCCCTTTCTCTAATAGGAACTCACTACGCTGAAAGCCTTCAGGTAATGTTTCACGCACGGTTTGCTCAATAACTCTTGGCCCAGCAAAACCGATCAACGCTTTAGGCTCTGCTACGTTAACATCACCTAGCATGGCTAAACTGGCTGATACACCACCCATAGTAGGGTCCGTCATAACCGATATGTAAGGCAGACCTTTCTCGCTCATTTTCGCCAATGCAGCACTGGTTTTTGCCATTTGCATTAATGAAAGCAACGCTTCTTGCATACGCGCTCCACCACTGGTAGAAAAACAGATAAGTGGCATGTCGTGTTCTAAACAGGCTTCAACCGCTTTCACAAAACGCGCCCCAACCACTGACGCCATAGACCCACCCATAAAGGCGAATTCGAATGCAGCTACCACTACCGGCATGCCTTTTAATTTACCTTGCATGACCACTAAAGCATCTTTTTCATTTGTGGCTTTTTGGGCAGCAACTAAACGATCTTTGTATTTTTTGGAATCTTTGAATTTCAGTAAATCTTTCGGTTCAAGTTCGCTACCTAGCTCGGTACGCTCACCCTGATCTAAAAATTGATTCAACCGAGCACGCGCAGAGACACGCATATGATGATTACACTTAGGACACACGCCTAATTGCTTTTCTAGCTCAGTCTTGTATAGAACCGCATCACACTGTCCACACTTAGTCCATATACCTTCAGGTACATTACTTTTAGTGGGTGATTTTGTACGCGGTAATATCTTTTCAATCCAACTCATTAATTTAAACCTTCTTTGGCAATCATATCGTTGTTTTTATTGAGGATATGCAACGACAGATGCAACAATTAATTTTCTAGGCACATTCAAACCGTATTAAAACACAGTTATCCAAAGTTACGAAAATAAAACTGGTCTTAGAAGTCATCTGCGAGAAACAAAGGCCCCATTTTTAATTTTGGCAGCGCAAACGTTTCTGGGTAAGTAACGTGCACTAAATACAAACCGTTTGGCAGCGCGGTAATGCCGGCTTTCGTTCTGTCTTTGACCTCTAATAATTCGTCTACCCACTCCACTGGCTTTTCTTTGTGACCAATGGCCACCAAAGTACCAGTAATGTTACGCACCATATGATGTAAAAAAGCATTGGCTTGTACATCAATCACAATATAGTCGCCCATACGCTTAACGCGAATATGGGACATGGTGCGGGTCGCTGTTTTCGCTTGACAGTTCACTGCTCTAAAAGAGCTAAAGTCATGTTTACCCACTAATTTTTGCGCGGCTTCGTTCATCAATTCATGATCAAGATCACCGTAGATATGCGTCACGCCATTAGCCAAAATACCACTGCGCAACGTGTTGTTGTAGATGATATAGCGATAACGTCTGGCGGTTGCAGAAAAACGAGCATGAAAATCCTCAGGCACGGCTTTTACCCAGCGCACAGATATTGTATCTGGCAAGTACGTGTTGATACCCAGTGTCCATGCCCTATCAGGACGCTGGCTAGTCGTCTCGAAATGCACCACCTGCCCTGTCGCATGTACACCCGCATCAGTGCGTCCTGCACACACAACGCGGATAGGTTCGTTAGCAATACGCGTCAAGGCTTCCTCTAAGTGCTGCTGTACACTTATGACTTCATTTTGCCTTTGCCAGCCGTGAAAGCGGGCACCATCGTATTCAACTCCTAACGCTATTCGCATTTAACTACTTACCTCTTTGAAAAATTGCAGTGTATTCTAAAACAGAAAACGGGAATGTGTTGCACTAACTTTGCGCAATACCCTCTCTTTTACTAAAAATAAAACCACATTCCCTAAAAACAAAAAACGCGAATAACATTATTCGCGTTTTCGGGGTAACCCATCACTTACTTGATTTAATTAGCCATTAGTCGTGCTTAAAATCAGTAGAGTGCAAATCATGTTTCTTCATCAACTTATGTAAATCCGTGCGATTACGACCGGCAATTTCAGCAGCACGAGTGACGTTTCCGTCAGTCATTTTAAGCAGTTTTAGCAGGTAACTCTGTTCGAAGGCATCCCGCGCTTCGGTGAGGGTTGGCCATTTTTGCTCAGACGTCGACAGCGCTTGCTCAACAAGGTGCACTGCAATCACAGAGGTTTGCGTTAAAGCAACGCACTGCTCGACCACATTGACTAACTGGCGCACATTGCCAGGCCACAACTCAGTGGTCAACAATTGCATGGCATCATCAGAAAAACGGCTTACACGCACTTCATGGCGCTCGGCACTTTTCTTAAGTAGATAACGAGCCAGCAATGGAATATCTTCTGAGCGTTCACGCAGCGTTGGCAGCGTTAAATTCACCACGTTTAAGCGATAATACAGATCTTCACGGAAATTCCCTTCACTCATTTCTGTGGCAAGATTTTTGTGAGTTGCCGAAATAATGCGAACATCAACCGGAATTTGTTTACTGCTACCCACAGGACGAATAACCTGCTCTTGCAATGCGCGAAGTAATTTAACTTGCAACGGCGTTGGCATGTCACCAATTTCATCTAAAAACAAAGTGCCGCCATCTGCTTCGCGAAACAAGCCTTGGTGTTCATTCACAGCGCCTGTAAAGGCCCCTTTGGCATGCCCGAAAAGTTCTGACTCAAGCAGGTTTTCAGGCAAAGCACCACAGTTGATCGCCACAAACGGTTTATTTGCCCTTTTACTGGCTTTGTGGATAGCATTGGCCAATAACTCTTTACCCGTTCCACTTGCCCCGCTGACCAAAACACTGACATCGCGCTGCGCTACGCGATGGGCTTGGTCTAATAACTGCTCCATTTGCATGGAGCGCGTGATGATTTGTTCACGCCAAGCACCTGTTTGCGAACCTTGGCTTTGACTCACCGCTTTGGCTAATAGGTCACGCAACTCGGTATGATCAATCGGCTTGGTAAGAAAGCCAAATACACCTCTTTGTGTCGCCTCAACAGCATCTTGGATTGTGCCGTGGGCTGTCATCAAAATAACCGGCAGGTCTTTACCCAAAGACATAATTTCTTCAAATAAACTTAAGCCATCTAACCCTGGCATTCTAAGGTCGCTTAATACCGCATCAAAATTTTGGGTATTCATCAAGCGCAGCGCTTCTTTTCCGCCTTCTGCACTTTGCACACTATAACCTTCGCCTTCTAAGCGTATGGCCATTAAACGTAGTAAACTTTCGTCATCATCTACAAGTAATATTTGTGGCTTTAACGACGCTTCAACTTTACTCACTTAGGATCTCCTTTAGCGTTATCCATAATTGACGCTTCGATTTTTAATAGCTGTTCAATTTGATTTCGCTGTTGTTCAATTTGCAGTCTTTGTTGATCAACCAACTCTTGCTGCTCTTCAATTCGAGTGGACTGGCCACCGTTAATCTTACTTAGTGTCACCACTGCTGATTCTGATTCAAGCAACACCTGACTTGGGCGGTAAATCATGACGCTGAGCATGTCTTGCATGCCCCCATCGAATTCCTTTATCAGATTTAGCGCCCAAGACTGTGACCTCAACTTATCTTGGTAAGGAGTATCTTTGCCCTGACAAAGTAATATTTTACGTAGTTGGTCTTGGGGACTATCAGACAACAGGGCAATTTCTGCTTTACGTTGTGCCCATGTCATCTCATCGCCATCAAGCCAATAATTAAGCCAATATTTAATGTCGCAGTTTTTTTCTACGGATGCGTCAGGCGCTTGATATAAACAATAGTTTCTTTCGTGCAGTACTTCTTGACGTTCAACAATCACATCATTTTCTGGTACCAATTTACAACCAGCCAAACTCAAAACGAGCAAGCTTATCCCTGCTTTTATTATTTTCGTTTTCATTACTTTTTCTCAGTTAAGGGGATTGAAACGCGAAAGCACACATCCGCATAATCCACGTCGACAATTTCAACTTTCCCTCGCATCATACGCGCACAATCGGCAACGATCGACAACCCTAGCCCAGAACCAATAATACGGTCGTTACGTTTTCCTTCACCGCGATTAAATGGCTCGAATAAAATGGCCCTTTGTTCAGGTGATATTTTTTGCCCTCGGTTTGAAACGTCTAACACCTGAACGTGTTTTTCTTGGTACAGCTTAATATTGATTGGCCGTCCCTTGCTGCCATGGGCAATGGCATTTGACAGCAAATTATCTAGAATACGCCTAAATAAGTGGGCGTCTGCGTACACTTGCGGCAATTCTATTTTCGTTTCCAGCTCATGCTTGTTCTGTTGCAGCGCTAGGCGGTTATCTGTGATGAAATCTTCCATCAAAGCTGAGGTTTTTAACCATTGAAAATCCGGCTTTGCCTGCTGGAGTAGTAAATTGTAATCAAGCAACTGCATAATCAAGGTATTAAGGCGGTCTGTACTACTGTTAAGCAAAGACATCACTTCCATTTGCCGATCGTTAAGCTCCCCTACCACTTGCTCAGTTAACAGTGAGCAACCTTCTTTGATGCTCGCCAGTGGTGTTTTCAACTCATGAGATGCATGACGCAACAACGCATGGCGCAAGTGCTCTAGCTGGGTTAACCTGTCTGAAAGGCGATGGAGTTTGCGTTCAACTAGAATAAGCTCCTTAGGCCCCGAGTTGGAAATTTCTGGCAATTCGTCTTCTTGCAGCGAAATTGCCTGAATAACATGCTCCAATTTTCGTACAGGGCGCAAAATTAACTGGCTGCCAAAAATAATCAGTATCAAACTAATACTCACCAGCAAAGCCGTCAACCATGCTTGCGTCTGCTGAACTGAACTTACATACGCTTGACGTTGTTTAATTCGGTCGTCGAGCAAAGAGTCCACGCTTGCTCCCAATTCAGTCAACGCTCGGCGAAATTCAGCTAACTGCGCATCAAGTAGCAATTGGTCGCTTAACCTATCGTAACTTCTAAACCACGTAAGGCGGTCGCTCAGCACATTGCATTCTTGGGAGTTTTCAAGCTTCACACATAAGCTACCAAGGGATTCAGTAAAGCGCTGAACGTATTTATCTGAGAGTTCTTTTAACTCGGGTTTGTCTAACACATGGTACTGGCGGATGAGTCGCTCAATGTCCACCGAAAAGCTTTCCAAGTTGTTAACCCGCCTAACCATAGCCACTGAAAATTCGGCTTCGTTGGTGGCGATTTCTCCCATTCTTCCTAATGTAATTTGGCTATGCCATAACAGCACAACCAAAGGGACTAATACTAGCGCAAAGCTAACTAGCGTGAGCTGGCGTAACGATCCAAGTTGCATTGGCAATCCTAACAATCTATTCCTTCCTAATTCGCCAGCATAATAACAAAAGGTGGTGACACTAGGCAGTAAATATCATGGGGTTAACTGCCAACGCATGGTCAATCGATATACTTAGTTCAATCCACCGCCATGGGAACGCCTTACATGTACACTTGTGAGCTCATGACGGCTGATAAGTCCGTCACCGTTGATATCGATTCGGCTAAAAGACTCTAGAATAATTGGATCTGCCACCGCTTCTTTGATGGAAATCTCTCCATCGGCGTTTTTATCCAAACGTTGTAAAATATCATCACCTGACTGGTGTGGAATAGCCAAAGCAAAGCTACTCGAAAGAAGAAGGGAAAAGCAAACAGAATGGGAAAACGTGAGAGCAAGTTTCATAACTTTAATATCCGCAGCACCAAGGCACTAATTGGGTTCGTTGAAAATACAAGTGGCATCCGTGCCCAGCAATAAGCGCAGCTCGCAAGCTTAACTAAGAATAATAAGAGCCATTAGTTGCAAACGCCATCGCAGCCAATAACAGTATCTGTATTGACTATTACTATTCTCACCGTGCTCACTATCCTTGCAAAAAATACCCGAGGAACCAGTCGGGAAAAGCACGATTACTCCTCTGGTATAACAATAATTGAGCCACAAATTAATATTCTATGCTAATCAAATAGTTAGCTAATATTTCATGCCTCATATTAGAACGGGAAATGTAATAATGTCGCAAATTTAAGACATGGATAGTGAAAGTTTTCGCAGCCTAAATACACTGCTGTAAAATCGAACAACGCGGAGGGTTTATACGCGCTTAAAGGTGTCTATTATCAGCAACACCCAGCGCTATACGTTTATAATTCACCTGAAGCGGCAAGCTTACTTTTAATAAATTGGCTATGGGGAATGTAAAGCAAATCAGCCACTCGCCTGATCATGTGCTCTTCTTCAGGGTCAATCACGTCATCTGAATAGGCTATTTTCCATAAACCATCAATGATGCCACGCTTTTGCGCCACCGAGTTGGTCGCGTTGATCACCCGTGTAAACTGTGAGAAGTCGGTTGCTTGTGATGCCTTTTCTTTAGTCAATGCAAGCAGCTCGTTCAGCTGACTATCATCAAGGGAGAAATGAGAGCGTAATATTTGCTCGTAAGCGTGTTGCTCCTCAGTACTAAAATCACCGTCAGCCCGCATCAACTCATATAATAAAACGGCTGTGGCAACTTCTTGCGAGCCTCCCTGGCCTGACTCCTCATTTTGACGAGTCTTCTCTTCAAACCAATTCACTAATTTTGTAATCATAAACACTTCTCATATGCTAAACCTTAACTGTATATCTATTGATTATTAGGTAGAAAACAAGGGGACATACAGCAAGTCTCGATAAACAGTACGCTTTAGGCGTTGAACACCACCAGATGTTTTAAATCTAAGCGAATGCCAATATGCTCACCTAACGCGTGGTCGTGGTGACTAGGCGCTAAACACAACACTTTAGCGCTTGGGTCATCATTCAACGCAAGCTCATAAAGTATATGCGCGCCCTTAAATGCCCGCGACAACACCATGGCCACATTAGGACTACTGTCGTCATGAATTATATCATCAGGCCTGACGAGCACGTCTAGGGTATGCGACTCAGAAAATAAGCGCGTCTGTTCATCCGTTAAAGCAAAAACGCCTAACTTTGTTGAGATATGGCGGCCGTCAACGACCTTTGCATGCAGTAAGGTGCCCTGCCCAATAAATGATGCAACAAACTTGTCCACTGGACGATGATAAAGTTGATAGGCTGTCGCCCACTGTAGTAATTGCCCATCTTGCATGACACCTATGGTGTCCGCCATGGCGAACGCTTCATGCTGGTCGTGGGTGACCAACAACGCACTGGTCCCTTCATGTTTAAGTATGCGCCTGATATCTTGCGCCAAGTCTTCGCGCAACTCAGCATCGAGGCTAGAAAATGGCTCATCAAGCAACAATAAATCAGGCTTAACCGCCAGCGCACGAGCCAGAGCGACTCGCTGCTGCTGGCCGCCAGATAAAGAGTGAGTATATCGCGCGCTGATATCAGGCAATCCTACTAGGGTGAGCAACTCATCAACCCGCCGGACTCTTTCTTGGGATGTATTGTTAAGCAAGCCAAAGCCAATGTTCTGAGCCACATTCAGGTGAGGGAATAGTGCAAAATCTTGAAACACTACCGCCACCTTACGTTTATCCGGGGCGATATGAATCTGCTCACTGGCAACTTCAGCACCTCTTAACTGAATGTTGCCTTGAGTAACAGGCTCAAAGCCTGCGATGGCGCGTAAAATCGAAGTTTTCCCACAGCCAGAGGGGCCCAATAAACAGCCGATTTCTCCAGCGGATATCGAAAATGACACGCCATTGACCACCGTTTTGGTGTCATAAGCGACATTGATATTATGTAAACTAAGCATGTGAACTCGACTTGTGTTTTGTTGACTCCAGCGCCCGTGTTAACAATATGACGGGAAGTAGCCCAACCATAACAATAGTGATGGCAGGCACAGCTGCATCTTGAAGTCGCTCTTCGGAGGCTAATTCAAATGTACGAACGGCAAGTGTATTAAAATTAAAGGGGCGCAGTATAAGCGTTGCTGGCAATTCTTTTAGCACATCAACAAATACTAACAATAAAGCGCTTAGCACACTGGCCCTTAGTAAAGGAACATGCACCTTTTTGAGTACCGAAAAAGAAGACAACCCCATAGAGCGAGCCGCGTCATCCATACTGGGTTTAATTCGCTGCAAGCCCGCTTCGACATTATGCATAGCCACAGCCAAAAAGCGCACAGAATAGGCGAGCAAGAGCGCAACCAATGTGCCAGAAAAAATTAACCCTACACTGGTATCAAACAAGGCCTCCGTCAGCGCATTCACCGCGTCATCTGCCGCGCTTAACATGAGCATAGCGCCGATAGCAATCACGGTGCCGGGTATGGCATACCCTAAACTCGCCAGCTGTACTTGGCTATTGAGTAGCCAGTGACTGCGTAAACGTTTAGCATAAGAAAATAGCAATGCCAAGCCAACGGCGATAAGCGCCGCGCTCACCGCCAAATAAAAGCTGTTCCATATTAACACCATAAACTGAGCGTCGACCTGTGAGGAAGCGCGCTCGACCGCCCAAATGATGAGTTGCACACACGGGATAATGAACCCCAATGCAACAGGAATTAAACACGCTACCACAGCCCAAAAACTCTTGATGGGAGACAAACTCAAGCGTTTCACACTGTGCTGTTTTTGCCCCTGATGAAAATAGCGTAACCGACGTCTAGAGTGCTTTTCTATCAGAAGCAGTACTAACACAAAACTTGTCAGCACAGCTGCCAATTGCGCAGCGCCTATAGCATTTCCCAAGCCATTCCACGTGCGAAATATCCCCGTAGTAAACGTGCTTATGCCAAAGTATTGCACGGTACCGTAATCAGCAAACGCTTCCATCATAGCAAGCGCCGTTCCGGTTAAAATAGCAGGTCGCGCTAACGGAAAAGCAACTTTACGAAAATAAGCAAAGCCGCTTACGCCCATACTGCGGCTTGCTTCATAAAAGCTGGCCGATTGCTCACTAAAGGCAGTGCGTCCAAGCATATAAACATAGGGATATAATACCAGTGATAACATCAATATAGCGCCGCCCACTGAGCGCACATCAGGGAACCAGTAATCGTGATAAGTCCAGTTGAAAATCGCGCGCAAGTGCGTTTGTAGTGGCCCAGCTACATCCAGCATACCTGTGTAGGTGTATGCCAAAATATAGGCAGGCATTGCCATGGGCAAAAGGATCAACCATTGCAATGACCCTCGCCCAGAAAACTCATATCTTGCGACCAACCACGCTAAGCTGGTCCCCACAAGTAATGTCAGGCCGCCAACACTGAAAGCAATTAAAAGTGAGTGATAAACGTAGTCACTGAGTACGGTGTCGATTAGGTGTTGCCATAAGGCTTTTTGCGGGATGAAAATGCTGCTAAAAATCAAAAGAACCGGTACTGCCAAAAGTAAACTAAAGACAGTAACGGTCCATAACCAAGGCTCGCGCCAAAGACGGTTTTTCAAATCAAGGGATCTAATGCTAAGGAGGCTAGCGGATTATTTCCAGCCAGCTTTATCCATCAGCACAACCGCCTGGCGATTTAACTCCCCAACCTGTGATAAATCGATATCTTCAGCTTTGAAATCGCCAAAAGTGGTTAACACCACACTTTGCTCTACACCGCTGCGAAGAGGATATTCATGATTAGTCTTTGCGTACCACTCTTGTGATTCTTCTTGGAGCATAAAACTTACTAGTTTTTGCGCTGACGCTGCATTTGGCGCGTATTTGGTAATCGCCGCACCAGAAATGTTAACATGAGTACCACGGTCTTGTTGATTTGGCCAAACCACTTTTACTTTACTGGCGGTGTCACGTGTCGCCTCGTCACCATCACTGGCCATGCCAGCTAGATAATAGGTATTGGCGATGGCTACATCACATTGGCCTGCTACCACTGCTTTAATTTGATCTCGATCACCACCTTTTGGTGTGCGTGCAAAATTCTTCACAAAAGCGTTTAACCAAGCCTGAGTTTGCTCTTCGCCAAGCTGTGCAATCATAGCCGCAACCAATGATTGATTATAAATATTACTTGAAGAACGCACGCAAATTCTACCTCGCCACTGCTCATCGGCTAAATCTTCCATACGTGTTAACTGAGTAATATCAACACGCTCTGGAGCCACCATCATCGGGCGAGCCCTTAGGGTAAAGCCTATCCAATTGCTATCAGGGTCAATATAATTTGGTGAGATTAAATCTTTGAACTCATCAGTTTGAATAGCTTGGGTTAAACCTTGTTCTTTTGCGCGGTGAAGTCTGCCTACATCCGTCGTGATGAGAATATCCGCAGGGCTGTATTTACCTTCACTTTTTAAGCGCGTAATAAGGGCATCTGCTTTACCGGTCACTAAATTTACTGAGATACCAGAGCTGGCACTGAATTTATCCAAGAGTGGTTTGATTAACGCCTCTTTTCGGGCTGAGTACACATTGAGCTCTTGCGCTTCGGCCAACGCACTCATCGAAATACAACTCACTAATCCAACCAGTTTAAGAAATCGTTTCAAACTCATATCCTGCATAAATAATATTTTAAGATTAGCCAACAGCCTAACCCAAGTGAGAATAATTATCAATTAGCCGAAGGTTATTTCCCTTCGAACATAAGATAATGACTTTCGCCCATTGCTAATGCTTCATATGTGCGCTGGGCCACGCGGTTTTCGCGCTCCACATACAAGCGATAGCCACAAACGTTACCGGCCTTCTCGCCAAAAGATTTGACTTGATTATATAGAGCGCTATACAAACCTTTCCGGCGAAACTGAGGCACAATGTACACACTTTGTATCCACCAAAACTCGCTATTTCGCCAATCACTCCATTCTGTTGTCACCATTAAACTACCAACTACCAGCCCTTCTATTTCTGCAACCAAATAAAAACCTTTGCTAGCGTCATTTATTAGGTTGCTGACCCCTAAGGTAAGAATATCGCTATCGAGTTGTTTATCTTCAGTTTCTTTGGCCATCAATTGATTAAAATTGACGAGCGACTGGATATCACTGACCTGCGCTTTCCTGATGATGGTTTGTAGCTGTGTTTGCATTTTCTACCTCATACGTTAATTGTCACTTCAACCGCATTTCCAGATTCAAAATATCGTACTGAATCTGACAATTCATTGACTAACTGAATGCCTCGTCCAAAGCAATTCTCTAAATCCACCTGCTTAGAATATTGCTGGTAATCAAAACCAGCTCCGGAGTCGCGCACTACGATAATCAAGCGCCTCTGTGTTGGCTCGTACGTTAGCGTAATGGTAATCTGCGCCTGGTTCAATTGCGCCAAGCGCTGCATACGCAAGTCAAAATATGCTTCAAAACCTTCGGGGGAGTGCTTTAGATTTGAATCTAACTGCAATATTCCGTGGTCAAGGGCGTTATTATACAATTCACTTACCAGGGTAAATAAGCGAGCATGTAAACCATACATACCGATTTGGCTACAAACCATATTGATTACACTTTTAACCGGGTCTGTTTCAGTTATCGTTTCAGCATCAAGAGTAAAGTTTAAATTAAAGGGTACATGTGTAACCTGCTGACGCCGTGCGAGCGCAGACAGTGACTGACATGTATAAGATACGCAGGTGAGATCGTCTAGCGGGTCTGTATTATGGCTAAAATTTGTTATATGTTCGAATAATTCAGAAACTGAAATATCAGCTTTTTGGGCAACCCAATCCGTTATAGGCTCCTCACCTAGCATATTTTGCTCGTCGTCCGTTATCTCTATTACACCATCTGAAAATGCCAGTAAACGCTCACCCACTAAGCCTTGATGCCACTGAACATCCTTGCCCATTTCATGGGGTTCTAATATGCCCAGCGCCATGTGTTGAGACCCAAAGCGCTTAATGACTTGACCATATAAATCAAAGAGCAGAAGATCCGGCATGCCACTATTCCATATCTCAAAGCGCGTACCACTGCTGCTAACATGCACAATCGCCGCGGCAAAAAACATATCCCCAGGTAATAGTTTGAGTAGGGTTTCATTTAAGGTTTGCGCCATTTCAAAGACTGACAATCCTTTACTCGCCATAGTATGAAAGGCTTGAGAGACAGGCAATGCACCGATAGCCGCGGCTAAACCATGACCAGTAAAATCCCCGATTAAGTAATACAACCCACCGTTAGGGCTCGCGCTAAACAACAATAAATCGCCGTTAAAATCTGTCGCTGGCATGAGCGTGAAATCTAGATACGGCAACAATTTTTTGTCGTTAGTTACTGCATTCGAAAAGATGTGCTCAACAATTTTGTGCTCTCGCTCGACCGCACTGCGATAAAAAACCAGTTGTTGATTTTGCTCATAGGACTTTTTGCTTAATTCGCGCGTGCGTGCATGAGCACTGATTTTGGCCGCTAAAATGGTTTTATTAAATGGCTTAGCAACGAAGTCATCACCGCCTACTTCTAAGCAGCGAACTAAACTTTCTTCATCATCCAGTGCCGTGATAAAGATAATCGGTAAATAGATATCTCCGGCTTGACCTTTGAGTATTGGTGCGACTTCATACCCGCTCATATCGTCCATCATGACATCAAGTAAGACCAATTCTGGATTGATCCGCTTAGCCAATGACACTGCCTCGTGGCCACTTTCAGCCTCATAACAATCTACATAACCCTTTTGTTCGAGCATATGCAAAAGTAAAAATCGATTAAGGGAGTCATCATCGACTATAAGTATACGCATAAATACGATCCGGTCGGTTAATCGTGTCAGTGGCTAAGTGATCTCGAACTTTTTATCGAAGCGTGCAATCTGTAAAATTTTAAGCACTTGAGGACGGGTATTAATAATCTTGAAGCTCGTCACCTTACCAGATAACAACTTTTGCATATTAAGCAACATGCCCAGCGCTGAGCTATCCATGTAAGCGGTTTTATGCAAATCGATGATTACCGCTTCAACATCTTCAATATCGGTGGAAAAGGCCACACGAAAGTCTTGCACTTTTCCAAAATCAAACACTTCATCAGCCACGACCGTTAATTGTTTTTTATCAGCTGAAAACCTGCGTTCCAAACTCATACTCACTCCCTAACACTGCACTTCATTACCGGTATATTAAATAGCAGTTTGCTCATTTTGCCTATAAAGATCAGCGCTTTTTTAATAGAATCACGTTTTTAACCTTATCATTTAGAGCAAAGCGGTAGTGAAAATGAGCCAAGATAACCTTGTATACAGTACAGATGGTGGCAGAGTTCCGACTAAAAAAGTCCAGCCTGCTCGCCCTAAAACTGATGGAATTATTAGGATCCGTCGAGAAACCAAAGGCCGTAAAGGTAAAGGCGTTACCACCCTATCAGGCATGGATATGGACGCAACGCAGATTAAAGCCTTGTGCTCTGAGCTAAAAAAAATGTGCGGAACCGGTGGTGCAGTAAAAGATGCCATTATTGAAATCCAAGGCGATAATAGAGATAAAATTAAGCTTGCGCTGGAAAAGCGCGGCTACACTGTAAAGCTCGCCGGCGGATAATTCGTCACACTAGCGCTATAAAAAAGGTTTACCATGCAAAAAATTTTGTTAGCTGACTTAAGCATTATTTTAGTCGAGCCATCCGATACTCAAAGAAAAATCATCAGTACGCTGTTACACAAAGAAAATGTTGAAAATGTTAACGCCGTTGGCACGGTAGCAGAAGCTATAGACGCCATTCACAAGCAAGGCGCAGATCTCGTTGTCAGCACTATGTACTTAGAAGATGGCACTGGTCTAGATATTTTAAAAGCGATAAAGAACTCGCCAGAACTGTGTGCAATTCCCTTTATGCTGGTGTCATCAGAAAACAGACCTGAAAAGCTAGAGGAGTTTAAACAAGCCGGTGTTGCCGCAATGCTACCCAAACCGTTCAGCACAGAAAATTTATCCCGAGCATTGAAAGCCTCCCTTGACCTAATTAATACAGAAGAATTAGATCTCGAGTTATTTGACGTACGTCAAGTGCGGGTTTTATTGGTAGATGACAGCAAATTAGCCCGCAATCATATAAAACGCGTTCTGCAAGGACTGGGGATTGAACAAATAATTGAAGCCGAAAATGGCGCAACGGCGTTAAGTAAACTTAAAGAGCACACCTTTGATTTAGTGGTCACTGATTACAATATGCCGGAAATGGATGGAAGAGAATTATCGGAGTTCATCCGTTTTAACACTGAAACCTCTCATATTCCCATTATTATGGTGACTTCTGAATCTGTTAATAGCTTGCATATGGCCAATATTCACCAGACAGGGGTGAATGCTTTATGCGATAAGCCTTTTGAAGTGGAACAAGTTAAGATGCTACTTATTTCCCTTCTTGAGGAGTAATTTCGCGGTCAAAACTTAGGTTTTTAACCAGTTTATAGAGTTTTACGCGTCTAAAGGCCATTTTGGCATAAGGTAATGATTGACATCAGGCGTCTGAGTTAATAGATTCGATAGCCTAACTGATAATAGTTTCAGCGCGCCAAGCCTGTGTTAAATCATTTATGTACAAAGAACTTATGCCTTACCAAAAAGGCCTTTTAACCCGTTTATGGAAGTGAGTAAAATGTCGGTCGTGGAGCTAGATAAACTAAGAGAACAAATTACCTCAATTGATCAGCAGTTACTTAAACTGCTTGCAGAGCGCCAGCAATGTACCAATCAAGTGGCTGAAACTAAAATAACCCATCATATTCCAGTAAGGGATCATAAGCGCGAAGAACAGCTGCTCGTCAGTTTGATTAAGCGCGGTCAAGGTCACGGTCTAGATGCCCATTATGTGACTCAGTTGTTTCATGTGATCATTGAAGATTCAGTACTTAATCAGCAAGCGTTGTTAGCTGAAAGAGCGAATCCGGGTAGTAGTCTTCCTCTTAACCGCGTTGCGTTTTTAGGGGACAAAGGCTCTTATAGTTATCTTGCGACACAAAAGTACTTTTCTCGTCGCCCGGGTGAGCTTTTAGAGATCGGCTGCCAAAGCTTTGGCGAAATCATCAAAAAAGTAGAAACCAACGAAGCTGACTATGCCGTATTGCCGATTGAAAATACATCGTCTGGTAGTATCAATGAAGTGTACGACCAATTACAACATACGCATCTGTCGATCATTGGCGAGTTAACACATCCGATTAAACATGCATTGTTAGTTTCTAAAAATACCGACGTTCACCGCATTAAAACCTTATATGCGCATCCGCAGGTATTTGCCCAGTGCAGTCACTTTTTAGCTGAGCTCGGCAATGTGGAAGTCATAACCTGTGACGCCACATCAACAGCCATGATGACGGTGAATGAATTACAAAGCGAGTCAGTGGCCGCTATAGGCAGTGAAGCAGGCGGTGCTTTATATGGATTACATGCTATTAAGTCTAACCTTGCTAATCAAAAAGAGAATCACAGCCGTTTCTTCGTGGTTGCTCGTCAACCGGTTAATGTGCCGTTGCAAGTTCCTGCCAAAACAACCTTAGTCATGTCTACGGTACAAAAGTCTGGTGCGCTTGTAGAGGCCCTAATGGTGCTCAAAAGTAACAACATTAATATGACTAAACTCGAATCAAGGCCGATTACCGGTAACCCTTGGGAGGAGATGTTTTACATTGATGTTGAAGGGAATATCCAAGATGGGCCCATGCAAGTCGCCCTCGAGGAGCTTAAAAATACCACTCGTTATTTCAAAATATTGGGCTGCTATCCCAATGATGAAATAAACCCAACCAAAATTGCTGCAGTCAATGCCCTTAAAGAAGAATAGTTAAGGCAATTATCCACCTAGAAGGTGAGTCTATTTGACATAAATAAGGCGCTAATTAGCGCCTTCTTTTCATTTTGTTGCGATAAACGCGGTAGCTCAGTGCCAGAACAAAGCATAGTGATGCCGGCACTAACAACGCGTTAAAGCCGAAGTAGGTAAATAAACTGGTGCCAATCACTCCTCCACTAATAAACCCGCTGATTAGCAATAAGAACAATATCATTTTGCGCTTATCAAAAGTTTTTTGCCGTAACCTTTCGCCTAGCATGATCCCCAAATCGGTAAAAATCCCTGTCATGTGAGTGGTCCGGATAATAGCTCCGCTGTAGGTGGTTGCTAGAGCATTTTGCAAACCACATGCAGCAGACGCAGAATAGTGACCAGCAGCGTAATTCTCTCCAAGTAACCAAATGGATAGCAATAAAAGGCATCCTTCCGTGAAAAGTAAAAAGTCATAATGGCGAGATAACTTGAGAGTACGATTACGTAAGAAAAAGCCAGAGAAAGCCGCCCCCAGCATGAAGCTGAGCAGAATAGCGAAAAGGTGAAACGACTCTTTTAACGACACATGGCTTAAACTTGCCCCAATAAGCGTTGCTGTGCCTGATAGATGAGATATAGCTTGGTGGGTAAAGCCTAATAATCCTACGGCATTCACAGTACCGGCTATCATGGCCAATATAAATGCTCCGTACTCCACCCATCTTGGTAACCGTGAAATCATGATATTAAAACACTATTAATGGATGAGTATTACTCGCTTATTGTACGATCATCGTTCGCTTTAAGAAGTAACTTTTTGCTGTCTACCAACGATTGCTTTGAATAATCGCCAAACCAAGCGCCAATCTTAAAGAACAATTTAATAAACGAGCCTTTATCACCTTTTTTGAGCATATCTAACGCGTGATCAAAGGTATCTCTAAAACTGGTGAGTACAGCAACGCTGTCTTTGTTATTAAAAATGATATCCGTGTATAAGGCAGGATCTTGGGCGAACAAGCGCCCAACCATAGCCAGTTCCAATCGGTAGATTGGCGAACTGAGCGAAATAAGTTGATCAAGCGAAGGGTTTTCAGTCAGCAGATGCGCACCAAACACGTAACTAGAGAAGTGGCGCATGACTTGAATAAACACCATTGAATCATCATGCTCTTGAGCATCAGTTTCCTGTAGTGCAGCTCCCCAAACACGCATTTGCTGCAATAACCATTGGTATTTGTCTTCCTCGCGGCCATGGCATACAACCACAACCTGTTTGACCATACTGGATACATCAGGCCCAAACATAGGGTGTAAGCCAACCACCGGCCCTTTATGGGCTTTTAACATAGCAGCCAATGCCACTGCTTTGGTACTGGTGATATCGGCTAAAATGCAACTTTCAGGCAGATTATCTAGCTTAGCAATGATTTGTTCGGTTAATTGAATAGGGACCGCCACAAGCACCAAGCTTGCTGTTGCGAACAGTGCGTCGGCCCTAGGCCAATCTTTTTGTTCAAGAACATCGACCTTATAACCGCTTCGGGTAAACATATCCACGAAAATACGCCCTAACGCACCGCCACCACCAATAACAACTATATTGTTAACCTGCGGAGCACAACACATATAACGTTTATTTTGCGTGTGATACGACTCACGCATAATTCGGCGCAATAAGTCTTCGACTAATGCAGGAGGAACACCTAACGCTTTAGCTTGTTCACAGCGCTGCTCAATTAATTCGGCTTCACGAGCGGGAACATAAATAGGCAAACCAACCTTACTTTTATACACACCAACCTGTTCAGTCAGCGCAGCACGCTTTGCTAACAGCGCCACTAGCTCGGAATCTAGGCTATCAATTTGGTCGCGTAATATTTCTAGTTCGGTTGGCATTCAAGTTCCTTTTAATTTGGGCTGTTAAGTTTATTTAACCGCAAAGGCAATACAGTAATAAGTTTATCACGCATATGGTTAATTAACTCATCTGTTGATTCCCAATTGATACAACCATCGGTGATAGACACACCATACTCTAGCTCACTAGGCGTCTTACCTTTATTGCTTTGATTGCCCGCATTCAAATGGCTTTCTAACATAATGCCAATCACTGATTGGTTACCACCGAGTATTTGATTCACCACATTTTGTGCTACCAATGGCTGGCGGCGGTAGTCTTTACTAGAGTTCGCGTGGCTACAATCCACGACTAAACCAGCACTTAATTTTGCAGCGCGCATTTCTTCTTCGCAATCTGCCACGCAAACAGAATCATAGTTTGGTTGCTTACCACCACGAAGAATAATATGGCCATCAGGATTACCTTGAGTTTGGATCACGCTCACCTGCCCTTCGCCATTTATCCCCATGAAACTGTGACCTGATGCGGCCGATTGTAGTGCATTAATAGCAATACCTAGGCTACCATCTGTGCCGTTTTTAAAGCCTACAGGCATAGATAAGCCGCTAGCCATTTCACGGTGAGTTTGTGACTCAGAAGTACGCGCGCCAATTGCCGACCAGCTGAATAACTCAGCTAAATACTGAGGGCTAATAGGGTCAAGCGCTTCTGTAGCAACTGGAATTTCAAGCTCCGCCAACCAAATGAGTAACTCCCGCGCTTTACGTAAACCTGTTTCAATATCAAACGTATCATCAATATGTGGGTCGTTGATCAGTCCTTTCCAACCGACGGTCGTACGTGGTTTCTCAAAATACACCCGCATCACTATGTATAACGTGTCTTTGCATGACTCGTGTAGCTCTTTAAGTTTAAGTGCGTACTCTTTTGCGGCTTCAATATCATGTATTGAGCATGGTCCACTGATAACCAGAAATCGATGATCACGACGATGAATAATGTCAGAAATAATTTGACGTGAAGATTGGATCACAGATAAAGCGTGGTCCGTAACGGGAAGCTCACTCTTTAAGGTTTCAGGGGTAACAAGTACCTGTTCAGAGGTAACGTTAATATTATTGATGTTGTCGCGTAACATAATCTTAGACTCACAAGGTAAAGGGTAAAACACGAACTGCATGGCAGTCGAACTGGAAATAACATGTTTAAAGCAAGCGGCCGATTAAATGTAAACATATAATTACAACTGCAAATTAACTTTTTATGTAATTTGATTGACTTTTTAACATTTGATAATTTTTTTCGCAAGAATTAATTAATTTATTCGTCTGTTAGCTCAAAATACGCGCAAAACACCTTAGAAAAATCACACTCTTCACCAGCGCTTATAGCTGCACATCAACGCTTACACTTTGCGTAAACCAGTATAGGTCAACAAATTTGCGGTCACATAGCATATCGCGATAGTCTTTAGTATTACCCAAGCATGACAGTGCACCGGTAAGAGACATCACAATAAACAAAATCGAACGACAACATAGTCGTCAAAAGTATTTAACTCAGGGATCCCTATGAAAAAAGCATTACTCAGCCCAGTTGCATTGGCTGTTATGCTTGCTGCGTGTCAACCCGACACCGCAAGCCAGGCAAATCAGGACGCAGCGCACCAAAAGACTGCCCAGCAAGACACTACTCAGCTGCAAAGAACATCTCAACAAAACGGTGACATCGCAAATAATAACCCCTTGCTAGCGGAGTCAAGTGCGCCATTTGGCGTGCCTGAATTTTCAAAAATAAAGGTTGAACATTTCGAGCCCGCATTTGATTTTGCCATTGTCCAAAACCAACAAGAAATTGACGACATCGCTAATTCTAGTAAAGCTGCCACATTTGAAAATACCATCGAAGCGATGGAAAAATCAGGCCAAGCTCTTAATCATGTAGCGACTGTTTTTTACGCGCTAAACGGTACTGATACCAGCAAAGAAATGCAGGGCATTGCTAAAAAGATGTCATCTCGCTTATCAGCGTTAAATGATGACATCTATCTTAATGCCAAACTCTTTGCCCGCGTTAAATCAGCATATGAGCAAAGAGACAGCCTCGACTTGCGCGTGGATCAGAAAACCTTGCTTGCTGATAGCTATCAATCATTTGTGCGGGGTGGCGCTAACTTAAGTGAAGTAGATAAAGCGAAACTACGTGATTTGAACAGCCAATTATCTAAATTATCAGTTCAATTCGGTGAGAATTTACTCGCTGAAACCAACGCCTTTGAATTAGTTATCGATACGAAAGATGACTTAGCTGGACTACCCGAGGATATTATTGCTGCTGCCGCAGTAACGGCCACTGAGCGTGGACACGACGGTAAATGGGTATTTACCACTCATCGCCCTAGTAAAAATCCTTTTTTGACCTACGCTGAAAATCGTGATTTACGTAAAGCCTTATACGAGGGTTATATTCAACGTGGTGACAACGACAATGCTAACGATAATAAAAAGTTAGCCTCAAAAATTGCCTCCTTACGTTACCAAAAAGCCCAATTACTTGATTTTAAAACCTATGCGGATTTTGTGCTTGAAAAAGCCATGGCGAAAACCCCTGAAAATGTTTATGGCTTATTAGACCAAGTATGGCCAGCGGCATTAGCTCAAGCGAAAAACGAAGTCGCAGATATGCAAGATATGATCAAAGCAGAAGGCGGTGACTTCACGCTCGCTGCTTACGATTGGTGGTATTATGCTGAAAAAATTCGCAAAGCCCGTTACGATCTGGACGCAGCGCAAACTAAGCCGTACTTTTCTCTTGATGCAACCCGTGAAGGCGTTTTTTATACCGCAGAAAAGCTATGGGGAGTGACCTTTAAAGAACGTCAAGATATTCCCAAATATCACCCAGATGTGCGTACCTTCGAAGTGTTCGACAAGGACGGCTCTAGCATTGGCGTTTATATGACGGATTACTACGTACGCGAAAGCAAACGTGGTGGCGCTTGGATGAACTCCTACCGTAAACAGCAAAAAATGTTTGGCGAGAACGTTAAGCCGATTATTTACAATGTGCTTAACTACCCACGTCCTGTAGGCGACGCGCCGGTTCTACTTACGTTTGATCAAGCATCGACCTTATTTCACGAATTTGGCCACGCTATACAAGGCTTGTTGTCCGATGGTTACTATCAATCGCAAACGGGCACCTCATTACCACGAGATTACGTAGAGTATCCGTCGCAAGTGATGGAAAACTGGATGATGGAGCCCGAAGTATTGGCGCAGTTTGCCAAGCACTATAAAACCGGTGAAGTGATCCCTCAAACTTTGATTGAAAAGATTCAAGCTGCAGGTAAATTCAATCAAGGTTTTGCTACCACAGAGTACATGGCGGCAGCATTACTGGATATGAAATGGCACACCCTTGAAACGGCCACAGAACAGGATGCAGATGCATTTGAAAAAGCGGCAATGGATGAGATTGGGTTGATCCCACAAATTACTCCTAGGTATCGCACAGGCTATTTCTCGCATATATTCTCTGGCGGGTATGCATCAGGGTATTATGGCTATATCTGGTCGAACATTTATGACGCTGATACATGGCAAGTGTTTAGCCAAAACGGCATTTTCGATCAAGACACTGCGAGCGGCTACCGTGAACATGTTCTTGAAACTGGCGGCACTGAAGACCCGATGATCATGTATCGTCGCTTCAGAGGCCAAGATCCAAAAGTATGGCCCTTGCTTGAGCGTCGTGGTTTGCTCACTGATGAGCAGTTAAAAACAATGAAAGCGCAGTAAACACAACTCAATAAATATACAAAGCCCTGTTTAGCAGGGCTTTTTTGTGTCTCTCCTAAGCCTATCTAATCCCCTGATTTTTAAGTATGTAAGCATATGCTCCCTGTAACGTCTGTGCGCTATGCACGTCACCGCCTTTATCAGGATGGTGCTGATGAATAAGCTTCAAATATTGGCGTTTCACTGCCTTTAATGGCGCATTAATAGGAAGCGCTAGCACGGCATAACTTTTCTCAAGCTGTTGTGTATCACCGCTCTTTTGTAACTCTGAGGGGGTCTCTTCCTGCTGATAATTTAGCCAAAAGTTATCCAGTAACGCTTCCACCTCAGCTTGGGAGGTTTCGGTGAAGTTATCCCAATCCAAGTAATATTCCGCCAATGGATCGGCTATCGAAAGACTATTTTTGCTGCCCTGCGCATTAAGCGGTAAAGGTCGAATATTAAGGGTATAAATATCGATATCACCAATACCCTGCTCTCGCCAAGTTTGCCGTAGCTGATATAACGCATTAAAGAGAACGAAGTGGGTGCGAAATAGAGCTAAGGGCTCACTCAATGATAACGATGAAAATAGCTCGGCGCTATGCTGAACTGGTTGCACAGACGAGAGCTCACTAGAAGTATCGTTTGACCCCTCAAAGGCGTATTCGGCGGTCCTCTGCTCAAATTTAGCAGCCGAGGCCACCTGAAAATCACCAAATGAAGTCTGTAACCGTTTAAGCAAGTCGTACTCACTTATCCCTAGGGGATGGGCAAGCAATAATCCTTCAACAGAACTAACTAAAGACGGTGTAACCCTTTGGCGTTTGTCTTTCACTGAAATATGGCTCAAGCTAAGCTCACTATTTGGCACATCCTTCATCTAATGTCGTGTTATCAATTTGGCGAATAGCCACAGCTGGTACACCCGCAACTACAGTATTTTCAGCAACATCTTTATTCACCACTGCCCCTGCAGCAATAACTGCGTTGTCACCTATCGTCACCCCATCCAAAATTTTTGCCCCCATGCCTATCCACACACTGTTGCCAATAGTGATTGGTCGTGCCGTTTCCAAGCCTTTGTTACGTCTTTTAGCATCAAGTGGATGCGACGCAGTGGAGATGAGCACGCCAGGGGCAAGCATCACATCATCGCCAAAGGTAACAGCGGCAGCGTCTAAAATAACCACATTATGGTTAGCATAAAAGTTTCTGCCCATACGAATGTTGTAACCGTAATCGCAGTGAAAAGTTGGCTCTATCCATGAATTAGGTGAATCCGCAAATATGCTTTGCAAGGTTTTCATTGCGGGTTTTCGCTCAGCCTCAGATGCTAAATTAAACTGCTGACATGCGGCTTTCGCTTTGGCTCTGTCTTGCTGTAGCACTTTATTACTCGGAAAATATAACTCGCCTGTTAACATTTTTTCTTTTTCAGTCAACTTTTCCATTGCTACTCCTGCTTTTATGGTTCTGGTTCCATTATCGCGACATAAGATAAGTATCGCCGTATAGTTAACGCTATTTTGCTTAGTGTTTTCGGACCTAATACTCGATTGACGCAAGAATGAAATACAGACACCCTTTGTACTCTAGTGTCTGACCTTTTACTGCGTCACTCTTTACTGCTTTATTCTCCAGTCTCAGAACTTCCATGCCACAAACCGACTTATTTTTTGGCCTTGGCCCATTTCAATTTTCATAAACTGCTTAGCCCCAAAATAGCGAACACTGGTTTCAATGGCTTTAAGATGCGCACTTTTTGACACTAAGCAGGTGAACCACTCAACCTGAGATTGATACTCGACACTTTCCTTGATCATTCGCTGTATAAATGCCAATTCGCCACCTTCACACCATAGCTCGTTGCTTTGCCCGGCAAAGTTAAGTTTATTTGCCGTTATCGGTTGTGCTTTACTTGTGTTGTTGTGTTTCTGCTTATGACGCCCAAGTCCCTTTACTTTTCGCAGGCTTCCGGTGGCAGCCTCTTGAGCAGATTTATGGAACGGTGGGTTGCACAGACTAAACGCAAAATGTTCGTCGAGCTGAATGATACCGGTAAAAATCTGAGCTTTGTCATGCTGTTTACGCACAGCGAGTAAGGGCTTCAATTTAGGATTGTTATTAACTAAAGCCGTCGCTGATTTCAGGGCAACGTCGTCAATATCACTGCCCACAAAGCGCCAGCCATAGGTTTGGCTACCGATAATCGAGTAAATAGCATTAGCGCCTAAGCCAACATCTAGCCCTTTTATACTATTACCTGTGGGTACAACTCCCTTATTTTCTTTGGCTAACAGCTCAGCAAGGCCATGAATATAGTCTGCTCGGCCTGGCACCGGCGGGCACAAATACCCGTCGGGTATATCCCACATATTCAACCCGTAATAATGAATAAGCAGTGCTGCATTAAGCGCTTTAACAGACGCCGCTTTCGAGAAATCAATGCTCTGCTGACCGCTCTTCGCCTTAACCACATGTGCCTCAAGTGTAGGGTAACTTTGACACAACGCTGACATTGGGTAACCGTTTCGGTGTACATTACGTGGATGCATTGTAGCGCTAGTGTTTGGTGCGTCTTTGTTGTTCACAGCCAACTTTTTTGCCTTTAGTGTTTTAATTCTTGTCATGTTTATTAAGCATTCAATTGCTCGCCATTATGCGGTTATAAATTCGGCCTATCGCCTAATAAAAATCTCGCCCCCGCACCTTTTGTCGCGATGTTATCTTCTTTATTGTACAGACGACATTTGTCTAAAGACAGGCAGCCACAACCAATACATCCCGCTAATGACGATTTAAGCTGGGTAAGCTCAGCAATACGCTGCTCAATACGCTGATTAAATACCTCACTTAAGGAGGTCCAATCGTCTTTTGTCGGTGTTCGGTTATCAGGCAATGCGTTTAATAATTGGCGTATTTCATCCAAGCTGTAACCCATATTTTGTGCAATGAGAATAAAGGACACCCTGCGTATGACTGAACGAGGGAAGACTCGGCTGCCACCAGGAGTGCGAACGGACGGAATAATTTCTTGGTTGGCATAGTAGCGGATCAAGGAAACCGCGTTACCAGTGCGCTTTGCGATAAAGCCAATACTGACCAGTGGTTCCTGTGGCATAAAAATAAACTCAACTTTTTCTTGATCTAAAGTTAGCTTTAGATATTAAGCTGTCGCCATACAATAATCCAGTCACGAAGAGGAATAATTATGCGCCCAGCTATGTTTGAACACGTTAATTTAACCGTCACCGACCCTGACAAAACGGCAGAAATACTTTGTCAGTTATTTAACTGGCATATTCGTTGGTCAGGCCCTGCTAAAGATGACGGTTATACCGTGCATGTGGGATCAGAAACGGCTTACTTGGCTTTGTATAAGCCAAAACACTTTAAAAACGGCGATATCGATCATCGCAACATAGGCAAAGTGAATCATCTTGGGATCTTGGTCAATGAACTAGATACCGTAGAAAAATGTGTCACAACATTAGGGTTTAAAACGTTTAACCATGGGGATTATGAGCCGGGAAGGCGTTTTTACTTTATGCTCAGCGAAAGTATTGAAGCTGAAGTGGTGAGTTATTCGAGTTAAGTACCAGGCAGTAAAAAGCCCGCAAAATGCGGGCTTTTTTATAAGTTAACGGTAACGCAAAATTAATATTAGTTAAGCTTTTCTTTGATACGTGCAGAACGACCTGAACGGTCACGCAAGTAATAAAGCTTAGCACGACGAACATCGCCACGACGTTTCACAGCAATTGAACTAATTGCAGGGCTGTGGGTTTGGAACGTACGCTCAACACCTTCGCCGCTAGAAATCTTACGAACTGTAAAAGCAGAGTGTAGGCCACGGTTACGTTTAGCGATTACAACGCCTTCGTATGCCTGAAGACGCTCTTTCTCGCCTTCTTTAACGCGTACTTGAACAACAACTGTATCACCAGGGCCAAATGCAGGAACATCAGATTTTAACTGTGCTTCTTCAATGCGCTTGATGATATCTTGATTGACTTTACTCATCATATCCTCTCATCCCAGAATAACTGCCATTTTGCTGCAACAACTCTTGCTGATATTCATCTAACAAACGTTGCTGCTCCTCAGTCAGAGCTAGGTCGTTTAATAATTCAGGGCGTCGTTGCCAGGTTCTACCTAGCGACTGTTTATCACGCCACTGTTTGATTTTTTGATGATCACCGCTCAACAATACAGAAGGAACTGATTGGCCGTTCAAGTTTTCTGGTCGGGTATAGTGCGGACAATCTAGCAAACCGTCGCTAAACGAATCTTGCTCGGCAGATTGTGCATGCCCTAATACACCAGGTACCAGTCTTGCGACCGCATCCATTAAGATCATCGCAGGTAGTTCACCACCGCTGAGAATATAGTCACCAACAGACCATTCTTCGTCTATTTCAGCTTCTATTACTCTCTCGTCGATACCTTCGTAGCGACCGGCGACTAGAATCACACTTTCATTTTCAGAAAGCTGCTTCACACCACGTTGTGTTAATGTTTTCCCCTGAGGCGAGAGATAAATCACCTTAGTTTTTTTCTCGGCAGCCTGTTTGGCTGCACGAATTGCGTCTAATAGAGGCTGAACCATCATCAGCATTCCTGGACCACCACCGTATGGTCGGTCGTCAACAGTACGATGTTTGTCGTGAGTAAAATCTCTTGGATTAAAGAAATCTACTTTCAACTTACCGCTTTTTACAGCTCGTCCTGTTACGCCCTGTTCGGTAAAAGTCTGAAACATTTCAGGAAACAGACTCACTACCCCAAACCAACGCTGTGTATCTGAACTCATTAAAAGCTCGGATCCCAATCAACCTGTATGGTTTTCGCCTCACGGTCCACTTTCTTAACGACTTGGTCGATTAAGTAAGGCACCATGCGTTCTTTTTGACCGAAAGCATCTTTCAAATTGGCTTTGATTAACATGACGTCATTCGCACCCGTTTCGAATAATTCTTTCACGACACCTAAGTTGTAACCCTGTTCGGTTACGACTTGCATGCCGACCAACTCTCTCCAATAAAATTCATCACCATCTAATTGAGGTAGCTGTTGAGCTTTAATTGAAATGACGAGATTTTTGATACTTTCAGCATCGTCTCTTGTTTCAACCCCAACCAGTTTGGCAACCAATCCCTTATTGTGGGTTCGCCATTGGTCAACAACGATTTCTTTAGTATTCCCTTCTTGGCCCACAAGCCAAGGGGTATAACTAAAAATACCGTCTAATTCATCGGTATATGAAGTGATTTTGACCCAACCTTTAACACCGTAAGGTGCGCCGATTTTGCCCATCACTAATGTGTCAGACGCGTGACTCATTTATACCTCAATCTTTCTTTGCAATTGCAATTAAGCAGCTGCTTTTTGTGCATCTTTAACCAAGCGAGCAACACGGTCAGAAAGGCCTGCGCCATTTCCTACCCAATGCTCTACGCGGTCTAGATCAAGACGTAAACGCTCTTCTTGACCTTGTGCTGTAGGATTAAAGAAACCGATGTTTTCAATAAAACGACCATCGCGTGAACGACGGCTGTCAGCAACCACTACTTGATAAAATGGACGCTTTTTCGCGCCACCACGCTGTAAACGAATAGTAACCATAAATGCCTCAAACTCGTTGTAGCGTTAACGTTAACTTATGTACCTTTTTAGCTATCTAACGATTTACTGCTAGATAAAAGGACGCCGTATTGTACGGATTTTAGGCTTGATTGCAAGTCTAGTTAGTAAAGAACAGGCAATTGATTTAATTCAGTTATCTACCTTGCGAGTAAATCATGAGAAGGTTGCTTAAATTCGCGCGGATACTGAATAGAGTTGGCGCTTGAACATTAAGTATTTGGATTAAGGGGCTGCTGATTTTTTGCTAAGCATTTTTAGCAAACTAGTTAGACAAAGCGGATGCTTGCGGAGCTAGTAAAACTTTACATCAATAGCATTCAACACCGTATTAATTGGCTCACAGGCCCAGCCCGAAGATGTCAGCAATGTACCATTTCAGATTTTACCCAGTAAGCTTACAGGACTATTTCGCGACTCTAATGCGCACACTTAAACCCAAATTTGTATAGCATAGGGTATACAGGCTTAGTTAAAGCGAAATACGTTTTTCATTTTCATCGAATAAGAGCGTGTCTGCCAGCGCAAAAGTAAGATAAATCTCTTGGCCTACATCCACAGCTTCACTCGATAAAACGACCACCAGATGACCTCCTTGATCGAGATCGCCATTTGCTTTGTTTTCGACGTTATTCATCAAAGGAGCCGAGTCAACAGGCGGTGAAGACTCAGCGACCTGCGACGAATTAATCAAGGGTGACAAATAGAGATATTGAACATCGCCTAAGTACTCTACTTTAGCGACGTTCATTTGGATCCCTTGAGGGATGGGCAGAAGTGAAACCCTGAATGCCCTTGGTCTTATTCCCATTAGTAATTTTTGCCGGTACAGCACTTCGGGCACATCACAAAAAATACGATGCTCAATCTTTCCTGTTAGTTGTAATCCTTGATTATTAGCCTTAACGTCAAATAAATTGATTTTAGGCTCACCAAAAAAGCGAGCCACATAAACGTTATTGGGTGAACGGTAGATATTCTCAGGGGTGTCAAATTGTTCCACACCGTTATGACTCAAAAGCAATATACGCTGAGCTAATGCCATAGCTTCATGTTGATCATGTGTAACAAACAGGGTGGTCGTGGCTAACCCCAAATGCAGTCTTTTTAACTGCTGACGCATTTCTATTCGCAGTTCAGGATCAAGATTAGAAAATGGCTCATCAAATAAAAATAATTGCGGCTTTGACAGCATAGCCCTACCAATAGCCACGCGTTGTCTTTGCCCTCCTGATAGTTGTTTAGGGTATCTGCCGAGTAGGTCACTAATGGCTAAACGCTTAGCTACGAGGGCAACCTCATGGGTCACTTGTGACTGCTTAACCTTTTTGACGTTCAGAGCATATCCCAAGTTGTCTGCTACGTTTAGGTGGGGGAACAAAGCGTAATTTTGAAAGACCATACCGACATTGCGTTGCTGAGTAGGTAAATGCTCAACTGGCTCACCATCGAACAAGATACTTCCTTGCGTAAGGTGCTCTAAGCCGGCAATCAGCCTAAGTAAAGTCGACTTCCCTACCCCAGAAGGCCCCACAATAGCGACAAATTCTCCCACTGCAAATTCTGCGGATACTGGCGGGAAACGAAAACTGTTCGTCGTGCTGCTTAGTACCGTAGAAATATTTTGTAGGCTAATTTGACTCATGAATAAAATATCCAATTTACGCGCTGATTGACGAAGATAATTAACGAAAACACGTGCCATAAAAAAAGGCCGTAACTCACGTTACAGCCTTTTACATAAAATGGTGCGGATGGGGAGACTCGAACTCCCACGGCCTAAGCCACAGCCCCCTCAAGGCTGCGTGTCTACCAATTCCACCACATCCGCGTGGTAATTCTTTTAGCTTTGAGGAACATCACTCGCTGGTGCGTCTGATGTAGTAACGGGTACATCAGATTCAACAGGTGCTGCTGTAGATTGAGCAGGCTCATCTAACACAGGAACTTCAATATTCTGCCAGTCATCAACTGCTTTTTCTTTATCTGCAGTTTGATTACCTAGAATAAGGCTAATCACGAAAAAGAATGTAGCCAATATCGCAGTAGTACGTGTCAGAAAATTACCTGAACCCGTTGAACCAAATACAGTGTTTGAACCGCCACTACCAAACGAAGCGCCCATGTCTGCTCCTTTGCCTTGTTGGATAAGAACAAAGCCGATCAACATAATCGCTACTATTAAATAAACTACAATCAAAACTTCGTAAAACATCTGTCGCCTCTATCGCTTTGCCGCTAAGCAAATGCTTAAAAAATCTTCTGGATTTAAACTGGCTCCGCCAATCAAACCGCCATCAACATCGGGTTGTGAAAACAATTCATCAGCATTACTGCCTTTGACGCTTCCACCGTATAAAATCACGCATTGGTTAGCAATTTTGCTATCTTGCTTTGCCAAATGTTGACGTATAAATGCATGTACTTCTTGTGCTTGCTCGGGACTAGCAGTTTTGCCAGTTCCAATTGCCCAAATAGGCTCGTAGGCGATAACAATATCGTTAAATGCTGCAATACCCACTTTATTTATTACCGCATCAATTTGTGCCGCGATAAAATCGAATAATTGACCGCTTTCACGCACATCTTCTGGTTCACCGACACAAAACAAAGGGATGAGCTTATGGGCTAAAGCCAGCTCAACTTTGTCGGCAACCAATTCATTTGACTCGTTGTTATCAGCACGTCGTTCTGAATGACCCAATATAACATATTGGCACTTCATTTCTTTCAACATGCCCACGGCGGTTTCGCCGGTGTGCGCACCAGATTCAAATTGACTGATATTTTGGCCACCTAAGGCAAAATTACTGTCGTTGAATCCACCTAAATAAGGAAACGGTGGGCAAACCACAACATCTACATGAGATACATCAGCCTTAGAAAATGTGTCTTCAACTTGCTTAATTAACGCAAGATTGCCGTTCATTTTCCAATTACCTGCGACTATAGGTCGACGGTTATTCATTTGCATCCTAACTCCTGTAGTGCCAGTGAAAAGCGCGCGAGATATTAACCAACCTGCTACCAATATACAAGTAGCAGAGTTGAATTTTAACGAGTTTATTCAGTAAATATCGACAGTTAATTAATATTGCCGTTTTATTGCCCAGTTGCCTTGCGTACGGCGTCTGCAATATGTTCTGCCCACTTGCGAGAATCAGTCCCATCGTTCGCTTCAACCATGACGCGAATGAGTGGTTCTGTACCACTCTTACGCAGCAGTACCCTGCCTCTTTCGCCAAGCGCAACCTCGGCTTCAAGCACGCTGTTTTTAACTTCATCGGCAGCTAATGGTGTATCACCTTCGTTAAACCGCACGTTGATTAAGGTTTGCGGGAATTTGGTCATACCGCGACTCAATTCATTCAAGGTCATATTCGCATTTAGCATCGCGGCCAATACTTGTAAGCCGGCCACAATACCATCGCCAGTAGATGCAGCATCTAAATTTAACACATGACCAGAGCCCTCACCGCCGATCGACCAGCCTTTTTGGCGAAGCAGTTCAAGCACATAGCGGTCGCCCACATTACTACGTTCAAATGGTACACCAAGAGTACTCAATGCGACTTCTAGTCCTAAGTTACTCATAACAGTGCCAACCACTCCGCCTTTGAGCTTGCCAGACTTGAGGGCATCACGCGCAACGATATAAACAATTTGGTCACCATCAATCACGTTTCCGTGGTGATCGACGAGCATGATGCGGTCTCCATCACCGTCTAGGGCAAATCCAAGATCGGCTTTATTTTTGATCACACTATCAACGATGGCTTTCATCGAGGTGGCGCCTACTTTACGATTGATATTTAATCCATCGGGCTCTGTTCCAATTTCGATGACTTCAGCGCCTAGCTCACTCAATACATTAGGTGCTATGTGGTAGGTTGCTCCATGAGCGCAATCCACAACGATCTTCAACCCTTTCAAAGAAAGATTTGATGGAAAATTGCCTTTACAAAACTCGATATAGCGCCCAGCAGCATCGGCAATACGTACGGCTTTACCCAATTTGTCAGATGCGACACATTGCATAGGTTTTTCCATTTCGGCTTCTATCGCAAGCTCAATGTCATCATCTAATTTAGTGCCATCAGCAGAGAAAAATTTAATGCCATTATCGTAATAGGGATTGTGTGATGCACTAATAACAATACCTGCCTCTGAACGAAAAGTTTTAGTTAAATAAGCGATAGCAGGGGTCGGCATAGGCCCAAGTAAACCGATATTAATACCCGCAGCAGAAAGGCCGGCCTCTAGCGCTGATTCCAACATATAGCCAGAAATGCGCGTATCTTTTCCGATAAGCACTTTATTCGTGCCACTTCCAGCAAGCACTTTACCTGCAGCCCAGCCTAGTTTCATAACGAACTCTGGGTTAATCATGTTCTCACCGACTTTGCCACGAATACCGTCGGTTCCGAAATATTTTCTGTCACTCATTTTTATTTTTCCCTTTGTAACATAGATACAATTTTGACTGCATCAACCGTTTCATTTACATCGTGTACACGAATAATTTGCGCACCTTTAATCGCAGCAATAGTCGCCAGCGCTACACTGCCTGCTAGTCGTTCTTCTAATGGACGATTAAGAAGCTGGCCTATCATAGATTTTCTAGACATACCTACCAGTAAGGGGTAACCCAATTTGTGCAAATTTTCCAACTGCGCAAGTAACTGATAATTATGGTTCAAACTTTTACCAAACCCAAAACCTGGATCGAATAAAATACGTTCTTTTCTGATACCTGCCTCAATACAAACCTTGGCTCGGGCCATTAAGAAATTTTGCACGTCATTGCATACATTATCGTAATGAGGCGCATCCTGCATACTACGAGGCTGACCACGCATATGCATCAAACAAACGGGTACTTGAGCGCTTAGTGCAACCTCTAAAGCGTCAGGCTCTTGCAAAGCTCTCACGTCATTAATGAGCCCCGCACCTGCATTCACAGCGGCTTTCATTACCGCAGCCTTACTAGTATCAATTGAAATGACCGCGTCAAAACGTTTATTAAGGGCTTCAATAACAGGTATTACCCTATCGAGTTCTTCCTGCTCAGCAACGTCAGCCGCACCTGGGCGAGTGGATTCGCCACCCACGTCTATAAAGTCAGCGCCGGATGCAATCATTTCTGCTGCATGTTCAATAGCCTTATTTAAAGGCGCATATTGACCACCGTCTGAAAAAGAATCAGGCGTGACGTTTAAAATCCCCATCACTTTAGGGGAATCAAGCTTTAGTGTTTTATGGCGAAAATTCATGAATGTAATTGGTATACCTAAGCTGAGCTTAAAAAAAACGCTTTGTTGATCACTCAACAAAGCGTTGTATTAACGACTCATCTAATTAGTGAGTAGCATCACCTGGTTTACCAACCGTAGGATCAGATTTATTCGTCTCTGCTTTTTCGTCAGCATCGCCTTTTGGCTCTTCGCTGACTGATGCACCGCCTGTTGGAGGAGTATCGTCATTTTTTGAATCTTCGATCCAATCAGCAGGAGGACGAACATCTGTGCGCGCCATCAGATCATCAATTTGTTTGGCATCAATGGTCTCATATTTCATCAAACAATCTTTCATGGCGTGCAAAATATCGATGTTGTCGGTCAATATTTTCTCTGCACGTGAATAGTTTCGGTCGATTAGAGACTTCACTTCAGCATCGATAGCACGGGCTGTATCATCTGACATATGTTTGGATTTCGCCATGCTGCGTCCAAGAAACACTTCACCCTCTTCTTCAGCATAAAGCATAGGACCCATCTTGGTAGACAAGCCCCATTGTGTCACCATCTTGCGCGCAATGTCGGTAGCACGTTCAATATCATTTGATGCACCAGTGGTTACGCGATCTTCACCTAGCGTAAGCGCTTCTGCGATCCGGCCACCAAACAAACTTGAGATCATGCTTTCAAGGTGTTGTTTACTATGGCTGTATCTATCTTGCTCAGGCAAGTACATGGTCACGCCCAACGCTCGTCCACGTGGGATAATCGATACTTTGTAAACAGGATCGTGCTCTGGTACTAAGCGACCAACAATTGCATGTCCCGCTTCATGATAAGCAGTATTCGTTTTCTCTTCCTCTGACATGACCATGTTTTTGCGCTCAGAGCCCATCATTATCTTGTCTTTGGCTTTATCAAACTCTTCCATTGAAACGGTGCGCTTACCACTTCTGGCAGCAAATAATGCAGCTTCGTTTACTAGGTTGGCTAAATCAGCCCCAGAAAAACCAGGCGTACCACGAGCGATGTAAGACGGTTCAACATTGTCCCCTAAAGGCACTTTGCGCATATGAACTTTTAGGATCTGCTCGCGTCCACGAATATCCGGTAAACCTACATGCACTTGACGGTCAAAACGACCTGGGCGCAACAATGCAGGGTCAAGTACGTCAGGACGGTTAGTCGCAGCGATAACGATAATACCCTCATTCCCTCCGAAGCCATCCATTTCAACCAACATCTGGTTCAATGTTTGTTCACGTTCATCATGACCACCGCCCATGCCGGCACCACGTTGGCGACCAACAGCATCAATTTCGTCAATGAATATAATACAAGGTGCGGCCTTTTTCGCTTGTTCGAACATGTCACGTACACGAGATGCACCTACACCCACAAACATTTCAACGAAATCAGAACCTGAAATTGAGAAAAATGGTACTTTCGCTTCACCAGCAATGGCTTTAGCCAGAAGGGTTTTACCCGTTCCTGGAGGACCCACTAGCAGCACGCCTGTAGGAATACGTCCGCCTAACTTTTGGAATTTGCTTGGGTCACGCAGGAAGTCGACAAGTTCAACTACATCCTCTTTCGCTTCATCACAGCCTGCTACGTCTGCAAAGGTCGTTTTGATTTGGTCTTCGCCCATCAAACGCGCTTTACTTTTACCGAATGACATAGCGCCACGGCCGCCGCCTCCGCCTTGCATTTGACGCATGAAGAATATCCACACGCCAATGAGCAACAACATAGGAAACCATGAGATGAAAATAGAGGTAAGTAAAGAAGGCTCTTCAGGCGGCTCACCAAGAATTTTTACATCTTGTTTCACCAAATCTGAAATAAGCTGATCATCAAAGTAAGGGATATAAGTAGAGAAACTTTCCCCAGAACGCTTTGTTCCTTTGATTTCACGTGATTCACTATCTATACGTACTTCACGGATTTGTCCTTGATTTGCCTCTTTAAGAAACGTTGTATAATCCGTTTGTACCTTTGATGACTCCCCCGGAGAAAAACTCTGGAAGACTGACATCAAAACGACAGCTATGACCAACCATAAGATTAAATTTTTTGCCATGTCGCTCAAGTTGTTGACCTCTGTTATTTCAATTCTGTTGCGTAGCTCACGCCTGAGACTACTATAATTTAAAGCCGGTCGCTACCAGATAAACCTCTCTGGAACGCGCACGAGATGAATCTGGTTTACGTGTTTTGACTACTTTGAAAGCATTTTTGACTTCAGTAAAGAATTGGTCAAAACCTTCCCCCATAAACACTTTTACGGTGTAACTGCCGTTTTTCTTTAAGACCTGACGACACATATCCAGTGACAGTTCGACTAGATACATGGATTTCGCCTGATCTGCTGTATCATTGCCCGTCATGTTCGGCGCCATATCAGACATCACTACATCTACGTTTTTTCCGCCGATTTTGTTCAATAACGCATCCAATACAGCTTCTTCACGGAAATCACCCATCAAAAAATCAACACCAGGTAATGGGTCCATCGACAAAATATCACACGCTATAACATGGCCGTTATCCCCAACTTGCTTAACCGCATATTGCGACCAGCCACCAGGAGCAGCACCTAAGTCAACCACCGTCATACCGGGTTTTATTAGACCGTCTTTTGCTTGAATTTCTTCAAGTTTAAACACCGCACGGGAGCGCAAACCTTGTTTTTTTGCTTGAATGACATATTTATCGTCAAAGTGCTCTTTTAACCAGCGTTTACTGCTTTCAGATTGCTTATTTTTACCCATTGGCTTCGTTTGTCATTAGGAATACTTGGAAGATGGCGCTAGAATACTGGTTTTCAACTGTTCACATTCAATATAATTGTAAGAAATATTACTCAATGACTCTATCAAACAAGCAAAAACAACACCTTAAAGGCCTCGCACATTCACTTAAGCCAGTAGTTCAACTTGGTGCAAATGGATTAACTGAAGGCGTACTGGCTGAAATTGAAGGCGCTCTTAGCCATCATGAACTCATTAAAGTTAAAGTCCCTACTGACGACAGAGAAGAAAAAGGCTTAATCATGGATGCCATTATCCGTGAAACGAAAGCTGAAAAGCTACAAACCATTGGGCATACACTGGTCTTATTCCGCCAAAGTGACGAGAAGAAAATCGAGTTGCCCCGTAAATAGCACACCATCATGAAGAGCCCTTTATCATCTAGCAATTGATCATTTGCGAGATAACGGGCTCTTGCTTAGGTTGATGCATTACCTCAATCAAAAAATGCATCAATCGAAGCGCCTATTAATGGTGATGACCGCCAACGCCATGAGCATGCCCATGCTGAATTTCTTCAGGTGTCGCTTGGCGCACATCTACTACCTCTAAAGTAAAGTTTAGTGTTTTTCCCGCCATTGGATGATTCAAATCCACGGTCACCATAAATTTACCTACCTTAAGTACCGTCACTTCACGTTGACCTTGCTCGGTGTTTACTACCGCAGTCATGCCCGCTTTCCACTTTTTCGTCCCTTTATCGTCTTGCAGGTGCTTCATAGGAATACGTTGCTGTGCATCATCACGAATTTCACCATAGGTTTGCGCAGGTTCAAGCTCTACTGAAAAAGTATCGCCGACACTTTTACCTTCTAAAGCGGTTTCAACGCCTGGCATCATATTGTCGTGCCCATGAAGATAAGCTACGGGCTCTGCATCGCGGTTATTCTCAAGCTCAGTACCATCTAGTTCGGTAATGGTATATTTAAACTGTACAACTGTGTCTTTTTCGATTTGCATGTTCTATCTCTAGTTATCAATAATTTTCGCGGCAGTCTATCAAAGCAGTTCAAAAGTGACATCTAAATAGTGCATGTTAATCACGCCTATTCATCATCTGCGCCGTTCACCACGTTAGCGATGTTGAGCAAACTACTCACTGCCATATAATTTATGGTGCCTTTGGGGTAGCGCCCTTTAGTATTCATCACTCCCACTTCTTTGTTCATCAATAACTCAAGTGCTTGATCAACTGTTTCCACGACGCATATATGAAATTTGCCTAACTTCACCGCCGCAACGACCTCTTTATCTAACATAAGGGAAATCTGATTCGACTTAGGAATAATCGCCCCTTGATTTCCGGTTAATCCCCGGTGTTGGCAAAGTTTGAAAAAGCCTTCAATTTTTTCATTTACTCCACCTACCGATTGCACTTGACCATACTGATTGATTGAGCCTGTTATGGCGAGATCTTGGCGGGTAGGAATGTTGGTCAGGGCTGAGATCAGCGCCACCAATTCCGCTAGCGAGGCGCTATCGCCGTCTATATGACCGTACGATTGTTCAATGGCGATATTGGCTGATAAGGTCAGCGGGAATAGCTGCGCATATTTATGGCCTAAATAGCCCGTTAATAGCATAACCCCTTTGGAATGGATAGGCTGGCCGAGTTCAACTTCTCGCTCAATATCAACAACACCGTTCGCCCCAGCATACACGGTAGACGTAATGCGCGCTGGGGTACCAAATAAGCTATCCCCCACTTCAAGCACAGTGAGGCCATTAACCTTACCTACATCCACGCCCTCGGTCGCAATCAAGATTTGTCCCTGTTTGATGTCGTCAAGCACTGCTTCGCTTACGCGGCCAGTTCGGCGCGTCTTAGCACTCAACGCCGCTTCAATATGCGTCACATCTAAGTCCAATGCGTGACCCTGGCGACAGAAATAAAGACTCTCGTTGAGCAATTCAATGACATCTGAGAAGCGCGCTGACAATCTTTGTTGATGCTCTGCCATGCGTAAACTGTATTCTACAAGGCGATACATTGCCTTAGGTGAAATACTGCTTAATCCCAATTGTGACACTTGATGCCTTACCCTGCCGACAAAGTCATAAAGTGTTTTTTTGTCTAACTGAATTTCATGATCAAAATCGACCAATACCCGGAACATTTCATAAAATTCATCATCAAAATCTTGCAAGTTGTAATACAACTCCCGGGAACCAAGCAGCACCACTTTAACGTTAATGGGGATGTGTTGCGGATTCAGCGTGATTGAATTGACCATGCCCACATCTGGTTGTGGCAAGTCCATTTTCAAATACCCAGATTTGAGCACTAGCTTCAACGTTTCCCAGGCATATGGCTGTAAAATCAACTTGTCTACATCTAGCAATAAATAACCGCCATTAGCACGGTGCAACGCTCCCGGGCGGATCATGCGATAGTTAGTAAAAACCGAGCCTGAAACATTGGTATATTCGACACGGCCAAACAAGTTTTGATGCGTAGGATTAGCTTCATAAATAACCGGTGCACCACTATTTAACTCATGGCTGACCAGAATATTAGGTAAATACTGTTCTTCAAGTACGGAACGACGATCGTATTCGTCATGTTTATCGTCTTTTTTATCATCTGCCAAAATCTCCACTATCGTTTCGACCAAGTGAGGTTTTAATTGCCGTAGAAACTTTAAAATGCCTAAATCAGACGCATAAAGATGTTCCAATTCTTTAAGTAAGGGTTTGATGCCCTGCTCTGCTGTGTCCTTTTTAAGATGCCTAAGCTGCTCTGAAGACGCTCGTTTCCACTTAGGCAGCTCAATTAACGCCTCGCCTAAGCGATTTTCCAATTCATCAATTAACTGATAGTAGCGCTGACGCTCCTCATCACTTAGCTTGGCAAAATCCGCATCGGTAATGGGCTTTCCATCAACAATAGGTGAAAAACTGATATTGCCATTTTCTTCATACAAAGCCACGTTTTGAGCTTGTGCAAGTTGCTCAACAGAGTCAATGGCGTGATCATAACGCTGATCAAACTCTCGGGTTATGGCTACTTTTTTACGCTGGTAACCTGGGTTATCAAATGCAGCGGGAAATGTATCGAGCAATTCATCTACCAACTTACCCATTTCCTTTACGAGGCGCTTACTTTCCCCTGGGGGTAGACGCAACGCAAAGGGTTCACGCTCGTCTTCAAAATTATTGATGTAGCACCAGTCATCTGGCGTGAGCACTTTTTGCACATACTTAGCGATATATTCATGCACTAAGGTAAACCGGCCGGTGGCTTGCTCCCCCATCACATACAAGTTATACCCTTTGGCGTTTAGGCCTAAACCGAAGTCCAATGCTTCGCGCGCCCTAGCCTGCCCAATGAACGTAGCTTGCAGCGCTTTTTCATCTTTAAGTGCGTGGTTAATCAATCGGCGACTAGGCTTGGCGGTAATTTCTTTTAAACTCAAAGCGTATTTAAGATGCATGTTTAACTGGCGTTGTCCTTATGCGAGCAAGGAAAATACACTTACTCATACTGAAACTCTCACTTTAGCGTACTAAAGTATGTGATAAACCTATTAAGTAGCGCTTTATTGCATTGATTAATAAGCTGATATTCGATTCAAATATAATAACAAAAAACAGGAATAGCATGCCTCACTTTACGCACATAAAAAAATTTATCTTCACGGGAATTTCCGTAGTCTCTTTTTCTTCAACGAGTTTTGTGCACTTAACTCACTTGAACGAACACGGTTTTAGCGCCCCAAAGGAGCTAATATGAGACGCGTTAGCGGGTAAGATTGATAAGTGGTGGCCTAAAGATCACACATAGTGGGAAATGAAGGAACGTTGCCCCTGCAACCTGCAGCGGGTGGTCACTTTGGTGAAAGCACAGGAGATAACTCAGCTGAGCATATGCGTATCAGTTTTATTCAGGTAAACAGCTTGCTGCGTATGGCAGGCGGCTTAGGGCCTTTGCGAGGAATGGGAGTTCGCGGCGCGCTGAATTGGCAATTTACCCAGCAAGACAACAACATCACTAAGCTTATTCTCACATACCAAGCTCACGGGGTTATCAAAGGTGATTTCGCCAAATTGGCGCCTATTGTTGATAGGGTACAAAACAGCCAATAAAACGCCCTAGCGCGTTTTGTTGAACAGCTAAAATCAAATTAACATCGCGGATTTAGCGTTAAGTCATTATTTTTTACGATAATTAGCGCTAAAACCCAGTTCAGCTATTGTGACCCAGCAAACCGTTAGGGTATTCTTACCTGCTATCTTATTTAATACATCTTATCTTCGCGGAAACTCTTTTTAATGGCCGAAAAAATTTACGAACCTCAGAAAATCGAACAAGAGGTACAAGCGCTTTGGGAAACCAATCAAACTTTTAAAGCAACTGAACAAGAAGATAAAGAGAAATTCTACTGCTTGTCCATGTTCCCTTATCCAAGTGGGCGCTTGCACATGGGTCATGTGCGTAATTACACCATAGGTGATGTAGTTAGCCGTTTTCAACGAATGAATGGCAAGAACGTATTACAACCAATGGGTTGGGATGCATTCGGCTTACCGGCTGAAAACGCCGCATTAAACAACAATACTGCGCCTGCTAAGTGGACATATCAAAACATCGATTACATGAAAAACCAGCTAAAATTGCTGGGTTTTGGTTATGACTGGGATCGTGAAGTCGCTACCTGTAAAAAAGACTATTACCGCTGGGAACAATGGTTCTTCACTCGTCTGTATGAGAAAGGCTTAGTCTATAAGAAGAACTCTACCGTTAACTGGGATCCCGTTGATCACACTGTATTAGCCAATGAACAGGTTATTGACGGTCGAGGTTGGCGCTCTGGTGCGTTAGTGGAGCAAAAAGAGATCCCTCAATGGTTCATCAAAATCACCGATTACGCTGAAGAATTATTGACAGATCTGGAACAGTTAGAAGACTGGCCTGAACAAGTACGTGCCATGCAGAAGAACTGGATTGGCCGTTCAGAAGGTGTAGATATCACCTTTAACCTTAGTGAGAACGCAGCTGACATCAGCAGTTTCGATGTTTACACCACACGACCTGACACACTTTACGGCGTAACTTACGTAGCCGTTGCTGCGCAGCATCCTCTTGCCTTGCACGCCGCACAGACTCGACCAGAACTAGCCGAGTTTATTGAATCTTGTAAAAATACCAAGGTGGCCGAAGCTGAGCTTGCCACTATGGAGAAAAAAGGCTGTGACACAGGCTTGTTCGCTATTCACCCGTTGACCGGTGAAAAAGTGGCAGTGTGGGTCGCTAACTTCGTGCTAATGGGCTATGGCTCAGGTGCGGTCATGTCTGTACCTGGTCATGACCAGCGTGATTGGGAGTTTGCCCAAAAATACGGCCTACCTATTAAGCAAGTGGTTGAGCCCAGTGCAGATGAGCCACAAGAATGTGATTTAGCCACAGCGGCATACATCGAAAAAGGTGTGCTTGTTAACTCTGGTGAATTTAATGGCTTAGCGTTTCAAGAGGCGTTTGATGCCATTGCAGCCAAACTAGAAGCTCTCGGTGCGGGTAGCAAAAAAGTCAATTACCGTTTGCGTGACTGGGGCGTATCTCGTCAACGTTACTGGGGTTCCCCTATCCCGATGTTGAACCTTGAAAACGGTGAGTCTGTTCCTGTTCCAAGCGATCAGCTGCCCGTTGAATTGCCTGAAGACGTACAAATGAACGGCGTTATTTCGCCGATAAAAGCCGATCCTGAATGGGCAAAAACGGAATATAACGGCCAACCTGCGCTACGTGAAACCGATACATTCGATACCTTTATGGAATCTTCTTGGTACTACGCCCGCTACTGTAGTGCCCAAAATCAAGATGCCATGCTCGACCCGAATCAAGCCAATTACTGGTTACCGGTAGATCAATATGTGGGCGGTATTGAGCACGCTATTTTGCATCTATTGTATTCACGCTTCTTCCATAAGCTACTTCGTGACGAAGGACTCGTGAACTCTGATGAGCCTTATAAACGTTTATTATGCCAAGGTATGGTACTTGCTGATTCCTTCTTCAGAGAAGATGAGAGCGGTAAGAAAGAGTGGTTCTCTCCTGCAGATGTTGACACAGTCAAAGACGAAAAAGGTCGCATTACTCAGGCGACTTTGAAAGCTGATGGTAAGCCAGTTGAGCACGGCGGCATGACCAAAATGTCAAAGTCGAAAAACAACGGTATCGACCCCCAGCATGTGATTGATTTATACGGCGCAGATACAATTCGTGTGTTCACTATGTTTGCCGCGCCACCTGAGCAAACATTGGAGTGGGTAGACTCAGGCGTCGAAGGGGCTAATCGCTTTATCAAGCGCGTATGGAAGCTGACTCAAGATCATATTGATACCCTTGATGGCAATACTGCACCGGCTATCGACAAGGTAATTCTTACCGGCGATCAAAAAACCTTGCGCCGAGCCGTACACCGCACCATTGCAAAAGTGACAGATGATGTAGGTCGTCGCCAAACCTTTAACACTGCTGTCGCGGCAATTATGGAATTACTCAATAGTTTGCAAAAAGCACCACAAAGCAACGTTCAAGATAAAGCTGTGCTGCGCGAAGCCATTGAATCTGTAGTGTTATTACTTAACCCCATTGCACCACATATGTGTCACGTTTTGTGGCACGACCTAGGCCACAAGAATGATATTGAGACTGCGCCTTGGCCGGTGGTTGATGAATCAGCGTTAGTAGAAGATGAAAAGCTGATCATCGTGCAAGTCAACGGTAAAGTACGCTCTAAAATTACTGTGGCGGCAGATGCCAGCCAAGAAGAAGTACAAGCTCTTGGTTTAGCTCAAGAAAATGTGCAACAGTTCGTTGATGGTAAAACTATACGCAAGGTGATTTACATTGCTGGTAAATTGCTCAACATTGTCGCCAACTAACGAGTGAAAAATGCAATGCGAAACCTCATCATCTGCTTATTCTGTAGCCTCGTTATCAGTGGTTGCGGTTTTTCATTGCGTGGTAATTATGAGCTACCCGCAAGTGTTTCTCAGTTAACAGTAGGCTCAAGTGAAGCACACTCGGCGTTAGAGCGCGCCCTTCGCAATGAACTCAAGCCCTACAGTGTTGAGGTGATTGACTCAAGCGTGAAGGGCACCTCTAACACCACTAGCATATACCTGTTGAGCGATGTTCTTGACAGACGTTTACTATCACTTTTCAGCACCGGTCAAGTGGCTGAGTATGAATTGATTTACACCGTTCGGTATGAATTACAGTTCGCCAACAGCGATGCTCAATTGCTCGAGTTTGAGATCAAGCGTGAGTACCAAGACGATCCTGATGCCGTATTGGCAAAATCTCGTGAGCTTGAGCTGGTATTATCTGAAATGCGGAAACAAGCGGCAATCCGTATTATCCACCAAATATCGATTGCTCAGCGCACCAGAGTAAACACAGCTGTCATCACGCCCTAATGCAAGTTTACCCCAATCGATTTAACGCAACGTTGAAAAAGGGCCTGCAGCCCTTTTATCTTATTTTTGGTGATGAGCCCCAGCAGAAGCTGACGGCGATTAACCAAATACGCGAGGTGGCTACTGAGCAAGGATTTGACGAAAGACAAACCCTAGTTGCCGATGCGCAGTTCGATTGGTCAACTTTACTCGAAGCAACGCAAACGCTATCGTTATTTTCTTCTCGTCAGTATATTGAGCTCGAATTACCCACAGGGAAACCTGGTACCCAAGGTAGCAAAATCCTGACCGAGCTGAGTGCACAAAATAATCCTGATATTCTATTGGTTATTCATGGAGCCAAAATTGGCAAGGACGTGCAAAACAGTAAGTGGTTTAAAGCCATTGATAAACACGGTACATATGTCCCCTGTTACCCCCTAGAAGGTAACGCGCTGCAGCAGTGGCTAATGGAGCAAATGCGTACTCAAGGTTTGCAAGTCACGCCAGATGTGACCCGACTGCTAGCGGAGTATTGTGAAGGTAATCTACTCGCCGCCAGTCAAGAAATTGAAAAGCTCTGCTTACTCTACCCTAACGGCAACCCAACGTTAGAAGAGGTTGAGCAGGCCGTGGTGGATCAATCAAGGTACAACGTCTTTCAATTGATAGATGTGTTGCTCGCAGGTGACAGCCAAAAGTCAGTGAAAATGCTATATCGCCTTGAAAGTGAAGGCGTAGAGCCGAATATTATTATGTGGGCGCTAACCCGCGAATGGCAAACATTACGCGCTCTGCAAGCCAGCAAACAAGCAGGACAGGCCATAAACTGGAATCAACATCGTATTTGGAAGAACCGCCAAGGTATGTATTTATCAGCCTTACAGCGCTTATCTCCTATTCATATGCAACAACTTCAGCATAAGCTCAACATCATGGACAGCGCACTGAAGCAATCCCAAGTGGAGCGCCCATATGTTGAACTTTGTCACTTGTGTTTGCTATTTATTCCCATGTCTTTAGAGAACTTTGCTTTAATTTGAATAACTTACGACCAGCATTAGGCATATTTGGTGGGACATTTGATCCTGTTCATTACGGCCACACTCAATCCGTTATCGTGGCAGCACAGCAAGCTGGTGTGCAATCTGTGGCGATGTTACCGTGTCACATACCTGTGCACAAAAATCATACCCCAAGTGCCAGTCAGCACCGCTTAGCCATGCTAAAATTAGCCATTGAGCAGTACCCGCAGTTGTATATTGATGAGCGGGAAATACACAGCGATACGCCTTCATACACCATTCACACCCTGCGAGCATTGCGTAAAGAGTACCCAAAGCACCCACTTTGCTTTTTTATCGGTATGGACTCCCTGCATTCGTTGCTGAGTTGGAATGAATGGCAAGCACTATTTGATTATTGCCATTTTGTGGTGTGTTGTCGTCCCGGGACTAAAACGCCCTTAAGTGAAGAGTTGAAAGCTTTACTAGCAGAGCGACAGGTCACCACGAATAATGCCCTGCACAATGCATTACATGGTAAAATATTTCTTGCCGACACACCGGAGCTGGACATATCGTCTAGCGAGATACGCCGGCATATAATTAACAACTTACCAACAGACGACATGCTCGACCCGAAGGTACGTCGATACATACAAACACATAAGTTATATCAGCCAAGCACCACTTTCTGATAAACTGAGACTTCACCCGTTCAATATAAGGAATCCCTTTGGATCACCAACAGTTAAAAGCCTTTGTGGTAGAAAAAATTGAAGACCTAAAAGGTCGAGATATCATAGATTTAGACGTATCAGAAAAATCAAGCGTGACAGAAACCATGCTGATATGTTCAGGAAACTCAAAACGACATGTGGTATCCATTGCCGAAAATGTAGTTGTTGAAGCTAAACAAGCGGGTAACCCGCCACTGAGCATTGAAGGCCGTGAAGTCGGCGATTGGGTATTAGTTGATTTAGGTGATGTAGTGCTACACGTAATGCAAGACGACGCCAGAGATTTTTATCAGTTAGAGAAACTTTGGGGCTAATTCCCCGTCGAAGCACTAGCTGTAACATTGCAAAGTAGATAACACCATGCGAATTCAACTAATAGCCGTTGGCAGTAAAATGCCAAGTTGGGTCGAACAAGGTTACCAACAATACGTTAAACGTTTTCCTTCTGATATGCCCCTTAGCCTAACAGAAATACCTGCTGGCAAGCGCGGTAAAAATGCGGACATAAAACGTATTTTGCACAAGGAAGGCGAATTGACTATGGCAGCAATTCCCAAAGGCAATCGCATTGTGACCCTTGAAGTGACGGGTAAACCTTGGGATACCCCTATGCTTGCGAGCAATATGCAAAAGTGGCAAATGGATGGGCGTGATGTCAGCCTACTCATTGGTGGCCCTGAGGGCCTAGCACCAGAGTGTATTGCTGCATCTGAACAAAAATGGTCTCTATCTTCGCTAACCTTGCCCCACCCTTTAGTCAGGATCATTGTCGCTGAAAGCTTGTATCGGGCTTGGTCGGTGAATACCAACCACCCGTATCATCGAGAATAACCATGGCCCGCCATCGAGTAACGATTAAAGACCACACCGCTGAAGCAAACCTTTTTGCTCGGCGCACGGTCATCGCTATGTTGGTCATTTTTATGATGATCGCCATGGTATTGAGCAACCTATACTACCTGCAAATCACCCGCTTTGAAGATTACCAAACGCGCTCTAATGGCAATCGAATAAAAATATTACCAGTAGCGCCGAACCGCGGGTTAATCTACGACAAAAATGGCACTCTGTTGGCTGAAAACCGTCCCGTTTTTAACTTAGAAGTCATCCCTGAGAAAGTAGAAAATTTAGAGAAAACGCTTGGCCTGTTGAGCGTATTGCTCGATGTGGACGAAGACGAAATCACCGACTTTTATCGAGAAATAAAACGTAATCGGCGCTTCAAGCCGGTGTCTTTGCGTAAACGCTTGACCCCCGAAGAAGTCGCTCTTTTTTCTGCCAATCAACACAAGTTCCCAGGAGTGAGTGTAGAAGCTCGCTTAACACGACACTATCCATACGGAAAAACGCTAACCCATGTACTGGGTTACGTATCAAAAATTAATAAAAAAGACCTGCAAAAGCTCAGCGAAGCGGGCCTTGAAGCAAACTATGCCGCGACCCATGACATAGGAAAGCTTGGGGTTGAAAAGTACCACGAAGATATTCTTCATGGTCAGGTAGGTTATCAAGAGGTAGAGGTTAACAATCAAGGACGCGTGATCCGCACGCTTAACTTCAGTCCTCCCGTTCCAGGGCAAGATATCGTCCTAAATATCGATTTGAAACTGCAACAAGAAGCAGAGCGCATTTTAGATGGTGACAAAGGTACCATCGTAATGCTTGATTCAAATGACGGCGGTGTGTTGGCCATGTTCAGTAGCCCTAGCTACGATCCCAACTTATTCGTGCACGGTATAAGCAGTAAAAATTATAGCGCGTTATTAAACTCAAATGGCCGCCCACTGATTAACCGCGCCACGCAAGGTCAGTATCCTCCTGCTTCAACCATAAAGCCTCATTTAGCCTTAGTGGGTTTAGAAGAAAAGACTGTCACCCCGCAAACTCGCATTTTCGATAACGGCAAGTACCGCTTGAAAAATGTAGAACACGTGTGGCGAGACTGGAAACGCTGGGGACATGGTTGGGTTGATTTAACCTCAGCCATAGAACAATCCTGTGACATCTACTTTTACGATCTGGCTTATCGCTTAGGTATAGATAAAATCAGCGACAACATGTTTGAATTTGGTTTCGGCGATTACACCGGCATAGATTTACACGAAGAGTCAGATGCGAACATGCCCAGCCGCGGCTGGAAGCGTGCTCGATTCAATCAGCCATGGTACATCGGTGATACGATTCCAGTTGGCATTGGCCAAAGTTATTGGACCGTCACTCCTATTCAATTAACACAATCTATCACCACTTTAGTGAATCATGGGCATCGTTATATTCCCCAGATATTGCGCGGGAAATACGTTAACAATGAAGTCGTTCTTGAGGGCAGCAAAGAACGCCGTCCAATGGACATTAAAAATGATAAAAACTGGGACACTGTCCTAGATGCTATGTACGGCGTAGTCAATCGTAAAATTGGTACAGCGCGACGAGCCTTTGTTGATACGCCTTACGTTTCCGCAGGTAAAACAGGGACAGCCCAGCTTGTTGCCATCGCCCAGGACGCCAAATACGATGCCGAGAGCTTAGCTGAAAACTTGCGCGATAACGCCATGTACGTGGGTTTTGCGCCCTATGAAAAACCGGAAATTGCCGTTACCGTGGTACTCGAAAATGCCGGTGGCGGTAGCTCACAAGCCGCTCCTCTAGCCAGAATGATGATGGATAAATATTTTGAAGAGCGAGAATTTACGCCTAAACCAGACGTAAAAGAGCGCGAAGTATCGCAAGACGTCGCTCATCAAACCACTTCACACACTCATTAGGCACTGACCATTGTTATGAATATGATGCTACGCACCAAGCTTGACCCTAATAAGCGTTCTATGCTTAATCGCATACATTGTGACGGGCCGCTACTTATCGGGCTACTGGCACTGATGGCCGTTGGCTTAGTAACGATATATTCTGCAGGGGGCCAAGATTGGCAGCTAATTGACCGTCAACTCATTCGACTCGGCCTGGCTCTTGGGGTCATGTTGGCCGTGGCGCAAATCCCCCCTTTAGCCTACCAAAAGTTATCCATTTATTTTTACATACTCGGGATCGCCATGTTAGTTGCGGTGATCGTATTCGGCCACGTAGGAAAAGGCGCTCAGCGCTGGTTGGACTTAGGCGTAGTGCGTTTTCAACCTTCAGAAATCATGAAGCTTGCCGTCCCCATGATGGTAGCGTGGTACATCAGTCAGTTTAACCTTCCGCCAAAATTAAGGCACATATTATTTGGCTTTATATTGGTAGGCGTTCCCACGTTGTTGATTGCGCAACAACCTGATTTAGGCACCTCTTTATTGATTGCTAGCTCAGGGATATTCGCACTTTTTTTAGCCGGTATGAGTTGGCGATTCATCGGTGGTATTGCTTTAGCGGTATCCATTTTCAGCCCTATCATGTGGAATTTCCTCATGAAGGACTATCAAAAACAACGCGTATTAACCTTCCTCAATCCAGAAAGCGATCCGTTAGGGTCTGGCTACCATATTATTCAATCACAAATTGCCATCGGCTCAGGCGGCGCCGAGGGTAAAGGCTGGTTGCAAGGCACACAATCTCAATTAGAATTTCTACCCGAGCGGCATACAGATTTTATTTTTGCAGTATTTAGTGAAGAATTTGGTTTTTGGGGCGTGGTCGGCTTATTGGCCATTTATACTTTCATTGTTATCCGCGGCATGATCATCGCAAACCGCGCTCAAGATGCCTTTAGTAAGTTACTCGCAGGCAGTATCACGCTAACATTCTTTGTCTATGTATTTGTTAATATGGGGATGGTGTCAGGCATACTCCCCGTAGTCGGAGTACCCTTGCCGCTAGTAAGTTATGGAGGGACATCCATGGTAACCCTACTCGCGGGTTTTGGCATTTTGATGGCCATCGCCACCCAAAAACGGTTATTGTCCCGTTAACACTTATATATAGATTTGCTAATGTACTTAGTGAGTAAGTTGGTAAATTAATGTTGTCACTTTGTGGAGCTAATGTGTCATTCTCAACTTTATGTAATCGTCTTTTTCGCCGCGTACTCCATGTATTGCTTGCTCTTCATCTACTAGCATTGGCAACAACGAGTCATGCACAACCTCTGCCTGAGGCAAAAACTGCCTTCTTGGATTCCTTAGTAACAGAGCACAATTTACATCGCGAAACGGTGCAGCATCTGCTTAATCAAGCTGAAAAAGACCAAGCAGTGATCGATGCGATAAAACGGCCTTGGGAAGCAAAGCCTTGGCATCAGTATTACCCCATATTTTTGACTGAAAAAAGACTACAAAAAGGCCTCGAATTTTATCAAGTTCACCGGGAAACATTAGCCCGCGCAGAGGAAAAATATGGCGTACCGGCAGAGATGATCGTCGCTATTTTAGGTATCGAGTCTTTTTATGGTACCTATAAAGGTACCTACTCAGCGCTTAATGCCCTCTACACTCTAGGCTTTCACTATCCGCCCCGTGCCTCATTTTTTAAAAAGGAATTGGCTCAGTTAATATTGTTAGCGAATGAAGAGGAGTTTGATGCCACACAGATACAAAGCTCTTACGCAGGTGCAATGGGCTGGGGGCAATTTATTCCATCTAGTTATCGCCATTATGCAGTTGATTTTGACAACGACGGCGTACGCGATTTACTGAATAACCCAGTGGACGCTATTGGCAGTATCGCAAATTATTTTAAACGTAACGGTTGGCAACGCGGTGAGTCGGTTGCTTTTCCCGTAAACGTAACGCCTGAAAACGCAAAGCCTTGGTTAAGAAAATCTCTTAAGTATCGTGATACCTTTGCCCAGTTGCGCCAAGCAAATATTAGCCTTGATGCCGCAACAGCAAAAAGCGTCGGGATCGAAAAAGCTCAAGAACAGTGGGATGGCATCGCAGATAATAGTAGCGCTAAGTTACTTGATTTTGCCCAAAGTAGCGGGCACGACTATTGGATCGGATTGAAAAATTTTTACGTGATTACTCGCTATAACCACAGCAAATTGTATGCAATGGTCGCGTTTCAATTTAGCCAACAATTAGCCAGCGGCATCAACTCTTTAAACGAAGATGCACAGCGGAGTTCACAAGATGAGCCTTAAGTACGCGTTTTTAATCATGCTGCTCACATTCATAGCGGCCTGCTCCAATTCGCTGAGTTCAAATAGTAGCCGCTACAGCCAGCATAAAGATTCCGCCCCTAGCGCGATTAAGGATGGAATAAAATTTGATGATGCCGAACCTGTGTATGAGCCTTACGCACTTGCGAATCTGCGCAGCTATTCAGTATTAGGAAAGCACTATACGCCACTCAAAACCGGCAAAGGTTATTCAGCAACCGGCGGCGCTTCTTGGTATGGTCAGAAATTTCATGGACACCTCACATCCAACGGTGAAAGCTACGACATGTACGCCATGAGTGGTGCTCACAAAACATTACCACTGCCGTCATACGTAAAAGTAACAAATTTGAAAAACGGCCGCGAAGCTATAGTCCGAGTCAATGACCGCGGGCCATTTCATGACAAAAGAATAATCGATTTATCTTATGCCGCTGCAATGAAACTCGGTATGTTAAGCACAGGTACCACCCAAGTTAAACTAGAGGTCATTCATATTGACGAAGCAGGTATGCAGACAGTAGGTGACGGCTTGTCTGAGCCACCAACTCCGTTAAAAGATGATGCGGTGCTGAACGACAACGTACAAATTTCGCAAGTGCCCCGCGTACCCGCTTTAGGTACAGCATCGGCTACATCACCAGCGATGAATTCCTCCAGTGCCGCACCTGCAACGCCAATAGTGACGCCCACAGAGATACCAACTCAAGAAAAGGTATTCATTCAAATAGCAGCCTTGAGTAACGATCAGCGAATAACCAAAATTGGTAACGCGCTGGCAAGTTTATATCAAGTGCCTTTTGTTGCCCCACTTGAAGAAGGATTATATCGCTTAAGACTTGGGCCATTTACGTCTGAGCACGAAGCATTAGGGATTTTAAATCAGCTGCGTAAAAGCGGATATAGCGACGCTTACAAGTTTTATCCTTCGAATTAACCCTAGGTTAAACTTTTCGACCAAGGTATTGTCTTATGAGCGCTTTTTACCGATTTTGTTTTGTGTAACAATTTTTGTTGCCAGCGCAGCAAAGTCATTGAAAAACTGATATATTAGCCATCGTTTTAGGCGCGAAACGTCAAACATCACTTTCTTAACAAATATCACATTACGGTAGGTCCATGCGAAACACCAAGACACTCATATTAGCCATCTTTAGCTGCTTCTCCCTTTCCTTTTTCTCTCATGCGGCGAGTGCTGCGGTTATCATACCTGACGCACCTTCTGTATCAGCTAAAGGCTTTATTTTAGTCGATTTTCAAACCGGTAAGGTGATTGCTGAGCAAAATTCTGATATTCAAATACCGCCAGCCAGCTTGACCAAAATGATGACAAGCTACGTGATTGGTAAAGAGATTGCCAATGGCAATATTAAAGATACTGACATGGTCACGATTTCAGAAAATGCCTGGGCCAAGAACTTTCCTGATTCATCTAAGATGTTTATTGAAGTAGGTACACAAATTTCGGTGGGCGACTTAAATCGCGGCATCATAGTGCAGTCTGGAAATGACGCATGCGTGGCAATGGCTGAGCACATTGCCGGTAGCGAAGATGCTTTTGCCAGCATGATGAATTTGCACGCTGAAAAGTTAGGTATGACGTCAACTCACTTTGTAAACAGCCATGGTCTACAAGATGCTGACCATTACACTACCCCCCGTGATATGGCGACCTTAGCCCGCGCATTGATCACAGATGTGCCAAACGAGTATAAGGTTTACAGCGAAAAAGAGTTTACCTACAACAACATTAAGCAATACAACCGTAACGGTTTATTGTGGGATAAAAGCCTGAATGTTGATGGCATAAAAACGGGCCATACCTCAGATGCAGGTTATAGCTTGGTGTCTTCAGCTACCCAAGGTGACATGCGTTTAATCGCAGTGGTCATGGGCGCTGATAGCGAGCGTGCACGTAAAGTTGAAAACAAAAAACTTCTTAAATATGGTTTTAGATTCTATGAAACTATCACCCCGTATCAGGCAGGCGAGAGCTTTGTATCACACCGCATATTTATGGGCGATAAAGAGACGGTAGATCTTGGTATTTCACAAGACACCCCCATTACCATTCCTCGCGGTCAGAGCAAAAATTTAGAAGCCAACTTCGAGCTTGATAAGAAATTAGAAGCACCTTTGGCTAAAGGTGAAGTAGTTGGAAAGTTATTCTTGCAATTAGACGGTGAAGACGTAGCCGAATATCCTTTGGTTACATTACAAGAAGTGAAAGAAGGCGGTATGATTGATCGCCTAGTAGACTTCGTTAAACTGCAACTTGGCTTTGACAGCTAAGACAAATTGAGCAGAATATTATGCAAACCCAATTTGATAAATTACTCGACTTTCCTTGCCACCAGACCTTTAAGGTCATGGGTGTAGCGGATGAGCGGTTGCCAGATCATGTAATCAACTGCTTGCAAAACCATGCACCTGGTGACTATTCACCCAGTGTGAAACCAAGCTCAAAAGGCAACTATCATTCGTTGTCAATCAGTGTGCGTGTAACAAGCAAAGAGCACATGGAAACCATCTATACTGAGCTCTCTAAGCTCGAGTTGGTTCGTGTAGTTCTCTAAAAGTAAGTTATATATAGCGTACTTGCCGGTACGCTATTCTTCTATAGGACACCACTAAGGTTTGAACAACACAGCCCCCGTCATTATTCGCCAGCTCGGCCGCCAAGCGTATTTGCCGATTTGGCAAGCCATGCAAGACTTTACTGATTCACGGGACAACAGCAGCCAAGACGAAATATGGCTAGTTGAACACGCCCCTGTATTTACACAAGGCCAAGCCGGTAAAGAAGAGCACCTTCTTGCCCCAGGGGATATCCCAGTCGTAAAGGTCGATCGCGGAGGTCAAGTCACCTATCACGGCCCTGGCCAACAAATGATGTACGTCCTGCTAAACCTAAAGCGACATGGCTTAGGGGTGCGCACCTTGGTTAGCGCGTTAGAGAGCTGCATTGTTGATACATTAAAAGATTACAAGGTAGACGCCTACCCTAAAGCAGATGCCCCAGGTGTATATGTTGATGGTAAAAAGGTCTGTTCAATTGGCCTACGTATTCGCCGAGGTTGTTCCTTTCACGGCCTTGCCCTGAACGTCAATATGGACTTAGCACCCTTTCAACGAATTAATCCTTGTGGTTATGCCGGCCTAGAAATGGTAGATTGCACCCAATTAGGCGGACCAGATTCACTCGCTGTTGCTGGCCCAGCTATCGCCGAAAAATTATGTTCATTGCTTGGTATTGCAAGCGTCGAAAACAAAGAAGGTTTTGATGAGTAACGCACGTCCACAAGCCGGAGAAAAACTCCGGGATGATGAAAAAGTAAAACATATCCCGATCACTATCATGCCCACTGAAAAGGCAGAGATGTTGCGCAAGCCAGAGTGGATTAAAATTCGCTTACCGCGCACCACGGATCGTATCGATCATATTAAAAAGACATTGCGTAAAAACAATTTGCACTCGGTGTGCGAAGAAGCAAGCTGCCCCAACCTTGCTGAGTGTTTTAACCATGGTACTGCGACCTTTATGATTTTGGGCGATATATGCACCCGTCGCTGTCCGTTTTGTGATGTTGCTCATGGTAAGCCCCTGCCTCCAAGTGCAGAAGAGCCCATCAAGTTGGCAAAAACCATCGCTGAAATGCAACTTAAATATGTGGTTATCACCTCAGTGGATCGTGATGATTTACGTGACGGTGGCGCCCAGCACTTTGTTGATTGCATAAACGCTATTCGCGAGCACAGTCCAACCACTAAAATTGAAGTACTTGTACCTGATTTTCGCGGTCGTATGGACAAAGCATTAGAGATCCTTAAGAACGGCGTGCCAGATGTGTTTAACCATAATTTGGAAACCATTCCCCGCCTATACCGTGAATGTCGCCCTGGGGCAAACTATCAGTGGTCACTTGATTTGCTGAAGAAATTCAAAGAGCAACACCCCGATATCCCCACCAAATCAGGCTTAATGATGGGCATGGGTGAAAACAAAGAAGAAATCGCAGAAGTACTTAAAGACTTACGCGCGCACAATGTTGAAATGCTTACCCTTGGTCAGTATTTACAACCGAGTAAGCATCACTTCCCATTAAAGCGTTATGTGCATCCAACGGAGTTTGACGAGCTTGGCGTGATCGCGAAAGAAATCGGCTTTACTCACGCAGCATGTGGCCCTATGGTGCGTTCAAGCTACCATGCTGATAAGCAAGCAGCCGGTGTAGAAGTTAAGTAATTGTCAAACTACAGTTTGCATATAAAACAAAACTCGCCAATCGGCGAGTTTTTTGTTTCTATAATGTAACTTGTTGCGCCAATAGATAAATATAAAAATGCGTAGATACACCTTCACCGCCATCACACTTAGTATTTTCACTCTATTCGTTTCGCTATTTGCTGCTTCCTCACAAATGAAGAGCCCTGCAGCCGGCTTAGCCAATACAGAAAATTCAACCCACGTCGTACCTCAATGGCGAACACCTGAATTAACAAATTTGGTTTATATGCAATTGGACTCAGGGCTCGTTATTGTGCAGCTGGCACCGTTCATGGCCCCTATCAACGTTGGGCAGTTTAAGAGTCTGATCAAAGACGGCTTTTACGATGGTTTGGACTTCTATCGCGTGATAGACGGTTTTGTAGCTCAAGGAGGGGATGTTACACAAAGCAGGCTTCATGAACATGCTAAGCAACTGCCCGCTGAATTGACTCGTGCTTATAATGGATCAGGCGACTCTAGCAATGACCCATTCGTATTAGTGCAATCTGGCGAGTTTATGGCCCCGCAAACAGGTTTCTTAAACGGTTTTGCCGCAGGGCGCGACCCATCAACCCTCCAAGAGTGGTTATTGCACTGCCCGGGCGTGGTTGCATTTGGTCGTAACAATGAACTTAACACCGCAAGTTCAGAGTTTTATATCGCCATCGGACAAGCCCCAAGGCATCTTGATAGGAACATGAGCGTGCTGGGAAAAGTGATTTATGGTATGCACCATGTACAACGTATTAAACGCGCCTCTGTCAATGTTTCCAGCGGGGTAATTGAAGACCCTACAAAGCGCACTAAAATAGTGTGGGCTAGGCTTGCCAATGATGTCCCAGTGCAGCAGCGTGTTAACGTCCAGGTGCAAAATGAGCACTCTGACGCCGTTGCCACACGCTTAGCGCGCGGTCGCACACTGGAGAATGAATTTTTTCATTTCAGAGGTAATGGCAATTTAGATGTGTGCTATTACAACTTGAAAACTCGAATAGTAGAATAATACACATTGCTATAGTATTCATGGCAGCACAAAATGCGGTAGCAACAACACACTAATGTCGCCTATTTTAAAATCTATCTACACGCCGGATGACAAATGAACCTAGATAAAGCGCAGAAACGTATCGAAAAGCGGGTCAAACGTGGCTTTCACGGATACCCTATGATCAGTATTCAATATTTTGGCGAAACCAGTGCGCTAGCAAGTAAAGTGGAAGTGAGCTTTATAGAGCAAGAAGATGCCCAGCCAATGACGGAGAGTTTCAGTAGCGACAACGATATTCGCAAAGATGAAACCGTACAAACCACCATTATCAAAATAATTGATAGAGTCGATGCCAAAACAGTGACCTTGGATGAAACAGTCCACCCTCTATCTTGACCTGACAGGCGCTAGGTTTAGGCGGCTCCCCAGATAACCCACATACAATAAACGTATACAGCCAGGATAAAAACAATAACATGCAGTTCAACGCAACGTCTAAAACGAAAACAACAGCCATTCTCAGGATCAAAAAATCTTTGATAACACTTGGTTTTCTAAGCAGCACCATCTTTACCTCAGAACTAATGGCAGCAAATCCCCCCGTCGCCGAGTTGAGCAAAGAGCAAGTCATATCTCAGCTCAATTTATCTCATCATTTTGAAGGAGGGTATTTTCGCCAAACATTCAAAGCCAATCACAGAGATAAAGTCACAACCCCACGAGGTGACAGAACCACTATGACGGCTATTTTCTATATGCTGACCGACGACAATAACATCGATCATTTTCACACCAAGCACTCAGATGGCATTGAGTTTTATCATATGGGTGCGCCAATCACGTATCACATGATTTACCCTGATGGGCGATACGAGAAAGTGGTTGTTGGGCCTGACATCCAAAACGGTCAGCAGTTACAACTCGCCGTCCCCGGTGGGACCTATAAAGCGGCTGAATTGCCTGTTGGCATTTACGGTTTAGTAAGTGAAGCGGTAGCCCCTGGCTGGGAAAAAGAAGATATGATAGATGTAAGCCATGCAGAACTGCTCAAAAAATTCCCCGAGCATAAAGGGATAATCGACCGCTTAGCGAATAAGGAATCTCATTAAGTCAACAGTAAATCCCTTTACGCTTAGTCACCTTTTATAACTGAAAAAGTGAGTTGGCAGTCAATATGCTTGAGCAACTTGTTGACAATCACTGGTACAACAACCAGTTGGTTGGGTTGTTCAAGCTTAGCGACAATATGGATATCACACTGGGTTATATCGATTTGTTGGCGAACGAAAAATATATTTAATTCGTCAAACCTGTACTCACACAATTCAACACTGCCGACAAACCGCCCTTCCCTCTTTGATGCTGAATAATAAGCGCCATCGACTTCTTTTTGTAGGGTAAACGCCTGCATTTTGTTTAAATCTAAAAACCGAAACGTTGCACTTGGTTTGCTCATTGTTTACCTCTTTTCTGCATGTGAATAAACCGGTGCGATTACGTCATACTTAGCTAAACATTAGTAGCATAAGGTACAGCATGGTTGATACAGCTAGGCTGCAATAACGCTATTACGCCCTTTATTTTTCGCTTCGTATAGGCCCACGTCAGCACGAACTAATAAAGATTCAGCGGTATCGCTAGGCACATATTGCGCGACACCTACGCTTACCGTTAACGCATGCTCCGAAATGACTTGCTTGGCGATGTCTTCCCGGATGCGATGGGCAAACTGCATTGCTGCTTCAAGTGATGTGTCAGTACATATTACAACAAACTCTTCCCCGCCCCAGCGAGCGACTATATCTTCTTCACGCATGAGATCTTTTAGTTTTTTGGCTAGCACTCGCAACACCTTATCACCTTCAAAATGACCATATTGATCATTAATTTTTTTGAAGTAGTCAATATCCAACAACATTACGCTTAGTGGGGGCTGCTCATCGACCGCCGAGAGTAAGGATATCAGGGTACTTTCTAATTTTTCTCTATTGTATAAGCCCGTCAGCTTGTCCGTCTCGGCTAGCTGTAAAATCTCAACGTTTCTAATCGCCAATGTATCGTAAGCAGACGAGCGAGCCTCTTCATAAAAACGAAATAGTAATATATGCGCGATGCTCACCTCTATCACATTCAGTAGTGAGCCAAATGCAAAGAATGCAGGCTGCTGCGTTTCCATTTGGTCAAAAACGACAAGCGCACAAATGAAAAAGGTAAAGGTACTCATCCCTGTACCTGACGTTCGCCCTAGTAAGAAAAAAGCAAAAGGAGGTACAAGGGTGGCCCAATATAGGGAATGAGAATACCCTTGGGAAGTAACAATGAATAACAGTATGAGCGCGGTCACCATGATGGTCACGGCCCACGAGGTAACTGTCACATTACCTGTTGCCCTGAACCATGCAACAATTCCCAATGAAAATAGCAGCCCAGTGCCATCTAACAAGGCTAAGTAAAAATCGCTGAACGTCACAATATTAATGACGGTAAGGATTAAGAAATAACTTGTCGTCACAAGTAACGCATAGGAAATTAAGCGCGTACGCCAATAATCCGTATGATCACAAGGATATTGAGGGAACTCTTTAAACCAAAATCTCAGCATAATTTTTTGTGCCCAAATGGTCTTAATGTAGTTTTAAACGCTGCTGCCAATTACCGTTATTTTGTGCTTCACAGGCTTGCTCGCTGTCGTAACGCACATGATGACGGGCATCTTTTAACTTGATCCCCACCTTTAGCAATTGCGCTTGAATTTGGCGGCGCAAATACACATACTGTTCATGCATTTGCGCTTGTTCTAACGAGGCCTGAGTATCAAACACGCAAATTACCGCTAAACTACCAGGAAAGCGGTCGTAGCTAGCTGTATGGGTAATCCATTCAAAGCCTGGCACCTCGCGTTTGGCTTGCTCGCAAACAATGGTTAGCGCTTTTATCACATTGTTATCGAGCTTCTTAACCGTTTTTTGCATGTTCGTTATTCGCCTTTACCTACTGTTAATTTGTTAGCAACTATACATAGTCACAAAGGTAAGCAGTATTCACTGACACTTGCGCTTTAAATTTTACGTTAGCATCTACTGTGAACACTTGGCCGGCGGTAAGGGTTTTCCACTCACTTTCGCCTGGTAATAAAACGGTCATTGCACCGCTGACTACGCTCATGGTTTCATGCTGTGAGGTTGCAAACTCATACTCACCAGGCGACATAACACCTAACGTAGAGTTACCCACTGCTGTGTCAAATGCGATAGATTTTACTTTACCTTCAAAATATTCATTTACGTTAAACATCGTTCTACTCCAATTAGATTATTTTTGCGGGCGTTAATGTAGCAGCTTTACTGGCTACCTGCACAGCCGAGACTATCTTTTTCTTCAAAGATTGCCTTCCTTGATTTACTCTTAACCCATACCCTCATTAAGTGACTTCAATCAGCTATGATCATTCAATCTCACCAAGTCGTTATTTCTACGCCCAGTGGCAATATGCAAACGTCAATTTATAGACCTGTTAGAGCGGGCGCTTACCCCAGCATCGTCTTTTATTCTGAGATATTTCAAGAAACGGCGCCAATTACCCGCAGCGCAAAACTGCTCGCAGGCCACGGATTTGTTGTGCTAGTGCCAGAGGTGTTTCATGAATTTAATCCAGCAGGTACCGTACTTGCCTATGATGATATAGGTAAAGACAAAGGCAATGCGGATAAATTCGCCAAGCCTTTGGAGCAACACGATAGCGATACCCAAAGCATGATCAACTTCATCGATTCACAGACCTGCTGCAATGGAAAAGTGGGCTCTATGGGCGTGTGTATTGGGGGCCACCTTGCATTTAGGGCAGCGTTGAACCCAAGAGTAGACGGCGCTTTTTGTTTATATCCTACAGACATTCACTCCAACACCTTACCCTGTGCCCATGGCAATGACTCCTTGAGCCAATGCCCCAAAATTAAAGCTGAGCTGTGCATGATATTTGGGAAACAAGACCCACACGTGTCCCGAGAAGGAAGAGAACTGATCAACGCCACAATGCAAGATCATAACCTCAACTTCACTTGGCATGAGCTCAATGCCCAGCATGCATTTATGCGCGATGAAGGTGACAGATACGATTCTGCTTTAGCACTTATGTGTTACCAAATGGCGATACAAATGTTCAACCGCTGCCTCAGCTGATTTTCAATGCTAGCCGCTGCAAAGATGATTTCAGGGGGCCACGCCCCCAACCCCACGCGGGTCATTCGCAGTTCTCGACGCCGCTCGTTGAGCATTAATATGCTCTTATTGGTTGTTTTGTTTCATACCCAAGCAATAACCGCCCCCTTGCCAGAGGATACCCAAAGGGCGCGCGTAGAGCGGGTTGAAAGCAGAGTAAGACAAATAAATACAGGTCAGTTCGATCAGTTTGAGATCCACGGATTTAAGCGTTTCAATGCCGCTGACAAAGGGAAATTAAAGCACTGGGTGAAAACGGGCGTCAACGCCACCCGAGATACCCTAGGCGTGTACCCATCACGCTTAATATTTCATCTTGTGCCTAAAAAATCTAATCAACCTGTCCCTTGGGCTTACACGCGACGGGATAAACCTCAGCGTATTTATTTACATGTAGACAGCCGTTTTCAGCAAGAGAAATTCATTCGCGATTGGACGATCTATCACGAAATAAGCCATTTAGCGCTCCCCTATCTGGGTGGAAACTATGCTTGGCTTGCCGAGGGATTCGCTAGTTTTATGCAATATCAAATCATGGCAAACGCAGGGATACTTGAGGGTTCGTTGGAACAAAATTACCAAAATAAAATAGCCCCTCATTTAAAATGGTTCAACAGCGACTTAACCCCAGCTTCAATTGCTAGGCGGTTAATGAGCCAAAAACAATACCCTGCCGCTTATTGGGGCAGTGCATATTTTTTCATACTTGCAGATAAAATACTCGCTGAAAAGCATCATACTCGGCTCAGCAAATTGATTAGTCAGTATCAATTTTGCTGTAATGAACGATACGCTAGCGCTGGGCAAGTTATGAATGATCTAGATGGATTACTCGGAGCACCTGTCTTCACTGAGCTGCTTGCTTCATTTGAAAACTCGCCAGCACGTCAGCTTTATCCCCAAGCATTTTCAAGCAATGTCACGCCAACAGAGAGTGTTGACGCATTGCCATAAGCACTTTGTGCTAAGCGGTTTGTATTAAGCGCTTTCCTCTAAAGATTTTTGCCCAGTCATTGGGTTACAATCCAATTAAATTAGGTCATACGAGTTCTAAAGTGAAAAAACAAATCTATGTTGCTTATACGGGTGGCACTATCGGCATGCGCCCCTCATCAAAAGGTTATGTGCCCGCAGCTGGATTCTTATCTGAAACCATTGCCAAAATGCCTGAGTTTCATCGTCAAGAAATGCCTGATTTCACCATCAATGAATATCAGAGCTTGATCGATTCTGCGGACATGAGCCCGAAAGATTGGCAACAAATAGCGGATGACATAAAGCAAAATTATCAAGACTATGACGGTTTTATCATTCTGCACGGCACCGATACCATGGCATATACAGCTTCGGTGCTGTCGTTTATGCTGGAAAACCTAGGTAAACCCGTTATCGTCACTGGCTCGCAAATACCGTTAGCGCAACTGCGCTCTGATGGCCAAGAGAACCTATTAAACGCCCTTTATTTAGCAGCTAATTACCCGATTCCTGAAGTGAGCTTGTACTTCAACAATAAGCTGTTTCGCGGTAATCGTAGTCGAAAGTTAGACGCTGACGGTTTCGATGCGTTTGGCTCACCCAATTTTCCTATGCTGCTTAAAGCCGGTATTAACATTGAGGTAAAAGCAGGCAAAGTCACGCCGATTGATCAACAACCTCTGGTCGTGAGCAGCGTGACACCTCAACCAGTGGGGGTGGTTAGTTTATATCCAGGGATCAGCGCAGAAGTGATCCGCAATATTCTGCAACAGCCAGTTAAAGCCCTTATTCTGCTTAGCTACGGTGTAGGCAATGCGCCGCAAAATCCAGCGTTATTGAATGAACTAAAGCAGGCCAACGACAACGGTATTTTAATCGTTAACTGTACCCAATGCTTACGCGGCAAGGTCAATATGTCCGGTTATGCCAATGGTAATGTTCTACAGGATGTGGGCGTGCTTTCAGGAGGAGACATGACACCAGAAGCTGCTCTAGCGAAACTGCATTATCTTCTGAGTAAAACCTTAAGTGTGCCAGAGATGAAGCAAAGTCTCACCAGTAACCTTAAGGGTGAGCTGACTGTCTAGCAGCCAAGGATAAGTCGATTCTATAGAGGTCGACTTATGCTAAAAAACTGAATTTCAGGCATAAAAAAAGGCAAACTAAAAGTTTGCCTTTTTTTGGAATTCGTATTTAATCAAGCAAGCTTGAATTAAAGTACTACGATATTCTCTGCTTGAGGACCTTTTTGGCCTTGAGTTACAGTGAACTCAACTTTTTGGCCTTCAGCTAGTGTTTTGAAGCCAGTACCAGTAATTGCACGGAAGTGAGCAAATACGTCAGGACCATTTTCTTGCTGAATGAAACCAAAACCTTTAGATTCGTTGAACCATTTAACTGTACCAGTAGTAGTAGACATAGTCTTTCCTATAATTTTCAAGAGTAATAAAAAAACCTTTTTCAAGGCGAGGTTTGCTGAAGCGTGTTGCTATTACTTATGATATACAAGACGAGGTACTACAATGGAACATCGAAACAGTGTGCATAAATATCAAACGTACTTTCAAGCGCGATTAGAATAACACCCCTCACAGTAACGTCAACCATTATTATCAATTTCACTGGTCTTACGAGCTCTTCTTTATCGATATTAAATCAATTACATACGCTCACAGACACATGTAAAAATCATGTTAATTGTGAGGCTTGAAACAGCACAGACCACCGCGCCCAAAGAGTCACTATTTTGGCATATACCGGCTAGGAATAAAGGCGACCATGCCAGCACCTAATAACGCGAATACGGTGGCGATTGTAAAAGCGATTTCGGCCCCTTGCCCTTGATCCCATATCAATCCAGCTCCGAAGTTACCTGCCGCTCCCCCTACGCCAAATCCGATACTGGTGTATAAAGCTTGACCTTGGCTACGAAACTGATGACCAAAATAATGGTGAATAAAGTTAATTGAAGCGGCATGTATCAGCCCAAAGCTAAATGCGTGGAGCATCTGACTGACCACCAATGCAGGCCAATGCTGTGCAGCAACAGCCAACAAATGCCAGCGTAATGCAGTAAGAAGCATACTGACTAACAGCGTCCTCTTAACACCAAAGCGGCTAATCAGCTTCCCAGCAAGTAAAAATATGATCACTTCTGCGGCCACACCTAAGGCGATTAAGGCTCCCGTTTCCTGGCCTGTGTAAGCTAAATCTCTGGCGTACAATGCAAAAAAACCGTAATAAGGGCCAAAGCTTACTTGGATCAACGTCGAGGACACAATAAAGCCAATAAACACTTTCGTGCGCACTTTTTTCCAAATCGATTCACCGCCAGTCAGCGTGCGCTCACTAGCGCTCGCTTCTTTTAGGCCAAGCGTGACCAAAAACAATCCTAGCAGCACAGCACCACTAATATAGATAGGCGCCTCACTCGAGAACACATCGATAAGCTTACCGGCCAACACTGTCAGTACAATAAACCCTATGCTTCCCCATAAGCGCACATGACTATATTTTGTCGCGTCTCCACGCACACTGCCCAGGGTAATCACTTCCGTTTGCGGTGCGATCGCGGTAAAAAATAGCATCATCAGACCAAACGCGACTGTGAGTCCCCAAAAGCTGTTTAACCAGAAGATGGAACAAAATGTAGCAAAAGTAAGAAACGCGCCGAACTGTAAAATACGCAGAGACTTGCCTGATTTGTCAGCAAAAGCAGCAAACAAATTTGGCCCGATGATGCGCATCAGGGTAATAAGCGCAAATAACTCACCGATCTCTTGTGAGCTAAATCCTCGGCCGTCAAGGAAGACGCCTAGATAAGGGACCAGTACACCGAGTTGACCAAAATACAAAAAGAAAGTTAAAGACAGCATCACCAGATTGCCCCTGGAAAATGCTGCCTGAGTCGCTACCACGTAACCGCTTATTTACTTTGGGCAGGAATAACTGGCGTGATCGATTGCACATCCGCGTTTTGGCCGCGGTGACGTAAATAATGATCCATCAACACTAGGGCCATCATGGCTTCAGCTATAGGCACCGCCCGAATACCCACGCACGGGTCGTGACGTCCTTTAGTGACTACCTCTGCTGCTTCGCCATTAATGTCAATGCTTTCTCCCGGTACGCTAATACTTGACGTAGGTTTAAGCGCCATATGCACCACTAAATCCTGGCCGCTTGAAATACCGCCTAACACGCCCCCAGAACGGTTTGATTTGAAACCATCAGCAGACATTAAATCACGATGCTCACTGCCCTTTTGTTCAACCGTGGCAAAACCATCCCCCACTTCAACGCCTTTTACCGCGTTGATGCCCATCATGGCATGGGCTAAATCAGCATCTAGGCGGTCAAAAATGGGCTCACCCAATCCTACTGGCATGTTGGTCGCAACCACAGACACCTTCGCGCCAATCGAATCACCTTGTTTTTTTAGGTCACGCATATATTCATCTAACGCTTCTAACTTGCTCTCATCAGGACAAAAGAATGCATTCGTGTTAGTGACACTGTGATCCACTTTATCGATTTTAATCGGACCGAGCTGTGATAAATATCCCCGCACCTCAATCCCTAAATGGGTCTTAAGGAATTTTTTTGCTACCCCACCTGCGGCAACCCGTATTGCGGTTTCACGTGCAGAAGAACGACCTCCCCCGCGATAATCTCGTAACCCGTACTTTTGCTGATAGGTGTAATCAGCATGACCAGGCCTAAACGTATCTTTGATTTTTGAATAATCATTACTGCGCTGATCGGTATTCTCAATCAGCAAACCAATACTGGTACCCGTGGTTTTACCTTCAAACACACCAGAGAGAATTTGCACTTCATCTTCTTCACGTCGTGCTGTGGTGTAGCGTGAGGTACCTGGTTTACGCCTGTCCAAATCGACTTGTAAGTCCGCTTCACTGATTTCTAAACCAGGAGGACAACCATCGATAACACCGCCGATAGCAATGCCATGACTCTCGCCAAAGGTACTTAAAGTAAAGAGCTTGCCAAAGGTATTGCCAGCCATAGTGTTATATTCCTCGTATTCGGTAGTTTCTAATACTTAATAATAATTGCTTAAGATATGCTTGCGTCATTTATTGGGCAAAATATGCCTCTAAATCGCTTTTACTGATTGCAAACACACCGTGACCACCTCGGTTAAATTCAACCCATTGCAGCGCTAGGTCAGGGTACACATGCTCCATATGGAACTGGCTATTACCTACCTCAACAAATAACCAACCGTCGTCAGTTAGATGCGCTGGTGCTTGGCGCAACATTTTATGCACTAAGTCTAATCCATCGTCGCCTGCGGCTAATGCAAGCTCTGGCTCATGATGAAATTCTTCGGGTAAGTCAGCCATGTCTTCTGCGTCAACATAGGGCGGATTACTGATGATTAAGTCGTATTTTTGCCCTTCTAGCGCGGCCATTAAATCGGATTGAATAGGGTATACTCTATCGCTCAATTGATGCTCATTAATATTCATTTCAGCTACTTCAAGCGCCTCAGGGCTGATATCAACCGCGTCCACTGTCGCGCCTTCAAACGCGTATGCCAACGCGATAGCGATGCAGCCACCGCCGGTACACAGGTCGAGAATATGCGTAGGAGGTGCTGATACCCAGTTCGCAAATTTATCATCAATCAACTCAGCAATAGGCGAACGCGGTATCAATACGCGCTCATCAACATAAAATGGTAAGCCGCAGAACCATGCTTGGTGCATTAAATACGGTAACGGGATCCGCTCTTCTGCTCGGCGCTGAACCAGTGCTGCGATATCACGCTTTTCGGTCTGGGTTAGGCGAGCTTGAAACAACTGTTCACCTGTTTGTTCCAGCATATCTTGGGGCAAATTTAAGGTATGTAGCACCAAACACACCGCTTCATCCCAAGAGTTATCAGTACCATGGCCATAAAACAAACCGGCTTGATTAAATTGACTGACCGACCAACGCACCATATCCAGCATTGTGTGCAAATCATTCACGGCTTGTTCTGTATCCACGCTGTTATTCATTTTCACCCTAAAATTTGTTTTGCTTAATCAACTGCTCTACGTAGTTTCACTACCCAGATTTTGCTAAACTAAGCGTAATGATTGCCTTACATCAAGTCCGCTATTCAACGCTATGAAAAAAACGCCCACCCCTGAACCATCTGATACGGCACTATTTCGAAGTGAGTTTACTGATGTAAAGCCAATAAAGCAGGACAAAATACCGCCTCAACGCCTTTCCAGCAAGCATAAATCCGCGGATTTAGCTAAAAAGCTCGATCGCCTTAATGACGTTAAGCAGCGAAATGCAACTTTTCAATTCTCTGACGGATTTGAGGGTCACTTTGATAGCCAACAGCCACTCAAATACGTGCAGCCCGGGGCCGACTCTTTTGAAGTGAAACGTTTACGTCGCGGTGAATACCCACCTGACCTCATTTTAGATCTACATGGGTTGAATAAAGAACAGGCGAAATTAGAAATTGCCGCCCTCATTTACGCGGCCCAAAAACAACATTACCACTGTGTTTGTATCGTCCATGGTATCGGCAGTTATGTGCTGAAAAAGAATGTACCAAACTGGTTGATTCAGCACCCCAGCGTAAAAGGCTTTCATCAGGCACCATTGGAATGGGGTGGTCAAGGCGCCGTATTAGTGTTGATAGACCTCCCCCAAGTGCATAGCAAATATTAGTGCATAAACGGCTGTTGTAATAACAGTTTTTCAAACTCAGGTTTGGGCAATGCTTTACTAAAATAATACCCTTGAATGTAATCACAGTTGAGTTGCTTCAGTAACGCAACTTGCCCCTCCAATTCAACCCCTTCAGCAACCACATCAATACCTAATTCATGACACATAGCAATCAAACCGCCAATCATGCTCTGAATCTCCTTGCAGCCTTCAATACCATCCACTAGTACTTTATCTAGCTTTAGCACATCAATAGGTAATTTTGCCAGATAAGCGAAAGAAGAATATCCGGTGCCAAAATCATCCATAGCGATACTCACTCCAAGCTCTTTAAGCTCCCATAAAATCGCCAACGTTTGTTCAAAATCTTGGATCAAGCATGACTCAGTAATTTCCAGCTCAATGAGTGACGGCGGCAATGCGTACTTATCTAATAGATGTTCGAATTGCTCCACTACGCTGTGATTAGCGAGCTGTCTCGAGGAAATGTTTATCGCTACACGCTTTAAGTCAGGAGTAAAATGGTGAAGCTCAGCAATTTTTTTCACGCTTTGATCTATCAGCCATTCTCCGATTTGCTCAATTTGCCCATCTAGTTCGCTCAGGTTGATAAACTCATTGGGCGGGATCCATCCTAATTCATTATGTTGCCAACGGATAAGGATCTCTGCGCTATCAATTTGCTGATCGGGTAAGTGCACTTTCGGCTGAAAGTGTAAGAAGAACTGGTTATCACGTAGCGCACCATTAATGGAGTTTTTTATTTTAAGCTGGCGTTGTTGCAAATCACGCAAGGCTGAATCAAAGCGGCATAATCTTTCTCTGTCTGAATTATCGACTGAAAACGCACACCGTAAGTTTTCCATTAAACTGCTTGGGTCTCCACCATCAGTGGGGGCCAATGCGTACCCCATAACGCAGTTTATTTTCACGCAGCCTTTCCGCTGGGTATTGGGCTCGTTTAATTTGTGATTAATGGCTGATAAACGACGACGGATCACCTCTTCACTTTCAAAATCAGGAATGATGATGAAAATCTTACCGCTGTCAAAGGCGAACGTTTTACTGCCTTGTGGCAGCTCGCTACTGACTAGTCCTCTAATTTCAGTTAGCAGTCCGGTAAAAATCCCCGGCCCAGCATGTTGCTCCAAATAGTCGTAATCTTTAATTTTCAGCGACACGAGGCAAAATTCTTGTTGCATCTCAAACTGGTCGCGCACCGCTTGTTCAAAAGCGTAATATTCAGGTTTGTGCTCGCCTTCCAATACGCGCCGATTCATTATTCTGGCGTGATATTCAACAAAAGCACCGTCGACTTCTTCTATTAACTGTTGGTTATTCCAAGGCTTGCGCAAAAATTTGTGTGCCGCACCACTGTTTAATAACCCGATAGCTGAATCAAAATCTGCAAAACCACTGAGTACCATGGAAATCACATCAGGGTGATGTTGCTTAATTTGTTCAAGAAACTCAGCACCCGACATTTGTGGCATGCGAAAATCCGACAGCACCACTTGAATCTTGTGCTCTTGCATTATCGCTAGCCCTTCTTGAGCGCTATTGGCCATAAAGACTTCAAATGGCGTTTTCACTAAACAGCGTTTTAATGACGATAAAATATTCGGTTCATCGTCCACAACTAAAAGCTTACCTGTTGCTGGAGTGGCATGTAATTGCTGGCTGTTCATTTGCGTAAGCCCCTAAGCATTATAATGTTAATTAAGACAGTGTTAAGTAATGAAGTATTGAGCAATAAAATACTAAGTAATGAATTACTGAGTTGTATCGAGTTAATGTTCAAAACTGATACTGCCCCTCAATTCGAACTCGAACACCTTGTTCGTCTTTGCCTTTAATGGTTCTAATGTCGCTCACGCGGGCACCTAACCACCAGTTATGGTTCATTTTTCGGCGCAACCTAATATCAAACCCTTGCAAATTTGAGGTAGCAAACCTAGCGGTGCCGTTTTGTGCAAACTCATTAATCACACCAAAACGTTCGACCCGCAGGTACCTTATATGCCAAGCATAATTGCCCATTTTCTTTAAGGTACCTTGGCTAAATTGCACAGCAAGGCTGGTTTTCTGATCATTAAACTGGTCAAACTGTGAGAAGCTTTCCAGCGAATGCCCCACATCTACGCCCAATTTATATCCTTTATAGTTAACACTCGTAGACAAGCGTAGCGAACGGTTATCTAGCTCAGTGTCTTTTTTCGCATACCTTGCGCCCTGCTGACCGTGGTAGTCCACCAGCCAAGGTGAAATCCTCAGCTTTATCCCTCTAAAATCATAGTTCATATTCCATTGCATGATGTGCATTAAACCTATTACATCGCTGTTCCCATCCAGAGGTTTTAGTGATGCGAATTGCAGTTGATGCTGTTCATTGAACTGATAATTCAGATGAACGCCAATAGGGTGTAAATTTCTATCCCAAAATATGTCAGTAACTTGCTTCGATTGCCACGGAATTTTGCCGATATAAAGCTGAGCTTGGCTGGATTTTCCGAGATTAAATTTGCCAGTCATAAACAGGCGCTCTACATACACGTCGTTATCTGGCTGAGGCTGTGTATTAAATTTAGCGATAGTGATCGCCGGCACATTCTGCTTATTTTTTAGTCCTGTGCTCAAGCGCCCCTGAGCGGACCAATGCTGGTTTATGTCGCCCTTAAGCCCTAAACGGCCAATCAAGCGAAGACGCTCCCGGTCTGGCAAATTATTGTGCTGGCTTTCATGTTCGTATCTCAGAATCATATTGCCAAATACATCCAGATCACTGGCAATCGCTACACTGGGTACTGCACTGAGTGCTATGAACACTCGCAACATAAACTTTCCCATCGAAAACTCCTTGCCATCACAGATAACGTTAAATTTGTGAGACTAATAATTACACAATGTCGTCATTGTCACATATTACACTTTAGTCCTATTTGTCATTTTAGTCATAAATGATATAAACTAGTCATACGTAATGTCAGCCAAGAGAAATCAATGAAAACATTAACCTCCGGTGAAATAGCGAAGTACTGTGACGTTAATTTGCGCACGGTTATCCGCTGGATTGATAGCGGCAGACTCAAAGGCTACAAACTGCCTGGCGGCGGTAATAACCGCGTCAAAGAAGAAGATTTTCTCGCATTTTTGCAAGATAACGAGCTACCTATCCCTGCTGATTTTCAATCAAAAGAAACACGCGTGTTGATAGTTGACGATGAATTACAAGTGGCAAAAGCCATTAGCCGTGTAACCACTCGCGCCGGTTTCAAAAGCGTTATTGCAACAGACCCTTTTATGGCAGGTGCGTTGCTGACCAGTTTCAAGCCACAGTTAATGACACTCGATTTGAGCATGCCTGGGGTTAACGGTTACGACATCGTTAAATTTGCACGCCATGATTACGACGATAAATCGTTGAAGATACTAATTATTTCAGCCCTAGGAGAAGAGCAACGTCAACAGGCGTTAGATTTGGGCGCTGATATGTCACTGCCAAAACCATTCTCAAACAAAGAATTACTCAACACGATTGAGAGCCTGCTAGTTAAATAGCCTCAAGCGAAATACTTGTTGGTCTCTTTCCGATTATTTTTTTGTTCGCTTTTTGAACACTGATAGGAGTACAAGATGAAAAAACGTTTTCTAAGCTGTATTTTTTTATTCTGCGCTTTACCCACACAGCCAACATTGGCCGCGGAAAAGCAGACACCACAAATATTAACCTTTGCTGTTGTGCCTCAACAATCAGCGAAAAAGCTGGCCAAGTTGTGGACACCACTTTTAAAGCAAATAAGTGAAACCAGTGGGGTAAATTTAGCTTTTACTACCGCACCGAATATTCCTACATTTGAGCAACGTTTGAGCCAAGGGGATTACGATTTTGCATATATGAATCCCTATCACTTTATTGTTTACAACCACACCGCTGGCTATAAAGCCATGGCTAAACAAAAAGACAAATTCATTCAGGGGATCATTGTGGTCAAACAAGATTCCCCTATCACGACCCTGCAACAGTTAGAAAACATGACTTTGGCATTTCCCGCCCCTGCGGCATTTGCTGCCACGCTTTTGCCTAAAGCTGACTTACAAGCCCAAAATATTCCGATTGAAAGCCGCTACGCATCTTCTCACGATTCAGTTTACCTTGCTGTAGCACGGGGCTTATTGCCTGCTGGGGGGGGGATTATGCGCACATTTAATAACCTGCCTGCTCAAGTCAGGGATAAGTTAAGAATTCTATGGAAAACCAAAGCGCATACCCCTCATGCCATTGCTAGCGGCGCAAAGGTGTCAACTCTGTCTCGTGAAAAAGTACAGCAGAGCCTGCTCAGCTTGCACGAAACAGAACAAGGAAGAGCACTGTTGAAAGCCATTAATTTTGGCGCATTTGAACACGCAAAAGACAGTGATTGGGATGATATTCGAGCCTTGGGCATTAATACGCTTTAGCAGGCTTTTTAACACACGGACGCCTTGTACGTCGCAGCGGGAGCAGCACATGTCTTTACGTCGAAAAACAATTATTGGTATTGCCAGTATAGAGGCCGTGTTGTTGCTCTCGTTGATTGTTACAGCCGTCACGTTTCTTAGCCAAGCCGTGAACAACGATTTGGTAAAGCACGCCTTTACCACAGCGACCTTGTTTTCAACCACCACTAAAGACGCAGTGCTGTCCTACGATCTTGCGTCATTGGATGATTTTGTTTCTGAAGCACTTAAAAATCCTGGAATTGAGTATGCCCGCGTCATTAGCAGCACTGATGGTATTTTATCGCAAAAAGGCTCCGCTCCAGCATTGGCCCGAGCATTCAACGCAGATGAGCATATGTCTGACGTCACCGATGGTATCTTTGACACGTACGCCGACATTATTGAGGGTGAAACAACCTACGGCCGCGTAGAAATCGGCATGAGTACAAGTCACGCTGTGACTTCTATCGCAAAAATAAAACAATGGACTACCTCGATCGCCATTGTCGAGTTGATTCTTGTTGCGCTATTTTCCTATGCATTAGGTCATTATTTAACGCGGCAACTTGGTCTACTCACACGAGGGGCGAAAAAAATATCGCAAAGCGTGCTCTCGGGTGATTTTAGCAACACCCGCATTGCAATAAAAACCCACGACGAGCTTGGCGAGGTCGCCCATGCGTTCAATCAAATGGTCGAAACCCTAGAAGCGGAATCCGTCCGAGTAAAAAAATATCAACAAGAACTAGAGCATTTAAATCAAACACTGGAAAAGCGAGTGGTAGCAAGAACACAGCTACTTGAAGATAAAAATGCGCAACTAAGCCTTATCAACTTCGAACTAAAGAGTACTCAAGAACAACTAGTACAAGCAGAAAAAATGGCCTCTCTTGGGCAATTAGCAGCTGGAGTAGCTCATGAAATTAACAACCCAATAGGCTTTGTAAACAGTAACTTAACGTCTCTTTCAGAGTACGCAGATGTGTACATCAAGCTTGGCCAACAAATCACAGATTGGCAATCAAGCGAATCGCGTGAAGAGCGCGAAAAGTGCCAAAACAGCTTAATCGCATTTATTCAAAGCGAAGACTTAACGTTTATACAAGAAGACATTCAAGCGTTAATCAGTGAATCGAGTGAAGGCCTAACTCGGGTTATAGACATCGTGTCAGGACTGAAACAATTTTCTCGAGCTGACAGTAAAGAGCGTCAGTGTTTTGATATCAATGACTGTGTTAAAACCACGTTGAGTATGGTCAGCAATGAACTTAAGTATCACTGCGACATCGTCACGCACCTGCAAGACGTGCCTCAGGTTGACATCAATGTGGGTAAAATTTGTCAGGTGCTAACCAACCTATTCATCAATGCTGGTCAAGCCATTGGCCAACAAGGTACTTCCCAACAAAATATCAGTCGACGAGATAGCGTCCAGCAAAGTAGCGCCTCAAAAGGTATTGCCCCACAAGGCGTCATCACCATTGAAACCTATTATCATCATGATGTGGTTTATGTGGTGGTTAGCGACACTGGGCATGGCATTCCTGCAGAAAACCTAAACCGTTTGTTTGATCCCTTTTTTACAACCAAACCCGAAGGGCAAGGCACGGGACTTGGTTTAGCCATTTCCTTTGGCATCGCTCAAGAGCATGGCGGTGATCTGAGTGTATTTAGCGAAGAACATAAAGGCAGTCGCTTTACCTTAAGCTTGCCCGCAGCCACCCTACCCACAGAAGCCGTGTAACGCCTCTTGCAACCCATAAAATAGGAGTAAGTATATGAAAACTTTATCTGAAAACGAAACAACCACTTTTACGGTTTTATGTGTCGATGATGAAGTCAATATTCTCAAAGCCATCAAACGGGTTCTTCACAGACAAGATTTCAAATTGATCACAGCTGAAAGTGGTGCACAAGCTTTAGAGATTCTCAAACAAGAAACCGTTCAGGTTATTGTTTCAGACATGAGAATGCCAAATATGTCAGGCGCCGAGTTTTTGCAGAAAAGTACTGACATTGTTCCCGACTGCTATCGTATCCTGCTCACGGGGTATTCTGATATGTCATCAACCATTGACGCCGTAAACAAAGGAGACATCGACCGTTACTTGCAAAAACCATGGGATAACAACGAGCTCATTACCACGGTCAACGACGGGCTGGCAAAAATTAAGCTTAAGCTTGAGAACAAGCGTTTAAATAGCCTAGTTAACAAGCAAAATACCTTGTTGAAGGATTTGAATCACAACTTAGATGAAAAAGTAAAACTGCGCAGCAAACAAATAATTCTAGCGATGCGCAAGTTAGAGCGTAATACCCATGCCACCCAGCGGGTCCTGTATAATTTCATCAGTATTAATCCCCATCTTGATGGTGGGTTTGCACAAAGTGTGAGCCATTTAGCGGGTAAAATTGCCGACCAAATGTCTCTACCTGAAAAAGAGCACAACCAAGTTACTTTTGCATCATTGCTTTGCGAAATCGGATTATTAGGATTAGACACCGCCCTTTACGCTAAACCTTTTTGCGAGCTTAATTACAATCAGCAAGATATTTTTATGCACCAAACTAAATTTGCTGAACAGATTTTAAGTCCCGCAACTCATCTTCGAGACGAATTAGACATTATTACGTGTCAGTTCGAGTATGTAGATGGCACTGGTCCTAACAAGCTTTGTCTTGAGCAAATCCCCCTAGGCGCACAAATTTTAGCAGTCGCGAGGGATTTCTGGCGCTATAAATTAGGGCGTATAGGTAAAACGCCTCTGTCCAATAGTGAAGCAATAAATGAGTTGAAGAAATACCGTGGACTGCGATATGCCGCAAAAGTCCTCGATATTTTAATCAAAAACTCAGACATCATTAGTGGCCAGTTTATTGCGGCGGCAATACAGGTCAACGAGTTACGAGACGGTATGCGTTTAAAAGAAGATATTCTGACGGAAAATCACATATTGGTGCTGCCTAAAGGCCATGTCTTTTCTGATGCTTCCATTCGCCATCTTGCCAACTATGAAAAGCAAAAAAGCCAGTCTTTTGCTATCCATGTGCATCCCGCAGAAACCGCGCCAGACGCTACTGAGGTAGAGGAAAACTAAGTGAGAATTGAGTCCCTTTACCTACTGTAGATTGAACCTGTGTATGCACGTTATGCGATTCGAGAATAGCATATGACACCGACAACCCTAGGCCTGTCCCTACCCCTATAGGCTTAGTGGTAAAAAACGGTGTAAACAATTGGTCTAGGGTTTTTTGGTCCATACCACAGCCGTTATCAATTACCTCTACTAATAATACCCTAGGGGTCAGTTTTGATTTAATCGTTAGCTTTCCCCCCTTTAACATAGCGTAAGCGGCATTCACAAATAAGTTCACAAAAACTTGTTGCAACTGCCCTATGTTCCCAAGTACTTCTGGTAAATCATCAGGCAACAAGTTATCTACTATGTGTTCATACTTTAGGGCGTTCCACGCAATTTTGAGTGCGCCTTCTATGCACGCCTTAATATCTATTTTGTCTAACTTGCCGTCACCGCTGTGAGAGAAAGTTTTTAAGTTCTCTACGATCTCTTTAACTCTGTCAAGCCCCTCTAAATTAGAAGCCAGTAAGTCCTCAGAATCCTGCTGTATGTAAACCAAGTCGATGTTTTCACATAACGACTGGTATTGAGCTGCATCCAATTGCCCCGAGATACCAATTTGCTTTGAAATTAACTCATGTAGTTGCTGATAATCTTGTAGGTATTCTTCAAGCATCTCTAAATTCGAACGAATAAAACCCACAGGATTATTAATTTCATGTGCAACACCAGCCGCAAGCTGACCTAAAGAGGCCATCTTCTCTGATTGGATCAGCTGCCTCTTAGCCTGCTCTAACCGATTAACGGTGTCTTGCAATTCCACCGTGCGCTTTCGAATGCTAACGTCAGTAATGCGCCGCGTGATGCCGCTTAAAAGGTGTTCTCTGGCGGTGCTGAGCACAGAAAGCGCTTCTTCGTCTAAGTACTCCGCCCGGCTAAAAAACGCCAGCCATGCAATTTTATTTCCTAGTAACTCAAAATTAACAAACACGATCCATTTGAATCCGGACAATGCGTGGCTAGATTGCTCATCAATAGCTGAGACCAACCACATGCTCAAGCATTCTTGCTGTTGAATGGGTAAAAACTGCGTCGCTTGCTTTAGAAATGCTTTGTCAGAGACCCACTCATTTGGCGCCCGCCAAATATTATCAACTTTAGATTCTAGCGCTTGTCCATTTTGTGTAACGATAAACATGCCACATTCCACCGAGAAAAACTGCCCGGTCAATTCCACCGTATTCGTTATCAGCTCTTGTAAGGATATATCCGAGGAGACGTCACCTGAGGTTTGGCGTAAAAACTCCAGCTCAGCTTGCTTTTTCTTGGCCATCGCCAAGGACGTTTGCAACGACTGATTGGTTTCATAGAGTGCGCGAGAGTGCACCTCTAAGTGCTGTTCAGACATCACTCGCGCTTTTTTCTCTCGCTCTATCTTACGCTCTAAAACGGCGATCCTTGCCTCTAATTCCTCGTTTGACTTAGCCAACTTTGGTAACCTTTATCACACATCGTGCGTCGCCTTCGTGCTCGCATTCTGTTTGTTCAATTGCCACTTTTTGGCCTGTGTGATCAGCCAAACCCTCTATTATCCCTTCACAGAAGTAACACATTTTTCGCGGAGAGAGATAATGAAAACTCAGAGAGTTCTCTGTTTCTTCGATAAACTCGAATTCTGGTAAAATTGCTTCTGGATTCAGCTTTTTCACCTCCACATGGATAACGTCTTGTACCCCATAAAGAAAGCTGAATACGTCGGTAAATTTATGCGCTTCTGGAGGAGCGGCTTCTAATAATTGTTTGAACATCCATTGGCCAAACGCCATCTGAGCCTGTTGGCCTGTTAGGCCCTTCTTTTCCATGATTAAACCCACTAGGGTAAACAGTTCTGCGTCATCGTAGGTCGCAACCGAAGTGTATATGCCGTCGCTGGGTAACTCTGCATCTTGCAACAATTCGTCCCAAAACTCATCGCCCCATAATTCATCAACAAACTGATTCAACTTTACAAAAATAATGCCTTTCATAAGCTATTCTCCGCTGCGTTACATTCTCGACAACTAGCCAACATTGACTAACAAATAATGTTCCATTCCAAGATAGTCGATTTTGACCTCTAACCTCAACGTAAATTAGTCTACCTTTGCGTGTAATTCTGTCTTAAATATGCAACATTCGAGCACGCGCACGCATTACAAACCACACATAAGCTATTGATATAATTATATATATAAAGATTGGAACAAGAACTGCTAACTTGGGAATAAATGAATGTTGCACCTAACAAGTTACTTGGGAACAACATTATTAATATAAGGACAATTAAATGTTTGATTCTCAGCGGTTCGATAATTCACATGATCACCACGCCTATTCTTATAGCAACAAACCACAATTTGCAGTAGACAATACCCGTGGTTTTAATCGCATCGTCGCCTTCAGTGACGGCAGCGCGCAAGGCTATCAACTACCAAAGTGCCGCAATAGCAAGCGCATTAGTGTGTTTGGTCTTGGCCATAAAGGTGCACTTTCGGCTATTTGCATGGCGGCCATTGGGCACAGGGTAATAGGCGTCGATTTAGATCAACGGCGCATTAACGCGCTTAACCAAGGCCGAACGTTCTCAGAGGAAGATGGTTTGCCAGAATTACTGTCCCAAATCGGAACATTTTGCAACTTGGTTGCAACCGATGATGGTTTTAATGCCGTTAAGCGCTCTGATTATTCTCTGATTTACGTGAACGACGATACGGACAACACGACGTCCGTTAGCATCGATAAACTCAAAATTATCTGCGAGCAGATTGGCCTTAGCCTGAGATATAAGGAGCATTATCACAATATCGTCTTCTGCCAACAGATAGCATCGGATTTGGTCAAGGATGTCCTCGTTCCCATTTTAGAAAACCAAAGTGGCAAAAGAGTCTCTGAAGCATTTGGTGTCACGTCAGTGCAAAGCAGTAGTCAGAAGACCCGCAGCATTAAGGAGTTTTATCAACCTGCACAGTTAACTATTCAGTTTATGGATAAGCAGAGCTGCCAAATGACCGAGCAATTATTTAACGGATTCAAAGCGAGTATTAGGCGCATAAGCTGGTAATACCTATGCCATTAAATAATTGCCCTACTAGGATGGCGTTGGTGTACGTACTTATTTGTTATTACGCAGTTACAATGAAAAAAAGCGCAAATAATTCGGTGAAAATCCGATATTACTCGCGCCTTTCTGGATTATAAAACTGAGTCTAGCCGCAACATATTAACGCTATTGCGCAATACTCATATTTACGCGTAGGTATCCACTTGATTAACGGATGATGTGCTCGACTGGTTGCCAGTCAACGACGTCAGCATATCTTTAAATGCTGCGCCAAGTTCATCTTCAGACATACTGCTGGCGCTATCACGTAAACTGTCCAACTGTGATTTCAATGATGACTGTTGATCCTTGCTCAAGCTGGACAACATATCGGTGACAGCATTTTGCTCTTCACTCGACAAAGTCGATACAGCAGACTCCATGCCTGGTGGTACACCTCCTTCTGGCGGAGGTGGGGGCGGCCCTTTTGGGCGACCAACATCTGACGATGCCAGCGGGTTCATGGATTGATTAGCTGCATTTATTTGCATTTCAGTTATCCTTTTTTAGGTTGAAATTTTAACGCGTTAGTCTCTTTTGTCCTTATCAGGTACGGCAACCAAGGAGTCGTCAATCATCTGACAAGTCGCACTCATTGAGTCTCCTCGTCTGGTTTCTACGCTGACAGAGTCACCCTCTGATTGTCCTTCACAGGCTTCAAATGCTTCAGGAGGCGGGCGGCGCTCGCCGCCTTGCCCACGACCTTCTTGTGCACATGCTGTAAGACTGCTAAGTGCAAAAACACTAGCGACGATAAACATTTTTGATGATGGCATATTTTTTTACTCCAGATTTAGTCTACAACAAATAGTATCAAGCAAATGTGCAGAAATAGTGGAGATTGCATGGAGAAGTCGGTTAAATTGCTGCCCTTCACTGGTGAAGCGAACTTTTGTACAGGTATACTTGAGCGATGAATATATTCCGTAAAGTTTTCTTATCTTTTTTAGGCTTGACCGCCATCACTCTTCTAATCACCTTAGGGCTTGCTCGTTGGAGCTTTGACCAAGGGTTTCTTGATTTTGTCGCAGGCCTAGAGCAGCAGCGCTTGGGAGAACTTAGTGTCACCCTTAGCGCAGTTTATTCACGTGATAAAACATGGGACGCTGTGATTAAATCCGGCTTAGAGCACTATGCGAGCACTCCTCCGATGCATATTAAGGGTCGCCCACCCGCGTTGCATCAACCCAGCCCCCTAAGGCATCTAGGCAAAGATCTAGACTTTCCAGGTAATCGGGCTGCTCCGCCTCACCCTAGACGTAACCGGCAAGATGCCGCGCCGCCAACGGCTTTATTTGACCCCCAAGGTAAATGGTTAGTGGGAGCAAAACCTCGTTCAGATGCAAACGATATGGTCAGTTTCAGTATTTACTTACAAGGTGAGAAAGTCGGTGAGCTACGCAGCTGGTTAGACTCGGTGCCCCAAAGCGAGCTCGCCTCGTCATTTTCCACACAGCAACGGTATGCTAGCATTGCTATTGGTCTGTTATGCCTGCTTTTGGCAGGGATCGCATCTTGGTTACTGGCCACAAAGCTGACTTCGCCAGTCAAACAAGTCATCCATGGTGTTGAGCGTTTAAGTCTAGGTCACTATGACCTATCACTGAACCCAACAAGAGCCGATGAATTGGGTATTCTCATGCGAAACTTAAATGGCTTAAGTCATATATTAAGTGAAAACCGCAGTGCAAAAAATCGATGGTTTGCCGACATTTCTCACGAACTACGCACTCCCTTGACTATTTTACTGGGCGAGCTGGATGCTTTGGAAGCGGGTATTCGACCGTTTGGGCCTAAGCAAATTGAATCCTTACAGCAAGAAGCTTTGCTATTGCATCGTTTGGTGGACGATCTCTATCAACTCTCTCTATCTGACGTAGGCGGCTTGAAGTACCACTTTAACCAAATCGACATCAGCAAAATTTGCCATAACGTGTGCAGTGCTTTGGCAAGCAAAGCCCAGCAAAAAGGGTTACAGTTAACGACTCAAATCCAAGATAAGGTCACCTGCCTAGCGGACCCTCAACGAATTGAGCAATTATTTATCAACCTGCTAAACAATGCCATTTTGTACACTCAACAAGGCGGTGAAATACAGGTGTCGCTGTCTCAGAATGCCCACTCGGCAGTCTTCGAGATCAATGATACTTTACCCAGTGTACCGGAAGAGGATTGTGACAAATTATTCGACCCATTATACCGGCAAAGCACCTCACGAAATCGCTCTGCTGCAGGAGCTGGATTAGGCCTAACCATATGCAAGAATATCGTTATTGCCCACAAAGGCAGTATTACTGCGTCACCGTCAACCCTAGGGGGGCTATGTGCGCGCGTTGAGCTTAGGTTAACCAAGGATAAAGTATGAGCAGTCAACAACAGATACTGATCGTAGAAGATGAGCCCAAAATCGCCCAGATACTGGTCGATTTTCTGACCATAGAAGGCTTTGCCACACAGGTCATTCATAGTGGTGATGAAGCGGAAGATGCCATCAGAACGAAAACGCCTGACTGCGTCATCCTCGATTTAATGCTACCCGGTAAAGACGGTTTAAGCATATGCAAGGACGTGCGCAAATTTTCGCAAGTGCCGATTATTATGCTCACCGCTAGGGTAGATGAAATTGACCGGTTGATGGGTTTGGGTTTCGGTGCTGACGACTATGTTTGTAAACCTTTTTCGCCGCGAGAAGTGGTAGCGCGAATTCAAGCCATTTTGCGTAGAGCCGCCCTTACAGCGCCCTCATCTGCGGTTAACACAAGTATTTTAACCTTCAAACATATCAGCTTGAACATTGAGCGCTTTGAGTGTGTCATCAATGAGCAAGTGACCGAGCTTACCCCCGTTGAGTTCCGCCTGCTCAAAACACTGATGAGTCGACCAGGTAAGGTTTTTTCTAGAGAGAGTCTGATGCAGAGTTGTTATGAAGACGCCAGAATTGTGAGCAATCGTACTATCGACAGCCACATGAAAAACCTGCGCAATAAAGTCGCACTTGCTAATGATCCGCAACCTATTTTGCAGTCTGTCTATGGCGTTGGTTATAAACTGATGTAAAAGGCATATTGCCGAGCACGCAGCAAAGTCTGTTAGCACGCAATACCTCGTTTTGCGCACTAAATCCTTAATAACTGCACCGTTTCTGCGTTTTGTTTTTTTACAGTGAGAGCTGGTTAACAAAAAAAGACAAGCCATGAATACGACCCTAGGCAACACCCACCTTATTTTGCTATTCACCCTAGCATTGACACTCCATGCGTGTGGCGGCAGCGACACACAAACGGATACAACGAGCGATAGCGCAACCACTAGCTCCAGCTCGGATACTGACACTGACACTGACAACGATAGCGAAACACAAACCGATACAACAGTTGTTGCTAGCGACTTATTCTTCTTCGACGATGCGGTTGTCGAGTCCATCACAACACAAAGCTGCACATTATCGGGCGGTACTCAAACCACCTGTTATCGCATTACTCTAGCGGGCGAGCCCGCCGTTGACGAAATAGGCCCATTTTGCCCACCGACAATCACCTCTGATGCCTCCCAAGGGGGGATTTGGTTTGATGGCTCTGGTGAGGTGTATGACATAGACGGTGAATTTATCAGTAATTTAGACCAGCTTTACGGTGATGGCTGGCAGCTATATGATTTGAGCACAGGTGAAGTAAATATCACTGATACTCAAGAGGCATGCGAAGCCGCTGCTCGACCGAATGTCGACCCAGCATATCAAAATTACTGCGTGCAATGTGATTTGGATTATTACGGCGGTGGTGTGAGTGAAACCGTTTTACTACCAGTTACACCAGTGCCGTTATCTAACCCCAGTTATGTCAATGCCAATATGGGGGTGTCGTTGAACGGCGTGATCTTAGCGGCCCAAGCCCCCGTAGATGCCATATTGAGCAACTACACGATCGCCGCGTTTGACGATTGTGGTGGACATATTAACCCGTTTGATGGCTATCATTACCACGCTGCCACGGGGTGCTCTACTGGTGTTGACCAAGAAGATGGACATGCCAACCAGATTGGGTACGCACTGGACGGTTACAGTATTTATGCCATGTTAGACACCAGTGGCTTCGAAGAAACGGACTTAGACGAGTGCCGAGGTCACACGGATGACGCAAGAGGCTACCACTATCATGTGGCAAGCCCAGGTGAAAATATGTTTATTGGCTGTTTTCACGGTGAGCAAGGCGAATGGTTGGGTAGCGAATGACTAATCTAGTAGTAAACATAAAACCAAAGACTCTGCATCAGGTACCGCAGGTTTCAAGGTCGTTAATCGCTGTTTTATGTACTGTGCTATATACTATTTCGGCAGCAACCATTGCTCACGAAGGCCACATTGATAAAGACGCCCAGCTGGCGTGCACAGAGAAAGCCTTGCGTGAATCATGTGAATACGTGAAAGAAACAGGCGATAAAACGGCCAAGCTCTATAGCGGGTATTGCCAGAAGATATCTCACAATAAGCTCTGTGTGCGTAATCAGCCCATTAAAACCATCGTGCTCGAACCGCTAGATCGTTAGTTGCCAAGGGAGCCTTATGATAAGGCTCCCAGAGTCATGTTACGGCTCAGATTTTTGTAACAACCAAACCTCTTCGTTCGCCTTTAGCTTACCTTTTAGCCCTCCCGCTACATCTTCACTTGCTAGCTGCGAAATATCATAGTGCTCCCCATAATGGCTGAAAACTTCACCTGCATCTACGCAATAAGGTGGGCCAGGTAACAAATGTTGTTCATAATCAAAGCTAATCAATAATTGCGGGGCTGCACCGGTCAACTCGCGCATGTGTGATGTATACTTTTCACGCATATCAAATGGCAATGCCACCAGCGCTGCACGATCGTATATCCCATCAACTCGACCGACCAAAGCTGGGTTTAGTTGAAAAATATCCCCCACGTACACATCAATTGTCAGCTCGTCGACTATTGCCTGATAATGAATGAGGTCAAATTCACCTAAATGCATGACCTTGGGCTCAATTTCCATATCGTTAAACAGTTGAATAACAGCGGGCTCATGCAACTCGGCGGCAACCACATGATGGCCATGTGCAACAAGCCAAGCAATATCTCTGGTTTTACCGCACAGAGGCACCAATAGACGGCTCAACTTAGGTAATCCTAACTCAGAAAAATGTGCCTTTAACAAAGGGCTCCCTTTAAATTGATGAAAAGCAGTCTCACCTTTTTGCCACTTCTCATGCCAATAACTTGCTTGCATATTTTCTCCATTACTTCGCTTAAATAGTCTTGCTACTTCTTATCAATACTTTGTAAAAACGTTATACAACCTTCATACATTCTTATGAATAAAACAAACACCATCATGACACTTAAAGTCCACTTTAGGTCAAGATTTTTTTGACGCAATCAAAGCGCCTAGCGAGATATCTCAAACGTGATCGCAAAGAAGTTATTTAGCCCATTTAAATTAAAGCATTCCTTTTAGTTTGGCCAACCCGTAAGCATTCACCGTAGATGCGTCTTTAATTTCACCAGATAAAATCATTTGTTCGAACTCAGTTAGTCGGACCTTTTTGGAGATTAGCCCCTCTTCCTCTGGATCCAAATTGATTTCGGTAAAGGTAAGATCAGTGGCAAGATAGATATGGTACATCTGATTGCAAAATCCATAAGCTAAGTACTGCTCCCCCAGATAATGCATTTTGTTTGCTACCAACCCAGTTTCCTCTTTTAATTCCCCAGCTGCTAATAATGCGTGGTCAGCGTCAGGGTTTTCCTCCCACGCGCCTTGGGGTAATTCCCAACAGCGTTTTTTAATGGGATAGCGATATTGTTCAACTAAATGAATAAAACCGTCTTGAACAGCTAAAATCACCACAAAGTCGGGTTTTTCAACCACACTATAAATTCCTTCGTTGCCACTGCTGCGGCGAATTTCATCTTCTTTTAAGCGCATCCATTTATTTTCATAAACAACCGTGCTGGTTAATGTCTTTATTTCATCGCTCATTTGCTCATCCTAGTAGATTAATCGTTAGATCGCGCTGCACTGAGTGGACCTATCCTAGCGTAAAAGTATCAATATTTTTGCATCGAATAGAAAAGTAATTCCGAGATTTATTGAGGTATTTTAATTTCGTTGCGTATACGTAGTAACATGAGATTATTTAATGGGTAAGGCGTGAAAGTCATCCAACTACATCGAGCAAAAAAGCAGCTCATTGCCAGAGATGAAAACAGCCAGCTAGTAAAACAACTGTACGATGAATATGGCAGTGCATTGCGCCGGTTTATTCGTGTACGTTCACGATTGAGTGAAAACGATTGTGAAGATGTTATGCAAGAAGTATATGAGCGCCTGTTGAAGCTCGACGATTTACCTCAAAAACTGTCAGGTAGAATGGATACCGTGCGTAATTATCTATTTCAAATTGCCACCCATATATTAATCGACCGTGACCGCCGCGCTAAAGTGCGCTGCAAAGACGCCCATATAAGCGATCAAGACACGGCTATTTTTTCATCCTTATTTTCTCCGGAGCGAGCACTGCAAAACAGAAAGCAGTTGCGGGAAATAGAGACGGCATTAGCAGAGATTAAAACCAGCCACAAACAGGCATTTATGTTAAACAGAGTAGAAGGCATGAGTTACCGAGAAATCAGTGACGCATTAGGTGTATCAGTCAGCACAGTGGAAAAGTACATTTCAGCGGCGTTACTTGCCATCAGAGCGAAGGTATCTCCCGTATGAATAGCAATATGAATCAAGAAGTAATACAAAAGCAGGCAGCGACTTACGTAGCCCGGTTGTATTCAGGTGAGCTTAGTGCGGAAGAAGAAATGCGAATTTACGCTTGGTGCGATAGGTCTCCCGAGCACCAGCATGAGTTTGACTCTATGCTTGCCATTTGGGACACCAGCAATCAACTGTTTCAAACTGCACAACCAAAGAAGAAAAAGAAAAAAGCTTACTGGTTAACGGGCATTGCTGCAAGCTTAGTGTGTAGCGTGCTAGCGATGTGGTATTTAGCTAACCCAGCCCCCGCGCCGTTGTATCAAGCGTATATCCCTAAGCCAAATATCTATCACACTGCCGTAGGTGAATTAAGTACGGTGGGCTTGCCTGATGGCAGTGTCGTAACACTCAACACCGACAGTGCGATTAGAATAGATTTCACGGGTCAACAGCGCCGAGTATGGTTAGAGCGCGGCGAAGCGTTTTTTGATGTAGCGAAAGACGAAAATCGGATATTTAGCATTAACACCGGCGAGAAAACCATTCGTGTCATTGGTACAAAATTTAATGTGCGAAAGTCTGATGCAACGTTAAAAGTATCGGTGACAGAAGGTTTAGTCGCAATACAGTCATCGTCTATACCCTCACGTGAGCCTATAGATTTTGAAGATGCAGAAACCCTTCTCCCCGCAGGCTCGGTCGGCGCTTTTAACGGCACCAGTGAAGTAATTACCCATGTAACCTCTAAGGACGTGCTGGCCAACCAACAATGGCGACAAGGGATATTTCGTTTCAACAATGAGCCGCTGGGGAACGTTATCACTGAATTTAATCGCTATCGCTTGAAGAAAATCACCCTTCAAAATCGAGCTCTTGGCAAACTAAAAATAAGTGGGGTATTTAAGTTAAAAGACGGAGACAGTATTTTGTCCGCCCTAGAAGCAGCGCTACCTGTTGAGATTGACCGCTATCCTAAGTACATAGAATTGAGCGCAAGAAACTAATTTTCACTTTTTGTGGAGGATCATTTACTGCCTTGCGTATACCTCTAATAGGAACAGTCATTTCTAATAATAATAGAGGCACACATATGAAATCACATCAGTCGTTTAAACGCAGCTCCCTCGCTTGCAGCATTATGCTCATGCTCATGCTGCAAACAGGGAGCAGTTTTGCAGCTCAAACACAGCAACAAAACATTGACATACCCGCACAAAAACTCGATGCGGCATTACTCGAACTCGCCGAGGAAAGTGAAACGCAAATTTTGTTTTCTTCTGCCATAACCCCAAACATTACTACTCGCGGAATATCAGCCACGCTAACGGTAGAAGAAGCCTTAAAGATTTTACTTGAAAACACCTCATTAGAGTTCGTCAAACGCTCTGCGGGTACGTTTATCATTCGCGACAAAAGCAAGAGCACCTCATCAAGCTCCAGTACGCAAGATACTATTGCACCCATAGCACCTATTGAGCCAGTAAAAAGCGCGGCAGGTACACCAGCAAAAAAGGCTGACGGCGAAGCCAGTGTTGAGCGCATCAAAGTTGTGGGCTCAAATATCCGCGTTAACCAAGACTCTGGCGCATTGCCTATCAGCACATTCAGTGCAGAAGACTTCGAGGATTTAGGCATTACTAGCGGTGCAGATTTGCTGGCCGAATTGCCCCAGCAAGGAGAAGTCAGCTTTAACAGTGAGCGAGTTGTGGGCGGTGTAAACGATGCCCGTGGCGATGTGTCCTCGGTCAATCTGCGCGGTATAGGTACGGGTTATAGCTTAACTCTGTTAAACGGCCGGCGCTTAGTATTGCACCCAGGTACCCAAGCAGAAGACTTAGTGCCCGTTACCACAGTCAACTCAAATGCCCTACCAGTACGCGGCCTTAAACGCGTCGAAGTATTACGCGACGGTGCCGCTGCAATATACGGTACAGATGCCATAGCGGGCGTTATTAATTATGTTCTTAAAGACAAAAACACCGGTGGCGACTTGCAGTTCCAGTACGGTAAAAATGATGGCACTGATAAAGACACCTTCAGTTTGTCTGGCTCTGGCGGCTGGTTTTTTAACAACGAACAAACCCACCTGACACTCAGCGCGAGCGTGTATGAGCAAGACATGCTCATGGCATCTGAGCGAGAATATGCAGCCAGTTCAGATACCCGTAATTATCCAGGTTTGAACCCAGAATTTGTCGGCAATACTTCGCTAGATGGTCGCACTACTTCAACGCCTTGGGCAGAGTTAAGCTCAGACAGCCTAGGCACATTTCACATTCAGCCAGATACATTCGATGGGTGTGAAGTAGCGCTTGGCAATGGCATATGCGCAGACGGCGGCAGCTTAGATCGTGAGTTGCGTTACGATTCAAATTCAGAACGCTCATTAAGCTCACAAGTGAGTCGCGTGAATTTATATGCATTACTCACCCATAACCTGACCGATGAAGTTGAATTGTATGGCGAAGCTCTGTATTACCAAGCTGAAGCTGACCGCCTGCGCGAACAAAGCGGAAACTTAACCGCTCAGCGCTTCACTGTCGCCAGTGATGCATTTTACAATCCATTCGGCGAAGACATTACCGTTAGACGCTATCGCCCTATTGATACAGGCCCGCGTAAGATCAATGTTGAAGATTACTCCTACCGCTTATTAACTGGTCTACGAGGTTACTATCAAGATTGGGATTGGGACACCGCACTGCTTTATTCAAAAGCGCATACCCTAGACTCGGCGAATCGAGTGAATACTACTTTGTTTCAGCAAGCAGTGAACAGCACGGATCAAAGCACAGCCTATGACCTGTTTAACGGTGGCAGCTTAACCTTACCAAACATTGGCGATGACACAGGTAACGACCAAGATGTTATTGATAGCTTTATGTTTAATATCGAGCGCGAATCAGAAACCGAGCTCGCCCTGTATGACTTTAAAATATCCCGCCCTGACATTTTCGCGTTACCCGCTGGGGACGTCGGCATGGCAGTGGGTATCGAATACCGCTACGAAAGTTTTTCTGACGCCCGCAGTGATGCACTAAATGGCACTGACAGTTTTATTGATGTGGTCACCGGCAATCCATCGGCTCTTGCCAGTACAGTGCTAGGCAGTAGCCCAACGCCAGATTCTTCTGGGAGTCGTAATGTGTTTTCAACGTATGTAGAATTTGCTGTGCCTTTGCTAGCGGATTTACCTCTGGTAAAAAGCTTAAACATGCAATTGGCTGCTCGTTATGAACGCTTTTCTGACGTAGGTGATATTACCAAGCCAAAAATATCCCTCGCTTGGCAAGTTAATGACATGGTTCAGCTTCGTGCTGCCTATGCCGAAGGCTTTAAAGCCCCGGGGTTACCGCAAACGACCGCGGTTGACGTATCACGTTCAAACACCCGCTCTGATCCTATATCAGGCATTCGCCAAGGCACCCTTGAAATTCGTAATGGTAGCGATGATTTAAAACCTGAAACCAGCACCAACACCTTTGCTGGCATTGTGTTTACCCCCATGAAAAACCTAACGTTAACCGCAGACTGGTGGCACATAAAGCAAAAAGACGTAGTAGGAATTTTAAGCAGTCAAACACAGATTTTGTACGATACGCTACTTCGTGCCAATGGTGGCAGCAATACCAACGTTATTCGTGATGAAAACAATGAAATTTTGTATGTTACGAATGACTATACCAACCTGCTGCCTCGTGAAATTAAAGGCGTCGATTACAGCATTTTTTACAAGATGAATACTGAATTAGGCAATTTCACCTTCACCGCCAATGCCGCGAATTTAACCCAGTTCGACCAAGGATTAGACTCCGTCACTCAGCAGGTCGTCTCTGCCCAAGAAAGTGGTAACGAAGCGGTGCTATTTAATGGTGAATCGGTTGGTATCCCTGGTTCAGCTGGTGATTTACTCACTAAAAATGGTCGCCCCGAATGGCGCAGCAATATCGGCATTAAGTGGCAAAAAGACAACTGGGGCGCTGGGGTTAAGTACAAATACATCAGCGAGCTAGAAAACGTCTTCTTATCTTACTTTGATGATGCCGGTGATTTGATTTATCAACAAATCGACGATTGGTCTACAGTTGATGCCTACGCTTCGTACTCGTTCAAAGAACAGAATAGCTTGCTAGACAACACCAAACTAACCTTAGGTGCACGTAATATTGATGACAAAGAACCACCTTTCACCTCTGGCACATTTGGCTATGAAAGCAGTGTTCACTCTTCAGCAGGGCGCTACTTGTACATGACCTTAAACAAGAAGTTTTAATCCCTTAAAGACACAGCCAATCACGGATACGCTGATTGGCTTTTTTTTACCTAAAAAGAATGGAATGCCAGCACCATGCTTAAATATTTTTTCCCCTTAGTGGTACTCACAACTTTTTCAGCGTTTAGTCAGGCCAATGACTGCCAGTTTGACGATGTAACTTTTCATGACGACTTTAGCACTGCGCGTTTAAGTACTTGCGAACGATTAGCGAAACATGAATACCATATCGGAATTTTGCCGGAAAATGAGCCGGTCAATCCTAGCCCTTGGTTTGGTTTTAAGGTGCAATCAGAACAAAATGCACAGATAAAAATAAAGCTGACGTTCAATGGCAACACCCCCCGTTACTTGCCAAAACTCAGTACGGATGGCACACAGTGGCAAAACATTCCGTTTGACACGAAAGGCAAAGAAATGTGGATAAGCCTAAACACGGGCAAAGAGCCAATTTGGGTTTCAGCCCAAGAAGTCATTGATAATCAAGAGTATGACAATTGGCTAGCCAGCCTCAAAAATCAGCAGCCCACTCTTGAGATTGAAACGCTAGGACTATCAGAAAAAGGCCGTCCGATAAAAGCCTTAGTGAAGCAATCAGCAAAGAATAAAGAATGGCTCGTGATCATAGGCCGTCAACATCCACCAGAAGTCACTGGTGCCATGGCGCTATTTGCTTTCAGTGAAGCCCTATTATTAGATGACGCATTGAGCACCCAGTTCTTCGAGCGCTTTAATGTGCTAATGGTGCCGGATTTAAACCCAGACGGTGTTGAAACCGGCAACTGGCGGCATAACGCCAATGGCATTGACCTAAACCGCGATTGGAAAAACTTCGCGCAGGCGGAAACACGGCTGGTGCGAGACAAAATGGCCGGCATAGTGCAAAACGGCGGTAAAATTGTATTTGCAGTAGATTTTCACTCTACCTTTCATGATGTCTTTTACACCATGCCGGACGACCACGATTTAGCGCCTATCCCTTTAATGACAGGCTGGTTATCCGATTTAGATGCCGAGACAGGTTGGGTTTTTAAAACCGTGAATAAGTCGGCCTCATCACCAGATCGCGGCATCTTTAAGCAGTACATCGCTGATCATTACAAAGTTCACGGGGTTACATACGAAGTGGGTGACAACACCAATCGCCAACTTATTCCTTACGTTGCAAAGCAAGCAGCCAAAGCCTTGGTAGAAAACCTACTAGACGTAGAACCAGAAGCATTTTATGTTGACCAAAAATAACGGCCTAGCGGCACTATTACGCGCACACGCAGGGCGTGTTTACTCAGTAAGCACAGCTAGCCTGGTGGCCATGACTTGCGTTTACTCATGCGCGACGTTGGTCAAGGCTAACCCGTTAAACCCCAACAGCGATGCTGCGGCATTTGTTGAACAGCAGGTTAACCAACAGCAAACAATGATCAATACCCTCGCTGACAATATGTGGCACTGGGCTGAAACCCGCTTTGAGGAACAAAAAAGCAGTCAAGCCATGCAAGACATCCTCATTGAGCATGGTTTTGAAGTCGATGCCGGCGTGGCAGATATGCCCACCGCATTTGTCGCTCGTTATCGTTTAGGTACTGCTTCGAAGCATCTTAGCTCAGCAAGCCAAGTTACAGGGCCAGTGATCGCCATTTTGGCAGAAATGGACGCCCTGCCCGGTTTATCTCAAGGAGCGGTTCCTCACCAATCCCCCATTGCAGGCAAAGCCGCAGGTCATGCTTGTGGTCATCATCTGTTTGGCGCAGGCTCACTGGCGGCTGCAATAGCGGTTAAAAACTGGCTGGTTCTGAACAAGGTAAACGGCGAAATTCGTTTATACGGCACTCCAGCCGAAGAAGGTGGCTCAGGCAAAGTGTATATGGTGCGAGAGGGTTTGTTCAATGATGTCGATGCCGTATTGCATTGGCACCCTGGCGGGCAAAACACGACTCAGCCCATGACGACACTGGCCAACAAAACCGCTAAATTTCGCTTTTATGGCATTGCCTCACACGCCGCTGCTGCACCAGAACGAGGCCGTTCAGCACTCGATGCCGTAGAAGCCATGAATTTCATGGTGAACATGATGCGTGAACATGTACCTTCTGACACCCGCATTCACTATGTCATCACCAACGGCGGGGTAGCTCCCAACATAGTACCTGAGTTTGCTGAAGTCTATTACTACCTGCGCACCCCAACAGCAAGCAATCTACCCGAGCTATGGGAACGCTTAGAGCAAACCGCACAAGCAGCTGCGCTAGGTACACAAACTAAGGTGGATTGGGAAATCATGTCAGGCGTGTGGAGTACACTGCCTAACGCCACGCTAGCGAATGTGACGTTTGATGCTATGCAGCGCTTCGGTGGTATTGAATACTCTTCTAATGAGCAGACGTTTGCTGAAGAGTTGCGCCCAACACTAAATAAGCGTGCAATCAACCAAGTAGGCAACGAGCAAATCATTCAACCCTTTACAGATAAAATTTACCACGCTACTGCATCCACCGATGTGGGGGATATTAGCTGGAACGTCCCCACGGCAGGTTTTGTAGCCGCGACATGGGTGCCAGGCACAGCGCCCCATACATGGCAAGCGGTTGCTGCTGGCGGCATGAGTATTGGTCACAAGGGCATGCACTTAGCCAGCAAAACGCTCGCGCTAAGTGCCATACGGTTATTTCAACAACCGGCGCTGATTGAAAAAGCAAAAATAGAGTGGAAAACACGAGTAGGAAATGTGAAATACCAGTCACAAATTGGCGATCGCGCGCCAGCAATCACCCCGAAATAGTGTTATCCAGCTATCAGTTTATGCATCATAATCGGGCCAAAATCAGGTGAATAAACTAAGGGAAACACGCTTTACGCCTGTGAAAATTGTGTTTTCGCCCCAACTGCGTTATCCAGCTTAACGCGGTTATGTAGCAGTACTAATATCCTCTGTGCCATTAAGTACAGAGCTACGCCAAGGGAACGTATGAAGCTATTAGAACCGAGTGACGCACACCTAGTTGAGTTGATGAGCTGGTTTAAAGATGAAACGCAATTGGCGACTTGGTCAGGGCCGGGATTTCGCTATCCATTTGATTCAGTGACATTCAAAGAAGATTTGAAACTAACGAGCCTGCCGTCCTTTTCACTGGTATCGCAACAAGGTGAGTTACTGGCATTTGGCCAATATTACTTGCGCGAAAAAAGGTGTCATTTAGGACGATTAGTCGTTAATCCGTCAAAACGAGGCCAAGGCATTGTGGCCACGCTTGTTGCGCGATTAGCTGTAAAAGGAAAAGGCCACCTGAAGGTAAAAACGTGTTCATTGTTCGTTTTTGTAGACAATACTCACGCGATCCGTGCTTATCAAAAATTAGGTTTTGAACAAAGTAAATACCCAACTAATATGCCCTTAGCAGGCTGCATTTATATGGTTAGCGATTTGGGCTAATGCTGTTCTTATCGCCCTATTAGAAAAACACAGTCCATGCGTATCTTGCAGCGTTGCCCCTTGCCTAAAAACTGAATTTGCGCGCCATTCCCTTCCTCAACGCTCAATATTCTAGTAAAAACCATCAATCATTTAGACCAGAAATTATCTTAGTGCCTAAAGAGGAAGCTTGCATTGTGAAACTAGAAATAATCGTAGCTATATTTTACATTATGGGAGTCTACGTATTCTACTGAACGCTCAATCAGGTTTATTTCAGCTGAGCATGCTGTATTCGCTGTTTGATTGCCCGCCACCTAACGCACTTTTTACCTGCCCTTGGCTTTCTGATGATCATTTACCTAACCGTTTTTCACCTCTCTCCCAGTTAATCCGCGCTAGGCAAGGTATAGCGAAATTGCGTGTGCTCTTGCCAACGCTCTGCCAGGTGCAATAGTTGGTTGTCACTACCCAGTGGCCCGACAATTTGCATTCCTGCAGGAAGGGCTTTATCACTCAACATAGGCAAAGACACTGCTGGTAAACCCGCTTGATTGGCGAAACTGGTTAAGTCCGCTTGATTCGCTGGCACTGACTCTTCGAACGAAAACGCGCGCTGTAAAACAGTAGGCATCAATATAGCGCAGCCTTGCTTGAACAATTGGCGCGCAAATACTTTCGCGTTATCTAGCACTCGTTCAGACTGCATCATATCCATGGGGGATTTTCCCTCGATATACGTCAGCATGCCGCGCATATATTCTGAAAATTTATGCTGGTTATTTGCCCAATCGTCTTGATGCTCAATACGCATATCAGCTTCGCACAGCAGCAACCCCGCTCTTCGGGCTGCGCCAAAGTCGTATTGTGAAAAATCAAAATACTGAATACTAAAGCCCAAGTCGGTGAACGCGGTTAAATTGTCGGCAAAGTCAGCGACGATGTCAGGTGCAACGCCCAACTTTTCAAGGTTTTCAGGTACCAGCAATACTTTATTGTCTGTGTACGACAGGCGATTAAACGCAGTGAAATCTATAGACGCTGCACAGCCGTCATCAAAGGCTTTCATCACACTAAGCGCTAAGGTTAAATCTTTTGCTGAGCGGGCAAGTGGGCCGATATTGTCCATCACTCGGCTACAAACAACTGTGCCGTGATTACTCACAGCACCGCGACTGGGTTTGAAACCAAAGATTCCGCAATACGCCGCGGGAATGCGCACCGAGCCCATGGTATCTGTGCCTAATGACAGGCCCACCATACCAGAGGCGACAGCGGCGGCCGAGCCGCCAGATGAACCGCCCGGTGTATAGCCATGCTTATGGGGGTTGTGACAATCACCAAAATGCTCGTTTTGATTGGTGGCACCAAGCGCGCCCTCGTGCATATTAAGTTTACCCATCACCTGCACGCCAGTTTGCTTTAAACGGCTCACTACAAAAGCATCTTGTTTAGCTTGGCGCCCTACTCGCGTTGCCATGCCCGCTGTGGTAGCAAAACCTTGCACATCAATATTGTCTTTGACGCCAATACAAATCCCTTGAAACAAGGACTTATCAAAAGAAGTGCTTTGCTCAAAGTTCGGCATAGCATAGCTAATAAAGGCATTTATCGACGGGTTTACACGTTCAATTAAGCGATATTGCTCGGTTGCTAACTCTTGAGCTGAGATTTGTTTATCTTTGATGAGCGCAATATGCGTACTCACGTCTTGACTGAGCAGTGCGATATCCATTATTTAAACCTGCTGTCGATTAAACGTATGGGTTTCTGCCTTATGTCTACTTGAGTTAATGGGGTCAGCTCCCCCTCCCCCAACAAGGCCACTTTGACTTCAATGCCTATTTTACGCTTTAGCAGATCAGCATAGGCAGGCAATAGGGCATCCCGTTCGCCAAGAGGAGTAGACACTTCAGCGGTCACAATCATCTCGTCACGTCCACTTTCATCGCGCACAGCTTCGCAAATAAACTCCCCCAGAAATTCAGATCGCTCGTCGAGCATTGGGCCAACGCCTTGTGGGTAGATATTAATACCGCGCAGCTTGACCATATTATCTGAGCGGCCCATAAAGCCTTTGATGCGCTTAAACGGTAAATTTAGGCTGTTATCGCCAACCACTTCTTGGGTGATGTCATGGGTGTTAAAGCGGATAATAGGATACACATCGTCTTTGTACAGGCAGGTCACCACCGTGTTGCCCGTTTCACCTGGCGCGACGGGTTTATTGGTATCAGTATCAAGCAACTCCAAATACTGAGCATCTTCCCACACGTACATGCCGCTGTGATCTGGGCCTTCTGCGGCGATGGTGCCGGTATCACCTACTCCATACCAATCAAATAACTCTGGGTTACCCCAGGTTTTGGCAATACTTTCACGGCTTTCCATCCCTAAATGACCAATGATCATATCGATTTTTATATCTTTACCCGGCACCAAGCCTTCTTCTTTGGCTACATCCGCGAGGCGCTTTATATAATCAACAAACCCCACAAGCACATTTACGCCAAAAGTTTTCATTAAATTTACTTGCTGAACTGAGCGTGTTTCAACCCCTGTACCTGCTGATAGAAACATTGAATTAGTGTATTTAGTGACGGCTTCTCGAATGTAATGACCGCCGTTGATCATGCCATGACCGTAACAAGACTGAATGGTTGCTGCTGGTTTAAGCCCCATAAAACGGTATGAGCGCGCCACTAATAACGATTGTATTTCTCGGCTTTTTGGCCCAAACAACAAAGGTTGCGGAGTACCTGTAGTGCCGCTAGTGGTATGAAATACCAAAGGCGGTCGCTGCTCAGGCGGTATGTCGTCAAGCCCGTGAAAGTCACCAATCGGCGGGTACTTCTCAACACTGTCCATGATGTCTGATTTTGAAATAAGAGGCAGCTTTTCAATGTCATCAAGGCTTTGAATATCCGTAGGTTTCACCCCAGCATTGCCCCAAATACGTTGGTAGAAAGGGATCTCCCAGGCGCGTTTCACCACATGCATAAAACGCTCATTCTGCAGTACTTTTAGCGCGTTCTTACTCATCCCTTCAAATTGCTCAAACACGGCATTACCCAAAGGGTAATCACGTAGCATTTGGGTGTAATCGAATGATTCGAAATAGGTTGGGTATGTGGCCTTTTTTACGTTCCTTGATGAACGATTAGGGGCTTTGTTTTCTGCGCTTGGTGCTGTATCAACCATATTATTCATTTCATTACCTATTACTGACGAGTGCTTCAACTAAGTTATTAATATTCGTGATCTGCTCAAGTTGGTCTATGCGTTTTATCAAAAAGGCAATATCTGACTCGCTAAAAGGCACAATGGCGCTGTTGCAAGCAGCGCTAAATTTACTTAATTGCGCTCCACGGCTTAGTGGATTTTGCGGGCTGCCCAATACGTGTTGCAAATCGACCCTGTGCTTAGCGCCAGAATTCAGGGTCACCTCAATGCTGACGGGCGCTAATGCGTTTACATCGCTGACATCATTCAAATGGGTGTGCACTTTACTGCCTAACGCTAATCGTTCTGAATCTTGTAAGCATGATTTTTCGAAATCTGCTACACCCACACTGCCATTTAGCAACGCACTGGCGGCAATATAGCCGTTACACAATTTAGCGTAGCTTGCATCCATACCCTCTTTGATGGGCCGGCCGACTAGTTTGTTGATCAAAGGCGTACCGTACACATCTACGCGGGCAATATCTTTCGCTGAAAAACCATGCTGCTTTTGCAGCTGCTGCAATCCATCAATAGTGCCGTGGCCTGCTCGTCCTGTAGGGAAAGGTTTATGACTGACACGTTCTATTTGATACTCGCGGCCAAGTTTTTGTATTAAAGGCTGGATATCAAAACTGTCTTCGAATAGATGAAAGTAACCATAGGGGCCTTGTAGAATATCTTTAGGGCCTGCAAACCCTGCTTGTGCCATATCAACGGCGCGAATAGCGGCAGAGGCGTTGATACCTATTTGCATAGCCAGCATAGGCGAGCCTTCCACGTGGGATTGCATAGTGCCACTAATTTGGCTGTAGGCAATACCGAGGGCATTTTGCAGTGCTTCGCCTTTCATGCCTAGCATGGCACTCATGCCTGCTGTGGCGCCTAAACAGCCACAAATCGACGGGCGGAAAAACTTTAAGCTAGAGGTGACGCACTCACCGATTAATGTGGCCACATCTACTGCTATGACCACACCTAAAATCAGTTGTTTACCGGACAAATTGTGTTGCTGGGAATACGCCACCAATGATGACAAAATCACCGCCATTGGGTGAACCACCGCCGGCTCATGCACGCAGTCCCACTCTTGATTATGAATTTGGTAGCCATTTATAGCCGCAGCCGATACCGCAGGTAGCCATTCGCCTGTGGCCCACACTTGTGCTTGATGCCCCTGCCCCCAATGGCTCACCGCTTGTTTTATCTTAGCTACATTTGCCACCCGTGAGCCACTTAACCCAACACCCATGGAGTCCAAAATAAAGGTCTTGGCCGCGCTCACACTTGACGCAGGGAGGTGTTCAAAGCCCACACTTTCGATGTGTTTAAGCAGTAACTGAATAGCATCAGGATCATTTATTATAGGCATATCGCTCATAGACTAGTGACTCTCTAATGAGCGCAGCAGCGCGGTAAAACTAGAAACTGGCGCAGATTGCGACCAATCGAATGCACATAAATTAGTAATGTTGTCATCTGACATTCCAGTATGGCTAAGCAGCATATGCGCTTTTTTATGACGTTGGGTTTGACTCAAAGGCTTTTCAGGATCCCCTAAAGTATCTTGCTGACTGCGCACAATCTGCTGGCCATTTTTGAGAGCCACTGTGCATTTAGCGCCAAAATGCTGGGGATACACCGATTCAATATTTTGATCTACGCGTATGTTGATACGCCCCCGCAGCTCACTGCACTGTTTGTCTTCAAAGGCCGTTTGCGTGTAGTGCTCAAGCTGAGGTTCACCCCAAAGTAAAATAGCGGCTAAGGCGTGTTGGATACTGAATTTTGCTTGCAGGCTAGTTTCAGGGGTTAACCTGTCGCAGAACACTTGTGCGTCTTGATAAACACCCACGTCGATGCGCTCGATATCGTTTATATCCATTGCACCTTCTTTGAGAATTTCCAGCAGTACGTCCATCGCCCCATGAGCATGTCGGCAAGCTGGCCAAGGCTTAAAGCTGCAATCGTATATTCGCCACTTTTCTTGCTTAGCAAGAAAACGCTCAAGAGACGCATCATCAGACAGCGCGTTAAAAATCCCCTGAGGCCCCTCAAAAATATATTCAGGGCCAGATAAATTTTGCTTAGCCATAAACGCCGCCATTACACCTGAGCGACACGCCTGTGCATTATGCCATTGCTTAGTAAGCACCTTTTCATTGCGCATTTGCCACAAACCACCAGTGGTGCTGCCTGCATTGCCAATCGCCCAAAGCGCTTGTTGCTGAGATAATTTAAGTATCGAAGAAGATGCTAAAGCCGCGCCGAGCGCACCACAGGTGGCCGTATTATGAAAGTAACGGTAATGACTACGCCCAACCGCTTCCCCCATGCAAATGGTTAGCTCATACCCCTTGATGATGGCCGTTAAAAAAGATTTTAGTGTGCAATCCATTTTCTCAGCAACCGCCAACGCCGCAGGGATAATAACCGGCCCTGGATGCAATATTGAGCTACGGTGGATATCGTCCATTTCTAACACATTACCTAGGGCACCGTTGTGCTGGGCTGCGTTTTGCATAGTCGTTCTTTGCCCACCAATCGCGGTGCACTTGCCGCCTTCATCTAAGGCAAGTAAGCCCTGATAAGCGCGCCCCGCATCAGACAATTTACCTAAGCTGGCACACGCCAACCAATCCAGCACATGCTCACCGGCGCGGGCAATGTCTTGCTGGGTGATAGGCATTTGATCAATGTCAATTAGTAGCTGTTTACTTAGTGAAAGTGTCATTGGCAAGTTACTTTAATTCCTATACTCTTCGATTTGTCCGGACATATTTATAACAGGTATTTTTCCGTTATTCGAATAACCATTGAGGATAAATGACTAAAATCAAATCGCTAGCAACTAAACATACTTTGCCTAAATATCAAGATATTGGGGAGACGTTGATCCGCCAAATTTTAGCCGGTGAATATGCACTTAACACCCTATTGCCAACTGAAAAGCAGCTCTGTGAGCAGTTTTCAATTAGCCGCCATACAGCTCGTGAAGCCCTGCGTCATGTAGAAAAGACAGGCCTAGTAGAGCGCAAACAAGGCTCAGGAACCTTGGTAAAACGCAGCACCATGCCCGAGCAAATTAATCAGTTCATTAACTCAGTGAAAGACTTGTTGGCTTTTGGGCAAAATACCCGATTTGAAGTGCAAGTCAGTGACATGATCACCCTTGACGAGCATATGGCTGAGCTACTCGATAGCGTCATGGGGCAAGAATGCATACACATAGGCGGTGTGCGATTTGAGCCCCATGATAAAAAACCAATCTGTTATTCGAATATCTATCGCCGGCCACATCAAGATGAAGTGGATGAAAAACTCAAAGATACCAAAACGGCGATTTACGCCGTGATTGAAGCCTTAGACGATAAAAAAATTGGCAAAATTGAACAGCAAATTTCAGCATGTCTACTGCCCGAGCCTCTCGCTTCACAATTAGGCGCAACAGCAGACTCCGCCGCAATGAAAATCACCCGTCGCTATTACTCGTTAAGTGACGACGATTTAATTCTAGTTGCCCAAAGTATATATCCGGCGAAGCGTTTTAGCTTTACGTCGGTGCTTTATCCTAATAAGTGAGCAAAAACGCCATGTTAGTGCAATTTAACTGCATCGATCACCCATATTCAATGCAAAACATAAGGCTTGAGCACTTAGGCGCACACCTTGCTTGGGTCGAAGAAAATATGGCAAACATCTGTGTCGCAGGCCCGTTAAAAGATAACGGTGAAATCGTTGGTTCGCTATACGTGCTTGCAACAGAAGGTATCGATGAAGCGAAAGCAATTTTATTCAGCGACCCTTATTATCTCGCCAACATTTGGCAGACGGTGACGATCCACGAATTCAATGCGTATGCAGGTAATTGGGTTGGCGGTAAGAATTGGCCAACATGAACACTTTTCCTTAGAAAGCACCCTAGTTTAATAACGAAAAACCAGAGCATTTCCAGATAACAACAAGAAAACCAGGAGTTCCCATGCAATCAGTATCAGAAACTAGTGACAGCCCAGTATCCAACGAGGGCAAACGAATGGGACATCCTATGCACTGGATAACCGTTTTTATCGCCATGATGTGTTTGTTGATTTCAAACGGTATGGTGATCACCGGCATCACGGCATTCGACAGTGCCATGCTGACAGAATTTAGCGATTGGTCCCGTGGTGATTTGAAAATGCGTGGCCTAATCACACTAGCCCTTACCGGTTTGCTAGCGCCCTTTGTTGGTATTTTAATCGATAAAATTGGGGTGAAATTTCTGGTCATGGTCGGTGCCGTCGTGCTTAGCGCGTGCTTTTACGCTTACGGCAATATCAGAGACATCTCTGACCTGTATTTGATACATGCTGCCTTTTCAATCGTATTGCTGGCGTGTGGCCTAAACGTTGCCGTTATCTTGGTTTCTAACTGGTTTGTAAAATTACGCGGTACTGCAATAGGTATTGCAGTGGTGGGCACATCCCTTGGCGGCGCTGTATTGGCTCCGTTATTTGGCTCTTGGATGGCCGATGGCATGACATGGCGCGAAGGTATGCAATTGGCCGCGCTGATTCCGTCAGCACTGTTCTTACTAGCGCTGTTCTTGCTGCGTAATCGCCCAACAGACATCGGGCTGAAACCTTTTGGCTTTTCCGGCGAAGCCCATGCACCTGAGGCTGATTTATCTCAGCACGGGTTAACCTACAAAGAGGCCATAAAAACCCGATCTTTTTGGTCTATTGCCTTTATTGCCATGTTTACCTTTTATACGATCATGGGTTTTCAAGCCAACTTGGTGCTGCACTTAATGGACTTGGGCTTTACCTTGCAATCTGCCGCTGCTGGCCTGAGCGTGCTATTTGTTCCTGCGCTAATAGGTAAATTCTTGTTCGGTTTAGTGGCGGATAAAATTACTGGAAAGCGTGTGCTTTATACAAACCTGCTACTGATGCTGACAGGCTTAATAGGCATGCTATTCGCCGATAAAGATAACGTGCTAATTGCCATCGGATTAATTGGCTTTATGTGGGGTGGTTTTTACACATTACTGCAATTAAACGCCGTGAATAACTTTGGGTTAAAAGCCTCAGGCAAGTTGCTGGGCACCATTACTGTACTCGATGCATTCGGTGGTGGTCTGGGCATTTATGCCACAGGCGCAATATACGATGCCTACGGTAGCTATCAAAATGCCTTTATGATCTTCTGCGTATTGGTTGCCTTGTCTGTGATCCTTATCAGCCAAGTAAAAAAACACGTTTAAACTCCTTTCAACGCCCCCGGTGTATCATTCGAATGCGCTGGGGATTTTTCTCTGTTCCTGTTCCTGTTCCTGTTCCTGTTCCTGTTCCTAATAGCATTCCTCATCTTATTTTAACTTTTACTCTTACTTCGACTCTAAGTTCTACTCTTTATTTGTTAACAACCTCTAGTCCACTCGGTCTCTTTACTTGCGACTGATGAATCGTGATTTGTTCTGGCTCTTCGCAGCCTGTATAGCCGCTGCCTTCTGTATTTCTAGGCAATTAAGTAGATTAGTTAGAGACTATTGAAGTTTTAGTCCCCTGAGAGTTCTTATCAAAATGCTAAGTATAAAAAAAGCGAGCCTAATGATGAATTAGGCTCGCTTTTCGCTTCTTTTATAACGTTAATTCAGAGATATTGCATTAAAACCACCACGGGGATGGTACGCCAGTGTTGCGAATATAGGCTTTTTTTCGGGTAAAACGCCTAATTGATTCAGCGCCCATGCGCGAGCCACCTAGGCCTGAGTATTTAAACGATTGCTTTTCTGCCTCATGGATCAAAGCTGTTAATGAAGCATCATTAATACTCACCGCGCCTGCATCTAACTCGCTAGCCAGTTGCTTGGCGTAATCCACATTCTGGCTAAATACCGCTGCCGATAAACCAAACTCGGAGTCATTCGCCATGGCAATACCCTGCTCGTCGCTATCGACTACCGTTACCGGTAAAATAGCCGCGAAGGTTTCTTGGCTTACAATGTCCATATCCGGCGTCACATCGGTTAGTACTGTGGGTGCGCAGTAACGCCCGCCGCCTAAATTGAGCACCTCACCACCACATAAAATCGTCGCACCTTTGTCTTTTGCGTCTTGCAGTTGAGCTTCAACAATGCCCACTTGCTTAGCAGAAATGATGGGGCCAATTTGCCCTTGCTGAATGTCAGGGTAGTTATGCGTGAGGGCTTTGACGTTTTGTACTAACTTGGTCAAAAACACATCGGCAATCGCTTTGTGCACATATACCCGCTCAAGTGACATACAAGACTGCCCGGCATTGACCATGCTGCCCCAACACAGCGCTTTAGCAGCGAGCTCCGGGTCTGCGTCTTGGCATACCACGGCTGGGTCTTTACCGCCCAACTCTAAAAAGGCGGGAATAAATCGCTCTGCGCATGCTTTACCCACATTACGCCCAGTGGCCACACTACCGGTGAAACACAATGAGTCCACGGTATTGATAACACCTTGACCTGTTTCCCCTGCGCCAGTGACGAAGCTAAGCACCTTATTTAAGGCCGGTACGCTTTCAAGCATTTCATTGAAAGGGGCGACGAAACGTGACGTGACTTCACTGGGTTTAATTAACACGGCACTACCAGCAAGCAATGCGGGTATGGCATCCACGAGTGATAACAACAGCGGGAAGTTCCACGGGCTGATGACGCCTACTAAAGAGTAAGGCAAGTAGTCTTGCTGCAATTCAATAAAGGGAATTTCTGCCGCCCACGGCTCACCTTTGGCCAAAAGCGTTGGGGCTTGCTTACACCAGCGATGTATCGCGTTTATAGTGACATCTACTTCCAGTTCCGATTCACTCGCACGGCCTGTGTCGTTGATAAGGGCAGCAACTAACTGGGCTTTATGCGCGGCCATTTTACTCGCCAATTGTTCTAGAGCCGTTATTCGCCCGTTTAATCCGCTCTCCCACCATGCTGCTTGCTGCTGTTTTAAATTACGGGCGATGCTCGCGACTTGCTCGTTACTAAACACGGGTAAATCAAAATCTTCTTGGCCCGTGCGCGGGTTAATTATCGCCATTGTTGGCATGTGATTACTCATCTGCTTGCTCCGGTAGAATCACCCCTGCTTTTTTCAGGTTTGCAATGCTGCTCATTTGCGAATTTATAAAATGACTGCGGTCCGGCACGTTGACCTGCTGCGCTTCATCGAGCATGGTATTGGCTGGATAAACCGCTTGGCTGTAATGCTGGCTAAACAACTCATTTCGCTGGCGTGACAGAATATTGCCCATACCCGGCTTATTGCGATAACGACGCAAGGCGGTGATATCAAGCTCAGCATTTGCCACCATGCTCTCGCCCATTCCCGCTTCAGCCATGACTCGGCCTTTAAAATCGACCAGTTTAGACATGCCATCAGTGGACTCAGCGGGAAAATCAATATCGGCAATGCCTGCTGAATTAGCCGACACCACATAGGCTAAGTTTTCCACCGCTCGCGCTCGCTTGGCAATGTCTTTAGGGGTCAATTCAACCGAACCGACTTCTGAGCTACTGTGCAACAGCACCTCGGCACCATTCATCGCCAAACAGCGGCTAATTTCTGGATATAGAATTTCTTCAGATGCCACACAGGCTAAATTTCCAAGCTCTGTTTTCGCCACCGGAAACAAAGACGCTTGGCCGTATACATCTAAGTATTTATCCAGCACATCGTGCGGCGTGGGCGCAAACATAGACACCAAACGTCGGTAACGTAAGATGCAATCACCGTTGGGGGCTAGAATAAAAGAGGTTTGAAAATACAAGTCTTTAAAATGTGGGTCTAACTCGTACACATTACCCGACAGATACACTTGGTTTTTTTGAGCGATTTCGCTGAGCATGTCATATTCTTTGCCATCTTGAGCAATCGCGCCTTTCTCTTTCCAATGAGCCAACGATTCCCCCATGGGGAAGCTGGTAAGAAAATACTCTGGCAGCACGACCATTTTGACGCTGGGTCCAACGAAGCCTTTAGTGCCTTGCACGTGCCCGCCCACACGACGAATATTATCTAATATCTTCCGACGAGCATCGGCCACGTTCAATTTATTAACGGCAAAGCAACGTGTTTGCAGAGCAACTGCGGTGTAAGCAATAGACATATTCTACTCCAAAGGGGTTTGTGTCAGGCCGTCCATCAGCATGATGTTGAACTCACCAGTGCCTTCTCGGAGTTTTTTTGCTTCTGCGTATTCTGGCGAGTCCCAAAATGCGTGCGCGGCTTCACAGCTGGGCCATTGAGACATCACGATACTTTTCGGCGCGCTCCTGCCTTCAATCAGTTCCGGTGCGCCCATAGCGATATAATGCCCGCCGAATTTTTTGATTAATGGAGGGACGGCTTGGGTATAGAGCTTAAATTTATCCCAATCATGAACGGTAGCTTGGATAATCAAATACGCACTCATAGCACGACTCTTTTATTGAATTTTGCTTACTTTAGCAAATGCCACAACATATTGAAGTGAAAGAACTTTTAGTTCGTTCATTGTTTGATATTTGGCAATGGATACCTTGCTCAGGTCAGTATTAACTAAAGGGATATTGCATGCTTTATGTAGAATGCGGCAACGGTGAACCTTAACAATTGATCAAAAAACACTCACAAATCGATTAACTTTCTAGCACTTTAGTTTAATAATGATTGGGTTAGATCCCCAAAAACAACGTTAACAAAGTGGATGACAACTGTGACAAAAGGACAACACACAGATAGCCCTTTTAACAAACCTCGCTCCCGAGGAATTCGAGCATCCCAGCAAAAGCTGCGTACAGCGCAGTTAGCAGCTGGATTTAAGTCACAGGCGGAGGTGGTTGATAAAATACAACAGATTGAGGGCTTAAAGAAAGCACCGCGCTCTCTGGTAAGCCGCGTATTTCGTGGCGAATCAGTCGACCCATTGAGTATTGAGCGAGTAGCAAAAGCGCTCGATGTACAAGCTTGGGCGCTGTATTTAGATTCAGCTGAAGTCGAGCATCAATCCAGTAACGATGCTCCCGAGAATGATGAGCCTCATGGCATTCACGCCAACCAAGATCTCCTCTCGCCCGGCACGCAACCCACCCAAATGCAAACGCCAACAAACGGTGAAATACAAAAAGCTCCTCAGGCAGAGCCGAGCCTTGATCAACCGCTGACCGTTGAAGAGCACTCAGTGGATGATAGCCACCGTGATGGGAATAACGGCCCTTCTCAACCAAGTGCCCCAGAGCAAGCACATCAAGCGCAACAAAAAAATAAACGCATGCCGTTTTTGGTAGTCACCCTAATAGTGCTGCTAGGCGTATTAGTCATTGACCGATTTTGGCCGATGGATAATGTAAATTCGTCAGGTAGTACTCTAGCCGGCATTGTTGATATTGATAACAAAGTGGTCGCAGTGATGCCGATTAAAGGCCGAAGAGGAGCAGACATAACCCGTAGCATTGAGCAATTACTGGCAGGCCCCACTGAACTGATTGTCGGTAGCTCTGCCCTTCATGCTGGTGTACAAAGCCCTCAAGAGTTATTACGCAGTAAAAAAGCGGACTTGGTAATTAGCGGAGAGCTAGTTGAGATAGGTCGCTACATTGCGGTTCGCTTATTTTTATCTCGAGATGAGGATATGCAGCAAGTGTGGTCTGGAGTTTTCAGCAAGTCTTCTTCACAACAGTATCTTGAATTGCAGCTTAAAAATGGGTTGAACACCTTGCTCACGAAACGCCCCATTGCAGACATAGCCGACTGGTATAGCCTACAACGGTTCTTAAATGGCATGCAGCATTTTGAAGGTGAGCGTTCAGAGCAAGTCATTTTGCGCGCAATGGCTGATTTTCAGCGGGTGATTAGCAGTGCCCCAGATTTGGTCCACGGATACGCTGGCATGTGTGCAGCTTTAGTGGAACAAAACCTTCAAACCAGTGATAAAAACAATCTTGAAGAAGCATCTAAATATTGCTTAGCTGGCTTAGAAATCGAGCCGAATTCTGTTTTTATTCAAAATGCACTTGGTAATCTGGCCCGTGTCAAAGGCGATTACTTAATTGCTAACGCACATTTTGAGCAAGCCTTACATGCGGACCCTAATGATGTCACGGCTTTGCAAAAGATGGCTGAAAGCCAAATGCGCATCTTCTTGAAAAGCCGTGAGCCTGAACTTTTTTCGCAAATTTTATCTCAACTGGAGCATGCAGCTGAGCTTGAACCTAACAACTGGAAAATCCCTTATACCCAAGGCCGTGCTCACTATTTTAAAGGCGATCAATTGGGCGCTATCGATTATTTCAGCCAAGCAGCAGAGTTGTCTGTTAACTACCAAACGCTAAACAATCTAGGGGCGTTGGAGTTTTGTGTTGGTGACTTGCAAAATGCTAAAGCACATTATCAGCAAGCTTTAACCCTTAAACCAAAGCACACCGTATTGTTGTCGAATATTGCAGTGCTGCATTTTTACCTCGGAGAGAACCAACAAGCGTTGGATATTTTTGAGCCGCAAATCAAGCGCATCACTGAAGAAGGTGGGCCCGGGCTATACCAACTTTGGTCGAATGTAGCAGACGTGTACCGCACGCAAGGTCACACCAAAAAGGCACTTCAAGCATATCGTAATGCCCTATCTGAACTTGACCGTGAGGTTAGCCAAGGGGAAGCAAACGTGATGCAAAAAGCATCTCGTTTGGCTATGTATATTTT
>OJDH01000009.1_pt1 | contig 183830 bp, 164 predicted proteins | sample 1592761 | NCBI WGS metagenome assembly OJDH01 (sample SAMN05416855, study PRJEB24817) | seawater metagenome | isolation source: Sea water | place: Canada:Atlantic | collected 2013-11 | reverse complement strand
CAGCCTCGGTCTCGTGGGCTCGGAGATGTGTATAAGAGACAGACCCCAGCGGCATCTGACGCAGATTCACCTGCACCAGCTTCCAGGGCATCACTAAAGCTACCAGAAGCACCACTTGCTTTTCGCTTTGAGCGCGCTCCTGATGTTGGTGTTACAGAAGAACCCGTTCTTATCTTCATTTTGTGTCCATTTTATTGTCCGTTTCCGCAAAAGCGACAACTGTCTGAAAAATGTGACCATATCTCGGCAAGTTTTACCAAGTCAGCTCATACATTGTTACCCAGCAGAGATACAGAAGCAAAACTATTTCATTTAAAAATTGGCTGTCTTAAGCCATTCGTCAAGCTCTATCTATATTGGCACGAAATTCGCATAACGTATAGAGAACATTAGTAATGGCTTAGAAAAAAGTATTTTCAGTTACGCCAAACAGAACAGTGAGTAGTAAAATGCACTTATTCAACAACCTATATGTCCAGAGCAAAACAGTCGCGTTTATCGGCGCGTTGTTTATGGTTCTCTTCGTATGGGTTGGAGAGGCATCTGCTCAATCTCGTATTAAAGATATTACAAACTTTGAAGGCATAAGAGACAACCTTCTCGTCGGATACGGGTTAGTTGTCGGGCTTAATGGCACAGGTGATGACATTGATGATGCGGTTTTCACCCGTGAAAGCCTCATCGGTGTCTTGCAGAGACTTGGGGTTAATGCCCGGGATGATGATCTCGACACAAACAATGTCGCAGCCGTCATGATTACTGCTAACTTACCTCCTTTCGCTCGTCAAGGCACACGGATCGACCTGACCGTATCAGCCATTGGCACGGCCGATAACCTTCAAGGTGGCACTCTCCTCGTTACCCCTCTTATGGGTGCAGACGGCGAAGTATACGCCGTGGGTCAAGGGCCTGTCGCCATTAACGGTTTTAGTGCGGCAGGAAATGCAGAGACAATCACTCGCGGTGTCCCTACAGTTGGCCGAATTTCTAACGGAGCAATCGTTGAAAGAGAAATTGATTTCGATTTAAAAGAGCTACAAAGCGTCAAAATCGCTCTTAAAAACCCTGATCTAACGACTGCTCGCCGTATTGCACAGGTAATAAACGCTAAACTTGGCGGTAACTCAGCTATAAGCACAGACCCCTCAACCGTACAACTGGACGTACCAGAGCGGTATCGGGGCAATACTGTTGCTATGCTGACAGATATAGAACTGCTAGAAGTGAGCGTTGATACGCCAGCGAAAGTCGTCATTGATGAAAAATCCGGTGTTATTGTCATTGGCAATGATGTCCGCATCAGCACTGTCGCCATCGCCCAAGGCAACCTGACAATTCGCATCACCGAAACTCCACAAGTCAGCCAGCCGAATGCATTTTCCAATACCGGTAATACAGAGGTCGTAGATCGTACTGATATCCAGGTAGATGACGACAGTGATCGTCGTCTCGCCGTCCTGCCTTCAGGCGTCACTCTTCAAGAAGTCGTAAGCGGCTTAAATGCTCTTGGCGTTGGCCCTCGGGACATGATCGCAATATTGCAAAGCATCAAAGCAGCTGGCGCCTTACAAGCTGACATCGAGTTACTGTAATGAATATAGATTCAAGCACATACATGGATAGCGCTTTAAGCGGATCCCTTGCGAGTAAGGCAAATGCCCTCGCAAACGTGAACCCTAAAGACGAGAAAGCCGCCATGGCGACAGCAAAAGAGTTTGAAGCTGTTTTTATTTCTCAAATGCTGTCCCCTATTTTCGAAAGTCTCCCAACGGATGGACCAATGGGCGGCGGACAAGGTGAGAGAATGTTTCGCTCTCTCATGGTTCAAGAGTACGGAAAAACTCTTTCAGAATCTGGCGGGATTGGAATCTCCAATGCCGTATATCGCGAAATTATCAAGCTGCAGGAGGTTTAAATGTCTACAGCCTTAAAAACGAAAGAATTTCCTGAAACAACAGTCCACAGCGTAATCGCGACTGTTAAAGGCCTCGTTTCTGTAATGAGCCGAGAAGTTGAGCTTCTTCGCGCAATGAAAATCAAGGAAATGAGCTTACTTCAAGAAGAAAAGCTGACCCTTGTAAATGCTTATGAACAAGGGACATCGCAGCTTAAAAATGACCCTTCTTTCATGCAGCACTTAGATCCTTTGCTCAAGAGCGAATTGCGCGACGTCATTCAGCAACTCAACACTACGGTGAAAGAGAATGAAACCGCGCTACTGGCAGCAAAAACGAACAATGAACGACTAATGCAAGCCGTTGTCGAAGCAGTGCAGCAACAAAAGAGTAAAAATAGCACCAGTTATTCTCAAACAGGTGTCTTGGCTGCTCAATCTGCACAATCTGCACAGACCTCGGCTCCTATGCATTTGAACCAATGTCTGTAACAAAATTGCTTATACAAAAACAAAATAGCAAATAGTTGAGGATGTCATGTCGTTAGCCCTAGCCCTAAATAACGCTTTAAGCGGGTTGAGAGTCAATCAAAGCGCGTTGGCGCTTACCTCAACCAATTTGGCGAACCTGAATAACCCAAACTACTCCCGCAAAACGCTTTTGCAGGAAACTCAGGTTATTGCGGGTGTTGGCTCAGGGGTTACAGCAGACACAATTGCGCGCAGTGTTAATACATTGCTGCAACGCGACTTCAGAGACGAGACGACACGTCTTAGTGAAATTTCGACCGAGAATAATTACCTCAACCGCGTACAGCAAATGTTTGGAACAGTGGCTAACAAGAATGCCCTCGGCGACCTGATTAATAGTTTTGCAGATTCGCTAGAAAGCTTAGGTAGTAGCCCTGAAATAACTTCAAATTACTTTACCACAATCAACAATGCGACAACGTTAACTGGTCGTATCCAGGGTATGGCTGATACCGTACAGGATGAACGTATTCGGGCGGACCTAGAAATAAACCAAGCCGTGAGAGATATGGAATCTCAACTCGCGATTATTGCTGAAATCAACGGCATCATACCTGGTCAGGCAGCTCAAGGCCTCCCAATTGGTGATTTGGAAGATAAAAGAGACCAAGCGATAAATACTCTGGCTCAATACACAGATATTCAGTACTTCCAAACCGATAAAAATCAAGTAAATATTCTCACCACAAGCGGCCGTACCCTTATAAATGGAGGCTATCAAGCCGATCTGTCTTTTCGGCAAACCACATTGATTACAGCGAATGAAAGCTACCCAGGTACACTAGATGGTATCCATCTCAACGATGGCGGTTTCCCAAATGCTGCAAATGACATAACCACCTCGTTAACAGGTGGAAAGCTTGCGGCCTTATTCAATGCTCGCGATACAATGTTGCCTTCTGTTACCAGCCAATTGGATCAAATGTCTTCGGCCTTAAGAGATGAGGTGAATCGCGTACACAATAGAGGCGCCAATACCCCTATGGGCGCAGGGACAGCCGCCCTTGATCCTGCAACCTTACATGGATCCAGAGCATTCAGTAACACTGCTCAGGCGATGACCATCGGCAGTAATGTTAACATGGTGCTCCTCGACATTAATGGCGCCATGGTAGGTGGCATGGGGACTATTGCTGCTGGGGCGACGACACCAGCAACCGTCCAAGGACAAATCAATACGTTTCTCGGGGCGAATGGTACCGCAAGTTTTGACGCCAATGGCCGTCTAGAGGTGAAATTAAACAGTAACGTAAAACTGGCATTTAAAGATACGGGTCTTGCAGCCACTCAAGGTGATTCTGTAATCCAGTTTGATGCGAATGGCGACACGGTAAATGAAAATTACAATGGGTTTTCAAACTTCTTTGGCTTGAACGATTTACTTATTACCCCTGATCTGGCGACGACTGTACCCGTTGTCGCAGGACAGACTGTTCAAACAGGCATTTCTTCCGGCATAATCGTCCGCACAGATGTTGTCGCCCAACCTTCTTATATTTCCCGGGGGTCTTTGTCAGGTACGCCTCCAAATTACACACTTGGACCAGGCAATAACGATGTGGCCTTAAGCCTTGCGGGTGCGTTTGAGCAAAATATCACCTTCAATGGTATTACAAATGGCCCAGACATTTCATCAACTACACTTTCTGGCTACGCAGGCATTATGCTTTCTTATAGCGCAACAACGACCCAAGCCTCACAAAGCAATCTAGATTTTCAAAGCGCCCTAACAGGTGATTTACAAATCAAAATGCAAAATGAGTCCGGGGTTAATATGGATGAGGAACTAGCCAATATGATCATCTTCCAAAACGCTTACAATGCCGCAGCCAAAGTCATTCAGATAACAGGTGAAATGTTAGACACCGTTATCGAGCTTGCGTAAGGAGAATAGATTATGCTTCGCGTATCAAGCTTTGCACAGAACCAGTTATTACAAACCAACATGGCCTCTACACAGGCTGAGGTTTCTAATCGAACTGTTCAAATTTCCAGTGGTAAAATCACTCAGGACTATACAAATATCGCGCAACAATCGCTCGGGTTAGTCAATCTTCAACGCGATAGTGTCCGTACAGAACAATTCGGGGAAAATATTCAATCGACGAAAACTCGATTAGAAATAATGGAAAACAATCTGAGTACGATTACAGACCGAATTACAAATCTATTGAGCGATGTTCTGAGTGGCCTTAACGGATCAAACATCCAAGAAATTCCATTTGAAACATTTGCGACAAGCTTTCGATCTGAAATGACAGCATTGATAAACGCCCAACACGAAGGAAGGTATCTTTTTTCTGGGAGTTTAACAGGTACTCCGCCCGTTGATGTAACAGATGCAGCTTATACCCCTCAAGCAGGCTTACCTGGAGTATTTACGGCTGATTTTGATTACTACCAGGGTGACAATGTTAAATTAGCTAACAGAATCGACCAAGATGCGACCCTCACCTACGGTATTACAGGTGATGACCCTGCATTTGAGAAAGTTCTACGCGGCCTATCCTATGTCGAATATGCAGGCATTAACGATGATACCGCAGTGTTACAAGAAGCTTATAATTTATTACAAACCTCTCTTGATGGTGTTTCTGCTCTGCGAAGTCAGATCGGTGCACAAGTCTCCGTTTTGGAGGGCGCAACGGCAAATCACGTGTCCTATAAAACTTATGTAGACAACACCATATCAGGAATTGAAGACATCGATATCGCTGAAGCAACCAGTCGACTGGCCTTTGATCAAGTTCAATTACAAGCATCATATATTAGCCTTACAAAGATCAACGAAGTAACTCTTTTGAATTACGTCCGATAAGTCTTTGTGATTTCACGCTTACTATTCGTTAATCATGGTTGCCTATTGTTACGGGAAAGCCCATTATGTTGGATATAGAACAAAACTTTAATGCTCAGGATCTCGACGGAATCACAATGCCGAAGACCGAGGAAGTAACAAATAACATCATTACCTTGAAAACTCGTTTCGGGGTAATGGAGATTGACCGGGATAAAACTATCGCGATGCCTCAAGGTATCGTCGGCTTTTCCCAGTACAAAGAATATGGCTTATCCACACCGTCCCATACGGTGTTGGATGGGTTTATGCTATTGCAATCCATTGATGAAGCCGAGCTTACTTTCATATTGAGGCCTTACGACCTCAACAGCGGGTTAATCGAAGACAAAGATATTGCAAGCGCTATGAAACAATATTCTATAACCCCTGACAATCTCGCTGTAATGCTGGTCACAACATTACGTCAAGTTGCTGGTGGCATAAAAAAGACCGTCAATTTGAGAGCCCCAATGTTTATTGATACAAATAAACGTCAAGCTTGGCAGCATATTTTGAGCTCAGAACAATATAGCGTTCGCCACGAAGTAGAATAACCTTCATATCCACTAACGGTAACCAGGCCAATAGCTCAGTTTGTAGTCCAGAGAGACAATCTGAAAAAGAGGGGATACTGATATGAAAGGGATCATTCTAGCCGGCGGAACAGGCAGCCGCCTCTATCCGATCACTCGCGTCGTAAGCAAGCAATTACTGCCCGTTTACGACAAACCAATGATCTACTTCCCCTTAACAACACTTATGCTATCAGGCATAAGAGATATCCAAATAATAACTACGCGAGAACACCAACACGCCTTTCAAACTCTCTTAGGTAACGGGCACCAGTGGGGAATTAATCTGTCTTGGTGTATCCAAGAAGAACCTGGTGGAATTGCAGAGGCGTTCTCTCTGTCCGAAGACTTTATAGGAAACGATCACTGTGCTCTTGCACTTGGCGATAACATTCTATTTGGGAATGGTTTAACGCGTTTATTACAGTCAGTTAGAACTCCCAAACCCGGCGCGACTGTTTTCGCCTACCGCGTCAAAGACCCAGAAAATTATGGTGTCGTTTCTTTCAATGACCAAGGGATCGGTATTGATATTGAGGAAAAACCGCAAAAGCCAAAATCAAATTTTGCTCTTATTGGCTTGTACTTTTATGACAATCAGGTCGTGAAGATTGCCCGTGATGTGAAACCCGGTCTCAATAACGAGAAACATATCACCGACATTAATCAAAAATATCTTGAAATGGGTAATTTGCAGGTAGAACGTCTGGGACGAGGTTTTGCCTGGCTCGATGCAGGGACGGTTGACTCTCTCCACAACGCTTCTGCTTTTGTCCGGTCTGTAGAAAGCAGACAAGGCATCAAAATTGCGTGTCCGGAAGAAATTGCCTGGTATATGGGCTATATTACGAACAAGGATCTTGAACAACTCGCAGATAATTTGATGGCGAGTGGTTATGGAAATTATCTACGAGAGATACTTATGGAACAAAATGGCTAAAAGCTCGGAAAATTTTCTTCGTAACAGTACAGAGCTCGTGATACCAGGCGGAACAAACGAGTCAAAAGCCTATAGATTAGAGGCGAATGCCTTAGGAAAACACGTTATTGGAGCTTCCTGTATTCAGAATGATCCGGATAAAAGTTTTTACGATAAATGGATCTATATTCCTTCAATACATGATGCAGGATTTGAAGAAAATCTTCTACAAAATATATCAAGAGAACACATCACATCCATTTTTTGCCCTCACATTGTACTCTATAAAGTAATTAGTAAAATCCTTGAGGCCCACAACTTAAGTGTTAGTTTCGTTAACCCTCCTCCAGGTGAGATCGAAACTATAAAAGTTACTTCACTCTATGAATCAGCAACAAAGGTTCGTGACCTTGCTGTTGCCCTAAACACTGATTACTGCCAAGAGATCCCGGATCTCGCAGAGATTGCGGGCCTCTTATTTTACACTCGAATGATACCTGGGATGACTTCAGAAGAGAAGCTTGCAGCATTTCTAGCCATATACCCAGAATTACCAAAAGGAGATATAGTCGAAATCGGTGCATATAGAGGGCGTTCGACATATATGCTTTCTTGGGGAAGCAGAAGATATCAGATTGGGAAGGTTTTGGTTCTTGATCCTTGGAGCCCTATATTGGCTCAACAAAATAATTCTCCAGATATCGTTAGAGATGAAGATCAAACTTTAATAAAAGATTTGGCTTCTTTCTGGGAAACAACGTTTGAGGGCTTTCTGGCAGCGCTCTCCCCATTCAGAGGAGTAATGAATTATTTACGATTGCCCTCCGTAGAAGCTGTAAAAATCTATACACGAAAACAGAAAATTCAATCACCTACGTTCGGTACCACAAAATATACCGGACAAATCTCACTCATCCATATTGATGGGAACCATGACTATGAAATGGTCAATGAAGACTGCAATTCTTGGCTTCCCTTCATAATGCCTGGAGGGTGGATTGTATTTGATGATTACCTTTGGCTTCATGGAGATGGTCCGCAAAAGGTCGGAGATGATTTTCTACAGAATAACAGCAATAAAATTGAGAGAGCTTTTTGTTTCGACAAATCGCTTTTTATTAAGATGAAAATTTAACGAGAACCACCCGTACCCTCTTCTCGACAGCAAAAGTTCTTATATAAATCCACTCTTTATTCTTTTTCACACAAAAGAAAAATGCTTGCGCATAAATCCGGATATTGCTGACCAAGTTGAAAACACCCATCTAAATATTCTTTAGATATAATATCAGTTTGCAATAATCTATCCCATTGGAAATTTGCCAATGCTTTAAAGAAAATACCTGTTCGATAAGTAACATTCAATCCTGCAGTTACAGCATCCCGCTCTAGCGTATCAAGAGAATAGGTACAGCGGTGGCCATGTTCAGCTTCGGCTGGAGTGACAGCCGAATTATGAGAAATCAACCCCATTTTTACAGCTATTTGCCGAGAAGGTGCATTCGCATTAGGGACCACAAGGAAAAGCTTACCGCCATCAGCCAACCATTCTTCATTGATACGCTTTAAGACGAGTACTGGGTCATCGATATGCTCCAAAACATGAGTCATAATGATATTGTCATAACGCTTTGGAAGATTAACCCTTTCAAAAGTATCGTTTACGTATTTAACACGCCCACCCAACCTTTCTTTTGCTTCACTTATAGCAAGATCTGATGCCTCTACACAGGTAACGTCATCAAAGAAAGGCAATAAGCGCTTTGTAAAATCTCCTTTGTAGCTTCCAAGCTCAAGTAAACTCCCGGCGTTAAGGAAAGGTTCAAAAGACTTGATCATAAAGGGATGCAACACATCAAAATCGAAGCTATAAGCATACTTTTCATTAACGCGGTTATCGAGATCATCTAACTCTTTATTAAAGTCTCTTTTATCACTCATCTTTTAATCCAACTGAACATTAATCTAGTTTTCCAAGACAGCCAGGCCAAAACCGTAACGCCCAAACTCATTTCCGTTGTATAGCATATAAACTGTACCATCCATTTCGAAGGTATAGGGATAACATTGCATTAGAGAATCCCATCCTTCATCTGAAACATCAATACCAGCAGCGTCATCATCTCTGTCCCAACTTACTAAATCACGAGATTTCGCGTAACCAATTCGGTAAGAATTTTGTGTATTCTCTCTAAATCCATAAGCCTGCCTATAACAAAAATACATATGATAAAGACCATTGCGGTAAAATACTGTCGGTAATGCTTGGCACTCATCTTCGTTTAATTTGTTGGCAATAATCGGCTGGCCATTACGCTGCCATTCCACGCCATCAGTAGAGATGGCGTGAGCTATTTTATAAACGCGGTCCGGTCGTTCCAAAGCAGAAAATTTTTGCCACTTAGTCCCGAATATGTACCACATATGATAAAGGTCACCAAAAGGCCTGACAAACGCATCTGCAACAAGAAAAGGTTCGTGTAATGACGCTGAGAGGATAGGACCGCTTCCATGTTTTTCAAACGTATCCCCATCATTATGGCTAATTGCCAAACCTATTGAAGCATCTGCAGAAACAGAAACTTTACGATTCCAACCTGTCGTATAAGCCAGAATCCGGTTACCATCTCTCAATACATTAGTTGGGAATATTCCATGTTCATCGAACCCACCCAGATCACCCAACTCAATAACCGTGTGCTTTGACACTTTGATAATTTTTTTGAAGTCTTTTTCAAAATCAACATAGGCTACATGACTCAGATATTTTCCGACGTTATCTTTTACCCGGGTAGAAAAATAAATTCGTACTCGATCTTTTTTAATCAACACTTGGGGGGATTGAGCAAATTCAGAGCAATTATTTGGAAGCACGTGCTCGTTCGGAGCAAATATTTTCCCAAGCTTTAACCACTTAATGTTTCATTCCAATCATCTGAATGTTTCATTATCGCCAACCCCATACCTGAACGCCCCATTTGATTTCCTTGATAAAGCATATACGTTTTACCATCCACTTGAAAAACATGAGGATAATTCACCATCTCAGAATCCCATCCTTCTTCTGAGACATCCATACCAGCCAATTCATCTCGCCTATTCCAGGATACCATATCAACAGAAGTCGCATAACCAATACGGTAGCCATTTTGGGCTTCTTTATAGTTATGGCTGTGTCTGTATGAAAAAAACATATGATACACCCCATTTTGTTTAATGACATCGGGGCAGGCTTGGCACTCATGCTCACCTAATTTATCATCTATTAGGTCGATACCAAGGCGGTTCCAATTCAAACCATCCTCAGACGTGGCCATTCGTATTTTGTAAACGGGTTCAGGCTTATCATTCGATTGTAGCCACTTCTTACCTGCCACATACCAAAGATACCATTTATCTCCATATTTCCGAACTCTTGGGCTACCAACAAGGAATGGTTCATCGGGGCAATAGGACAAAACAGGCCCTAGGCCAACTCTCTGAAATGATTTCCCGCCATCCCGGCTTATTGCGGTGCCAATTGCTGCGTTAAAAGGTACGGACTCACACCTTGTCCAACCTGCATAAAATACTCGAATTTCATCATTGTCTTTAATCACACTGATCGGGTTGGTTCCAAATTCATCGAATGTACCATAACCACCTAACTCTAGTGGCGGAGAAGAACAAAAATTTACAACGTTAGTTAAATTGTTTCGATCAAGATCTATGTACGATAGAAAGCTAAGATAATTACCTTCAGGGGAAGGTTTGGGTCTTGTGCAAAAAAATACTCGAACGAATTGGTCAAAAATCAAAACAGAGGGTGATTGAGCAAATTCTTTCATCCACCCGTTATATCCTTGATCACTCGGATCAAAAATCCTCCCCAATTTCTCCCACTTAAACAACGATCACCTCTTCGAAATACAAAACAACAATGTTTCTAATGTTAATGGTAGATTATTCATCAAGTTTCTTTAGCTTTTTCGCTCCAGTTTTTAACCCGCCATAATAATAATCATTAAAACCTGCCTCATTCATCAATTCAAAAACTTTTTTGATATCATACTCAACGCGATGCAACGTGAATTTTGTTCCATCGTAAGTCGCAAATGCGGCCCTTGGATCGCCATCTCTAGGTTGTCCAACGGAACCAGGGTTACAATAAATCTTGCCTCCAAAATTACTCGTGCTTTGAATATGAGTATGCCCCGAAACAAATACCTCACCCTCAATGCGCTCAAAGTACATTTGAGTTGGATCCAAATATTCATCGATGGGATTATCCCAGCCCCCATGCACCACCCTGATATTGCCGACTTGTAAATGTGAGGGAAGCGCTTTTACCCAGTTAAGGTTGTCAGCAGAGATAATACTTCGTTGGTATTCTAGGCAATCATTAACGCTTTTGGATCTTAGGCAAAAGCCTCCTCCCCCCATGTACCAGTCGTGATTTCCCATTACAGAAGGTATATGTCTTTTTCGCAGTTCATCACAGCACTCGTTAACTTGTGAATAATATCCCACGGTATCACCTGCACAGTAAATTTCAGAGATACCAAGCTTGTCCAGTTGAGATAAAACAGCTTTAAGCGCCTCGTAGTTTCCGTGGATATCAGAGATGAATGCTATTATCGTCATAAAATATATACTCATCAGTATAACGAACAGCCCGCCCCATTTTAATTATGGGTTGTGATTGTTCCTCATTTTTTAAAAAATAATTTACTGCCATTTCACTCTCATTATAGCCAAAAGCAGTACGTATTGAGGTTGAAGAAGAGATCCTTGGATTAATCTCAAGTAATTTAATCTCATCGTTGCTGACACGAAATTGAAAGTTTGTCGGCCCCATTGGCTTAAAGAGATGACAAAGCTCTGATATGGTTTTTACAAACTGATCAGAGGAAGTCACCTCTGCTTTTTCGGTGTAGCCATCTTTTGACAATTTTCGTCTTAATGTCAGAACACCTGTGTATCCCCCTCTACCGTCACAAAAGGCAGAAGTGGTATATTCTTCGTCATCAGAACCTACAATCTGCTGTGCCAATAAACTTCGGCCAATCTCATCCCGATATATCAGGAAAGAACTTTCATTATCAATCTTCTCAATGCCTTTTGCCCCAAAACCTTGCTTTGGTTTAAGTAAGAAAGGAAGGCTAAGAGAATTTACCAAGACATCAAAATCCTGGCTAACCGAGCTTTTTATACGGCATGAAAGTTTTGCTTTGCACAGTTGTTCATAAAACAACCATTTATCTTTACAGGACTGGATTAAGTTTACCCTGTTTAAAAGAGGTATAGCCCCAGCCTGTTCGATTTCTTTGATATGCTTTACCCATTTATACATATCAATCTCGATACCGGGTATCACCATGTCTACCTTGTATTTACTTACTATTGCCAGTAGCCAATCAACATAAGACGGATCAGTTGTCATTGGGGCTTGCACAAAATTTTCACAAAATGCAGGGGCAACAGAATCATTATAAATTGAGGTACCTATCAAGTTATAGTGCTCTTTTGCAGCTTTTAGTGATCGTAAGATACCATAACCGACAATCCCGCTAGCACCCGAGACAAGTATTGTACTCATCTTCTATTCTTTCTGTAGGTTGCTTCTTTTTTCATGCCATCTTTTATCGAAATTTGAGGCGTATACTCAAGCTTCGTAAAGAGCCTGTCATCCCTATTGAAACCATTGTCTGGAATATCAGGTTTATCGCGTAAAAACTTTAAAATACTTTTACTTTCAAATGCTTCGATAGCTGCCTTAGTCACTTCTGAATAACTTACATTCTCATTCGACAAGCAATTATAGATGCCAAAGACTTCTTGTTGAATAATCAAGGCAATGATATTGGCAACATCCTCAATATGGATAAAGTTTCTTACAGCATCATTCGTCCCATAGATAAATATATTTTCATCCAACTCAGCCTTATCCATGATTGAAAATAAAAACGGCTGATTTTTTCGGTAACATTCCCCCACACCATAGAACTGTGAAGGTCGAATGATCGTAAGAGGCATTTCATTAGTATTGCAGTATAGAGCAGCGAGTTCTTCAGATTGTTTTTTTGAAAGAGAGTATGCGTTGTAATAGGGCGAAGAAGGCTCAAGCAGTGCGAAGATACTAGAAACATGAACTATGTGTTTTACTCTAGCTTGCTTACATGCCTCGCAAAGTTTCAAGACCCCCAATACATTAATATTTACGGTCTCGAACATACCATTAAAGCCCTGTGTTCCCGATAAAGCAGCTGTGTTAATAACCACATCAATATCTCTCGGGATCTCCATTTTTTCAATTGGATCACTAAGGCTTAAATAGACATCGCATTTTTCGCGCCCTGCGGTAAGCACTTCAGCGAATCTTAGCAATACGGGTAACAAAGCTTTTGTAAGAGAAGATGTCCCTCCAACGATCAAGATTCTCATTAACATGTCCTACATAAGCTTTGGATCTGAGTATTTTGTCATATTAGCAAATAGAAATCTCAGCGAGTATCCCACAAGAGAGTTCTGGATAATCAATACCAACGGTACACAGCCCGGTAATCACTTCATCATTAAGATCAAGCGATAGCATTTGAGTGGTCGTAAATGGTTTTAAATATATCCCCTCAAGCTTATCGATTTTGTAACCAGCACTCATGATATCAGAGCTTAACGTTTCTACTGTGTAGTATCTCTGGTGGCCTAATAGATGGTCGTTTTCTGATAAAGCGGTCATATCTTCGAGCATACCGGCAATCACCCCGAGCCTTCTGTTTAATACTCCAGCATTGGGTACTGCGATAAAAATCTTCCCTCCAGGCGATAGATACCGTTTATATCGACTTATAATTTCGTGTGGATTATCTACGTGTTCTAGAATAAACCCCATAACGATAACATCAAATTGTTCATCGATATCTAAGGCTTCGAAATATGATTCTACTATTTGAGCCTTACAATTGGGATATTTCTCTTCAAAATTTTTGATAACGGCCTGAGATCCATCGATAACAAGATGCCTGTCAAAATACTGTGAAAAAATATTCGTTGTATAGCCATGTCCCAGACCGAGTTCCAACAAGCTCCTTGCGCCATGGCAATGCTTTATAATTCGGTGAGGATACCAGGTCAGTAATATTTCATTATCGAAATCATACAGGTTGTCTCCTGTGTAAGCTTTTAAATGAGTATCTAACTTACTGTTCATAACGTTATTACATCCACTACGGCTAAAATGGCGGAAAAATGTATAGCCATGAGCCTATACCAGTTTATACATTTCAAGAAGATCTCGTTTAATTACCTCCACGGAATTAAACATCATCACATCAATTATTGATAGCCAAGGGACATGATGATCTCCGAATTGAGGGTAACAAGTTGGCTCTGGCAAAATAAAATTCAACGCCAAGTCTTCTTCATTAAAATCATTTGACGAATATAAATCTTGCCCTCCAGAAGCGTTTATATAAGAGCTTGCCCCTACCGCCTTACATATCGCAATTACTCTGCTTTGACCTTTCAATTTGTGATCTGCTTCTATTTCAGAGGATACTTTAATCACAGTAGAAATATTTAATGTTCGACAAATTTCCTTTAGAGCTAAGTGCAAATACCTAAATAGATTTTGCTCGTCAAAATTGATGATTTTCTCAATCAAAGCATATGTAGGAATAAAGTAAGGCGCCTTTCCATAAGCACCTTTTATCTGATTTAGAAATTTGACTTTATCGAAACTCTCCGCGATCTCTCTATCCCTAATATCAAGATAATCAGATTGTTTTCTCAAAGGAAGAGTACAAGTGGAAGCTTGACCGTTTATTAGTATTCGATTTCGATTAACCCAACCTTTTTTCGTGTATTTGACATTATCATATAGAACGAACAAATCCACAGAATGAATGAGCTGAAAATAACCAATAAACGGGAAGAAATATGGCTGCATGATAGCAACATTCATTGATCAATCAGCTTTCAAATTTTATTGAAAACAGAACATCCGAAAGGGGTTTAATTCTGCTCAACACTCCGCCTACTCTTTCGGCAAGAGAATATGATCAACCGCATCACCGTCACAATAGCGTTTCCACATTATTTCCATGGACGTCTCAAGTGAGGCACAAACTTTTGCACCGCTTCCAGCCACTTCAGTTAAGAAGAAATCACGTAACTTAAGGCGATTTTCTTCTAATTTTGTCATATTTTGAGCAGCCCAAACCGCCTTTTCGACATATTCTTCTACCGATGATGAAACCATTTCATCCTGCCCGAAAAATTTAAGTAAAGAAGCACCGATATTTTCATGAAAAGCGCGCCCTTTTTGTAAAGTAATAAAACTTCGTCCCATAAAGAACAAATCTAGGGACGTTGTCGCTCCATTATATGGAAAAGGGTCAAGTCCTATATCGAACTCATTTATTTCTTCAAGATAAGTTAAGAAGTCGGAGCGTTTTCTTAAAATCAAACGCTCCCTTTCTACCCCACAATCATCAAGACACTGATAGAAACGATGCGTAAATTCATCATCGTCTTTTCCGCTTCCCTTCAATATTAATCTTGATCGAGGTATTTTCTTTAATAGTTGTCCCCAGGCCTGCATACATTCAACTGATATTTTACTCGTCCTATTGAAACTACCGAAAGTTACCCATCCATTGGTTTTGTATGGCAACTTTTTGGACACTATATGCTCTGCACCAGATCTAATATTATAACTGGTGCACCCAGGGATATGAACGAGCTTTTCCGTGTAAAGATCAGCATCTTCCAATGGGGCTGAAAATGGCTGAGTAATGTAATAATCAATACTGTCTAATCCTGTGGTAGCAGGGTACCCAATATAACTTGCTTGAATCGGCGCAGGCTTAGAAGACAGTGCTTTCAATCGATTACCAGCTGTATGCCCAGATAAATCGATGAGAATATGGATCTCATCATCGACAATCTGTTGACACAATTCTTCATCCGTTAAGGTAGATACATCCCTCTTCAGATCACATACCTGATCAATTCTTTCATTTACGGTACGTGACAGTTCGTCATCACGGACCTTTTGAGAATAAAGGTAAATGTCATATCGATCCCTATCATGATGTTTAGCGATCGGTAACCAAAAATACGCTGCAACATGATCGCCAAAATCACCAGATATATACCCAATACGGAGTTTTTCCACTTTTCCTGGATTAAACTTATACTCGGATATTCTCTGCTTCGGTAGGACGGCATGCATTTTTTCCCAAACCTTGGTCTCAGCTAAGTGCGTAATAGGATCAACCCCATCTTGATGCAACATCGTGAAAAGAATGTTGCTATGATACTCTTCATGCGCAGGAGCCAAATCTATGGCCTTACGGTAATGATCTATAGCTTTTTCGTGCTTACCAAGTCCTTCAAAGACTTGCCCTAAATTATTGTAAGCCTTATGACTGGTTGGGTCGATTTCTATTGATTTGTACAGATACTCCAGCGCCTCTACGTGATCCCCAAGGAGGTGACAACACGTGCCATAATTAAACACCGTATCTATGTCTTTGGGATCTCGGGCAATCGCACGTTTTAATATTGCTTTAGCTTCTTTGGGATAGTTGCGATCGATAAGAAGAGTTGCATATACTTTAATTATTGGAAGAAAATCAGAGTTATACTTATATGATGCTGCCGCAAATCGAAAAGCCAAATTCATATCGTGTCGATCTTTATATATTTTGACCAACAAGAGGTAATCTTTTTCTTTTTTGGATGCTTTATCAATATCCTTGGAAATCACATTTTCAGCTTCATCACTACGATCAAGTTCTATCAAACATCTCGCTAGGCATACACGTGCTTCACTATCTAACGGAAATTTCTCGTAAACTTTATTATAATATTCTACAGCCTGATCGAATTGTTTGAGCTTTTCCAGACATTCCCCTGCTCTCATCGCGACATAGGTGTTGGAATCATCAAGTTCATAAGCGGAAATATATGCACCAAGAGCACTATCCAATTCATCAAGCTCATATATTGAATTCGCAAGTTGAATAAAGCTGTCTATATGATCAGGTTTTCGTTGTGCACTCTCGCTAAAACATTCAACAGCAAGACTATGAACTTCAAGCTTTTGAAAAAAAACTCCAAAATTATAATAATCAATATAGCTTACACTTGGTAGATTAGCTATTTCAGAAAATTGCTCTCTAAATGAGGCTGAATCATTTTCCAACAAAAACTGAATACTTAATGCAAAGAAAAAAACTGGATGTTTATTTTTCTTTTTAATATTTTTCACAGAAAGCTCTATCGCTGGCTCATACTGCTTGGCGAAAAGGTGATTGAAAACAGTTTCTGCCGCTTTTTCTACTTTAAAACTAAATTTACGACCTTGTGCCACGCTTTATTCCTTCACACCAAATGCAAACAGCCTGCGATGCTGTGAGCAGATATCTTTCTGATATAACTTAACTAATCGGCTACCATGCAAGGAATAACACAAAGAAAGCCATTGATCCAATTACCAGATACTATCTTTAAAAGATTTCGTAATAATCCAGCGATAGTAGCCCACGAATGCTTTTACAAAACACGAGGAGCTCAAGACCTCTCATCAAGAGATGTCGAAAATGCTTTGTGAGATATAGGAAATTTTATATTTGAAGAAAATATCAGCAACAATAATAGCTATGATAAGGAACTAAATAATAATTTCAGTTCCCTTGCCACCGGTTGGTTTGCCTTGAGAACCATAAGGTTGATTAGACTTGGCTTGGGGTTGAGGCTGGGGCTGCCCTTGATTTGGAGCAGTTTGAGAGGGCTGATTGGAAGGCTCCATTTGTTTGTGGACTTCTTCCCAGGTTCTTTTCAGCTCACGTAAGCCCGTAAGAACATCATCGGCCACTTCCTGCCCATTACGCGAATTAATTTGCATCATTCGCATAAAAAGACTGTCGTAATATTCGTGAAGAACAGGCGAGACATCGCCACCATTTTCGAAATCTAGCTGTCCTTGTAAGCCCAGTAAAACTCGGGAAGCCTTTTCAACAGCATTAAATCGGTCTTCAAAACGCTCTTCTAGATCAGCTATCTTGGCTTCACCAATTAAACGGATCATCCCTTCGTAAAGCATAACAACAGCCTTAAGAGGGCTTACATTTTGAGAAGCCTGGCTATAAACACTGTTTCCGTAGGGTGTTTTATACATATTGTGTCTCCAGCCTTATCGACTTTTTACATTAATATTCACCACCCGATAAAGCAAATCACGGCTAAGTTATTTTTGTGAATTAACCATCGCTTCCAATTGTTTTTTCATGGCGTCAGCTTGCGCCAATGACTGTTCAAGCTTCGCATATTTGTCTAAGAGAAATAAGCGAGTGACTGCCAACTTAGCATCGATATCAATAACTCTGCTATTTAGATCAGTATTTTCAGATGTAATAGCAGCCAATCTTGTTGGCAACAAACCTCCCGGCTTTAAAAAGCTTTCCAAAGATTGATAGACGCTTTCACCAATACCAAGAGATGACTGAATTTGAATATTTTTTGCACCACTCCCGGCAGCTCCGGCATAAACAATGACAAGCCCTTCATAAGCCGTACCAGCTTTACCTGTCAGAACGTTTCCGGCAATATCAAAGACACTGCCCTGTCCTGTTACTGTCGCCCCGGTAATAGTGCCGCCAGCATCAACCCCTGAAATCACGAGTTCAAAATCATCAACGTTTACGGCGCTAGATCTTGAAATCACTCGAAGATCAGTTGAGTCGGACGTAAATCCAAACTCGAAAACCCCCCGCACACCATCAATATCTGAGAGCAACGCTGCATCAAGTTTGGTATCATCAATATCCAATTTACTCTCTGCATTAATTTTAATACCAATTTCGGCAAGAGTATTTACCGCGGTACTACCAACCCCAAGAGCACCATTTGCAACGTCACGGAAGATATTTTGCTCTACTGTACGTACGAGATCATCTCCGTACAAGGTGGGCCTCACAGCTGTGGCGCTTTGCGGATCATAATCTCTTTGCTGGGTAACCAAATCTCGAATCGCATTGTAGGCGTTTACAAAATCAGCAATTTTTTCTTTAATACTGCCAAGATTATTTTGAATCTCCACCTTAATAATATTACCGACATCTGCCTTGTACAGCTGAAAAGTAACTCCCTCAACGACATCACTCAGATCATTACTCGTTCGTTCAATGATAGTCGCAATACCGTCAATTTTTACCTGGGAAGTTTGTGCCGGATCAAGCTCCGTAAGGACCGCTCCGTCGCCATAAGTAGTCAAAAATTGCCCAGAAGTTCCCGAAAGCGTAATCGCCTTACCAGTATCTTCTCCCGTAAGAATTAATCTAAAATCGTTATCGGCAACCTTAATTACAGAGGCACGAACTTTTGTATCTCCTTTTACCGCATTAATCGCAGCCGCAATATCATCAAGACTGTCTGTCGCCTCAATCACAATATCTTTTGTCGTACCGCCAGCCAAGCCAATCGTAATCGTATCGGCTATTCCCTGGGCGGCTGTTGAATCAACAATCGTTCCGGAAGAGATTTTGTTAGCCGTTGCAAGTCTTAAAATTTCGAGATCATAAGTTCCAGAAGCCGCAGAATTTGTTGCGGTCACCCCCAGAAGGGTCGTTGCGTTCGTTGCGTTACCGGAAGTCAGAAAGGCAGATTTTGTTTCAAAAATATTACTATCAGTTCCAGAAAGTCCAGGAGGATTTCTAAGGCTTTGAGACGCATCTTGTAACGTCGTAAGTAAAGCGCTTAACTCTGAATAGGCCTGACTTTTTAGATCGTTCTCCTGGATGGTCTGCTCCATCCGCACTGCAGGAATTCTTTTTGCCTGCAAAGACGCACTAATGATCGCATTTGTATCAAAACCAGAGAATTGCCCGGAGATATTGGGTGAACCATTAGTAAAATTCAGATTGCCTGTGCTAACCATAAGAGCTTCCTTCCAGAAAGTATATTCCTAGATTTCCTTATCAATTGTACTTACCTGCGTGGGAGCATTGTTAATTTTAGGATAATTTCCAAGTTGTGTAAGGCTTGGAAACTGTGCGATCACAGCGTTATTATCTTTATCTATCAACTGAATGATCAGTTTACCTGTATCATTATCCCTATAAGTAAGAATATTAGAAGCCCCGGATGTTCCTGAAGAAACAGGAACTTGAGCCTGAACATCATCCTCTTTACTCGCAACATTCGTGCCAGAAGATGATATTTCCGTTAAAGAAACCGCAGTAACCTGATTAGGTGATGAGGTATTTGCGATGGGAGCAGACACTATCGCAGGCGAAACAGTTGGTTTCACTGAAGTCACAGTACGAGTGGGCGCCACAGGGTTTGAGACAGTCAAATCAGACATGCCGTTTTCCCCTTCCTTCTCTCAAGTTCACTAACAATACACTATACCATATCAGTTACATTTTGCATAATGTTCGCACTATGTCGCGACAGCTTCTTTATAATCCAATGCAATCCCGCAAAGGTAAGATCATGTATAAATTTCAACTAGAAAGAGGACAACTGGCTTTTTAGCCCGAATAGATACACCAAACAGCACAACCTTTTTCAGGTCGCGGGTTTAGTCACCATAATTTACGGGATAAATAGACACCTAAAAATAGATGTGCCAGACATTTCGGTTTTCCTTCTACTTGAAGTATTTAACACCCGTTCTTCTTGAACAGGAAGCTACGCAACAACTTTGTCAACATAACACAATAGCACACTATACCATGATAGTGCTCTATTGTAAAACTATAAGCTAAAGAAATAAATGTTTCTTTAGCTTATGAGACTACTTAAAATCTATCACGAGTTGTATTGGAATTGAGTTTGCCCACCCCCTTGGCTCAAAAAGGGAAATCAAAGTACCGAGGGTAGCACGCTGAGTTAATACTTTTGCAAGCTCAGCATCGATAAAATGCGCGCTGTGTAACTTACTCGGCACCAGGTAGCGGTTGAGCAGCAAAGCTTTCAAACGCTGAAGAACATCAGCAACAGGGGCAAAAGCACCATCGTCAGCTTAGTACTGATTGCGAAACCAGTAGCATCATCAGATGCACGTACAATATGTGACCCAGTAACAAACCTACTAACTGAATTTTATGCAGCTGAAGAACTTATACATAGGAATCTTATTTCGGAGTTCGTAAGCCAGGAACCCATTAACGAACAAAAAACAAAAAAATTCTGGGATGAGAAACTCACCCCAGAATTATTTAAGAGATTACCTTTTCAGTATTACTGAAGAACTCTCAAGAGTTGCTGCGGGATTGAATTTGCCTGTGAAAGGGCAGACACCGCGGCTTGAACAAGTACGTTGGCGGTCACCAACCTACTTTGTTCGGAAGCAAGATCTACATCTTTAATCGTAGAGTTTGCTGCTTCAATGTTTTCAACAGATGTGTTAATCGCTTGCTCTCTGGTTTCAAAACGCGAAACCAAGGCACCGAGTGTAGCACGCTGAGTTGATACATTTGTAAGCTGCGTATCAATTGCACCCAAAGCTGTCGTCGCCGTACCCGTAGTTGAAACGTTACCACCAGGACCCGCAACTGCAGTTAAAGTGTTCAAGTTGATATCAATGGTATCACCAGCAGCAGTACCAACCAGATAGTTCTGACTGTAGGTATTAACGATTTGCTGACCGTTAAACTTTGTATCAGCAATGATATCTGTAATCTCAGTATTAAGCTGGCTATACTCAGCATTAATAAATGCACGCTCTGCATCTTGCACAGCACCTGAAAGGGACTGGGCAGCCAGCGCCTTCAGACGCTGAAGAACGTCAGCGATACGTGCAAGAGCACCATCGCCAACCTGAAGAACAGAAGCACCTTGTGAAGCATTAACCGCGGCTTGTTTCAAAACCGTGGTATCAGCAGTTAGCTTCGTACTAATCGCGAGACCCGCAGCATCATCTGACGCACGCACAATACGCGACCCAGATGCAAGCTTACTAACAGAAGTCGATGCGGCCTGTGAGTTCACATTTAGAAATCTAACTGCTGAGTTTGCTGCGGTATTGGTTGAAACTACTGGCATTTCATTTTTCCTTCTACTTGAAGATTTTTAGCTACTCCGTTCTTCCTGAACAGAGATCGAAACATCATTTACGAATTTACTGAAGAACCCGTAGAAGCTGCTGCGGAATTGAGTTTGCCTGCGACAATGCAGATACCGCTGCTTGAACCAGCACGTTGGCGGTCACCAATTTACTTTGCTCAGAAGCCAAATCGACATCTTTAATTGTTGAGTTCGCAGCCTCAATATTTTCAATTGAGGTGTTAATTGCCTGTGCTCTGGTTTCGAAACGTGAAATCAAAGCACCAACTGTCGCACGCTGAGTAGATACGTTAGTCAATTGGGTATCAATTGACGTCAAAGCAGCTGTTGCAGTAACGGTAGTTGATACACCACCACCAGGACCAGCAACCGTGACACCTCCTGAAACCTGAGCATTGATCGTATCACCAGACGCAGTACCAACCAGATAGGTCTGGCTGTAGGTATTGACGATCTGTTGACCATTAAATTTTGTATCAGTGATGATATCACCGATCTCAGTATTAAGCTGGTCATATTCAGCATGGATGAATAAACGCTCTGCATCTTGAACCGCACCAGACAATGACTGAGCAGCCAACGCTTTTAAACGCTGAAGAACATCAGCAATACGTGCAAGTGCACCATCACCAACCTGAAGAACAGATGCACCCTGAGACGCATTAACAGCCGCCTGCTTCAATACTGTGGTATCAGCAGTCAGCTTAGTGCTGATCGCCAAACCGGCAGCATCATCAGATGCACGCACAATACGTGACCCAGAAGCAAGCTTACTTACGGATGTTGAGGCTGCCGCGGAGTTAACATTTAAGAACCTGATTGCGGAGTTCGCAGCCGTATTGGTTGAAACTACTGGCATTTTACTTTTCCTTCTACTTGAAGACTTTTACCAACCCTGTTCTTCCTGAACAGAGATCCAAACATCACCTACGTATTACTGAAGAACCCGTAGAAGCTGTTGTGGTATTGAGTTTGCCTGCGACAATGCGGATACCGCGGCCTGAACCAGCACATTGGCAGTAACCAATCTACTTTGCTCGGAAGCCAAATCGACATCTTTAATTGTGGAATTCGCAGCCTCAATATTTTCAATAGAGGTGTTAATCGCCTGCGCTCTGGTTTCAAAACGTGAAATCAAAGCACCAATTGTCGCACGCTGAGTTGATACGTTTGTTAATTGAGTATCAATTGACCCCAAAGCTGTAGTAGCAGTTGCCGAGTTTGTAACTGCACCAGCTGGACCAGCAACAGCTGTCAATCCTGAGACAGAAGCAAGAATGGTATCCGTTGAAGCAGTACCAACCAAATAACTCTGAGTGTAAGTGTTGACGATCTGTTGACCGTTAAACTTTGTATCAGTGATGATATCACCAATCTCAGTGTTGAGCTGCTGATATTCAGCATCAATAAAGACACGTTCTGCATCCTGCACAGCACCAGAAAGAGACTGAGCAGCCAGCGCTTTCAAACGCTGAAGAACATCAGCAATACGTGCAAGAGCACCATCACCAACCTGAAGAACAGAAGCACCTTGAGAAGCGTTAACTGCCGCTTGCTTCAACACAGTCGTATCAGCAGTCAGCTTAGTACTGATCGCGAGACCAGCAGCATCATCAGATGCACGCACAATACGTGAACCAGAAGCTAGTTTACTTACGGATGTTGAGGCTGCCGCGGAGTTAACATTGAGAAATCTGACTGCGGAGTTCGCAGCAGTATTTGTAGAAACTACAGGCATAATATTTTCCTTCTACTTGAAGTAACACTTGCCTAACTCTTCCTGAGAAAGGCACCAAAGTCGTCTTCTTGACAACCTGTCCACAAAGTCTCTTCCTGAAACTTTTTTGAACACTTACTATTCTAACAGCAAATCAAACCTAATGTAAATACCTTCAAGGCATTGAAATTATTACATTAACCACCTGTTAACCAATAGTATCGTGAACATTATTCCTTCAAAATGATCTATTTAGCTGGCTATAGCTGTGAGTTTTTTAGGTTTTTACACCTAATTTATCGAGTCGTTTCACGCTCAATTATCTCACAAACCTTGAGTACATCACATTTAGCTAAATCAGAAAAAAACGGAACCCCAAACACATTCTTATAAAATTTATCTGATTCCGTAACAGGACCCACGACTTCCTGTCCGAAGACAGGATTAAGGTGCAATTCATCCTCCCACCAACGTCGCGAGGATACGCCTGCGCCTTTCAGTTTCTCGATAACATCTACAGCATCAGTGTGATTGAAATAGAGGTTCATAGTATTTGATACCCCAGATGTAGGCATATGAAGTGAGGAACATCCCTCAACGTTTAATAACGCCTCATCATACCAAGACCTGACCTCTAGCAATCTCTCCCGAAGATCATTCCAGCGCCCCAATTGAGCCAATCCCACCGCAGCATGCATTTCGCTCATTTTCACATTACCACCAGGCGACCTTGCTATTCTCGAGCCTGCAAATCCAAAAGAAGTACATGATTTAAATTTCTCAGCGAGCTCTAAATCCAAGGTAATCATAAGTGCCCCCTCGCCAACACCAAGCGTTTTGGTCGCATGTAGACTGATAACTGTGGGGGTAAAGCCTGGGCTTACCGCATCAAAAGACGCTGCGGCATCGATAACAACGTGAATTTTTTGCTTTTTTGAAAAATCATCCCAAGTAGAAACATCAACAGCTGCACCAAAAGGAGCAACTGGGAGAACGACTGAAATTTCGTTATTTTCTAACAAGGCATTTTCTGCAATTTCAGGAGATAGCTCGCCAGTTTTTGCATCCACATCACAAAAAAGAGGTCGGAATCCTGCGGCCATAACCGCTTGGGCCGTTGCGACAAAGGTCCATGCGGGCACTAGGCAATAACCTGGTGAAGAACCTGCTACCCTAATTTTAGATGAATATAGTCGAAGCGTTTCAGTTAATGCCGAGGTCGCATTGCTTGCACTGACTACCGCAGAAACTGGAATATTAAAATGCTGGGCAATGCTTGCTTCAAACTCACAGACCAAAGGACCAAAATTGCTATACCACTTATTCTTTTCCATCCTCGTCAGATAAGGAAGGATCTCATTGACGCTTGGTAAATCTGGCTGGAAAAGCGGAAGCAATAGAACCTCTTAGGCAAAATGCAAAATTGATAAATCCATTAAATCAATAAATAAAAGAAAATAAGAAAAAAAGCTACTATCCTTTTCAAGGAATTGGGGTACCCATACCTGGATACCCCACTCCCTTATGTGAAAGGATCTAGTATTATTGTAGGAGTGACAGCAGCGTTTGTGGCAACTGATTTGCCTGTGAGAGCGCTGACACGGAAGCTTGGACAAGAACCTGTGAGGATACCAGTCTGGATTGTTCTGCCGCTAAATCGACATCCATAATGGATGACTTGGCCGCATCAATGTTTTCTTTGGAAGTCGCAACTTGCTGACCACGGAATTCAAAGCGAGAAATGATTGACCCCAAGTTTGCACGCGCTTCAGAGATTTCATTAATGGCCGTATCTACCGCCCCCATGGCAATTGTCGCCGCTCCTGAAGTTGAAACAGAAGTCGTATTCATATTTGGGGTACCAATGGTACCGGAAGTAAAATTGGTCGCCGTCGCACTTAAGGTGGCAATATTGACATTGATCACATCTGCCACAGTCACCCCAACGAAGAAACTAACAGTACCAGCACCAAACTGAGTACCTGTTCCATCAAGAAGGGATTCACCGTTAAAACGTGTGGCTGCTGCCATACCGTCGATTTCGGATACCAGCTGCTGATATTCTGCATCGATGAAGGCACGTTCTGTGTTTGTTGGCACACCTGAGAGAGATTGCGCTGCGAGAGCTTTCATACGTTGCAGCACGTCAGCAATCCGACCAAGGCCGCCATCTGCGACCTGCATAACTGCAGCGCCTTGCGCGGCGTTAACCGATGCTTGCTGTAAAACAGCACTATCTGCACGCAACCGGGTCCCGATCGCAAGACCAGCCGCATCATCAGAGGCGGTCACAATCCGAGAACCACTGGCAAGTTTCGAAATGGACTTACCAGAGGATAGTGAATTCGCATTCAAAAAGCGTAAAGCTGAATTCGCAGCTGTATTAGTTGTAACTGTAGGCATTATCTTTCCTTTCACATTCGTCTCAACGAAATAGCGTCCTGCTATTCCACCGCTAGTAATGCGGCATTTGTTGAATTCACGAATATAAATGCAAACAGTGTGCCAGTTATTTTTATATAATAATTACATATAGTTAGACGTTTTTTGAAAATATAACGTGAAATAAGAGGGAATTATTTCACATCGAAAAAGTCGATCTTTACCGACCTAACAGGAAAACAATTCCTAGTTCATTAACAAATGCTTGATAGAAATCATTCAGAGCAACATCGACGACAGGATTACTAAAAGCTGCTTCATCAAACAGCTCTCCGCCAAGAAACCCGATCCTGTTGCTATCAAAATCTTTTTCTCAGATAGTTAAGAGTTACCGGCACTAACGGCGTGATATTGCCTGATTTAGAATATATATTTTCACCACATAAAATGAGATCCCAACATCTCCCTCCAAATAGAGCCTATATATATAAGGTATAAAAATATGCCTCGTAATGAACCGAAATTAGGTCAAGATCTATTCATTCTGTAGCGCTGGTTTACCCAGATTTTTTTGTGGGTAGACGCAATAAACCAGGAAATATGGTGTATTCTAAATACCATTCTTCATTATGAAGTTTAAATAAAACCCCCTTGATCATCCCCTATCGTAATGACATTTATTTCTTACCCGGCAGGAATATCACAAGTCGATAAAATTACCCGGCACACTTTACCCAACGACACCAAAGTTCATTTATTTTTCTATAAAATTCATAGAGATAGAGCCATCACCAAAACTGGCCCAAGCTTTGCATTAATTATCCTGAGTTTTTGTTACTCGAGATAGATTGGAAGCAAAATGCAATGGCAAACGGACAGTTCAGCAACATCTTACATGTCACTCGATACGTCATCGGGTGAAGTCCTGATGCTCATCAACCAGGTAATTAATGCACTTGGTGAAGCAAAAACTGCTGTAACCACTCTTGAGATTGAAAAGCGCTTTAACGCAACAATAAAAGCGATGGCTTTGATGGACTCTATAGAAGAGGAAATGAAAGCCGACATATCTGAAAATATTCGTAATGCTTTTTCCCAAACTTCCTTGGGGATCATTGCCAACATAACACGCACGAATGTGAAGAACGACTTAACTGCGGCGCGTGAAGCGATCGCACAGATGGTTAGCTTCCGCCAAACATGGACAACTCTTTACCCCGCGGCTGAAGAGGAATGCTTCGCTTTACCACATTCAGCAACTGAAAACCAAAAACGCTCTGGTCTATATCTGGCCTAAAGATAAAAAACCAAGGACAGACAGATGAACTACTACGCAATTGATACCAATCGGGCAACAGACACCCAAGTCGCAAGTAAATCTCAGCAGGTTAAAAATGCGAGCCAGGCTTTTGCAGACTTTCTTAACCCGAGCGGTAACACTAAGAACTCGACAACGGTCAACCCTTCCCTGACGCAGGACACTTCTCTACTGGGGAATATTCTGAACAAGCCCTCCTGGCCAGTAGAACGTGATATCTCATTTGGGAATGCCGAGCGCGCGATTGATGATGCGCCAGGCGTAGAACAAGAGATCGATGCGAAAGCTTCTAACGACGACACGGATACTCGCGAAGCATCAGAAGATACAAATTCTTCAGAAGACCACGAGGACACACCTGCTAACGACGACAACACACAAGAAGATAGCAGAAGAGAAGCCAGAGAAGACACACGCCAAGATACCGAAGTTACCGAAGATCAAAGAAGCCCCGATGGCTCTGAAGCTGACGCCGTTGTCGTAGAGGCAACAACAACAACTCAACAAGCAGCAACGCAAGCTAGCGCGCAAACTAAGCAAAGTGTAGCAGCACAGCTGGGAACGCAAACGACCAACTCGACAGTGGCACAGAACGAGACAAAAGGTGACCAGAACCAAAGTGGCAATAAAGCTGGTGTAGCTAATGTACAGGTCAAACAAGCTGCGATTACATCTAAACCCACCAGTAATCTTATTGCATCTGCAACAGACACAGTTATGAACACCCAGGAAGCAAAAATTGCCGCTGCGTTTAATGCAGGCACAGGAGTTCAAGATAAAGCCAAAGGTCAAACCGTTGTAAACACGGCGACATCGACCAACGGTAAAGGAGCGGTTTCGGGCCAGACGGCACAAGCTGTGCTGGCGGCCAATTCAGGCCAAAGCGGAAACAACACCAATAACCAGTCACAAAATAGCAACTCCATGGCCCGCGCTGAAATTGGTGCGGCCACTGGCGCAAAATCAACAACAGCAGGTGCGAATGCTAGTTTCGCTCAATCGTTAACCGCGACGGCGAACTCTGCCAAGACAGAATCCACTGTCCCTACCCAGAAAACTCTGCAGTCAATGAATGTGAAGGCATCTGATCAGCTTTCCATTCATATCAAAAAAGCTGTCGGAGACAATAAAGACAGCATATCGATCAAACTACACCCCTCAGAACTTGGGCGGGTCGACGTAAAGCTAGAGATCGTTGATGGCAGCACCGTAAAAGCAATGATTTCTGCTGAACGGCCTGACACCCTGGATCTATTACAAAAAGATTCTCGGATGCTTGAAAAAGCACTTCAAGAAGCTGGCCTAAAAACTGACGGACAAAGCTTGAGCTTTAATTTAAAGCAAGATGGTAGCGAACAAAACGATAAGACTGACAACGGCTCTAACTTAGCCTCTGGATCTTCTGATACCGACGACGATAGCGCCGGGCTGGAAAATATCGAACAAGCAAACCGATCATCTCATGATGGCGATCTGGATATCAGTATCTAACTGGGTGACGGGAGAATAAGAAAATGGACGCAGCAACACAAACCCACGCACCAGTTAACGGTGTAACTTACAAAGAAGGAAGCACAACTGGATCGCTGACGGGCGGACAATCCCTCAATGATACTTTTGATATGTTCCTTAAACTGCTTACGACGCAGCTCAAAAATCAAGATCCACTGGATCCAACAGATAACAACGAGTTTGTTAATCAGCTGACACAGTTTACTCAGACTGAGTCTGCATTGAACACCAACACCAAGTTGGACAGTTTGATTGCATTACAAAGCAATAACCAACTCAGCTCAGCCCTTGATTACGTAGGCAAGGACATTCGTGCCGACAGTATTATTCTAAACCTCGACGATAATGGTTCTGATGTCATTTATGCCCTTACAGCAAATGCCTCCGCAACTGAAATCAAGATACTAGACCCGAATGGGAAAACAGTTCGCACCCTACAAGGATCAACTTCTGCAGGTCAGCACGAGATCCACTGGGACGGCAAGGATGATAATGGCAATGTTCTTGAGAACGGCCTTTATGCTTTCTCAGTCGTAGCCAAGGATAAAGACGAAAAAATTATCCAGACGGCTCAGGGAATTACAGGAACTGTTTCAGGCGTACAGATCAGCAATGGCTCCGTGATTTTGACCATGGGCGAGTTAGAAATCCCACTTGATAGTGTTCAAGCGGTTACACAAAAAACAACCCCAACAACTGGGAGCTCTTAAAATGACTAAGGTTTTAATTCAGCACTTATCTGACAAGACCGAGGGCTTCCAAGACCTCATTGCACTATTTACATATAGGGAGTTTGGATCATGAGTATTTACGGTGCCCTTTTCGCAGGCGTATCTGGACTCGCTGCACAAAGTAATGCAATGGGTATGATTTCAGATAACATCGCGAATGTGAATACAACTGGCTATAAAGGTGTGAGCGCTCGTTTTTCAACGCTTGTTGCACAATCATCCAGTGCCACGCTTTATGCCCCAGGTGGCGTACGATCTGCCCCCCTTAAGAATGTTGATAAGCAAGGTCAGCTTCAGGGTACAGCTTCTGCAACAGACTTAGCTGTCGCGGGGCGAGGCTTTTTTGTCGTCGGTGACCGTGCTACAGCAGGAGTGGATAAACAGTTTTTATTCTCCCGCGCAGGTTCCTTTAGACCTGACGCATCTGGGAATTTGGTAAACGCTGGTGGTTATTACCTTCAGGGGTGGCCAATTGCTACAGGCTCAACCACACCAACAAGTGCCAGTACCTTTACCGGGCTGGACACCGTTAACATCTCAAATCTAAACGGGACGGCAACAGCCACTTCAAATTTATCGGTTGCTCTTAACCTGCCGTCAACCGTGCAAACGACAGAGCAAACAAGTGACGTCGTTTTAGAAACAAATTTACAACCTGGATCTGGTCCACATGTATCAAATGTAACTGTATTTGATTCAACTGGAGCATCTCAGGCACTTACATACACTTGGACGGAAACTGGCGCGAATACGTGGACGTTTACTGCAAACGCTCCAGCAGGTGGTTCAGTAACAAGCGGTGGGCCAACAACTGTTGTCTTCAATCCTGCAACAGGCCTACCAATTTCGGGCTTTCCGCCTCCGGACCCAATATACACTTGGAATAATGGGTCGAGCAGTACTATTGATATTGGCTCTTACGGTGCCGGGATCACTGAAACGGCAGCGGCATTTTCATCAACTTCGCAACAATATAATGATCAATACATTGCAACGGTTCAGATTTATGATGATCTGGGTAATACGCATGATATGCAGCTTGCCTTCACAAAGACCGCGGCTAATGCGTGGTCAATGGCAGTGCTTAACCCAACACTAAACGGGACAACAAGTGGGAACGTCACTAATATCCCGCGTACTATAACCTTTAGTGGTGGTACACCAAACCTCATCAACATGCCGCCAATTTCTATTGATTGGACTGTTGGTAATACTGGGGCTTCAGCCAGTACAATTACGCTCGACACTGGTACCATTGGTGCGGCTGATGGGATCATTCAGTTCGCGGGTAACTTCATCGTCAACTCGACAGAACAAAACGGGGTGACCTTTGGGAATTACCGAGGGATATCCATTAGTGACGCTGGTGTCGTTACCGCATTGTTTGATAACGGGGAACAGCTTGATATTTCCCAACTTGCACTGGCTCTGGTTCCAAACCCTAATGGACTAGAAGGAAGAACAGGTAACGCCTACAGCTCGACACCTGAATCAGGTAACTTTCTTCTCAATCGCCCTCAAATTGGTGGCGCGGGGTTAATTGCTGCTTCTTCATTAGAAGCATCAAACATCGATCTTGCTGAAGAGTTCACTAATATGATCGTTACGCAAAGAGCCTATTCTGCAAGCGCCAAGATCATCACAACAGCGGATGAAATGTTGGACGAGCTAATCAGAATTGTCCGTTAGAAAATAACTACAACTCAAACAAAAAATAATTTTTTGTAGCCCCTCAGACTGAGGGGCTATTTTTTTTGGCTAAAAGCCTGTTTACAAAGGCAATTCAAAAAGTACATACAATTTGAGATAAATTGTCTAAATTATTGATATTAATAGTTTTTCAACACCCCTGATCTATAAAGAGAGGAGTAAATTAATAGCTGGAGTATAAACCATGGGGTCTAGCAGTTTAAGCCGGCGTATGAATGACGCTGATATAAGCGCCAATCCCTTATCGCTGGATGACCTTCCGCCGCCTGAGACCAAACGGTGGGTTATTCGACGTAAAGCCCAGGTGGTTGCGGGTGTCCGAAATGGGGTTATTAGCCTTGACGACGCATGCAAGCGATACAAACTTTCTTTGGAAGAATTTCTCTCATGGCAAAGGCTGATCGACAATCACGGGTTACGCGGGTTACGCACCACCCACCTACAAAAATATCGAGTTGATACTGAGAGCAAAAATACGGCTAAATTGTAATATGCCTTCATTATTTTCTCTACACTCATTAAAAACTTAACTTTTTTCGGAGCCTGTTACCTTCTTGGTAATAAGCTCTTGACTTAAATAGATAAAATTTTATTCAATTGCCTCGGCAAATTTTTCCTAGCACTAGGCAAATTTTTCCTTTGTTAACCTCCTATTTACCGAATACCTATAGGTTAAAGTTAACAGGTTTTACTGACATTTAGTAAATAGTAATAATTCGGATATTGCGGTAGTGAATACATTCGTCGATACCTTAAAGAATCTTGGCCCAGCACGGCTTGGTATAATGGCAGCCGTAGCAGCAGCCATTATTGCTTTTTTCATCTATCTAACAGGGCGTGTAGCAACACCAGAAATGGCTCTGCTATATGCTGATTTGGATCCTCAAGAAAGCGGCCAAATCGTAAGTGAACTTGATCAGCTTCAAATTCCATTCAAGCTCTCTCCATCTGGTGATGCCATATATGTACCTGGAAACAAAGTCGCGAGAATGCGGGTGGCTATGGCTGAAAAAGGTTTACCGAGCGGCGGCTCCATTGGGTATGAAATATTCGACCAATCAGAGGCTCTTGGTACGACAAGCTTTGTCCAAAACATAAATCACTTAAGAGCCTTGGAGGGCGAACTTTCACGTACCGTCAAATCGATCAACCGCATTAAACAAGCCCGCGTCCATTTGGTTCTACCTCAAAGAGAACTTTTCAGCAGAGACAAACAATCCCCTACCGCATCCGTTGTCGTGACGACACAAGGCAATACCCTTCTTGATCGCCAACAAATACTATCTATTCAGCACCTTATCTCAGCTGCCGTTCCTGGAATGAAGCCTGTTAACGTCTCTATTATTGACGACAAAGGCAATCTTCTCGCTCGCGGCGGAGAGGAAGGTGACCTTTCAACTCTGACAACATCAGCCGATGAACGACGTGTCGCTTATGAAACACGGCTCATGCGCACTGTAGAAGAACTTCTCGAGCGTTACGTGGGCCGAGGAAATGCTCAAGTTCAAATATCAGCTGAAATGGATTTCGACCGGATTACAGAAAACTCAGAGGTGTTCGACCCCGATGGTCAGGTGGTTCTCTCCACCCAAACAGTAGAAGAAAACGCCAGTGATACCGAAGATACTGGAAATGAAGGTATAACGGTCGGCAACAATCTTCCAGATGCCAACCTAGGGCAGCTCGGGGGTTCCACCGGCACGCAAAGCAGTACATCGAGAACTGAAGAAACCGTCAATTTTGAGAATTCAAAAATTATCAAGACACGTGTACATGAAACCGGTGCTATTCGTCGCCTTTCAGTTGCCGTCATTATTAATGACATTTCTGAAGTCAACGAAGAAGGTATCCGAACTTTCACAAGCCGGAGCGAGGAAGACATTGCTCAACTGGGCGCCATCGTCCGTTCGGCAGTTGGGTTCGACGAAAGTCGTGGCGACAAAGTAGAAATAGCTAATTTCCGATTTGCAGAGCTAGACCCCTTGCTACTCCCAGAAGAAGGAGTTCTCGGGATTGGCAAAGATGAAATGATGCGCTTTGCTGAACTTTTTATTCTTGGCGTCGTAGCAATTTTAATTCTCCTCCTCGTTGTTAGACCACTAGTTACCCGTATCATTGATGGCGACTTTACGCCTGCCGGAGATGGTGGTGGCGGCGCAGGTACCATTACAATTCCTGGCCCAGATGGCCGCCCCATGGTTATGGCGGCTCCCGCTGGAGTACCAGGAATGGCTCATATGCCGGGAATGCCGGCACAAATTGGCGTTGATGGCTTGCCTATGCTGACTTCAGATACTGCTGAAGGAGAAAATATGCCTGCAGACACGGCAGGGGTCGGTTCTGAAATTGAACAGATGATCGATATGAATAAAGTTGAAGGACGTGTACGCGCTTCTTCTTTAACTAAAATCGGTGAAATAGTTGAAAAACATCCTGAAGAAGCTGTGCAAATTTTACGTGCTTGGCTCTATCAGGAAGGTAAGTAAATAACTCTATCCAAAATACAATTATTTAAGAGCAAATAGTATGCGCGACGATTATAGAACAATGACTGGACCAGAAAAGGCTGCACTCCTTGTGATGGCATTAGGCGAGGCACAGACGGCGCAGCTATTTGCTATTATGGAAGACGATGAGATCAGGCAGTTGTCACAAATCATGGCGACTCTTGGTAATGTTAGCGCTCAACTGATCGAGCGTCTACTTGTTGAATTCGCCGATCAAATCTCCACGACAGGTACCATAACGGGTAGCTATGACAGCACTGAACGCCTGTTACAAAAAGTTCTGGATAAAGACCGTGTCGATACAATTATGGAAGAGATCCGCGGCCCTGCGGGACGGACCATGTGGGAAAAACTGGCGAACGTTAACGAAAACGTGCTCGCCAATTACCTCAAGAACGAATATCCGCAGACTGTGGCTGTTATTCTCTCCAAGGTCAGACCCGAGCATGCCTCTCGTGTACTTGGATTGCTGCCAGAACCTTTCGCAATGGAAGTTGTCATGCGGATGCTTCGAATGGAAGCGGTACAAAAAGACGTGCTGGATGATGTTGAAAGAACGTTAAGGAACGAATTCATGTCAAACCTTGCCAGAACAAATCGTCGAGATTCTCACGAAATGATGGCGGATATATTCAACTTCCTTGATCGAAATGTTGAAAGTCGTTTCATGAATGCCCTAGAAGAGCGAAACAAAGATTCTGCAGAAAGAATTAAAGCCCTTATGTTCACCTTTGAAGACCTCAGCAATCTTGATCCAGGCGGTGTTCAAACTCTATTGAGTGCAGCTGAAAAAGATAAACTGGCGATTGCCCTTAAAGGGTCGTCAGAAGGCTTGCGTGACATGTTCTTCACGAATATGTCAGAGCGTGCGGCAAAAATCATGAAAGAAGATATGGCTGCAATGGGTCCAATTCGTCTCAAAGATGTTGATGAGGCGCAAATGTACATGGTTACCATTGCCAAAGATCTTTCTGAAAAAGGTGAAATCGTTATGGCCGATTCAAAAGGCGAAGACGAGTTGGTTTACTAGGAGTTGGTGTTGGTGGCGAATTCAAATCAAAAATTTCTCTTCGACACATCGTTTGAGGGATCAAAAAAATCAACAAAACCCGGTTCGGATAATTTTTCCGACTTCATGGGCACGCCTGAAACTTCCCACCAAGATATTGCCACAGACATTCCTGAACCAGAGGAGCTTGTCCTTCCTGAAGGGGCAGTATCATTAGAAGATTTCGAACTTGCGAAACAAACTGCTTATGCAGAAGGCTACGCTGCTGGCCAGGAAGAAGCCCACGATAAAGCTTCTGAAACCAACGAAGCACAAGTCGTTCAAGTACTTGAACAAGTGACACAGGAATTATCTGATTTAGATCACAGCCATCAAAAAACACTTGAAGGACTACAGAGTATATCTATGGAAGTGGCCTTAAAAGCCATCCAGAAACTCTTCCCAAGTCTAGAACATAGTTCGACATTAGACGAAATCACCCTCGTATTCCGGGAATGCTTGGATCGATTGCCGCAGGAACCCAGGATCGTCATCCGAGTTTCCGACACCACTTTAGATGATGTGCAAGAACGCCTTGAACAGGTGGCAAGCAAAAGCGGATTTACCGGGCACCTCGTATTCTTATCCGAACCTGGTATGTCGCCAAGTGATGTTCGTGTTGAATGGGCAGAAGGAGGCGCTGAAAGAAACAGTGCTGAAATGCGACAAGAAATAGAAACAATTCTTTCTCGTGCGATTACAAGTATTTCACTCCCCGGGGATCCCGGGCAAACCAGTGCACTTTCGGATCAGGATAACAATGGAAGTGCTCCAGCCCAAGAGGTTGCCGAATGAACCAAGATGAAAATGAAAACGGAACATTTCCATCCGTTCCAGAAATGCCCGAGATGGAAGATGAATCCGCTATGCCTGAACCAGGCGGTCGCCCTCCAACTAATGCGAAAGAACTTGAAGCTGTTTATGACATTCCAGTCCAGGTTTCAGCTATCCTTGGTAAAGCGAACATGCAGGTTAGCCAGTTACTTAAACTAGGCAGAGGAGCCGTTATCGAGCTTGATAGAAAAGTTGGAGAAGCGATCGATATTTACGTCAACAATCGATTGGTTGCACGTGGAGAAGTTGTGGTCGTCGAAAATCGCCTCGGCGTGACGATGACCGAGATCATCAAAATGGACCGAAACTAGGTAATCCTGGGATTTGAACTGATTATGGTCAACACTTCGCAAACACGAACGACACCTCGTGGACAAGCTCCTAGTCGGCCCCATTCAGGGCCCACGTTTGACTACGCCACACTTACGGGTGTTGTTGGCGCATTTCTTGTTGTCTCCGTAGCAATGATCCTTGGGGGCTCTCCAGGGTCCTTTTTCAACCTTCCTGCCATACTGATCGTTGTCGGGGGAACCTTTCTGGTTACCACAACATCTTTTACTTGGGATGAGGTTACAAAGGCCCAGAAAACGATGCTCCGGGCAGCACTGTATCATGTGGAAACTCCTGGGAATGCCTCCTTACAGATTTTGTTTTTAGCGGATCAAGCACGAAGAAACAGTATTTTGTCACTCCAAAAGCACCTGAGCGACATTCAACACAGCGGTTTTCTACATCGCGCTACGGAAATGCTTGTCGATGGCATTGCCCCAGAACAGCTAGAGGCTGTACTTGAGCATCAGGTCGTCGCCACCCAACATCGGCATCAACGTTCTGCAAACATATTAAGACGTGCGGGTGAAGTCGCTCCAGCGATGGGATTAATTGGAACCTTGGTCGGCCTCGTGCAAATGCTAAGCAACCTTGAAGATCCAAGTACCATTGGTCCCAGTATGGCTGTTGCCCTACTGACTACTTTTTATGGTGCGATATTGTCCAATATGGTTTTCCACCCCCTAGCTGCAAAGCTTGAACGAATTTCGCAAACAGAGGCAATCGTCAATCAGATTTATACCATCGGCGTTTGTTCTGTCAGTCGGCACGAAAACCCAAGACGTTTAGAAATTATGCTTAACACTATTCTCTCTCCAGACCAGAGAGTGAATTATTTTGATTAAGGCGATTTATAAGTATATCGCCGTCCAGGAGAGTAAGTTATGCGCCTACTAATTGTTGGCTCGCTAGAAGGACACATGATCACCGCCGGCAAGATTGCTTTTGAGCGTGGGGCAAAGGTTGCGACAGTCGACGACGTAGATCAAGCCATGTCCTCACTACGCACAGGTAATGGCGCTGATTTAATTATGGTCGATATTAATCTGGATATCGATAAATTATGCAAACATCTTGATATGGAGCGCTTCTCTGTTCCTGTAATTGCTTGTGGTATCGGCACTCAACCTTCCAAAGCTGGTGACGCTATCCGATCCGGAGCCAAAGAGTATATCCCACTGCCGCCGGATGCTGAACTGATCGCAGCGGTTCTTGCAGCCGTAACAGAAGAAACAACTTCGCTGATCTACAAAGATCCCGCCATGGCGGCGGTTATTCAATTCGCAAAACAAATAGCTCCCTCAGATGCCAGTGTACTCATCACAGGGGAAAGCGGCACAGGTAAAGAGGTCATGTCTCGATACCTGCACTCCAAATCCAGGCGAGCAAAGAATAACTTTATTTCAATAAACTGTGCGGCAATTCCAGAAAATTTATTGGAATCAGAGCTCTTCGGCCACGAAAAGGGTGCTTTTACAGGCGCTTTGTCTCGTCGCATTGGTAAGTTTGAAGAAGCCAATGGAGGCACTTTGCTTCTTGATGAAATTTCTGAAATGCACCCCCGCCTTCAGGCTAAATTATTACGGGCAGTCCAAGAGCGTGAAATAGATCGTGTTGGTGGAAATAAACCTATCAAAGTTGATATCCGCCTGCTGGCAACCTCTAACCGGAATATGGAAGAAGAGGTTAAAAAAGGGAATTTCAGAGAAGATTTATATTTTAGGTTAAATGTTGTTACAATCGACATGCCATCTCTCAGGGATAGACCCCTCGACATAGAACTGCTGGCTGACCATTTTCTTGCAAAGTATGCAGAATCTAATGGCGTCGCCAAGCCAGCGATAACACCAGAAGCTCTTACACAATTAATGCAACATCATTGGCGCGGAAATGTACGTGAGTTAGAAAACACGATGCATCGTGCCGTACTGTTATCCAGAGATAACATAGTTGGCCCAGAGGCTATTTTATTATCAGGTACAAGCTTTGCTCCCGTTGCAACACAGGTTCCTAACCCTGTGACCCAAGGCTACCCTACGACACCAGCACCTCATCAACCTCCCCAAGGACAACAGCCACCTGTACAACAACCTGCCCCTGGTACAGAAATGCCTGAAAAGGCTCTCGTGGGGAGAACCGTTGCTGATGTGGAAAAAGACCTCATCCTCAACACTCTTCAACACTGTCTTGGCAATCGGACTCACGCAGCAAATATTCTTGGCATCTCAATTCGGACTCTACGTAATAAATTAAAAATTTACAGTGACGACGGCACCGAAGTCACAAGCCCAGGCAGAGGCGGAGAAAGTTTTAGCCCCTCCCTGTAAAATAATTTTTTATAACAACACAGTAGAAATTACATGTCTGAATCCAGTCCACAACAAGAGGGTAACAAATTAGGGCTACCGCCAACTGTGCTGTCCGTCCTAGATGCCCTTAGACGGGGAGATATAGCTCTGGCACTTGGTGTCATGGCTATTCTTGTTGTGCTGATTTTGCCAATGCCAAGCTGGTTGCTCGACATTTCTTTGGCTCTTTCAATCACATTGTCAGTTCTTATTCTGATGACTGCTCTGTTTATCCATGGGCCGTTAGAATTTGGATCATTTCCAACTATTTTGTTAATCGCGACGATGCTGCGACTGTCCCTGAACCTAGCCTCAACACGTTTGATACTTGCCGACGGACATGAAGGGGCCGGAGCGGCAGGACAGGTCATTGAATCTTTTGGTAACTTTGTCATGGGCGGCAATTTTGTCATTGGCATAATCGTATTCGGTATCCTCGTCATCGTGAACTTTATCGTTATCACAAAGGGTGCCGGACGGATCGCGGAGGTTTCTGCCCGCTTCAGTTTGGATGCGATGCCAGGTAAACAAATGGCTATTGATGCAGATCTCTCGAGTGGTTTGATCGACGAAGCAGATGCCCGAGTACGCCGCAAAAACCTGGAAGACGAAAGTAATTTCTTTGGGGCAATGGATGGTGCGTCCAAATTTGTCAGAGGAGATGCAATAGCAGGCCTCCTGATCACTTTTATCAACATAATTGGGGGAATCATTATTGGGGTAGCCCAAAAGGACATGCCCATTGGAGATGCCGCCGCCTCTTACACTCTCTTAACCGTTGGCGATGGATTGGTGTCCCAGATACCTGCTATTATTGTATCAACAGCCGCGGGTATTCTCGTCTCAAAGACAACCACAACAGGATCCGCAGACAAAGCTATATTTTCACAACTAAGTGGCTATCCTCGTGCTCTCGGCCTATCATCAGCCTTGATGACAGGGCTTGCTCTTGTACCGGGAACTCCAGCATTTCCATTTTTATTACTCGCAAGTGCAACAGGTGGCCTTGCATGGCTCTCGAATAAAAAATCTTTGGCACGGGACGAAATATCCGAAAAGCAAGAAATTGAGGCCGCTCAACCTGCCCCAATTGCAGAAGAACCGATCTCTTCATCATTACAAATCGATAATCTTCGACTTGAATTGGGTTATGCCCTATTACCCATGATTAACGGTCAGGGTGGAGAACGGCTAACTGATCAAATAAAGGGCTTAAGACGCCAACTTGCCCAAGAATTAGGTTTTGTTCTTCCCTCGGTACGTATCCAAGATAATCTGCAACTCGGTGCCAATAGTTACATCATCCGCATTAAAGAAATTTCTGCTGGTGAGGGAGAACTTAGGCCCAACATGCTTTTGATCATGGACCCGCGCGGCGATAAAATCCAACTTGCTGGCGAAGAAACTATCGAGCCAACTTTTGGTCTTCCGGCAATGTGGGTCGACGAAAGCCAAAGGGAAGAAGCCTTGTTCCGTGGTTACACTGTCGTTGACGCCTCAACAGTTATTACCACCCATATAACCGAAGTTGTGAAGGATAATATCTCTGAGTTGTTATCCTATTCCGAAACACAAAAACTTCTAGATGAGCTCAGCGAAGAGCATCAAAAGTTAATTGCAGATCTCATCCCCACTCAAATTTCGGTTGGGGCCTTGCAAAGAGTTCTTCAAAACCTTCTTGGAGAGCGAATTTCTATCCGCGATCTGCCAACCATTCTTGAGGGTATATCAGAAGCTTGTGCCTATACACGTAACGCAACCTTTATCACCGAACATGTAAGATCGCGGTTAGCCAGACAAATATCTAACAGCAATCAAAACGAGCAAGGGTTTATCCCCATGATCACCCTTTCCCCACAATGGGAACAGTCCTTTGCACAAGCTCTTGTTGGTGAGGGTGAGGAAAAACAACTCTCAATGCCACCAACACAGTTACAAGAATTCATTACTGCTGTCCGACAAACCTTTGAGCGCCACGCAATGATGGGGGAAGCCCCCGTCTTGTTGAGTAGCCCTGTAATACGCCCCTATGTGCGCTCAATTGTAGAACGTTTTCGCCCAGCAACTGTCGTAATGTCTCAAAATGAAGTACATCCCAAAGCAAAAATTAAGACTTTGGGGGTTATCTAGAGTTTATGATGTACTTGTGTGTGATGAATATGAAAAAAAATAACAAGCTGGAGAGCTGTTAAAATGCGTTTGAAGCATTACATTGCCAACAGCTTGCCAGAAGCGATGGATCAAGTCCGAACCGACTTAGGTGAAGACGCTATCATACTGGCCACGGATGAGCTTGGTCCCGGGCAAGGTGTTCGCGTTACTGCTGGCTTGGATGATGAACCCGCATATGATTTTTCTATAGAAGATCCTGTGGATGACGTTGATATTGTCGATGAAATCACGGAAGTTCTGGATTTTCATCGACTACCCGTAGAAATGATCGACAGCCTTGTTGGACAAGCAATAGGCATCCCCGCTTCGGAATGGCATATTTCACTTGCTGGAGCTTTAGATAACCATTTTCAATTTGCACATATACCCACCCGTCCGACGTCGAGACCTCTTATGCTAATTGGGTCACCAGGGGATGGAAAAACCTCTACCATTGCCAAACTTTGTGCAAAGGCAAGAATTGCAGATATTCCAACCAATGTAATTACTGTTGATTCAGAAAAAACAGGTGGCGTTGAACAGATAGCGACTTTTTGTCATCGCTTGCAAATAGACTTGGATATCGCGGAAACACCCGAAAATTTAATCGAATGTATGGATAAAATTTCTGAAGAGAGATTGGTGCTCATCGACACCATGGGGGTCAATCCTTTTGACGAAGATGCGATACAGTATCTAAGCGATTTTGCCCAGGCTTCGAATGCGGAATCTATCCTTATTATTCCTGCAGGTGGCGACGTATATGAAGCAGCAGAAAAAGCGAGCGCATTCACACCTTTAAACCCCAAATTTATCATCCCAACTAAACTCGATATGACCCGGCGATTTGGGGGGCTATTAACCGCGGCACACAGTGCGAACCTTACATTCATGGCTGCGGGGACGTCTCCCCATATTGCAGATGGGCTTTCGCCAATAAATCCAGTTTCTCTGGCACGACTATTGCTTCCCACTAGACTAGAACCCCAACAGAACACTCTTGCGACAGGCACACGCTGATGAACCAAGCCAAAAACAATGTACAGGCTCTACACAACAAATTACGTTGCCACAACATGATTGCAATTGCTTCTGGTAAAGGCGGTGTTGGTAAAACCTGGCTGTCCATTACCCTGTCCCATGCCCTATCAAGCCTGGGGTGTCGAACCTTGCTTTTTGATGGTGATTTGGGTCTTGCGAACGTAGACATCCAACTCGGCCTAGCCCCCAACAAAGATATGGGTGGTGTATTAACTGGTCGCTACTCTTTAGAAGAGGCCGCTGTTCGTTATCCAGATGGAGGCTTTGATGTTATTGCGGGGAGATCCGGATCGGGAAATCTTGCTAACTTACCCGCTCAACGTCTTAACCACCTCACAACAGATCTTGCTGCCTTGTCTGATTCCTATGACCGAATTATTCTAGACCTTGGCGCGGGAATAGATCGTACGGTAAGGCAGCTCGCTTCTCAGGCGCAAGTTTGTTTGGTTATTACAACCGATGAGCCAACATCCCTGACAGATGCCTATGCATTCATTAAGCTTACAAAAATGCAGCGCCCTGATGCAGACTTGCGGGTCATCGTAAATATGGCCGAGACTGAACATGATGGGCATAAGACGTACAATACAATTAGAAAAGCCTGTGAATCATTCTTACAAATAACACCTCCCCTTGCCGGAATTATTGTCCGGGATAACAAAGTAAAGGAAGCAATTCGCAATCAAACGCCTCTGCTCGTGAGATACCCAACGTCTTCAGCAGCGGAACGCGTTGAACAGATTGCCCGAAACTTGCTCTCAGGAAATGAATAAGGTCCGGCTCCCTCTTGCGACAACGCCGTCCTCTTCTTCTGGAGCGACTCAAACTACCCAAGTAAGTACAATAGCCAGCTACCCCCCTTCCCTGGGGACACGTCCGGTACAAGAACAAATCTCAGGGATCGTTCAAGGTCAAAACAAGACGGGGCAACTCATTGTACAAACGTTGCTCGGCGAACTTGCGATAAATAGCACAGTCAAGCTTCCACCCGGAACAGAAGTAATCATACAATTCAGGACACACCGCCCCCCCTTTGAAGTCCTCCTGGTTCCGCAACACAATAATAAAGCAAAACAGCCGGCTTCTCCTTCACCTTTAAACCCAACAGACAAACTGAGTTTAGGGCACATACTCCAAGCTACTTTTCTAAACAAATCAGCTGTACAAACCCAGGTCGCTGTCCCCAGCCATATCCTTAACTTACAGCCTGGCAACAACTTTCAGGTGAGGATTGAGATAATCCCTGCTTCTATACAGCAGAGTTCTACATCAAAGTTAAGTGCCGGCCCCCAGATAGGACCACAGGCAGGACAACAAACCGCCCAACCAACGACGGCAGGCTCGCCGCCCCAGAACGTATCTGCGACAACCAACACGTCAACCCAACCGAACTCAAATGCCCTGAGGGCAACCGTTATTGGAGCGAGTAATAGCCAACCAATAGTTCAAACGGTGCTTGGAAATATCCAGCTTTCGCTTAAGGCCCCCCTACCAACAGGTACGCAAATTAACCTGATGTTTCTCCCTCTCTCGGATGATCAGGCTTTACCCTCAGGAGATGGCGCCCTTCGCGGTAACTACTCCTCCCTATTAGGCTCGATACCAGGGCAAGAATTGAGAACAGCCTTGCAATCAGCACTCAGCTCATTAATCCAACAAGGACAAGGGAATGTTCTTGCAAAACATATTCCCCACCAGGGTTCGGCTCTGACATCAGGTATATTACTTTTTTTAAATGCTATTAAGTCCGGCCCAAACAGGCCCTGGGTTGGCCTAGATACAATCTCTCTTTTAAGATCTAGTGGAAACTCTGAATTAGCTCAACTGCTTACAAATGATAATCCCGCCCTCAATCGTCCGATCGAAACAAATCAAGGTGACTGGCGGATGACCCAACTTCCGATCCTGCATGAAGCCTCCTTACAAAAAGCAAACCTGTTTGTAAGGGATCGTGAGGGTGGGTCACACAAGGGAGACAAGCTTGACAGAGAAGAAGCGACCCGTTTCAAGCTCGAAGTTGAAATGAGCCGTGATGGGGACATGCAATTCGATGGTCTTGTTAAGAAAAACAAATTCGATTTGGTTATTCGAAGTAGAGACGATCTCCCCAACCGAATGCAAAGTAAAATTTCTGAATTATTTTATGGCGCAAACGAGGCGACAGGATCTTCAGGGCGACTGACATTTGAAGCATCTGGAGAATGGGAAAAATTGACCGATGTTGCCAACAAACTAATTGCAGGGACACACAATAGTACCCTCGCATAATTAAACGATTTAGGGGAATAGACTTAGTTTAGTGTTCAGAAGCCTTCTTACGACGGTACTGCTGAATACCAATTTCATCATAATCAGCTTGTTCTTTTTTCTTTATCACATCTTGTTGGCGCCTGATGTCATTCGCCTGGGCTTCTTCGTATCTCTTCAAATCTTGAAACGTTTCGTTTAATTCTTGCTGAGCTATAGCCTTTAAAGTCATGACCTCTTCAATAGAGGTTTCAAGCCGTTTGCGTCGTTCTCGTGCCGCTTCTGCATAAGCAGGGTAGGTTTGGGCGACATCAGGGTGCTGTGAAGCAAACTCCTGCTCATGGAGAACTTCTTGATCAAGCTTAACCAAATCTTGTTCTAGCTTTAAAAGTAGAGCCTCTAAATCAGATACTTTTTGCTGTGCTTCATCCAGCTTCCAACTATGGACTCGTACCAGACTGTCAATCGGGGTTTTCATCATTCAATCCCCATATTCTCTAAGTTAGGATCTTGAGTTTGGTTTTGGAATTCGGGCATTTCAGGTATTTCAGGAGAAGGTTGTTCCCAGTTTACACCAAGGGCTGCAGCAAGTTGTTCATAGCCCAAAGCAAGATTACTTTTTTCATATTTTCCTTGGGTAAGAAATGCTTCTAGCCCATTATAATGAGCGATGGCTTCATCAATAACAGGATCAGACCCCTCGTTATAAGCGCCAATTCGGATTAATTCAGCCATATTTTCATAGGTTGATAATAGTTGCCGCCCCCGCGTTACAAGTTCATTTTCTTGATCAGAGTTACAGCCAGGCATCGTTCTCGACACACTTCGCAATAAATTAATCGCTGGAAATCGATTTCGCTCTGCGATGACACGTTCAAGAACAATGTGTCCATCAAGTATACCGCGTACCGCATCAGCAATAGGTTCATTATGATCGTCACCTTCGACCAATACGGTAAATAGGCCAGTAATCGATCCGTGTTTTTTTACCCCTGGCCCTGCCCGTTCCAATAGCTGAGGGAGCTCGGCAAACACCGAAGGTGTATACCCTTTACTGGCGGGTGGCTCTCCTGCAGATAGTCCGATTTCGCGCATAGACATCGCAAAGCGCGTTACTGAATCCATCAAACAAAGAACATCTCGGCCATTGTCTCTAAAGTATTCAGACAATGCCATCGTCATATATGCTGCTTGGCGGCGCATCAAGGGAGGCTCGTCCGAGGTCGCAACGACCACGACAGAGCGTGCTAAACCTTCAGGACCAAGATCATCCTCTAACCACTCCTGAACTTCCCGTCCACGCTCACCAATCAGACCGATAACGTTTACGTTGAGAGAGGTGTATCTTGCCAACATTGAAAGCAGAACAGACTTACCAACGCCAGAGCCCGCAAAAATCCCCATACGTTGTCCCTGGCAACAAGATAAAAAGGTGTTAATTGCGCGTACACCCAAATCAATTTTCCCGCCAACTCTTTGTCGTCCGTGAGCCGGGGGTGGAGATCTTCTTACTTTATAAGGATCAGGCCCCATAGGTAGGGGCCCCTTTCCGTCAATGGGATCCCCCAGCGCATTCACTACGCGGCCAAGCCAAGCATCTGATGGATGAATAGAAGGTTCACTGGAAGCCAAGACAGCCTTACACCCCAAGCCAATACCTTCAAGTGAACCAAAAGGAAGCAGTAAAGCATGGCCTTGTCGAAAACCGATGACTTCGCAGGGCACCTTTCTCTCATCTCTCGCAATCAGGATACAACGAGATCCAATTACTAAAAGACGATCGAGCCCAGAGAGTTCGACCAGCATGCCCAATACACCAGATACTCTCCCGTATACTTGATAATCAGAAAGCTCTGAAATTTCCCTGGCCAGACTTTTAAGAGTCATTTCCGAATTCTACCTATGCTTAAAATGCTAAATTCTGTCTATGGGGCTCAAATACCCAATTCATGAATTAATTTTGGAGTACGATAATTTGATTTTTTCATATTCCACTTAACATCAGTTTAACCACTGATTCTTTCCAAAAAATCAAAATTTTGAAGAAACTTTGCATTTTAATTAAAATAAAACATAAATTTTACCCTATTTTCCAACCTAGAGATGTTTTTGGTAAGGTTTTGTTAATATTCCTTACCGAAAATGGTTAACGACATTCATATTCACTTAACCAACATTAATGACCGGAATTTATTATGCGAGTCCTGTTAGTAGAAGATGATGCCCCAACAGCCCAAGGCATCGAAATGATGCTGAAGTCGGAAGGATATGTCTGCGACTCAACAGATATGGGTGAAGACGGGCTCGAGATTGGTAAAATTTACGATTATGATATTATTATCCTGGATCTTATGCTCCCCGATATGGATGGTTATGAAGTAATTCGACGCTTAAGAGCCTCTAGGGTAGAAACCCCTATATTGATTTTGTCAGGTCTTAACGGCCTTGACGACAAGATCAAAGGCCTTGGATTCGGTGCCGATGACTATTTGACCAAACCCTTTGACAAGCGCGAATTGATCGCAAGAATTCAGGCTATTGTCCGTCGTTCTAAAGGACACGCTGCATCAGTCATTAATACTGGCAAGCTTAAAGTAAACCTCGACACACGTACCGTAGAAGTAGAAAACAAATTACTGCACCTCACAGGTAAAGAGTACGGTATTTTAGAGCTTCTCTCTCTACGCAAAGGTACAACTCTTACCAAGGAAATGTTCCTGAACCATCTTTATGGTGGTATGGATGAACCCGAACTAAAAATTATTGACGTCTTTGTATGTAAACTCCGCAAGAAACTCTCAAATGCAACCGGTGGCGAAAACTATATCGAAACCGTTTGGGGTAGAGGTTATGTTCTAAGGGATCCTGTTGAACAAAGCGTTGATACGCCACATCTAGTTTCGGCGTAAAGACATATAATTTAAGGAACTAAGTTACGGCTGGTTCCTTTACTCACTACCAAATTTAACAAAGCAAAAACAGCAAAGCCCGGAACGTTTATCGTTCCGGGCTTTGCTGTACTCATTTATAGATAATTCTCTATGCGGTTGCTCGACTAGCGGATTGACCATTACGTACAAGGCCATAAATTCCACGTTTTCCAGGTATCAACTGAAAGTCATCAGAAATACCGAGGACTGTTTCTGCACCACCAAGATATAGAAAACCATCATCTGGCATTTGCTTAGCAATTTTAGCCAAAACCGTCGACTTGGTTGCTTGCTCGAAATAAATGAGAACATTTCGACAGAAAACAACATCGAATTTCCCAAGCATAGAAGGACTTTCGAGAAGATTGAATGGCTTAAATGTCACCATATTACGAATAGAGCTATCAATCTGCCACCGATCACCAGCCTGTTGAAAATATTTCACCAACAGATTAATAGGCAAACCTCTTTGTACTTCAAACTGAGTATAAACGCCTTCTTTGGCTTTATTCAGAATGTCGTTAGATAAATCGGTCGCAACAATCTCTATTTTCCACCCAGCAAGAGCAGGGCCAGCTTCTTTCAGAAGCATTGCCAAGGTATATGGCTCTTGCCCGCTAGAACAAGCAGCAGACCATATCCGGATCGTTTTACTTCCGGCCCTTTTCTCAAGCAGTTGGGGGAGAACCATATCTTTGAACAGATCAAATGGTTTTTGATCGCGGAAGAAGAACGACTCGTTTGTCGTCATCGCTTCTGTGATATCACTCAGGATGCGCTCGTCATTAGACGCTCTAACTTTTTGGACAAGTTCATCGAAACCGCTAAGATTCCACTTCCTTGCCACAGGGTTTAAGCGACTTTCTAACAAGTATGCTTTGTCTTGGCTAAGCACTAGCCCAGAACGTTTCTTTAGAAACTGGGAAATATATTCGAAATCACTCACGTTCATGCCGCCGACCTCAGAACAAGTTGTCGTACATTGGAAGCCATTTCCTTAATAGGAAGAACTGCGGAACAAAGTCCAGCTGTCGCTACAGCTCCAGGCATACCCCATACAACACTTGTTTGTTCGTCCTGAGCAATGACTGAGCCGCCTGCGGCTGTCACAACTTCGGAACCTCGTAGACCATCGCTTCCCATGCCCGTTAAAATAAGTACTAGAAGACGAGAGCCATAAATTTTAGATAAACTTCTTAACATCGGATCAACTGCAGGCCGGCAAAAATTCTCCGGCGGTTCTTGGTTCAAGCGGATGACTGTATCAGCCCCCTTCTTTTCAAAAACCATATGGTATCCACCAGGTGCAAGGTAGATATTTCCACCTTTAAGAACTTCCCCATCTTCACCCTCTTTGCTTGGCATTGAGGCGATACGGGAAATGTGCTCTGCCAATAAAGCAGTGAACGTTGCTGGCATATGCTGGGTAATTACAACTGGCTGAGTAATAGCACCAAGATTACCAAGAACATCAAATAAAGCCTGTGGGCCACCTGTCGAACTACCGATTGCCAAAAGATCAGGTTTTTGAATAGCCTCTTTTCTCAAGACAATATTTCTATTCGGATATAAACTCGTCGGTGCGGGGGGAATTTTAGCCTTGGTTCTTGACTGTCCAGTTCCTGCCGAAGGCAAGGGAGCCTTCTTCCCACCACGGGCAACTTGGCCAAGAGCCTTAACTTTTTCTACTAACTCATATTTAAAATCGCTGGCCTTGGTCAAGGCACCAGAACTTGTTGGTTTTGGTATGTAATCAGCAGCACCCAAGCGCATCGCGCGTAAACTAATCTCGGCGTTCTTACGCGTCAGTGTTGACGCCATGATTATTTGAACGCCAGGATTTACCTCAAGCAATTTTGGTAAAGCCGTCAAGCCATCCATAACTGGCATTTCTATATCCAGCACAATGACATCTATATCTTTAGTACCTAAACGCTTAACTGCAATTTCTCCATTTGGTACAGACTCAACCACTGTAACATTAGGATCACTCTCCAGAATTCTCGTAAGAAGACCGCGGATTACGGCAGAATCATCAACAACCATAATCCGGTAGGCATTGTCCGATTTTTCAACTTTATCAGTAGTAGATGAATTCATGGACAAGGGCATTAAATAAGGCCCACCTGTATAAATTTCGACTCAATGATGTCGCTATCAAAGGGCTTCATAATATATTCATTGGCCCCAGCAGCAATGGCCTGCTGAATGTGTTGCATATCATTTTCAGTCGTACAGAATACGACAATTGGCTGCTCCACGTCCGGCAAAACCCGGAGATCTTTCAGAAACTCCAACCCATCTTTGACCGGCATATTCCAATCAAGCAAAACGGCGTCAGGCATGGAAGCATTACACGCATCCAAGGCTTTTTGACCATCCTCTGCTTCTTCAACCTGGAAATTCAATCCTTCAAGAATTTTCCGAGCGACCATTCGCACGACTTTGGAGTCATCGACAACCAAACAGGTCTTCATATTATTGCTCCAACTTGTTTTATATTATCCAAATTTCTGAACTCAATTAACCTGAAGAGAATTATCATGCAGCATCAGCACTACGACCATAATCCAAAAAGCGATTAACATCGAGAATTACCAACAACCGACCATCAAGGCGGTAGATACCTTGAGAGTAATCTCTAAAGCGTTGATCTAGAGTTGGTGGATTTCGTTCAAAAGAACTCTCATCAACGGCAAGAACCTCGCCGACACTATCAACCATCAAGCTATAAAGGTCATTTCCATTTTCAACAACGATACTCATACAGTCTTTACCCTCTCTTGCGGGCAACCCCAGTCTCTTACGAACGTCAATTGCAGTAACAATTCGACCTCGTAGATTTAAGGACCCTGCAATTTCAGGAGGAGCCAGAGGAACAGGCGTAATCCGTTGTGGATTAATGATGTCCTGTACTCTTAATACAGGCACGCCAAAGAGTTGGCCCGCGATAAAGAAAGTAACAAAATCTTCGTTTTCTTGGTAGTTATCACTCACAGCATTACTCTTTCTAATATTTATCTCAGGCAGCGCCTTTGAGTTCCGCAATTGTATCTTGGATCGTCGTCAGCAAAGCACCACGGTCTGTCTTTGAAACATAATCTCTAAATCCTGCGGCACGCCCCTTAACCAAATCGGCGGGAGAAGCAAAAGCCGAAAGTGCAACCATCGGAATTTTTGACCAACGATGGTTCTCTTGAACTGCCTCGGCAAATTCAAACCCGTTCATACCTGGCATTTCAATATCGGAAATAATGACATCGAAAGTCTCGCCATCTTCACAAAGAGATAAAGCATCGCTTGCTGATTCAACAGCTTTCACATCATACCCCGCCACTGATAACATTGGCATCAGCAAGTTGCGGAAGAATGGGCTATCATCGACAAGTAAGATACGAGAGCGATCGCTCTCAAAGTTTTCTTTACCTGATTCGGAACCAAACCAATCGGGATAGGCCTGGGTTAGATAAAACCCAGCGTCGACAACATCTGTTGCTTTTTCAGCGATAATGGCACTGCCAATATAACCTTGCTTTTCAGCGCTAAGCTCGACGTTCATTCGGTCTTCGACGATATCAATGATTTCATCGACAACCAGTCCCATTGACCTTTCCCTGTCTGAGAAAACAAGGACGGGTTGACGGCCTTCTTTTTCCAATTTCATATCAGGCTGCATTGGAATCAATGGCATTAACTGTCCACGGTATTGTACAACATGCTGTCCGCCTGAACTCTCAACGTGTGTAAGGTCAACTTCTTCAAGGCGGGCAATCAAGGCTAATGGTACCGCTTTTGGTGCTCCTTCTCCGGATCGGAAGACAAGCATAGCCACCTTCTCTTCACCCGCTGCAGCATGACGATCTTCGTAGCCACCCATATCCGCATCAGCAACAGCGATTTCACCAGTTGCAGCAGCGATGCCATTGGGATCCAAAATCATAACCACTGCGCCATCGCCAAGAATTGTATTCCCTGAGAACAATTGAATATCCCGAAGAATTGGCGCAACTGGTTTGACAACGATTTCCTCTGTATCGAAAACACGGTCGACAATGATACCAAAAGTGTAAGTGCCCACTTGAGAAACGACAATGAAGTTGTCTTCACGTAATTCAGTGGTTTCCCCTTGTTCACCTTCCGCTTCAGGATCAGATAATTTTAATAAATCTCGCAGGGTAACAAGTGGCAACAATCGATTTCTTAAACGGAGAACAGGTGTCTCACTTATGTGTTCTATTTTGTGCTCCGAGTGAGCTGAGGTTCGAACAAGCTCAACAACAGACAGCTGAGGAATGGCAAAGCGTTCTTTGCAGCATTCAACAATAAGCGCAGATACAATCGCCAGTGTCAGAGGGATTTTAATGGTAAAAATCGTACCTTTACCCTCTGTAGAACTGAGCTCGACAGTACCACCAATTTTCTCAATATTGGTGCGGACAACATCCATACCAACACCACGGCCAGATACTGCGGTTACCGCGGCTGCAGTTGAAAACCCAGCCCTAAAAACAAACTGTTGAATCTGCTGATCGCTCATAGCTTCCAGATCAGCTTCAGACGCTAGATTATTTTCGAGACATTTCGCTCTGATACGGTCGGTATTCAGGCCCTTACCATCATCTGAAATTTGAATGATAATGTGACCGCCTTCATGAAACGCATTCAAGATGACTTGACCCGTTTCAGGTTTACCCGCAGCAATACGCTCGCTTGGTATTTCCAGGCCGTGATCAGCAGAGTTTCTGACCATATGGGTCAGAGGATCCTTGATCAACTCAAGCACTTGCCTATCAAGTTCTGTTTCAGCCCCCTTCATAACCAGATCAATTTTTTTGTCTAGTTCATGAGAAAGGTCACGGATAATACGAGGCAACTTAGCCCAGGCATTACCGATAGGCTGCATACGGGTTTTCATAACCCCTTCTTGCAGATCAGAAACCACATGATTTAAGCGTTGTAGTGGCGTCGCAAAATCACTTTCTTTATGAGCCCGTAGAATTTGTAGTGTTTGGTTTCTCGTTAACACCAGCTCAGAAACCATAGTCATGAGGTTTTCCAGAACCTCGACACTTACACGAATGGACTGATTGGCGACTGAGGTTGTAGACTCTGCGGCAGGTGCTGCAGGTGGTGCACTCTTGGGAACGGATTTTGGAGCAGGAGCGGGTTTCAGCTCGACAACTTCGGCGACGGGTTCTGGCGCAGGCGCTGCCACTTCAACAGCTTTAGCCGCAAGTTCATCTGGTCCAAGAGCTAATCTAAATGCTTTTTCAAGCTCATCTTCTTCATCATCATCATCCGGAATATGATCCAGCCTGTCCATGCCAGCTTCAACCGGAGCCGATGGAGATTCCGCTGGGGGTACTGCAGCTTGATCGCCACCTTCGGCATGGGCATTAAGACGGTTAATAAGATCGGTGTCATCACCCTCAGGCTCTTTCTCCGTCGCTTCTAGAGTTTGCAAAATATCTCTAATTTGGTCTAAACATTCTAAAATTAGAGACACACCCGTGGGAGTAACCGACAGCTCTTTATCACGAAATTTGTTCATGATATTTTCACCGGCATGGGCCACGGACTCTAACCTTGGCAACCCAAGAAACCCACAAGTACCCTTAATCGTATGCATAAGCCGGAAAATATTACCCAGCAATTCACTGTCGTTTGGGTTCTGTTCGAGCTTAACAAGTTCCACATCGAGTGTCGTGAGGCCTTCACCGGTCTCAGTCAGAAACTCGCTCAAAAGATCATCCATAACTGCGCTTCCATTCCATCTTGATCAAGCACTACGGACACAACAAAGCTGCAATCCGCTGTTCATTCATGCACAAGCTTGGCAAAGGAAGATTAATAACCTCTTACCCAATCGCCATCCTTTGTTAACTTTAATTGGAAAGATACATAATTTAATGATTTTAAAGCCCTAGGGATAATATTTTATGGCGCTTTATCCTTTACAAGCCCTAGCTTGAGAGATTAGCTCATGCTCTCAATTGAGACTCGTTACTAATTAGAAGTTCAGTATGAAAAAAGTTTGACGGATTCGAGAGAAATGCCACAAAACCCGAATGTGGTTAACAAAGATAACCTTAAAATTCGATCCAAGAGAAAAACAGGTTCCTGGACGTGGATAGCCTTGGCCGTTGCGTCAATTTTTGCTTTTCCAATACTCAATGTTATCAGTGCAGGCTTTACGACAAAGAGTGATGTTTGGGACCACTTAGTTAGTACGGTTCTCGAAAATTATCTCATAAATACGTCCGTACTGGCCATCGGCGTCGGCATTCTTGTCGCCATTATTGGCACTGGCACAGCATGGCTTGTTACGATGTGTCGATTTCCAGGCCACCGCTTTTTCGAATGGGCCCTCATTCTCCCTCTTGCGGTTCCAGCTTACGTCATGGCCTATACCTACACAGACTTTTTGCAAGTTAGTGGCCCAGTACAAGTTATGATAAGAGATGTTTTCTCTGTTGAATTCAAAGAGTACTGGTTTCCCGAGGTCCGTTCGATGGGTGGGGCAATTTTAATGTTGTCCCTCGTCCTCTATCCTTATGTCTATATGTTAGCGAGGGCCGCTTTCCTTGAACAATCTGTTTGTGCTCTAGAGGTATCGAGAACACTTGGCTGTAGTGCTTGGGGTAGCTTTTTTCGTGTTGCTCTCCCCCTGGCCCGTCCTGCAATTATTGGCGGAACCTCTCTCGCATTAATGGAAACGCTGGCTGATTTTGGCACTGTTTCCTTTTTTGGCGTTCAAACCTTCACAACTGGGATTATGAATGCTTGGACAAACATGGGAGATCTCCCTGCAGCAAGACAGCTTTCAACCTATCTATTGCTTTTTATACTAACCGTTTTCGTCCTGGAAAAAGTCAGTAGAGGAAGATCTAAGTATCACCATGCGACCAATAGATATCAAAATTTACCTGACTATCGACTTAAAGGGCTAAAGAGTTTTCTTGCCATTTGTTCTTGTGCGCTCCCTTTGTTTCTCGGGTTCCTTCTACCCGCTATCATCCTTGTTGATATGACGCTCAGCTTAGGTGACGAACAGTTTGGCCCCAAATTCTTCAGACTTGCCTTTAACAGCTTTACCCTTGCGGCAGTCACCGCCTTTGCTGCTGTAATCATTGGTGTATTCCTGGCTTACACAAATAGGATGCAACCAAATATAATTTCAAAATGGGCGACGCGTATCGCCTCAATGGGATATGCCGTTCCAGGGACAGTTGTCGCGATCGGAACTCTATTCCCACTTGCCGTCTTGGATAATTCTTTCGATGCTTGGATGAGGGCAACGTTTGACATCTCTACAGGGTTACTTCTGACCGGGTCCATCGCCGCACTTGTATTTGCTTATCTCGTCCGCTTTCTTGCTGTCTCTCTTAATACCGTGGAAAGCGGCCTTGGAAAAATCCGCCCAAGTATGGAAGATGCATCACGTACACTCGGTCTAGGTCCTCTCAAAACCCTCTGGCAAGTTCATATCCCAATTATGAGTGGTAGCCTTATGACGGCTGGCCTCGTTGTATTTGTTGATGTCATGAAAGAGCTGCCAGCGACACTCGTCATGCGCCCGTTCAATTTTGATACCCTCGCCGTACACGCTTATAATTTGGCATCAGATGAGCGATTGTCTCAGTCATCTACGGCATCACTAACGATTGTTCTTGTCGGGATTCTTCCCCTGATACTTCTCACCAGAGCAATTTCGAAAAGCCGAGCTGGGAGCCAACAGGGCAAAACCTGAATTCGATCAAGGTGTCTTTATTCATTAAACAACTGATTTAGAGACCGTCCCGGCCACACTGAATAAACAGTAAGTAAGTAAGTAAGTAAGTAAGTAAGTAAGTAAGTAAGTAAGTAAGTAAGTGAGTAAGTAGGACAGACAACCCAAAACATCTATCTATTGGTTTCAATTCATTTTACAAAAAGCCCCCCGGACCAGGTCTAGTCCGGGGGGCTTTTTCATACATAATGACAAAGGTTTCTTTGAAACACTAACTTCAATATTCCAAGAGGAATATAGTTTTAGTTCCAACCAACTCGGTCAAAGATTTTTTGAGCTGTAACCTGGTTTTCACCATATACAGATACATTGATTTTATCGACCTTGAACTCACCGAGAGCTTTGACCGCTGAGTTTGGAGCAACACCGTCTACGACTGGAAACTCGTTGTTTCCATCAGCAAAGTAACTCTGAGCTTGGTTGCTTGTAAGATATTCAAGAAACTTAACAGCAGACTCTTTGTTTGGAGAAGACTTTACAACGCCAGCACCAGAAATATTTACGTGCGTACCGCGATTAGCCTGATTAGGGAATACATACCCAAGTTTGCCAGCAAGGTCTTTATCCTGATCTTTTGGCTTTGTTTGCAAACGCACAAAGTAATATGAATTTGCAACGGCAATCTCGCACTCGCCAGAACCAATGCCACGTAATTGGTTGGTATCACCCTTTACAGGCTGGCGGGCAAAGTTGGCAACAACGCCAGCGGCCCATTTTTCAGCTGCCGCTTCGCCCTTCTCTTCGACCATAGAGGCCAGAAGAGACTGGTTATAGATGTTGGAGCTTTTCCGGATGCAGACTTTGCCCTTCCATTTTGGATCGGCAAGATCTTCATAACTTGAAATTTCACCCGCTTTAATTTTTGAATTATCAAAGAAGATCATACGGGCGCGAGTAGAAAGGCCATACCACTTGCGGTTAGGGTGACGTAAATTTACAGGAATTCGAGCATCAAGTTCAGAAGAGGAAACGGACTGGAAGATTTCCTTTTGTTCTGCACGCCACAAGTTACCAGCATCTACGGTAATCAAAACGTCAGCGGGGCTGTTAGCACCTTCACTTTTAATACGTTCGATAAGAGCCGCACCCTTACCTTCGATCAAGTTAACCTTAATCCCGGTTTCTTTGGTGAAGTTGCCATAAAGTGCATCATCTGTCTGATAATGGCGCGATGAATATACATTCACAACTTCTTCTGCATGAACAACTGTACTACTGAAAGCAGCAGCTGTGAGCATAGCTGTTGTAGCTAACCAAGCAGCCTTCATATCGACTGTCTCCTATTATGATCACTTCAAAGTGACATTAAAATTATTCAAGAGCTTAAACTCTCTGCGAAACTAAAAAGAATATTGCAAATCATTCGCAATAGTTCAACAGAGAAAATGAGACTTATTCGCATTATTTTTTAGAATGATTCCAACAAATAAGCAGCATTTCAAATGAAATGCTGCTTATTATGGACACCCCCTTGTTACTTAGCTTTAACAAGGGATGAAATTAGTAAATAGGCTTACTGTCTTAGACTGTTTTTTAGAATGATACGATTAATTGGACATGTCCATCGACAGAATTATTAATTAAAAGGTCGGAATTGCTTCTCTTTGCAAGAAAACGAGTAAAATAAGCGTGAACATTGCGCGGCGTTAGGTTTTCAGGATCAACATCATCCTTAAGAGCCTCGAGAACTTCTTCCCGAATCGAAACCGATTCTCCTGCGACAGTGACAGCAACGAAAGTTCCGGTATCAGAATTGCCGCTAAGCGCGGTAATTGTTCCACCGCGAGGAAGCATCTCAACGCCAAAAGCAATAAGGTTGAGTAGCACTTTCCCGCCATTATCAGGCAGTCCTTCCGGGGCCTGTAAACTGGGCCAGCTAAAATCGACCTTTGTGTGTGCAAGATAATTTACAGCTAACTGGTTCAAAGTCGCGTAGTCACTTCCCATACGACTCCCAGCAAGCCCATACGCAAGTCTGTAAAACTGTAAAGTCGCTGCTGCCTGTGTGGCTGATGACGACGCAAGTTTAAGGGCATCATCTGCCATGCCAAAAGAATCATCTTCCATAAGTTCGAGACCGTTGTTGACGGCGCCAACCGGCCCGACAAGATCATGGCACAGGCGGGATGAAAGAAGCTCGAGAACACGAAAATCAATTTTACTATTCATTACTTATAAAAATCTCACACAAAAAACGGGAAACAATCTTGAGATAAACTCTACGACATCAGTAAATTAAAACACAGATAAGGCGACAAAAAAACCCATCTGAAATAAACCACATGGTAGACTGCTCTGTTCAGACAAATGCATACTAATAGCAAAACCCTATTAAAGCATAGGACTTTGCGAATGGGTCCTTACTATCCATTACAGATAAAGCACTATAAAATGGCACAGAAAGCTTCGGGAATACGATAGAACCGCACGATGCGACTAAGCTATACTAAAGCTAGTACCCGGGTGAATTGATACCGAATATGAGAAATAGTAAGGCCGGATTAACCGGTGCAGCGTGCCTTAAAATTAAGGCCGAATGTCGTGGAGTAGCATGAGTAATGTCGGATAGTATTGTCTTGGATTCTTCCTCTAAGAAGGATAATCCTCCTGTAAAGCGTCAGATCCACCCAGGATCAGGACGTCGGAAGCCCCCTGTTTTCGCCAAGGGGCGGCAGCTTGAGAATAAAGCGCAGGAGGAAATTAAATCCCTACTGGGCAATAAATCGCGCCAAAGAGATCTCTTAATTGAGCACTTGCACCTGATTCAAGATACATTTGGCAGCCTTTCTGCTGGGCGTTTACAGGCCCTCGCAGATGAGATGAAACTGCCGATGGCCGAAGTATATGAAGTGGCTTCTTTTTATGCACACTTCGATATCGTGCTCGACGGTGAGACCGCACCGGCCGAAATTACTGTTCGTGTATGCGAAAGCCTAAGCTGCGAAATGGCTGGGGCTCAAGACATTCTTAAAGATCTTCCTGCAGCCGTTGCAAAAAATGTACGCGTGATTACCGCTCCATGTATGGGGCGTTGTGATTGTGCACCGGTGGCTGAGGTTGGTCACAACCACGTTGAACATGCGACTGTTGAGAAAATCACGGCTGTTACAGAAAACAAAGACATCCACCCCGCCAAGGTCGACTACAGAGATTATGACGCCTATGTCGCCGATGGTGGCTATAAGGTTCTTCGTGAATGCTATGAAGGCAAATATGATCGCGATGAAATTGTTGATCTGTTAAAGAATACAGGTCTACGCGGTCTCGGTGGCGCAGGTTTCCCGACAGGGCTGAAATGGAGCATCATTCGTCAGCAACCAAAACCTCGCTTGATGGCCATCAACGGTGATGAAGGTGAGCCCGGAACGTTTAAAGACCGCCACTATCTTGAGACTGATCCGCACCGCTTCCTTGAGGGCATGCTCATCGGGGCCTGGGTCGGCGAAGTAGAAGCCAGCTACATCTATATCCGTGATGAATATCCCGCGGTTATCAAACTGCTCAACAAAGAAATCGAACGTATTTATGCTGAGGGCCTGAACAACGGCATAAAACTCGATCTTCGCCGTGGAGCTGGCTCCTATATCTGTGGTGAAGAATCAGCAATGATTGAATCCATTGAAGGCAAAAAAGGCTTCCCTAGACACAAACCTCCCTTCCCATCTCAGGTTGGCCTTTTTGGGCTCCCCACCCTCACAAACAATATTGAGACCGTGTATTGGGTTCGCGACCTTATTGAAAAGGGACCAGACTGGTTTACAAGCCACGGCCGTAACGGCCGCAAAGGTCTGAGATCATTTTCTGTTTCTGGGCGTGTTAAAAACCCAGGTGTTAAGCTTGCACCTGCAGGTATAACCATCAAAGAACTTATCGAAGAATATTGCGACGGTATGGTTGATGGTCAGGAATTCAAAGCCTATCTCCCTGGTGGAGCTTCGGGTGGTATTCTGCCAGCATCTCTTGGGGATATCCCCCTTGATTTTGACACCTTGCAAGAACACGATTGTTTTATCGGTTCGGCTGCTGTGATCGTCCTTTCGAACCAGGACAATATACGCGAAGTCGCGATGAATTTGATGCGCTTTTTCGAAGACGAAAGCTGTGGTCAGTGTACTCCTTGTCGTACCGGTACTGAAAAGGCTGTTAGCCTCATGGAAGAAGAGACCTGGGATCAGGATCTTCTAAAAGAGCTCTCAACTGTCATGATGGATGCATCCATCTGCGGATTGGGGCAGGCCGCCCCTAATCCATTGCTGTCAGTGATGAAACACTTTCCGGAGGAACTATAATGTCCGTTATGACAAATGATAAGCCGGTAAGCTTCACACTAAACGGTGACCAAGTAATAGCCAGTCCGGGCGAATCAATCTGGCAGGTTGCTGATCGTCTTGGTACTGAAATCCCTCACCTTTGTTTCCAACCTGAGCCTGGTTACGAAGCCGATGGTAACTGCCGTACCTGTATGGTGGAGATCGAAGGGGAACGTACTCTTGCTGCATCTTGCATAAGAGCGCCTGCTGAAGGCATGGTTGTTAACACCGCAACCGAACGTGCAAAAAAAGCACGGGAAATGGTTTTTGAACTCCTTGTTGCGGACCAGCCCAAGCGTGAAGAAACTCACGAACCAAATTCTAAGTTTTGGAACTGGGCTTCTGATATTGGCGTTATTTCCAGCCGCTTCCCAGCTCATGAGCGTCCAGCAGCTGATTTAAGCCACACGGCGATCGCCGTAAATCTTGATGCTTGCATCAACTGTAACCTCTGTGTCCGTGCCTGTCGTGATGTTCAGGTCAACGATGTTATCGGCATGGCCTTCCGTGGTTCCAAATCAAGCATTGTCTTTGATTTTGGTGCTGACATGGGTGAAAGCACATGTGTCGCTTGTGGTGAATGTGTACAAGCTTGTCCAACGGGCGCGCTTATGGAAAGTGCCTTGCTTAATGACGCAGGCCAGCGTGAAGATTATGCTGATGAGATCATTAACTCTGTCTGCCCGTTCTGTGGCGTAGGTTGTCAGACTGAAGTCCATGTCAAAGACGATAAAATTCTTAAAGTTGATGGCCGCGATGGTCCCGCGAATGAAAAACGCCTTTGTGTTAAAGGACGTTTCGGCTTTGATTACATTCACAATGCCAATCGCCTGACCAAGCCGCTTATTCGTCGCGATGATGCACCACGAGGTTGGGACATCGGTGTTCCCGATAATGACTTCTCAGAATATTTCAGAGAAGCGACATGGGAAGAAGCTCTTGAGCGCGCAGCTTCCGGCCTCAGCAAAATTCGTAACGAAAAAGGTCCTAAATCTCTAGCAGGTTTTGGTTCTGCAAAAGGCTCGAACGAAGAAGCTTATCTTTTCCAGAAACTGGTCCGTACAGGATTTGGCAGCAATAACGTTGATCACTGTACCCGCCTTTGCCACGCTTCATCTGTCGCAGCCCTTATGGAAGGTGTTGGCTCTGGTGCCGTATCTGCACCCTTCACATCGGTGGCTGAAGCCGAGTGCATCATTATCATTGGCTGTCGTCCGGGACAAAACCACCCGGTAGCTGCAAGCTATATTAAACAAGCTGCTAAAGATCCCAAAAAGCATCTGTTCGTCTTGGATCCTCGCGGTCAAAACTTGGTAAAATACGCAGACAAACATCTGCAATTTAAGCCAGGCCGCGACGTCGCGATGCTCAACGCGATGATTTATACAATCATCGAAGAGAACCTCTATGATGTTCAATATGTTCAAGCCAACACCGAAGGCTTCGAAGAACTAAAGGCCAACATCAAAGATTTCTCCCCGGAAGATATGGCGGAAATTTGCGGTATTGATGCCCAAACATTGCGTGAAACCGCACGTGTCTATGCCACATCAGAAGCCTCCCTCATTCTATGGGGGATGGGTGTCTCTCAACATACTCATGGAACAGACAACGTCCGCTGCTTGATCGCAATGTCCTTGATTACTGGACAGATCGGCCGCCCAGGTACCGGCCTGCACCCACTTCGTGGACAAAACAACGTTCAGGGCTCTTCCGACGCCGGCTTGATCCCGATGTTGTATCCCGACTACCAGTCTGTTGAAAACGAGGAAATCCGTACCCGTATGGAAGATTTCTGGGGCATGGAACTTGATCCTCAAAAAGGTCTGACTGTCGTAGAGACGATGGACGCGATCCACGATGGTAACGTCACAGGCATGTTCATTCAGGGTGAAAATCCTGCGATGTCTGATCCCGATCAACACCATGCCCGTGAAGCCCTTTCAATGCTGGACCATCTTGTGGTTCAGGATATCTTCATGACAGAAACGGCTTGGCATGCAGATGTGATTTTACCGTCATCGGCTCATGCTGAAAAAGATGGAACCTTTACCAATACAAACCGCCAGGTCCAAATTGGTCGCGCAGCGGTGTCTCCTCCCGGCGAAGCACGCCAGGATTGGGAACTGATCCAGCAACTTGCTCAACGCATGGGTCTTGATTGGTCCTACACTCATCCTAAAGAAGTGTTCAATGAAATGGCTCAGATCATGCCATCTCTAAACAACATTACTTGGGAACGTCTCGAGCGTGAAGAAGTTGTGACCTATCCTTGTTCCAGCGAAGACGGCCCTGGAACAGAGATCCTCTTTGCCCAAGGTTTCCCAACCGCTTCTGGGCGGGGAAAACTGGTTTCAACGGCGCTTATCGATCCAGCTGAGCTTCCAGATAAGGAATTCCCACTGGTACTCACAACAGGTCGGTTGCTTGAGCACTGGCATACAGGTGCGATGACCCGTCGTTCTGAAGTTCTTGATAATCTTGAGCCAGAAGCCGTTGTCTTCGTCAATCGCCTGGATATGAATAGTCTCGGCGTTGATGCTGGTGATTGGGTCTCAGTCACCACGCGCCGTGGTACCGTAAGTCTGAAAGTCCGGCAGGATCGTGAAGTACCAGAAGGCATGATCTTTATGCCGTTCTGCTTTTCCGAAGCCGCGGCAAACATGCTGACAAATCCGAAACTTGATCCTTTTGGTAAAATCCCTGAGTTCAAATATAGCGCAGCTAGGATAGAGCCTCTGGCAGTCGCAGCTGAATAACAGGGCGTCTATTAATGCCAAAGGGCCGTAACTTCTAAGTTGCGGCCCTTTTCGGTTTAACCCTCATCAAAGAAGCCCTTAGAGCTCCGATCTCACTTGATCGTGAAGAGGCTTTACTCCCATTTTTTTGTAAGGGTGTTATCTAAAATAGGAACAAAACACCGATAATACGGGTACTTAAGAAAATCGGTGAAAGTCAGGAAACCGGAGAACACCCAGATGACAAAAGCGATCAAACCTACTCTTAAGTTATTGGCTCTAAGTGCAGCCTTTCTACCAGCTTTATTTATTGCTCCTGCAATTGTGACTGCCGAAGAAATTTCCGATGAGAAAGTCATAGAGCACTACGAAGCACTCTCTCCGAAACTCCAGGCTGGTTACGCTAAATCAGGACACCCAGTCTCAACAGATTATTTTAATTGGGATCGCTACACAGTCGGACCGCATAAATCCAGCACACACGGCGGCCGCTTCGTCCATAACTATGCCAATGATCTCGCAAAAGCATATGGAAAATACGAAGACATCGGAACGCTTCCCGTGGGGGCAATCGTCGCCAAAGACAGCTTTAAAGTTACCAAGAAAGGCGTAAAACCCGGACCTCTTTTTCTCATGGAAAAAATGGCCGCTGGTTTTAGCCCAGAAGACGGCGACTGGAAATATACACTCATCACACCAAGCGGGAAAATCTTTGGTGAAACCAATGGCGTGAATTCCAAAAAAGTTAAATTTTGTGCTGATTGCCACAATGCCGTCGGCGAAGATCAAGATTACATGTTCTTCCCAGAGGAAGACTATCGCGTTCAAAATTAATAATTAATTGACGACACCTCCCTTCTTAAGGCAGAGCTGATTTAAGCTCTGCCTTTTTCATGTCTTCTAAGACCACCTTATTTTTACCTACAAAACCAGTCGATTATCAGGAAATAATCTTCCAACTACTATCAACTTGTCGACAGGCAATACCTCTGATTTTCTCTGATTTTCCGTTAATCTTCACAGTTTGCATATAAGATCGGCACCCATCCGCAAGGGAAGTGTCTTTAATGACACTTATGGACCCAGATGTCCCATTTGCGTTCCAGTAGACAGGTCCACCATTCGAATTAGAAACTGCTGAAATAAACGCGTTTTCAAAACTCGCGCGTTGTAACGCCGTGAGCCGACTGAAATGTCTCTGTTTTAACTTACTCGGCGTATAGACGATATAAACGGGTCGTTTTCGTTTGGCACGATGAGGGTGTCCAACGCCCTGGACAGGTAAAACGTATTTGTATGATGTAACAGCATGAGGCTTATAAACATAAACTGCCTTGATTGGGCGTGCCGTTGCCACACCACTAACAAGGGCTGATAAGAGTATCGCTGTTGTTGGCAGAATTAGTTGATTGAGCTTCATAAGACGTCTCTCCCATTTTGACTATGGAGTTAGAACGCCTGAGAAATAAAAAACTGTCGCGAGAGAATAAATAAACTTACGCCGACAGCTTTTTGTCTGATAAATGAAGCTTCATATCCGTTGACGAAATTACGCGTTGCGCTGGGAACGTGAGTTGAACGGAGGTGCCCGATCCAAGCTCACTTTTAATCGTTAATTTCCCGCCATGTAATTCCATCAAAGACTGCGCCAATGATAATCCCAATCCAGTACCTTCGATGGTCTTGGTATAACTGGATTCAGACTGCTCAAAGGGTTTTATAACGCGCTCCAAATCTTCTTCGGCAATACCAATACCTGTATCGGATATTACAATGGCAATTTGGCCATTATTCCCAAGAGATTTAATACACGCCCTTATCGATCCACCTTCTGGGGTAAATTTTACGGCGTTCGTTGCCAAATTAATGACCACCTGTTTCAAAATCCGCTCATCCGCAAAGAGATACGGAAGGTTATCTTCAAAATCGACGTCTAGAGATATGTTTTTAGCATTCGCTTGACGGTTTACAAAACGATACGCAGATAGAATTGCTTGGCGTATACATACAACTGTCTCATTTAGCTGTATTTCACCAGCCTCAACCCGAGAAAGGTCAAGAATATCGTTTACAATGGTCAGTAAGTGCCGCCCGCTATCGAGGATATCACCAATATATTCACGATATTTATCATGTTCTAACTTGCCGAGATGCTCTTCGGTAATAAACTCAGAAAACCCGATAATGGCATTTAGCGGCGTTCTAAGTTCATGGCTCATATTAGCAAGAAATGAGGATTTCATCTGATTGGAAGTTTCAGCCATTTCTTTGGCCTCTTGCAATTCGCCTTGCACCATGATTCTCTCGGAAACGTCCCGAACAACAGCCGCAAAGACCAGATCATCACCTTCACTAATTCGCATTATCGTTGCTTCAGCGGGGAATGTGTCCCCATTTTTCCGAAGACCAGAGATACCCCCCCTCATACCCATATTACGGGTACGTACGTCACTATCCTCGAGCTTAGAGAAATGTTGTTGATGCTTTAACTTAACATCAGCAGGGATAAGCATTGATAAGTTTTTACCCAGAACCTCATCAGCACGATAACCAAAGGTTGTCTCAGCCCCCTTGTTGAACAAGGTCAGTTGGCCATCCTTATCTGCGGCAATAATTGAATCGCCAACACCTTCGACAATACTGCTCATTAACTGTTGAGAAGATTTCAACTCGCGGCGTATAGACGTCCTAGTACTGATATCACGGACAAGAAAAACCCGTTGAGTTTGGTCACCATTTTTTACGAGGTAAGAACGCAAATGGACATCAACATATAGATCCACGGCAGTCCGAAAAATACCGAGAAAGGGTTCTTCGACATCTTCTGGAGCATCTATTGTTAGAAGTGTCGTTTTATCGGCCAAGGACACATCAATAAAATCAAATATGTTCCGATCAACTAGATCAGGAAAATCATAGCCGAAATTACGAAAAACCGCTGGATTAGCATAAACAACGTTTCCCGCAGTGTCCGTAACAAGAACCGCCTCAATGCTATGTTCTAAAAATAAGTTGCTCACATTACTTCGTATCTCAGAAGTAAGAGCACACTCTTTCGAATGCTCGATAGTCATACAAAGCCCGTATTAAACTAGATACTACGGACTCTTATTTACCAAACACTAATATAAGAAAGTTCCGTTCCTGCCCTGACAAAGCAAAAAGGAAACAAAAGATCAAATGAAAACAGCTCTGTTAACTATAATATCTTTGTAATATTTACTTTGAGAGAATTTTTACCTAAAATTCGACACTTAAAGGTAGATAAATAAATAACAAACCAACTCTTAGTTTATCGTTATTTATATTTTGCGTGGATCTTGTCGTATGTACCATCGGATTGGATTTCAACAAGCCCTTCATTAAAAAGAGTGAGCAATTCAATCGATCCCGGCCAGTTCCGACTGACACAGAGATGATAGGCCTTCTGACTAGTGGGGTAGTGTTTTAACGAGACACCAGGAATAATTTGTTTCGCCATATACTTGGTGGCATTTAATTCACTAAAAAAGAGATCGATCCGCCCAGCCCGTAATTTTTGTAATGTGGTGTTAATATCGGGCGAGAGATCGTGTTTTATGCCAACATCGGTCAACTCTTTGCTAGATGCATATCCAATAACAGTACCGACATCATAATCTGCCCCGTCTTCTATTTTGGTAATTGAGCCTACTTCATTACTTTCAAGAGCAGAATACCCTCGAGTAGCAAAACTAATCGGTTCGGACGTTGCAAAATATTCTTCACGTTTTGCATTCTTTGCACAAGACAGTATTCCAGCCGCCTTCCCTTTGCGTCCCATTTCTATAGCCCGAGCCCATGGCGTAAAGACAACTTTGGCAACCACTCCTTTACGGTGAAACGCTTCAACAACGGTTTCGACATCAAAACCTTTCAATCCATTTTCGGGTTTCTCGAACTCAAAGGGGGGAAAATGAACAGCTAGAATCTCTATTTCACCATCCGCATTTGCAGATTGGCTCGAAAACATAGTGATCGACAGTGCTGTAAAAAGAGAAAAGGCACCCTTCAGAAATACTCCCAAGATGCTTTTTCTGATGGTCATTATTTTCGACGCAACGAAGTATAGCATGACTATCTCCTAGATTTTTTTACAGCGTAGCCGAAAAGTTTGATGATAAAGTTAATCAAGTTTTGATTGGTGGTCGTTCAAAAACAAAAAGGGGAGGATCCGGCGCGATCCTCCCCTTTGTACCACCAAGAAATAAGACTATTATTCCGCGGCAGCAATTTCTTCAGCGTTTAAACCTAGTGCCTTTGCAACGCCTGCCCCATAAGCTGGATCAGCTTTGTAGCAATTACGAATATGCTTATGCTGGATTTCAAGCCGCGCTCCCCCAACATTTGCTGCTGTATTTTTAAACAATACCTGTTGTTGTTCTGCGGACATTAGCTGAAACAGAGCTCGCGGTTGAGAGTAATAGTCTTCATCTACCCTGTGATTCCAGTGATCAGCTGTGCCTTCTATAGACAGCGGTGGTTCGGCGAAGTCAGGCTGTTCATTCCATTCACCCACAGTATTAGGTTCATAGCCAATACGCGCACCTGCATTACTGTCTACGCGCATGGCGCCATCCCTGTGATAGGAGTGGAATGGACATTTAGGTGCGTTGACCGGGATCTGGCTGTGGTTGACCCCGAGGCGGTATCGTTGGGTATCGCCATAAGAGAACAAACGACCTTGGAGCATTTTGTCCGGGGAAAAGCTAATCCCAGGAACAACGTTGCCAGGATTAAATGCTGACTGTTCAACCTCGGCAAAATAATTTTCAGGATTGCGATTAAGCTCGAATTCACCAACTTCAATAAGCGGATAATCCCCTTTAGGCCAAACCTTGGTCAAATCAAACGGATTGTAGCGGTAAGCCCCTGCTTCTTTTTCTGGCATAATTTGAACAAACAAAGTCCATTTAGGGAAATCACCGTTTTCAATTGCGTCATAGAGATCTCGCTGATGGCTTTCACGGTCAGAACCGACCATTTCGCCAGCTTCCTCATCGGTCAAGTTACGGATACCCTGCTGGGTTTTGAAATGGAATTTGACCCAAAAGCGTTCATTTTCAGCATTGATAAAACTAAAGGTATGACTGCCAAAGCCATGCATATGTCGATAAGTAGCAGGAATTCCCCGATCGCTCATGACAATCGTAATCTGGTGTAGAGCTTCTGGCAGACTTGTCCAGAAATCCCAGTTATTATCAGCACTGCGCATGTTAGTTTTGGGATCACGTTTTACAGCGTGGTTGAGATCAGGAAACTTCATCGGGTCTCGGAGGAAAAAGACAGGCGTATTATTACCCACTAAATCCCAGTTTCCTTCCTCAGTATAAAATTTCATCGCAAAACCACGAATATCACGCTCCGCATCTGCCGCGCCGCGTTCACCGGCGACAGTAGAGAACCGCAAGAACATATCTGTTTTTTTGCCAACCTCAGAAAAGATCTTCGCCTTTGTATACTTCGTAATGTCGTGTGTAACCGTAAAAGAACCATAGGCAGCAGAACCCTTGGCATGCATCCGGCGTTCTGGAATGACCTCACGGTCAAAATGAGCCATTTTTTCCAGGAACCAAACATCCTGAAGCAAAGCAGGTCCACGTGGGCCCGCGGTTTGTATGTTTTGATTGTCGACTACTGGAGCACCAAATGCGGTTGTTAGCTTATTTTTCATTGTCGATACCTTCTCTCCATAACCAGCTTTTGAACGTCGGGAGCCAGTTAAATAATTTTGATTGGTTTCCGGCAGAGGCTATTTGATTGTTGGCTGCGCCGGCCTGATGAAAGAACACTACGCCCTTGCATTAAATCGATCCAACAAGTTATTCTACTCACAGTAATAGGGAAAATCGATTTATATGTATTTGCCGACATTAAAGCAGCTCAAGTATCTCGTTGAACTTGAACGTCATGGGCATTTTGGCCGTGCAGCCGATGCTTGCAGCGTAACGCAATCAACCTTAAGTGCGGGATTACAGGAACTCGAAAATTTGCTTGATTGCAAACTGGTTGAACGAACAAAACGACGGGTTCTATTTACAGAGCTCGGTACAGACATTGCCAAACGTGCAGCAAACCTCTTAAGAGAAGCAGAAGAAATCGCAACACTTGCGCGACATAGCAACAAACCTCTTTCTGGAAACCTCAGATTAGGCGCAATTCCAACAATAGCACCCTATCTTCTTCCTCAAACCCTCCCAATACTCCGTAAGGAGTATCCTGATTTGCGACTTTATCTTGTTGAGGACGAGACTGCCCGATTGGTAAAACGCGTGCGCGAAGGCACCTTAGACGCTGCCTTGATGGCATTTCCCTATGATGAACCCGGACTTGAATGGACAGAACTTGCCGAAGATCCCTTTCTCTTGGCACACCCAAAAGAACATCCTATTACAAAGATGAAATCATCAGATATTGATCTCCTACTCGAAACTCAAGCATTTCAAAAAGAATTGATATTGCTCGAAGAAGGCCATTGCCTCAGAGACCATGCCCTCGCTGCCTGTCACACTTACAATCTCAAACCAGGACAAACTCTACAGGCCTCAAGTCTCCTGACCCTTGTTCATATGGTGGCCAATGGCCTTGGCATTACATTACTTCCATCTCTCGCTTGCCAAGCCTCATTACTCGAAGGAACAAACGTCAGCCTTTCTCTTCTTGTCGGTCAAGCCAACCACCGAAAGCTTGGTCTCGCTTGGCGAAGTAGTTCGGTGAGAAAAGAAGAGCTCAAACTCCTGGCTGAGCACCTCTCGCTTACTGCAAAAGAACAAATCGCAAAATTTCAAAGACGCATGGGAGCTGCCAATACACACCATTAGATGCAATCACCAATCATGTCTGTTAGCATAAACCTGTCTTTCGATATCCATTCTTTAGAGCGATCTTCACAATGACAAACACATCTTCCGAACAACTCATTCAAGCAAGCGCATGTGAAATTAAAGAATTGCTTGTCAAAAATGAAGTCAGCCCTTCCGAGCTATTGGATGTATTAGAAGATCGAATTGAGGCCGTAGATGGTCCTGTAAACGCGCTGCCAACCCTCTGTTTTGATCGCGCGAGAGCCTTTGCCAAAGAGCTCGAAAAAAAGCCATTGGAAGATCGGGGGTTGTTAGCGGGTATCCCCGTTCCCATCAAAGATCTGACGGCGATCAAAGGAGTAAGAACAACTTCTGGAAGCCCCATTTTTGCCAACAGAATTCCCGACTGGTCTGATGCTCTGGTGGAAACAATGGAGGCCAATGGTGCAATTGTTTACGCCAAGTCAAACACCCCAGAATTTGGCGCAGGAGCCCATACTTTTAATCCCGTACTTGGCACGACAAGAAACCCTTGGGACTTAAGTAAATCAGCGGCAGGATCTTCTGGTGGCGCGGCAGCGGCCCTTGCCACAGGCTGTGCCTGGCTTGCCCATGGATCCGACATGGGAGGATCGCTTCGAAACCCCGCTAGTTTTTGTGGTGTCGTTGGCCTTCGCCCTTCCATGCACAGGCTTGCAGACGGCCCCGGCACTTCACCTTTTCAAACCTTGTCCATGCAAGGTCCAATGGCACGCAACGTGGAAGACACGGCCTTATTGCTTGATGCAATGGTTGGTTTCCATAATGCCAATCCCCTTGCCCAACCTGCGACAGAGACAAGCTTTCTCAGCATTACAAAGCAAAAACTGAAACCCATGAAAATTGCTTTTAGCCCTGATCTTGGCGTCACACCTGTTGATCCTGAAATCGCTGAAATCTGTGCTCAGGCCGCGTTACGTTTTGAAGAAGCTGGCGTTATTGTAGAAGAAGCCACACCAGAATTGAGCGAAGCGCCCGAGGTTTTCAAGCGTTTGCGTGGACTTGATTTTGTGATTGGTCTTGGCCCCTTACTTGACCAACATAGGGATAAGCTCAAAGACGATATTATCTGGAATATTGAATATGGTCGCTCCCTCAGCGCCGAGGATATTGCCTGGGCGGAACGAAAACGGGGCGAAATCTATTATCGCATGCAAAGCTTCTTTGCAGAATATGACCTTCTGCTTTGCCCAACAACCATCGTTCCACCTTTTCCCGTTGAACAAAGATATGTCGAAGAATGCGATGGGCAAAAGTTGGAAACTTATATTGATTGGCTGGCAATCGTCTCAACCATTACTCTGACGGCTTCACCAGCAATATCCATTCCTTGTGGTTTCACAAAGTCTGGTCTCCCCGTAGGATTACAGATCGTCGGCAAGCCTCAAGGTGAAGGCCCTCTCCTCTCTGCTGCAAATTCTTTAGAGGAAATTTTACCCAAAATACCGACACCGATAACACCGATCACTTAAATTAAATTGTACAACACCAAATTATCTAAACTTAGAGGACATCGATAAGGATACCATGATCTTCAAGATCCTGTAGCGAATCAAGCATGTTACCCGCTGTCCCCAATCCTCTTAGGGTTATGCTGTCTCCGTCGCCAAAATTGATCGAAACATTGCGACCTGCACCGCCATCAACAACCGATACGTCACCAAGGCTATCCAACGCAGATAACGGATCTGCAGGATCGCCTAGGTCTGATATAATATCTGAAAAAACAAGCTTATCTCCGGCTTGGAAATCCATGACGGTGTCACGTCCTTCAGCAGAGCTATTGCCCCCAGCATCAAGCGATAGATTAAAGGTAAAGCTGTCGTTTCCGTTTCCTCCTCGGAGAACATCATTCCCCTCACCACCAATCAAAATATCATCACCGTCTGAGCCTGTCATCCGGTCATGACCTGCGCCACCATCAATCGTATCAACGCCAGTAAGAAGAGTGTTACTTAGATCAATCGTATTATTTCCCGATGTCCCCATCAGGGTATTTAAACCAGCACCGAGATCAATGACTTCAACAGAATCACCCAAGGTAAAGTGTTGTACAATCAATGTATCGTCGCCATCAGATCCCTGAATTTTATCTGTCCCCGAACCACCGTTATAACGGTCAGAACCCTGATTGCTTCCTTCAACAATAAAGATATCATCCCCAGCACCCCCGCGAAGATAATCATTCCCGGTTCCGCCAACGATTATATCGTCATCTGATGATCCAGTAATGCGGTCATGGCCTGCACCACCTTCGATGCGGTCCACATTGGTGAGCGTCGTATTGGTCAGATCAATGGTATTGTTACGATCTGTACCTGAGAGAACGTTAGTCCCGGTACCAAGATCGATCTCTTCGATAGAATCACCCTGAGTAAGATGCTGAACTACCAAGGTTTGATCGCCGTCCGTACCCTGAATTTTATCTGTTCCAGAACCACCGTTATAGCGGTCAGATCCCTGATTGTTGCCTTCAACTACGAAAGTATCGTTACCTGCACCACCGCGTAGGTAATCGTTTCCTGTGCCGCCAACGATATTATCATCGCCAGATGAGCCCGTGATACGGTCATGGCCTGCACCGCCTTCGATGCGATCTACATTGGTGAGCGTCGTGTTGGTCAGATCAATGGTGTTGTTACGATCAGTGCCTGAAAGAACATTGGTTCCAGTGCCGAGATCGATCTCTTCGATGGAATCACCTTGGGTGAGATGCTGAACCACCAAGGTCTGGTCACCATCCGTACCCTGAATTTTATCTGTTCCAGAACCACCGTTATAACGGTCAGATCCTTGATTGTTGCCTTCAACAACAAAAGCATCGTTACCTGCACCACCGCGTAGATAATCGTTTCCAGTGCCACCAACGATATTATCATCACCGGAAGAGCCCGTAATGCGGTCATGGCCTGCACCACCTTCGATGCGGTCCACATTTGTAAGAACTGTATTGGTCAGATCAATGGTGTTGTTACGATCAGTACCTGAGAGAACATTTGTACCGCCACAACCATCTATTTCCTCGATGGAATCACCCTGGGTCAAATGGGAAACGGTAATGACATCATCCCCTTCACTACCGTGTATCGTATCGTTTCCAGTACCGCCATTAAACCGATCAGCGCCTTGATCAGAACCTTCTACCAAGAAAACATCGTCCCCGCCTTCGCCTCGAAGGCTGTCATTTCCTTGACCACCAATAATTACATCTGCAGAATCGCTACCATAAATTCTGTCATGCCCACCGTAGCCACGGATTTCATCTGATTGATCTGTTCCTCGGAGAGTATTATTTCTTTCGTCGCCCTCAATAAGATTGGAGGTTACGGGTAATTCTAGTTCACAATCTTCTGCTTTAGCTTCTTCAATTGGGTTTTCATCAGGAGCGTTATCATTGCCTTGTAGCTCTGTTTGCGCGGGTTGGACCTCTTCGGTTTGGTCGTCGCCCTCTTGTTCTACAAGTTCAATCGGAGAAGCGTTCCCTAATCCAAGAGCCCCGCTTCCAGTTAATCCTTCTAAGCTTTCACCAAAGTCCTCATCATATACAGAACCACCTCCGCCTTGTGCAGACAAACTGTTTCCAGCAGCGGTTTCTAACGGAGTTTCTGATCTGAGTTCCGCCAGAAGTTCGAACAGGCCGGGGATATCAATCTGCTCCCCACCAGAGATGAGTTGCGGGCCTTGGCCATCTTCATAACCTGCGAGATCAACAAATGTAATACGGCTTTGATCATTGAATGTAAGGGTTAATTGGTTGTCGGAATTTTGGGAAACATCTGCGTCCCCAATATTGAAATCGAGAATGTAATTATCCGACGCGACGGCATGCACGGAGACTTCCTGACCAGACACAGGTTTACTGACAACATGCTCTACACGATCACCCACTCGAGTAGCACCACTATTATCTGTATTCTGTGTAATATTCTCATTTCCAGAAGTATCAACCATTTGCAGTACCACAATCCAATTCAAGTAATGACAAGAACAATTATAGTACAAATGGAGATTTAAATGATTAATTTTTACAAATATTAAAATACATATTATTTATACATATTATTACTTAATTTATGTAAAATTTTACACAAATTACACTTACAAAATAAAAGTATAAAATTATTTTACGTTTATTTTCAAATATTTAAGTTACTAAAATTTTAGATAAATCAATTCATTTGAAAGCCTTACCTTTATAACCTCAAAACACCTTCAAATACCCATAAAATTGTAGATATTTGAGGCTAAAATTTAAGCCAAAATAAAAGTTGTGACCCCATGGGATCACAACTTTTATTAACCATTCCTAATCATCATTAGAACAATCAGACCCAAAGAGTTTCTGTCGCTACGCCGCCATCACTCTTCGATAAAATGACAAGCCGCTTCTCTTTTCCCATCATAGACCTTTAGTTCAGGAACTTCAGAAGCACATATATTCTTGGCAAAAGGACACCGTGTTCGGAACACACATCCAGATGGTGGATTCAAGGGGCTAGGTAAGTCTCCTTTCAGCGCAACATGTTCCTTATTCCGTTCAACATTAGGGTCAGGAATGGGCACCGCTGATATCAAGGCCTTGGTATAGGGATGAAAAGGATTAGAGTAGATCTGATCTCTATCAGCCACTTCCATCATCCGCCCCAGATATAGCACCATGATACGCTGGCTAATGTGACGGACAACGCTCAAATTATGAGAGATAAAAATCAGGCTGAGCCCAAACTCTTTCTGCAAGCCCATTAGAAGATTCACAATTTGAGCCTGAATAGACACATCAAGGGCACTAACGGCTTCATCACACACAATCAACTTTGGCTCTAAAATCATCGCGCGTGCAATACCAATACGTTGGCACTGCCCCCCCGAAAATTCATGCGGGTAACGATTGATCTGGTCAGGTAGCAAGCCAACCTTTTTCATCATGGCTTTGACTTTTTCTTTGACCTCATTTTTTGACAATTTTGGATAATGAGTGACCAAAGGCTCAGAAATTATCTGTCCAATTGTCATGCGTGGGTCAAGAGAAGCTAAGGGGTCTTGAAAGATAACCTGAAGGTCTGAACGAACATTTCTAAGTTCACCAGATTTCATATCTCCCATTTCCTGGCCAAACCAAGCCACTTGGCCAGCTGTCGGTTCAAGAAGGCGCAATACCGCACGGCCAAGGGTCGATTTACCACAGCCTGATTCCCCGACAATACCCAGTGTTTCGCCAGCACGTACCTGAAAAGAAACACCATCAACGGCTTTTAATAATTTAGGCTTGCCAAACAAAATACCGCTTGGAATTGAAAAGTGAACTTTTAAATCTTTCACATCAAGAAGAACATCTTGGGAAGCACTCATGATAGTCCCTCCTCCATATAACAAGCGTTTTGACTTCCGCTCGGTGTTTGAAATAAAGGCGGTTTTTCACACAAGCATCGATCTTTTACATGCGCACAACGCGGCGCAAAAGAACAACCTAGAGGCAAACGTTGTAGGTTCGGCGGCTGCCCTGCAATAGTGACCAATTCATTATCATGCGCCTTTTCATCCAGCCTCGGGGTAGAAGCCAAAAGCCCTTGCGTATAAGGGTGACGTGGGCCTGAGTAGATACCTTCAACAGGGGCACGTTCCACTATTCGGCCCGCATACATGACATTCAAGGTATCGCAAAGACCCGCCACAACACCAAGATCATGGGTGATCATAACGATCGCTGTATTGAACTCGCGCTTTAGATCTTTCATCAGATCGAGGATCTGAGCCTGAATTGTTACATCCAATGCCGTTGTCGGTTCATCCGCAATGAGCAAAGCCGGCTCACAAAGCAGTGCCATAGCAATCATCACCCGTTGACGCATCCCCCCTGAAAATTCATGTGGGTACATGTCAAAGCGACTTTTTGCTTCTGGAATACCGACCTTATCCAACATATGAAGCGCTTCAGCTCTGGCTTCGGCCTCGGTCATCCCTCGATGCAAAACAAGTACTTCAGTTAACTGCTTAGAAACCTTCATGTAGGGGTTCAAAGACGTCATCGGGTCTTGGAAAATCATAGACATGGATTGCCCACGGATTTTATTAAGTTCGTCAGTACTCAGACCAATAAGCTCTTTTCCCAACAATTTGGCACTACCTGTTGTCGTACCGTTCGTCGCCAGCAATCCCATTATCGCGAGGAAGGTTTGGCTTTTACCTGACCCAGATTCTCCAACAACTCCCAAGGCCTCTCCAGCCTCAATGGTAAAGTTGAGATTGTTCACCGCGTTAACGGGTCCTTCAGGCGTAGAGAAAGTTACGGAAAGGTCTTTCACTTCAAGAATAATATCACTCATTTTCAAGACCTCCCTTAACGGTCACGAGGATCAAGCGCATCGCGCAGACCATCGCCAATAAAGTTAAAACAAAACAGGATAATCGCCAGTGCAGTGGCAGGGAATATAAGCGTCCATGGTGCAGATTCCATTTGTTGCGCTCCCTCTGAAATCAACACTCCAAGACTGGTCATTGGCTCTTGCACGCCTAGGCCAAGGAAAGAGAGGAAACTCTCAATCAAGATCACCTGCGGAATGGTCAAGGTCACATATACAATCACCGGGCCAAGTGCATTCGGAATGATGTGGCGTCGAATAATGTTAAAGCCACTTACACCCGAGGCACGCGCTGCTTCGACAAACTCTCGGTTTTTGATGGACAAAGCCTGCCCACGAACGATACGGGCCATGGTTAGCCATTCTACCGCGCCCAGAGCCGCAAAAATCAAAAAGATGTTGCGCCCAAAGATCACCATCAAAAGGATCACAAAGAACATAAACGGCATTGAATACATGATATCCACAAACCGCATCATGATGTGATCTGTTTTACCACCAACATAGCCTGAGATTGCTCCGTATGTTACGCCGATGATGAGAGACACGCCTGTTGCAACCAGACCAACCAGCATGGATATACGAATACCATAAAGTGATCTCACAAAAAGATCTCGACCGTTGGTGTCTGTTCCAAAAAAGAATCCAGCCTCTGCATCAGGTGCAGCCTGGATATAATCCCAATAAACTTCATCAAAAGGATGAGGGTGGATCATTGGCCCAATCAGGGCAACCGTAACGATCAAGAACAATACAACGCAACTGACCACAGAGGCCTTATTGGTCAATAACCGCCGAAAGGCATCTTGCCAAAGACTGCGGCCTTGGATCTCTTTCTCGACAGCCATTGCGCCTTTAACATTCATATCAATAGCCATCAGCCCATCCTCACTTTCGGATCAAGGAAACCATAAATGATATCAACGATCAGGTTGAAGGAAAGGATCAAAGTTCCGTAGAAAATCACGACACCCATGACGAGTGTGTAATCACGATTTAGAGCTCCTTGAACGAAGTAACGTCCAATTCCTGGGATGCCAAAAATCTGTTCAATAACAACAGAGCCGGTAATCACAGCTGCAGAAGCTGGACCAAGATAGGATACAACAGGCAGCATCGCTGCTTTCATTGCATGACGGGTGAGCATCAATCTCTCTGGAAGACCTTTGGCGCGCGCGGTCCGAACAAAGTTAGATCGCAATACTTCGATCATAGATCCACGGGTTAATCGCGCAATATAGGCTACTTGAGGTAAGGCCAGAGCGATTACAGGAAGCAGTGCCTGCGCAGGACCGTCGCCCCAACCTCCGACCGGGAGAACGTGTAAATAAACACCAAAGACCAATGTTAACAGTGGCGCCATGACGAAGTTAGGAATTGTAATTCCTATCATCGCCGTCGCCATAACGGCATAATCAATGGCTGAATTTTGTTTCAATGCAGCAATTGCCCCCAGCGACATACCAATTGTAATCGCCAAGAAAATTGCAGTTAGACCAAGGGTTAGGGATACAGGAAAACCAGCCCCGATCAACTCCGTAACAGTAAAATCTCTATATTGAAATGAAGGTCCAAAATCGCCTTGAACGGCATTTCCAAGATAATACAAGTACTGTTCCCACAACGGAGCGTCTAAGTGATAAACAGCATTTAAGTTTGCAGCGACTTCTGCGGGGACTGAGCGTTCTTTATCAAAAGGTCCGCCAGGAGCAGCGCGGATCAAAAAGAATGCGAGGGTCACGATAATGAGCAGCGTCGGAATAGCCCCGGCCAGACGCTTTAAAATAAACGAAAACATATAACATATCCTAACAAAAAGTCCGGCGCGTCATCACTTTGACAACGCGCCGATACATTATTGGGAAACCGGGAGTTTCCTATTTCTCAACAGTAATATACTGAGAACGGATATGGTCCATTACGTTGCTTTTCCAGCCTTTAACATAAGGCTTAACCATACGTTTTGTAACGTAGTGATAGATTGGCGCAACGGCGTTTGCTTCAAGGAAAATCCCCTCAGCTTTCATAAGAAGTTGCTTGCGTTTTTCAGAATCCTGCTCAATGCCCGCTTGCTTCAGAAGGCTGTCAAATTCTGGATCATTAAAGCCAGTATCGTTTAGGCCTGAATCAGACAACCAAAGTTCCAGGAAGGTATTTGGATCATTGTAATCTCCGATCCAACCAGCACGGAACGCTTGTGTAGCTTGCTTCAGTTTCCGAGTTTCAAGATAAACTTTCCACTCTTCGTTCACGAGGTTCACTTTGGCACCAAAAGTTTTCTTCCACATGCTTGCAACAGCAATAGCGATTTTCTTGTGATTATCACTCGTGTTATAGCGAAGCTCAATTTCAAGTGGGTTGTCTTTGGAGTACCCAGCTTCTTCATAAAGCTTCACAGCTTCTGCATTACGAGCAGCCTGTTCTTTGGCTTTAAAGTCAGAATAAACAGCATCATAACCAGTTACACCAGGCACAACAAAAGCGTAAGCAGGTACTTCACCAGCAGTTACAATACTAGTAGTCAGAATGTCACGATCAATCGCCATTGAGAAAGCTTTACGTAGCTTCGGATCATTGAACGGAGGCTTTGTCATGTTAAAGCCATAGTAATAAGTCCCAAGGTAATTAGTGACGTGGAATTCGTCAGCCATATTTTCCTTGATCCACTTAATCTGGTCGTTTGGAACTTCATAAGTCCAATCAAGCTCACCCGCGCGATAACGCTTAAGAGCAGTGGTTTGACTTTCAGTTGGATAATAAACAACTTTATCCAGTTTAACCGTGTCTTTATTCCAATAAGTATCAGACTTAACAGAAACAATACGTGATTGAGGAGTCCACTCTGAAAGTTTGAACGCACCGTTTGAGACGATATTTTCTGGACGTGTCCATTTTTCACCGTGCGCTTCAACTGTTGCTTTGTGAACAGGATAGGCAACGGAGTGTGTGATCATACCCAAGAAATAAGGGGCAGGACCTTCGAGTTGAACTTCGAGAGTTCTATCATCAAGTGCTTTTGCACCCAACTGAGATAGATCTTTTTCTTCACCACCCGCAATAGCCTGAGCATTTTGAAGTGGGTAGAGTAAGAACGAATATTCGGAACCTGTTGCAGGAGCAACAGCACGTTGCCATGCATAAACGAAATCGTGGGCTGTTACTGGGTCACCATTACTCCAAAGCGCATCAGCACGCAGTTTGAAAGTAAATTTTGTGCCATCGGGACTAATTGTCCAGCTTTCAGCTTGACCAGGAATGAGGGAGCCATCAGTATTTTCCGCCGTAAGACCTTCGAAAATATCACGAAGAATATGCGAAGAAGGAACCCCTTCGGAAATTTGTGGATCAAGACTTCCTGGCTCTTGGCCGTTTCCACGATGGAAAACCATTTCTTTTGCTGGTTCTTCGACTTTCTTTTCTGCTACCTGCTCTTCCCCTTTTTTCATGTAAAAGAAGATGCCCGCAGCGATAGCCACGATTAAAAGTAACAGCACTAGTACTTTTTTATTCATAATGCCCTCATGTTTCCTAGCAGAGAAGTTGCGTTAGTAAGCGAGTTTAAAGTCACACCAAAAATGCGCCAAAACTCTTCAACTTCTCGTCTAATCCCTGTTGTTATCGTTCGTTGTACGCGCTAGCGACAAATTACATCCCTACGTGTATTTACGCAGGGTGACCTTCTTTACGCTCTATGACAAGAGGAGGTCTTTGTTTTAGATCAAACTTGCAATAAACGTAGGCAAACAGCCATTTTTCTTTACTAATTGATCAAAACTAGCGTGCATAACGGCATTATACTTTATACAAAGCAAGGAATCCAGCCTAAGTCGCTTAGGACACAAAAAAAGCTGTTCGACGTGCATCGTCGAACAGCCTGAATACGACCATTTAATATTTTAAAACGACTACTTAGCAGCCGTAATAATAATTTCCACACTCAGCTCTGCACGTGCAAGTTTTGCTTCCCCACAAGCACGAGCAGGAGCCTGCCCTTCAGGAACCCAAGCATTCCAGACTTCGTTTAATTCAGCAAAATGCTTCATGTCACTCAACCAAATTACAGCTTGGAGAATTTTACTTTTGTCACTTCCAACAGACTCCAGACATATATCAATTTTGTCCAAAATTTCTTTGGTCTGTACCGAAACTGTTTCACCTGCAGTTCCTACTTGGCCTGATAAATAGATTGTATTGCCATGCTCTACAATCTTGCTTGAACGCGCAGTTGTATCGTGTCGGATAATTCCACTCATTTATTCAATTCCCTCTTTAAAAACATTGACATCCTGATGGATGGAACACCCTGTATGCTATCAAGTGTCCAATAGGTCCAGATCTGAGTAAGATATAACCCAGAAAATCAAAGCTACACTTTCCCCCTTGCCTAATTTCAAAAGCACAGCATAATTCAGAAAATCTCGTCGGGGTGCTCATTTTCCAACGCAAAGGAATTGAGCTGAGAAGCCGTTGCTAACCCGCAGAACCTGATCCGGCTAATACCGGCGGAGGAAATTGAGATGCTTGCGGGATGTGAAATTTGATATCCCTACCGATTTTTTTCGGATAACGGCATTAAGATCCTCTGGACATAAAAACGGAGGATATAATGTCAGTTCCTATTGCCCTGACAATTGCAGGATCAGACAGTGGCGGAGGCGCCGGTATTCAAGCCGACATCAAAGCCATGTCGGCTCTCGGCGTTTATGCAGCCTCAGTTATTACGGCTCTGACTGCGCAAAACACCTGTAAAGTTCACAGCATTTACCCGGTCTCTACAGACTTCATTCAAGATCAAATTCATACTGTATTCGAAGATCTGGATATAAAAGCTGTCAAAATTGGCATGCTGGGCACATCAGCTATCATTCAAGCTGTCGCCGATGCCTTGAGAGATTATCCCCAAATTCCCATTGTGCTCGACCCTGTAATGGTTGCAAAAAGCGGGGATAAGCTTCTTCAAGATGATGCGATTGAGAGCCTGAAAGATAGCCTGCTGCCAATGGCACAAATCATTACCCCGAACCTACCAGAAGCAGCCGTCCTCACAGGAATGAATGAACCTACTTCTCTTGATGAGATGAGAGTGGTACTCGAAGTCTTCAAAGAGATGCAGATCAAATCTATCCTCTTAAAAGGAGGTCACTTGGGCGGGGATACAAGTGATGACCTCTTCTTTGATGGCCAAATAGAGACCTGCCTAAGCACCCCGCGTATAAACACAACCAACAGCCATGGCACAGGATGTACCCTTTCAGCGTCTATTGCAGCAGGTTTAGCCAAAGATCTTCCTTTGATGGACGCTGTTACGCAGGCAAAAACGTACTTAAGCAACGCACTGCAACACGCCGATACTCTTGGTGTGGGTAAAGGCCATGGCCCAGTTCATCACTTCCATGCTTTCTGGCCTAAAAAGGTTTAACGCAGGTGCATGGGCAAGGAAGCTTACCGTCGAAAAAACAGGACATCGTCGTTAAAAACTTCTCATTAACGTATGAAAATCGACAAGTGTTTAGCGATTTCAACCTCAATCTACACTCGGGTAAATGGAATGTGTTGCTTGGGCGCAGCGGTGTAGGGAAGTCTTCACTTCTCAAAGCCATTGCAGGTCTGTTGTCGACGCCTTCATTTGAGGGGTCCATCAAGCGAAATAACAATACCCATTTGGATGGTCAAATCAGTTGGATGACTCAGGATGATCTACTCCTTCCTTGGCTTTCTATTCTCGATAATGTCCTCATTCGTAACCGACTTTGTTCCCCTAGAAACAGCACCCCTTTAATAAAGAAAGAGGATGCAATGAATCTCCTTGAACAACTCGGCCTTGGAGAATCTCTTGATCAAAAGCCAGATACACTTTCCGGCGGCATGAGGCAGCGCACCGCACTGGCCAGAACGTTACTTGAAAATCGTCCAATCGTGCTTCTTGATGAACCTTTCTCTGCCTTGGATGCCATCACCCGTTCTGAGATGCAGGAACTCACATACAAATACCTCAAAAACAAAACCGTGGTCATGATCACGCACGATCCCCTCGAAGCTCTCCGTTTGGCGCATTTTATCTTTGTTCTGATCGGCCCCGTCGTTTGCAACGCAAGGTCTTTCTCTCCAGAGAGTTCTCCCATCCGAAACTTAAATGACCCGGAAGTTATCGACCTCTATGACGTACTGATATCAGAACTTTCAATGTCAAAAGGAGACGAGTTATGAGTTCCATTAGGGTGGTCATAGTGCTCTTTGGGCTGCTTATTCTATGGCATTTCACTGTCGAAATAACATCCGTCCCGCCTTATATTCTCCCTGGACCTCTTGCTGTAATCGAAACTCTTTGGAACCGTTTCCCTACTCTTATCCAACACGCAGGATATACCCTTACTGAAATCTTGCTTGGGTTTACCATTGGCACACTGCTTGGTTGCGGATCGGCGCTTACACTTGCGACAGCCAAACCTCTTCGCACTTGGCTTACCCCTGTACTTGTCATAACCCAATCCTTACCTGTTTTTGCCCTCGCTCCCATTCTGGTCCTTTGGCTCGGATATGGCCTGCCATCCAAGGTCGCTATGGCAGTCCTTATTATCTATTTCCCCATAACAGCCGCCTTTTATGATGGATTGAGACGAACACCCAAAGATTGGCAAGCACTTGCACAGGTCATGAATGCCAGTCCTTTGGCTTTTCTCATCCATGTTCGCATCCCTTTGGCACTGCCATCTCTCGCTTCAGGGCTTCGCGTAGCTATCGCCACAGCCCCAATTGGCGCCATCGTTGGGGAGTGGGTTGGCTCATCACAAGGGCTTGGCTATTTGATGTTGCACGCCAATGGCCGTATGCAAATCGATCTCATGTTTGCCGCCTTAAGCTTACTCGCCCTCATGGCAGTCACCCTTTATCTCACTACTGATCATCTTCTGAACAGACTCTTAAAAAAAATGTCGTTGGATGATCTTAAAGCTTAATAAAACACATCTCTTGAGGAATTAGACAATGTTAAGAAAGCTTACCTTCACCCTCTCTTTACTTGGGGGGCTCTTCAGTTTTGTAACTGGAGCAACAGCCGCAGATAAGATGACAGTGTTGCTTGACTGGTTTGTAAACCCCGATCACGCAACTCTGGTAATTGCCAAAGAAAAAGGGTTCTTTGAAGCACAAGGACTGGACGTAGAGTTAATCGCGCCAGCCGATCCAAACGACCCGCCAAAATTGGTTGCTGCAGGCCATGCAGAACTTGCCGTTTCTTACCAACCCCAACTCCACCTTCAAGTCGCTGAAGGGTTGCCATTATCGCGGGTAGGCACTTTGATTGCGACACCCCTTAATTCTCTGGTCGTTTTAAAAGACAGCCCGGTTAAATCTCTTGCCGATCTCAAAGGCCTGAAAGTCGGTTATTCAGTTGGCGGCTTTGAGGATATGATCCTTGATGCCATGCTGGAAAGCCATGGCATGAGTGTTAAAGACGTTGAACTTATCAACGTTAACTTTTCCCTTTCCCCGTCTTTAATTTCTGGCCAGGTTGACGCCGTGATCGGTGCTTTCCGAAATTTCGAACTTAACCAGATGGATATTGTTGGAAAACCAGGTCGCGCCTTCTATGTAGAAGAAGAAGGCGTTCCTACTTACGACGAGCTTATTCTGGTCGCAAACAAAGATAAAACGGGTGATGAAAAACTTCCGCGTTTCCTGAAAGGGCTTGAACAAGCAACAACGTTCCTGATCAACCATCCTGATGAAAGCTGGCAGCTGTTTATTAAGGCTTACCCGGATCTGAATGATGAACTGAACAAACGTGCATGGAGAGATACACTCCCTCGTTTTGCCTTGCGCCCAGCAGCTCTAGATGTCGGCCGCTACAAAGATTTTGCAGAGTTTTTAAAAGCAAAAGACATGATTAAAGAAACTGGAAATGTTTCAGATTATGCTGTCAGCGTAAAATAGGGTAAATTTAGTTTATTACCGAGAATAACAAAGGGGTGTTGAGTATTATTCAACACCCCTTTGTCGTGACGAAAAGCTTACTTGAACGGAGATTTCTCTTCTTTCGCAAAGAGGACGAGCCCCGCAGCTAGAATAAGCCATATGATCATAGGGACAAAACCTGCCTGAAAAGCTGCAATATCATAAACTCGTTGGCCGCCATCGGTGGCGCCACTCCAGTTCAAATCAATCAAGATACCTGTTAGAGGCTGCAGTACCATCGGTCCAATCATCACCCCGGTATTACACCATCCCAAAGCTGTACCTTGCAGTTTTGGCGGCACAGCTTCTTTCGCCCAGGACAATCCAACGATCATAATGCAGCTGCCCAACGCGGCAGCGAACAATGCTAGGGCAAGAAGGATAAACGGAAGGTCCGGTATTTGGGTCACAACGAACCACCCACCAGCCGCGAGTAAAGCCAAACCAACAAAAGGAAGCTTCCGTTTTCCAGTCGCATCTGACCAATGCCCAAGTAAGACTCCACACCCGGCCCAAACCAGCAGAGTAACACTGATGATCGTTGCGGCTTCTGATGTCGTGAAGCCGTAGGCAACCTTTAGATAAGGGACGCCCCAAAGCCCGCCAAAAGTGAGCATAGATCCGGCTGAAGCACCACAGGCAAGAGTTAACAAAAACACCGTGCGATAGGTAATCGTCTCTTTCAATGCGGAGAATATCGACTGACGGGGAGTTGAAGCATCATGGGTATGACCATAGCTTTTATACCCCAAATCTGTTGGATCGTCCCGCAGCCAGATCCCTGTCGCAAGAGCCAAGAGCCCGGTAACACCTGAAAAAGCCAGCATAACATTGCGCCAACCAAACAGCTCTAACATCTCTTGCAAGGGGGCCCCAGCCACCACTGCGCCGAGATTACCAGCCAAGAGACCCAGCCCTGTGAGTAGAGCGAAGCGTTTGAGCGTGAACCAGTGCAAGGAAATTTTCATCATGGTGACGAAAGCAACCGCAACCGCACCACCGATTAGTAACCGACCAAAGCTTATCACCCAATAATCTGTGGCAAGTGCAAAGATCGCCGTACCAATAGCCGCAAGAAGGGCGCCTGAAGTTAAAAGTTTACGGGGGCCAAACCGATCCGCCATCACCCCAACAGGTACTTGCATCGCGGTATAAGAATAATAGTAAAAACTAGCAAGAGTACCCAAGGTCGTCGCCGTTAACCCAAACTCCAGCGTCAAAGGCTCAGCCATCACGCCAAAAGCGATCCTATGGAAAAAGCCTATAAGAAATAGAAGGGCGCCCAAAATCCACATCAACCAAGACAAGCTGGCGGGCGGCTTTTGTAGAGCAGCAGAGACCGGATTATCCGGCATGGCGACTGATTGGGACAAATCAGAATTCCTTAAATATAACTTTTAGAAAGAACCCACCCGTAAAATCAGAGTCGATAAGATATCTGCATTTGAGGGTTTGTTTTAATGAAATCAAGAGCTGGGTTCATACCAAGGAATGAACGGGCAGCCGATAAGGCAAACACTATCACCCCTTGGTATAAAGACTGGCAAGCCTTTATGATCGGCATATTCAAATTTAAGGCAAACCCTATTGTCACACAATCTGGTGCGCATAAATACCAACACACCCAAACACACCAATAAGGAGAAATTGCCTTAGGTGAAAATAAACCATATGATGTAAAGACCTTTTGGAGGGGACAATAATGTCAAACGCAAAAGAACTTATCATCACCTGGTTTAAACGCGTCTGGGAAGAAGAAGACGCATCGGCCATCGATGAATTGCTCGTACCTGAAGTAAATGTAAATGGTCTTGGGGCTCAAACCATGATTGGTCCTGAAGCTTTCAAACAATTTCACTGCGCCTTGTGTTCTCTGCTAACTGATTTTGATTTTACCATCGACAAATACCTAGAACAAGACGACTGGGTTTCTGCTCTTTGTACAATGAAAGCAAAATCTAAGGCGACGGGTGATCCCATTACAATGACCGGAAATGTTTGGATTAGAACGGGTGACGGAAAGCTGATCGAAGGCTACAATCATTTTGATTTCATGGGCCTTTGGGCGCAGCTCGGTTATTTACCTCATGATTGCTTTGAGCAGGGATTAAGTGGCTGCAAAATTAGATAACCTACTATTGCTATTATCTGGCGCTTTATTCATTACGTGCTAACAATTCTTCGACTTCATCGAGGTCGAAAGGCTTATTGGCATTGAAGAAGGGATCAATTAACTTGCCGCCGATAAGAAGATCATCGAAATCGACATGTGAAATACCATGTCGTGCGGTCCAACGGTCAACCTTTCTAAGCTCCTCGTCAACAACGGCCTGACGTAAATCCTCCCTGAGAGCAAGAGACCAAAGGCCGACAACAGGATGAGTGCGGCCATGTGATTGCGCACAAGCCAAAGGATGACCATCTTTTTTCATCACGGTCTTCAGCCGTTGGACCAAATCAAGCGGGATAAAAGGTGCATCACAAGGTACAGATAGCATCCACTGACATTCCGGATGATTTTTTGCGACCCAATCAAGTCCCGTTAGAACTCCTGCCAGAGGTCCGGGATGACCTTCAACAACATCTTCGACTACGGGTAAGCCAGTATGAGAAAACCGTTTGGGATCACCATTTGCATTGAGAACAAGTGGCCCGATTTGTGGCTTTATCCTGGTTAAAATTCGATCTAACAAACTTTGTCCTGCTAGCATCTTCTGAGCTTTATCGCCGCCGCCCATTCTGCGTGCAAGCCCCCCTGCAAGTATTACAGCGGCAATTTCATCGTTGTTGATAATATCACTCATGGTCTTTACCTTTTACCACACCCTTTTCCGCACCGTCTTCCGCGGGCTCTCGATCGGAACCACGAGAAGAAGCCCTCTGATGGCGGCTGTCTTCGTTTTCCATATGGCTGGCATCATGATCAAAAATCATTCGTTCCTGCCCGGCAAGAGCGGTAAAGCGTTTACCCTTGGCACGACCAATAAGCGTTAGCCCCGCTTCGATTGCTAAATCGACCCCCCAGGCCGTAAAACCAGAGCGCGAGACAAGTACAGGAATACCCATTTGGACGGTCTTGATCACCATCTCGGATGTGAGGCGTCCTGTCGTATAGAAGATTTTGTCTTCAGGTTTTATTCCTTTGAGAAACATATAACCTGCGATCTTGTCGACAGCGTTATGCCGCCCGACGTCTTCGATGTAAATCAAAGGCTTATCGCCCTGACACAGGACACAACCATGTATAGCACCAGCTTCGAGGTATAGACTGGGGGCGGTATTTATCTTTTTACTAAGAGTATAAATCCACGATGTATGTATCCGGGCTGCCTTTGATAATTTGATGTCTTCAAATTTTTCCATCAAATCACCGAAGACAGTTCCCTGGGCACAGCCAGAAGTTCTAATTTTTTTCTTGAGCTTTTCTTCGTAGTTGGTTTCCCGTTCTGTCCGAACCACAACAAGATCAAGCTCTTCGTCGACATCAATAGCCGTAATAACATCATCCCGGTGGAGCATATTTTGGTTGAGAAGATATCCCACCGCCAAATAATCAGGATAATCACCAATGGTCATCATCGTCACGATTTCCTGCCCATTGAGGAAAAGCGTTAGAGGTTTTTCGACAACGACAGGAATTTCTACGCTGTTACCATCTTGATCCGTGCCGAGCACTCTCTCTGTCAGTCCGCTATCAGAAGGGTTCGGCCTCAGAAGAAAGTCTTTCAACAATTCAGGATCTGCTTTTGAGACGCCCCGTTTTACAACTTTAGGCTCAGTGTGTTTGCTCATCAGGCTCTCATGACTTTTAACTTGGGAAATAAGGTGATCTCACTATGTCCTTAATCAGGAGTATGAACAAGATCTCTGCTCATTAGAAAACACAATTACTTCATTGATTTTGCGGTGATTAAGATGCCCGATATAATCGTTTTGGGGAGGAACACAACTTCACAGCGTCTCAAAATTTGGAACAAATAACCCCTTGCTTTGATCGGGCCGAACAGGATTAATACCTGTTAATAGATCTGGGCAGAATCCAGCCCGAATTTCATCCTAAAGAATAATTGGGGATTTCCCCCTAAAAAAATAAAACGACTGCTAACTCGGAGGCACACAATGATTTCCAAACGATTGGGATCCAAACTTTTTGCGGCTACTCTTGCTTTTGGAGCGCTTGGCCTAACATTACCGTTTGCTGCACAGGCTGATGATTTCGTTGTCGCCACAACAGCAATTGTAGAACATCCTGCGCTAGATGCGGTGCGTGATGGCGTTCGCGACGAACTTAAAGCTCAAGGCTTCGAAGAAGGTAAAAACCTTACCTTCCTGTATAAAAGTGCACAGGGTAATCCCGCAACAGCTGCACAGATCGCCCGTGAATACATCGGCAAAGGCCCGAATGTTATCGTACCGATCGCAACACCATCTGCTCAGGCCGTCGTTGCTGCGACCAAAGATATTCCAGTTGTTTTCTCAGCAGTAACCGACCCTGTAGCCGCGAAATTGGTCTCTGGCCCAGGAGCTTCTGGTACAAATGTAACTGGCGTAAGCGATCTCTCTCCAATTGATAAACACATCGCTTTGATCAAAGAGCTGACACCAAACGCAAAAACAATCGGTGTACCGTACAATCCAGGCGAAGCGAACTCTGTTGTTCTGCTTGATCTCGTGAAAAAACACGGCGCAGCCCAAGGTTTTGAAGTTATTGCCTCCCCAGCGACAAAAACGGGCGAAGTTCTAACTGCAACCCAACATCTTATCGGTAAAGCTGATGTTATCTACGTTGCCACAGACAACACCATCATTTCTGCATTCGAAGCTGTTGTAAAAGTGGGTATCGACCATCAGATTCCAGTTTATGCAGGCGACACAGATTCAGTTAAACGTGGAGCTATGGCAGCTCTTGGTTTTGACTACTACGACGTTGGTCGCCAAACAGGTAAAGTTGTCGCTGAAATCCTCAACGGTAAAAAAGCTGGCGACATCCCATTCCAAGGCGTGAGTAAAACCAACCTTTTTGTTAATCCAGCAATGGCAGAGAAAATGGGTGTTACGCTTTCTGCTGATGTGATCGCCCGCGCAACCGAAGTTGTAAAATAAGCATTCTCCTCTGGTACATGCTCAATTCGTGCATCCAAAAGTAAAGATAAATGACGAAATTCGTTTTGCGAATTTCGTCATTTTGCTTTAGGTAAACATCCAAAGTACAGCGTACACACAAGAATTAGAGAGCCGGAAGGCTGTAGATAAATGAACCTCATCGCCTTTATGGGAGCAATTGAACTGGGCCTTGTTTATGGTCTTATTGCTCTAGCCGTTTTTCTGTCTTTTAGAATTCTGGATTTTCCAGACCTAACCATCGACGGTAGCTTTCCCCTTGGTGCCGCAGTTTGTGCAACAATGATTGTTGCGGGCTATAACCCTTTCCTAGCCACAGGTCTTGCTTTTTTTGCAGGTGGAATTGCCGGTTTGGTAACAGCCTTTTTGAATTTGAGATTTAAAATCCTCAATCTTCTGGCCTCCATCCTAACAATGATTGCTCTTTATTCTATCAACTTACGGATAATGGGCCGACCAAACATCGCTATTATCACAGAGCAAACCATTCTGACACCCTTTGAAGGTCACGCTATCCCAGGGTATTACCTCAAACCCATTATTGCGGCAGTCATCGTCTTTATTGTCGCCCTGATCGTCGCACGGTTTCTCAATTCAGACTACGGATTGGCAATGCGGTCGACTGGCGCCAATCAGAAAATGGCGCGCGCACAAGGTATCGACACCAACAAAACCACCTATATAGGCATGGCCCTTTCCAATGCTCTAGTTGGTCTTGCTGGCGCTTTGTTTGCGCAAATGAACGGCTTTGCAGACATAACGATCGGAACAGGAACAATTGTCATTGGTCTTGCAGCCTTGATCGCAGGTGAAGCAATTTTCTCCACCCGCGGCATGCTGATGGCTGTACTGGCCTGTATCTTCGGATCTATTGTTTACCGCATAGCAATCGGACTTGCCTTAAACGCCGACAGCATTGGACTTGAACCTTCCGATCTCAACCTTGTAACTGCTTTACTTGTCACAATTGCTCTTGTGCTACCGGGTGCTAAAAACCCGCTTAAAAAATTAATGAAGCGGGGGAATTGAAATGATTGAAGTAAAAGACCTCCGCATTACTTTTGGTAAAGATACCCCGAACGAAAACAAAGCGCTTCAAGGTGTAAACCTTACTGTGGCTGAGGGTGAATTTGTCACGGTCATCGGCTCAAACGGGGCAGGTAAATCAACCTTTATGAACTGCCTGACCGGGGAGCTTATTGCTGACAGCGGTAAAATTTTGATTGATGGCAAAGATGTAAGCCGTTGGAAGGCTGCCCGAAGAAGCAGTTTGGTATCCCGTGTATTTCAGGATCCACTTGCAGGGACTTGTGAAAACCTCACAATCGAAGAAAACCTTTCCCTGGCCTATTCCCGTGGGAAAACACGTGGTTTTGGCCTTGCTATCAACAATAATAAACGTGACGCCTTTCGTGAGCGGCTTTCACGTTTGCACCTCGGCCTTGAAGATCGCCTCGAAGACAAAATGGGACTTCTAAGTGGAGGACAGCGTCAGGCTGTGAGCCTGATCATGGCAACGCTTCAACCCACTAAATGCCTCCTTCTGGATGAACACACAGCAGCACTCGACCCGCGTATGCAGGCTTTTGTACTCAAACTTACAAATGACATCGTACAAGAAACAGGGGTCACCACTTTAATGATCACCCACTCCATGAGCCAGGCTCTGCAATATGGCACGCGCACCGTCATGCTGCACGAAGGGCAAGTCGTTCTGGACGTATCCGGTGAAGAACGCAGTGCAATGAACATCCACGACCTTGTCGATATGTTTGCTAAAGTTCGCGGCGAGCAGCTCGACAGTGACAGCTTGCTCTTAGGATAAACGAGTAATGTTTATCACTTTATTCAAAAGGGCGATCTTTTTGAAGATCGCCCTTCTTGCTAGTATTTTAAGCCTAACAGGACCGCGCTCGGTAAATGCAGCAGAACGCCAAAGTTGTTTTAATGAAAACTTATGTTTCATCACAATCGAAAACAACAAGACGGCAAAGCTATTGGTCAGGAACGACTTTAACATTCCGATCAGGGTTTCGGTAAACATGAAGGGCCGTAACGTTAGACCGCTAGAGGCCCTTAACAACATTCCACTCCAACCTGGAGAAACTAAAGAAGCTTTTTTTATCAAAGCAAAACCGGGCAAAACATGGCGATACACTTGGACTTCAGAACTCCATCCTGGCCTCGAGGAAGTCAATCATAACAGCAATATACTTTACGACCTCCCCTACTCATCAGATATAACTTACCCTATCAGTCAGGGACCTAATGGATCTTTCTCTCATTATGGCGCAAACACTAATGCCATAGATTGGGCCATGCCTATCGGCACAGAAATTCTGGCCGCGAGAGAAGGAACCGTTATTGGCTACCGGGAGAATTCAAGTCACGGTGGCCCTTCTGACGAATACAAATCAGAACAAAATTATATTTGGATCCAACACAGCGATCGAACTGTGGGACAGTATCTACATTTAAAGAAGAATGGTGTTACGGTTGAATTTGGCGACCTTGTAAAACGTGGGCAGCCAATAGGCCTCTCAGGTAACACTGGATATTCAACAGCCCCTCATCTCCATTTTCATGTCTCAGGATCTCAAGAACAAGGGGATGCCTTTCGCACTTTCCCAATTCGTTTCAAAAATAGAAATTTACCGTAGGCATAACAGACTTCATCTATCCAACTTTCAAAACTGCACTAATGTGTCTTGGTTGCCTTCACCGGGGTTTTTCAAATTATTTCACGTTTGAGTCGTTTCAAATCATTACGAACAATTAATCTGTGTATCGGCGCAACAGGTATCATATAAAACCGCCCAAAAGTATTATGGATTTTCACCGACGACGTGATCGTAAGCACATTTTGATCTGTCGTAATACACGTCATGACATCGAGATGATTATCCCTCACGGTCAGGGTTAATACGTTGGGGTTAAGATATTCAACAAGGAAAAAATCGAGCCAATCATTAACCCGCACATTCTTGGGCCATGACTTGCTAAAGCCTTCTATTCGCTTAACACCAAACCATGATGATACTATATCACGAATGCTAAACGCCAACTTCAAGACTGGCGGGTGATTAGCTACGATAGCTCGCCATGCCTCTATCGGAGGGATCACTTTTGATAAACACACCGACTGGGAATCAAAAAAATTTAGCTCGGCGACAGGTGCCAGCACCTGAATGCTCTTATCACCAAACATAAAGAAATCACGTTGTTTCATATACTATTCACTTATAGGTGCTGCCACTGGTATTTAATAACACTTATTTGCAATTTTGTTTTTCACAATGAGCCCCATAAGCGCAGGCATCATCAGCCAAAATCCGGAAGTCGGAATGAGGACAACGCCGAGAAAAGTCATCAGAAAGAGTAAAATGATGGGTATCTCCCGAAATGGAGGCATGGTTTTCCGCTTCTCTTCGTAGTCAATCATGTAGCCCACGATTAATAGAGGAATACCAAACAGGAAAAACCATACCGTTTTGCCGATATTAAAGTCGATCAGTCCCGTATCGAAAAATCCTTCAGAGAAAATTCGTTCGACCTGCTCAGGAAAGAGTACAAATGTAAAACCCATATGGATTATGGCAACTCCAATAATCCAGCGACCAACCCACCTGTAACTGATAACTGAAAGTAGTGATGTACTTGTGCGATTAAGGGACATATCAATGCTCTCTAAAAATAAACATGTTCTTCGTGTTGATCGTTGCCCCGAGCTTACTTAAAAACAAAACTAATCCCCGATAAGAGCGATCGAAATACAAAAGATCTCTATTGATTTCCTTCATGTAAGGGGTGATTTTCCGAGTATCAGCGGTCGACATTTCAGGCCAGGCTCTTTCTGAAAAATCAAATTCATCTGTTAAATAAGGTTCGATCATCCACTTTTGAATTCGATCAAGCTCAGGCTGAAGAATGTTTCTATAATCCTCATCCAACATGTCCGCCTTGGTGAGTTCAAACGCTTCGTAATACGCTCTCAAACCATCAAAGTCTGGCTCGCCAGTATGATGTTTTAGAAGAAGTTTGTAATAACCAGATATCTTATCTGTAAAATCTTTATCGATCTCGCGTACACAGCCAAAATCAAGTACGCCCATTTGCCCCTCATCCATAAAGAGGTAATTTCCTGGATGTGGATCTGCATGAACATGGCGTAGCTCAAAAAAACTGTGGAAGAAAAAATCAAATAAAATTTGTCCGTAATAGTTTTTTTCATCCTGACTTGGGTTGCTTTTCAACCATTCATCCAGATGAACTCCAGATAATTCCCCCATCGTCAGAACCCGTTCTGAACTGTATTCTTCAAAAACTGAAGGTATCGTAATTTTCGACATTTTGACTTTGTCTTTAAACCATTTAAGGCTTTCGGCTTCTTGGAAATAATCCACCTCGCGATGAAGCTGGATGGTAATTTCATCAAGGACAGTATCGATTACATTTTTAGCCGGCATAAAGTCTGTTGATGCTGAAACCACGGACAACAAGCCGCCAAGCATTTTAACGTCACTTTTGATCGATGCCGCGATTCCAGGATATTGCACCTTTACAGCAACGTTTTCACCCGTCTTTAACTTTGCTTTATGAACCTGCCCAAGGCTTGCCGCAGCAAAAGCTTCTTTATCAAACTTATCAAAAATCACACCCGGACCTTTGCCAAATTCGTTTCGAAATACTTTGTCGATCAGGGCACGGTTTAACGGGGTCGCCTTATAACAGGCTTTGGCGAGTTCATTCCGAATTCCTTCAGGCAGAATATCTGCTTCCATACTGAGAATTTGAGACGCTTTCAGCGCAGTGCCTTTAAGCTGGTTAAGCGCCTTGAACAGTGTCCTCCCAATTTCCTCTTCGTGGGCGATCTGAGCTTGTTCTCTTTTTTCAGAGCTAATCTTACGACCCGTTAGTTTCTTTCGTCCTACATGCCCAAGATGTCGGAGGCCTACCTTTGTCGCAGTCAACCCAATGGCGGCAGAACGATGTAGCTTTTTGGTGGCAATGTTACCGCTATTTCCCATGTTTCCATCCCCCTTTGGAAACAAGAGAGCCCATTCCCTTCATAAGAGAAGACAGACCTTGGCCATTTTCCATAAAGCGCATCATTTGACTTTTGAACATAAAGCTAGCGAGATCAGCTCCTTTTCCAATAACACCGCTTTTCAAGATCGTCACAAAAAAGCCAATTGAGATTTCGACAAACTGCGTGGTTTGGGTAAATTCTTCACTGTCATCTTGTAACCAGTAAAGTACCATTCCGAGCAACCCATCAACCATTAAATGAGAAACTGCCCCTTGAAAGGGAAGCTCAGAAATCTCTTCTTTTTCTATGGCTTCATTCAGTATTTGGGTGAGCTTCTTTTTTAATTCTTTGCTGGCGGGAAATTCGCGCTGCATCAAGAACGCAGGGGAATCTCGTAAAATTTCTAGACTTTCAGAAACAAATTCACGGTTCTCAAGCAACTCATCTAGGTAGTTATAGACGAAAAATTGTAATTTCTCTTCCAATGAGAAATCAGTAAAATCTTCGGTTTCATCAACCAATTCCATAACATGAAAGAGAACGGCCTCGTGATAGGCCAGTAAAAATTTATCCTTGTTTGGGAAATATTTGTAGACAGTGGAATCTCCCATGCCTGCAGCTTTTGAAATCTGCTTCATAGACACATTATGGAAACCATGCTCTGAGAAGAGATCAACGGCAACAGCAATAAGCTTGCTGCGGTTCTCTTGTTTTTGCTTATTGGATATTTTCATAATGAGAATTAACTGCCTTAAAAATGAATTATAACCTAATTTATTGTATAATTATTCCCATTAGAGTCAATTTTTCATTCTTATGAAAATTCACATTTGACAGGTAACTTAAATTCTTCCTTATTTTTCAATTACTAACTTAAATTTCACCTCTTCTCACATTCAAAGCCATACTGGAGTCCACAACAAAACCGATCTCCGAATTAAAACCCTAAAACTTCTGTAAACAAAAACTACTCGCCATAGGATAAAATTGCTAAGCTGCCATCACTCACTCCGGTAACAAGCTCATTTTAAGGAGCCCGGAAGCTAAAGCAGGGAGACCCACTTGGACTTAGAATTGATTCCAGACATCCAAGAAATTGAGCACTGGACAACACAAATCATCACATGGCTGAGTCAAAATCTTCTCAGTTGGCCCGTCATTCTCCAGCTCGCTTTTTTGCTCTTCCTGTTACCTTTCAGCCGTTATTTGGGAAAAAAAATCCGTCCGATTGCATCTGAATGGAAGACAAAATCTAAAACACCTCATTTTCTCAAGCTCATTTTGACCAATTTAGTCCCCATAATTCCTTGGGTGATTTTCTTATTGATGCTCTGGATTACCCTCGGAGGTTTGTTTCAACTCGACGCCCCTGTCAGAAGCCGGTTCTTAATAAATACTGTAGCCAGCCTGACATTGGCATGGGTCGTTATAAATCTAACAACCAGCCTGATAACATCTCGGGTCGTCGCAAAACTTGTTACTCTTTTCATCTGGTCAATAGCCGCGCTCAACATTTTAGGGCTCCTAACCCTTGCCCAAGAAATCCTTGATGCGGCTGCATTAGATATCGGTGGTTTGAGAATATCCGTCCTTATGGTGATCAGAGGCGTTATTTCTCTCGCCGTCCTACTTTGGGCTGCCGTTGCATTCAGCTCTCTGCTAGAAAGGCGCGTTAAAGCGGTCCCAGAGCTTACGCCCTCGGTTCAGGTTCTTCTTGGAAAATTACTGAAAGTCACTCTTATCGGTCTAGCTATCGTCATTGGCTTAAAGACCGTTGGCATTGATCTCTCAGCCTTTGCTCTTTTTGGTGGTGCTTTGGGTGTCGGCATCGGATTTGGACTTCAAAAAGTAATCTCGAATTTAGTTTCCGGCATCATCCTCTTAATGGATAAATCCATTAAGCCCGGAGATGTTATCGCGGTCAATCAAACCTATGGCTGGGTAAAATCCTTTGGTGCTCGTTACGCCTCAGTAGTCACCCGCGATGGTATTGAACATCTTATTCCGAATGAAGAATTCATAACTCAACGGGTTGAAAACTGGTCTTATTCTAATAGTTGGGTTCGGGTTAGAGTTCCGGTAGGCGTATCTTATAATTCAGATCCCCATAAGGCCATTGAGCTTTGCATCAAAGCAGCTTCTGAAAACAAACGTATTATGGATGAACCGCAGGCAAATTGCCTTGTTACCGGGTTTGGCGATAATTCTGTAAATCTAGAGGTCAGGATCTGGATTGCAGATCCGCAAAACGGGATAGGCAACATCAAAAGTGCCCTTATGCTCGCGATATGGGATAAATTCAAAGAAGAGGGCGTAGAGTTCCCATTCCCGCAAAGAGACCTCCATATAAAAGGTCCGATAGAAATTATCCCCCATAATGCATTGACCGATGCAACTTAAATAAATGGCCTCATCCAGTGGACAAATAACTGCCCGTCACAAGATTAAGAAATATCGTCAGTATTCTTCACTTATAGCCTATAGTTAGAAGAAAACTTTATTTGCGCTTAAGACAATGGCAATCTGTTCTAGCCCGATATACTACAGAAGAGAATACAAAGCCCTTATGCTGAATACTCTTAGTCCCCGCCTCCACCCCATTCGAGACGACCTCGTCGCGGAATATTTGCGAGAGAAAGTTACCTGTAGCCAATACAGTCGAGGTCAAGCCGCTCAGATCATTTTAGGTAAAAGCTCTTTACGTCGCTACCCTGAAATGGGAGCCCCATTGGATAGTGAGCTATTGTTTGGTGAAAAACTAACGGTATACGATGAAAAAAACGGGTGGGCCTGGGTACAAAATGCAAAGGACAGTTACGTTGGTTATGTTCCATCTTCTGATTTAAGCAAAGAGGTTCGCCCAACAACCCATAGGGTCCACGCACTTCGGACTTACGTCTTTCCCAAACCAGATATGAAGAGCCCTCCCCTAGACCTTTTATCGATAGAGAGCGCTATCAGTGTTGTTCAAGTTGAGGGAAATTACTCGCAAATTCAAGGTGGTGGCTGGGTATTCTCTGCTCATATAATGTCGCAAGACATAGCAGCAACCAATCATGTTTCGGTTGCACGACGTTTTCTCGGAACCCCTTATTTGTGGGGGGGCAAGACCTCTGTTGGCATTGATTGTTCTGGTCTCATCCAGGTGTCTCTGAGTGCTTGCGGAATAACCGCTCAACGAGATGCCAGTATGCAGGAAAAAACCCTTGGCATCCCTGTTAACTCGGAGCAAACAACTGAAGGCGATCTTATTTACTGGCCTGGGCATGTGGCTATCGCTCTTGATAACAAGATGGCAATTCATGCAACAGCAAACTCTATGGATGTTACGATTGAGCCGATCGCGCACATAACAGAACGCGTTGAAATGGAAACTGGCGGCACAGGTATAACGGCGATTAAAAGAGTGAAAATATAATAAAACATATCAACGGACTTGAAAAAATGTTTCCCCGCGTCAATGTGTATGAGTGCTTTTTCGGGAAAAGGCGTTAGACTGCTATGCAGTTCAGGAGAATAATTTGATGGTTAATTCGTCAGACCTTCAGAAAGGGCCGCTAGAGCCTGCATCTGTTGCCAATTTAACTGGTCACCCAGGCATGGTCGATCCTTTTGGTCGCATGGTTGATTACTTGCGGATATCCGTCACGGATCGCTGTGACTATCGGTGTGTCTATTGCATGTCTGAAGACATGACATTTCTACCCAAAAAAGAACTTTTAACCATCGAAGAACTAGAGCGGGTTTCAGCCTCCTTTATTAATCTAGGTGTTAAAAAATTACGGTTTACAGGTGGAGAACCACTTGTCCGCAAAAACATAATGAAGCTGTTCAACAGCCTAACGCCGTACCTAGAATCTGGCCAACTCAACGAGATGACCTTGACCACTAACGGCAGCCAGCTGGAAAAATACGCGCAACAACTTGCGGATGCAGGTATGCGCCGTATCAATGTTTCGCTGGATACACTAAACAAAGATAAATTTGCTGCCATTACGCGCTGGGGTAAGCTCGACCAAGTTCTCGAAGGCCTTCAAGCTGCGAAGAAGGCCGGGTTGCACGTTAAGATCAACACCGTAGCTCTACGGGGTGTTAACGACGACGAACTCCATACTCTTGTCTCTTGGTGCGGAGATGAAGGTTTCGACATTACCTTTATTGAAGTTATGCCCATGGGCGATATCGGCAACGAAGACAGGGTAGATCAATATCTTCCCCTCACAGAGGTTCGATCCATCCTTGGTGAACACTGGACATTGAACGAAATCGATTACAAAACCGGTGGGCCAGCTCGTTATGTCGAAGTGAAAGAAACTGGTGGAAAAATCGGCTTCATCACACCAATGACACATAACTTTTGTGAAAGCTGTAATCGAGTTCGGATGACCTGCACCGGAACGCTTTATCTTTGCCTTGGCAAGGATGACGCGGCGGATCTGCGTGCCCCCTTAAGAAGTAGCGATGAAGATGGTCCCTTGGAACAAGCCATTTTTGAAGCAATCTCTCGCAAGCCCAAAGGTCACGACTTTATTATCGACCGAGATGCGGACCCTTCTGTTGCACGCCATATGAGCGTTACGGGCGGTTAGGCATTGAATTTAGTTGCTTTCCATCTTTAAGAACTAAGAACTTTATTATTCTTTATAAATAATGGCTGCAGGAAATACCAACTTGCAGCCATTATTTGTGCCCCCAACAGCATGATGATACTGGCCTGATAACCCTCAACTGCATACCCACCATCAGCTTGTTCCGGCCAATATTCGATCACCGCTCCGACGGCCCACTGCCCGCCAAAAGCCGTCAAAAACACCAATGAATTCAAAGCTGTGTTTACCCGGCCAACCAAATGCACCGGAAAGAACTGAGAAAAGCCAGGGTAGATAAGATATCCGCCTGTTCCCAATACCCCAAAAAGCATCCATATCGCCCCAATGACCATGAGAGAACCACCGCCACCTAGAAGTAGTGCTTGGGGCACGAGACAGAGCAACATTGCATAAACTCCAACCGTGATTGGACTAATATGATGCCGTCTCAACCAATCAGTCACAAAGCCTCCCAGTAGGAAACCGATAAACACCGAAAAAGCAATCGCGGCTAAAGTTGAAGCGACCGTGTCTCTTTCAAAATTAGCCACGTCTCGCAACCACGGCCCCGACCACAAGGCTTGTAGAGAGAAAAACGCTGCTTGGGACATCACAGTAAAGGGTGTGATCCGCCAGAAATAAGAGCTCCGGAATATTTGGCCATACTCTTTGATTTGCTGAGTAATTGATTCCGTTGGCGGAATTTCATCACGCCGGGGAATGATAAAATAAATCAATACTGCGATAAGAACTGAAAGCGCTGCAAGCACAACGAATACGCCGCGCCAACCAATTTCTGAAGCCAAAAATTCAACAGGCACTGTTCCGGCTATCGCCCCCAATCCACCTGCAGCAAGGTGACACCCATTGATCAGTGGTAAACGATCTTTAGGCACCCAACTCACATACGCTTTGAAAGCGGCCATCATACAAGCCGACACACCAAAACCGATCAAAGCGCGCCCGAGTAATAGTAAATAAAAATTATCTGCCCACGAGAACAGCAGCGCCCCAACTGCAGTAAAAAGCATCAGTGTGCTCTCTACTTTTCTGGGGCCGTACCGATCCAGAAGTAACCCAAGAGGAAGTTGTGTCGCAGCAAATGCAATAAAGAAAGTACTGGTCAACAATCCAAGTTCAGATGCATCAAGGTTGAGTTCTGCAACCAAATCAGGAGCAATAATTCCGTTAACCACCCGCAAAAGGAAAGAGAGGAAATAGCCAAGGGCAAATGGCAAGAACACACGCAATATCATCGCGGAAAGATCCTCTATCCTGCATCGTTATAATTATTTATGAGGCAGCTATTTCAATATCACCTGATGAGTAAAATTACGGCCATTGGTGATTGTAATCTGTTTGAAGCCCATCAAAGCAGCGAGATCAAAAAAGGTAAAGACGTCTTCAACCCCCAATTCTTGAAAAATCGGTAAGGTACGCGCAGCTGCCGTCATATTTGCAAATATCGCCCGAGATCTGTAAATCGTATCAAGCCGCCCATCAACAAGACCGACAATGATAAGTTTCTCAGCATTATCTCCTTTGGCGAAAATTGCCGCTTCTGGCGAAAATTCACGCTTCATGTTTTGTTGGGTAATTGAGGTTACAAACGCGACCCGTGTTTTACGGTTTGCCGTCTTCAGCCCCTTGGCTCTTGCTTTGTAAACTTCCTGATATATTGGCTCGGGATAGTAATACCCTGCGTGTCGATCAACCGCCTGAGCTGTTGAAGCAAAAAAGGTAAAGGCTAGAAGAGCGGCCAAAAGACGAATCAAGTTATGATCTCCCCAAATACGATAATCTTTTATGTGGATCATCTGATAAATTTTGATCTTCCTTTATCAGACATTTTGACAGCGCTGCAAGTGACTGTCAGTCTATTGTTATCGTTTGTGAAATGCATGTTACATCAGAACGTCATGCTTTACAGGAAAAGGTTATTGGCATGGGAAGAAAACGTCTGGCATTTGTTGCTTCCGAGACAGAAAAAGCGACAAATGCACTGGATTGCCTGACGAACAAGTACAAGGCAGTAGAACCAGATGAAGCAGATGTCATTGTCGCTTTGGGCGGGGATGGCTTTATGCTTGAGACCTTACACCAATATATTGGCCTCGACATACCGATCTACGGCATGAACAGAGGAACGGTTGGCTTTCTTCTCAATCGCTACAATGAAGATGCATTAGACAAACGTATATCAAAAGCTGTTGAAGTAACTCTTCACCCTTTGCGTATGTCTGTGCTGACAGTAAGCGGACAAAAATTTGAGGCTCTCGCGATAAACGAAGTTTCCCTGCATAGAGAAAGTCGACAAGCCGCCGGGATCGGTATTGATATTGATGGTATCGAACGCATGGAAGAGCTTGTTTGTGATGGCGTAATTGTCTCCACGCCAGCAGGCAGCACCGCCTACAACCTCTCGGCCCACGGCCCAATTATCCCTATTGGCGCCTCCCTACTTGCTATGACACCGATCAGTGCGTTTCGCCCCCGTAGATGGCGTGGCGCATTACTCCCTGCGAGCGCGGAAGTATCTTTTCGTGCATTAGATACTGATAAGCGGCCCATTTCTGCAGCTGCTGATTTCACAGAAATCAAACACGTAAAGAAAGTAACTGTTCGGCAGGATAACAGCGTCGATATGAAGCTACTGTTCGACCAAGAACATAATCTCGAAGAACGAATTATTCGCGAGCAATTTTTACCATAAAATCCTGCTTGAAATTTCCCAGCCTTGTAAACACCTGCCTTACAAACAAAAGAGCCCGTCAAAAGCTGTCGGCGCTTTCAAACGGGCTTCTCTGTCTTCCTCTTGCGAGGAAATTTGTACGCTATCTCCAAAGGAGTGCCCGATAGCGTGTCGGGGCAGGGTCGACTAGAATCAGTTGGTCCAAAAAGGCTTCGCAGCTTCGTTTTTGGCTTCTTCAACTGAAATTCCCATATCTGACAAGAGCCGTGCATCGAAGTCCCGTAGACTATCGCGTGCGATCAATCGCTCTTGCCAGGCCATTAGCGTCTCGACGACAAATACGACAGGTGCCATCAGAGAGAATACGCTCAGCTTGTTAGTGTGTAGTCCGCCGAAAGTAGTGGATTTGTGTATTGATACGTTTGCCATAACAGTTCTCCTTATCTGAATTTGGCAGTCCCTGAAGACTGTCACGTTTGTAATCTTTGATACAGCTAAGGTATGAGCGATTGATTTAATTCTCAAACGATGATATTTCATATATCAGATTAGATTTTATAATGCGAAAAAATGTTAAGACCTTTACCTCCGCTTAATGCCCTACGCGCCTTTGAGGCCGCCGCCCGTCACTTGTCATTTACAAAAGCTGCTCAAGAGCTATTTGTGACACAGGCGGCCGTGAGCCATCAGATCAAATCTCTCGAAGATCACCTTGGTATTCAATTGTTCCGCAGAATGAATAGGCGCTTAATCCTTACGGATGAAGCCCAACTCCTACTTCCTGCGGTGAGTGAGGCTTTTGATATAATCAAGACCACGACCCAAAAGCTTTATGATGGTGGCGATCGCGGTACGTTGAAGGTATCTGTTATGCCTTCTTTTGCAGCAAAATGGCTCCTGCCCCGGTTACCAAAGTTTCGTCGCGTTCACCCTGAGATCGATATTCTGGTCTCGGCAAGTATTACTAAAACTAACTTTGCCCGTGACGACGTTGACATAGCCATCAGGTTTGGCACCGGGCAATATCCAGGCCTTCGGATTGACAAAATGATGGAAGACGAAAGTCTGGTCGTTTGCAGCCCCCACCTTCTAAAAGGCACTCTGCCTCTTAAGTCTCCCCATGACCTGAAGTACCACACCCTTTTGCACGATGACGTCGGCGAAGAACCCTTTGCTGTTAATTGGCGACGGTGGCTACATATTGCAGGAGTAACAGACGTCGATCCTGACAAGGGGCCTGGATACAACGATTCCAGTTTGATCCTGCAGGCTGCTATTGAAGGTCAAGGAGTTGCTCTGGGACGGACCTCTTTGACCTATGACGACCTTAAGGCAGGCAGATTAGTTTGTCCCTTTGGACCTCGGACACCGTCTAACTACCAATATTATGTGGTCTCACCACAAAGCACATCTGAAATTACCAAGATCAAAGTCTTTCGGGAATGGTTGCTCGACGAAGCCAAAGCTGATGACTATGTGCCCGACGTACAAGTTGACCTCGACAGAGCAATAGAACGTGGTGAATTTAACCGGGAAGATAAAAACACCTGAAATTACCCCACTTCGATTACGGAAACCCTATATTCTCATAGTAATCAATGGACTGCAGCTAAAGCTAATATAGGTGTCATCCTCAATTTTTATTAAATATTTTCTATTTCAGAGAAACGAATCACTTGACTTAGAGGTCCATTCGGGCGAGAGATTTCCCCACAGAGTGTCCTAGACAACACGTGCGGACGTGGTGGAATTGGTAGACACGACGGACTTAAAAAATTGAGTGCCTTTGGGGAAACCTGAAGAGTAGAACTGCTCAAATTCGGGGAAAGCTTCAATCGCAAGATTATGCCAATCCCGAGCCAAGCCCGCCCTTGAAAAAGGACCGGGAAGGTGTAGAGACTAGACGGGCAGCACCTACGGCAAGGATTAGTGAGTTTGACCTTGTTATGGTGAAGGGATAGTCCAGACCACAAACGCGCGGTGCTTAGCACCAGAGGCGTGGCGGTGAAAACCGTAGCTGGTATGAAAATCCGTTGGCTTCGGCCGTGCGGGTTCAAGTCCCGCCGTCCGCACCACTCTCTTCCCTAGGGAAGAGAGAATTACAGCATTACCTTGATTATTTTCTTCAATCTCCCTGGCATTTAATAGCCATAAAACGGAGTTTGGTTTGCGTATATCAACCAGAATTCTGGTTTATGGAGAGATCCACATGGAATGTGACACAAAAGATACCCCAGAAAGCAGCAGACAATCAGAAGAGCAAACTCTGTTCTTTTTTGGCTCCTTAATGGACGCCGATGTTCTCGAAATTGTCTTGGGCCATCCTATTGATCAAGAACAGCTAAAACCAGGTGTGCTAGAAGGTTACCGTTGCGAACGAGAAGTCAAAGAAAGTTATCCTGTGCTTGTTCCTTATCCTGCAGGTAAAGCTGAAATTCTTATCGTCTATGATCTTTCTCAGATAGATATTGAACGCATTCTCTTTTACGAGACTGGTGAGTATGATCTGATTTCCTTTACCGTAAATGACGGAACCCAGAGGATAAATGCTTTTGGGTTCGCAACTGGTGAAGGCATCCATACATCAGGAGACACTTGGCATCTCAATGTTTGGCAGAAGACCGGCAAAGCCGATTTTCTGCCGATGGCTCAACGTTTCATGACGGGGTATGGAAAAATGTCTTTTGCTGAAGCCTTGGTATACTGGGACGAACTCGTTGAAGAATTTGATAACGTCCACGAGTGCCAAAGCCAAACCAACACTGTAATACCAACAGCCCTTAATATTGACCCATCTGGATCACGCCCACCTTCCCCCGAGTAGGAAGAAAGCTGCAGGCGATACGGTGTATCGTCAAAGCTTTTTGACGCGCGTCGGGGGGACGTGGACATGACCGATACGGCATATTTTCAAGACTTTCGGGCCGCGTCGCACAAACTTTGTGATAACACCATCGCGGAAGTCCGTGCTCCTCACCGAAAATCTTGAAAACGTGTCCAGATGGGTCAATATTAAGGGCCGTTGGTATAATATAACCGCAGACACAACAAAGCCCCTTTAAATTTAAAGGGGCTTTTCATTCCACAAACGCTTTCAAACCAGCTTAGCTGTGAAGCTGACGCATATCGTCGTTATTAAGTATCCCAGAAAGCCGTTCAGCTATTTTTTCCGGTGAGTTTCTAAATTTCAGCCCCACCATAAGACCATGCCGCCACATCACTTCGCCGCCAAAATGCACAGAGCCCGGTAAAATGAGAGTGACATCACTGTTTAGAGGTACAGTATCTGTAAGTTGAACCTTCACTCCCGTCACAGATACATCCAGCACTTCACAATCAGTTGTGAGTTCAGGACCGAACCTTAAACTGCCATTTAAAGTAGCCCCAATCCGCGTCTTACCGCGGCGTTCTTCTACAGTTGTTTCTAATGCGTCTTGCATTTCTATCGATCCCCCGACGACTTCAGTGCATTTTCATAAAATCCCATATACTTAAAGGTGGGCTATTTCACAAAAAAAAACAAGTAATAAAACACAAATACAGTTAGCGCTGTAATATTAATAGCACCATCATGTTATCCACCTCTCCTTTACCGAGGAGTGTAATCACTGAATAGAGCCTAGTATTATGGTTAACTGATCATGCAACACCAAACTAGAATCAGGATCTATACTCAGGATTAATATAAAGAGAAATCAAATTACACAGAGATCGATCTTTGTAACAATTAGGTGCAATATTCTTTTACAAGTTTTGAAACTTTAAGGCAGCACTGTTCCAAATTTATTTCATTCGTAGATCTCATCACAATCCGCACACCAGTACCTCCCCGCCCCATAAAAGGATAACTGCCAATATCTACATCGGAAAAAGCGCGTTGGATTTCACCTAATCCAGCAGCAATATCGCCCTCTTTTGCTTCAGATGATATCGTTTTGGATATCATTGGCTTCCCACCTGTCAGTGTTGGAGCGAGCTTGGAGAACATTGATTGCATAATTTTTGGCACCCCTGCCATCACATATACATTTTCAATTCTATAGCCTGGAGCAATTGAGATGTCATTTTCGATGAGGGTTGCTCCATCTGGAACATGTGCCATGCGTAATCGCGCATCGTTTAATTTTTCTTCACCATAAAAATCCGTCATTGATTTGTAGGCATCGGGATGGAGGATGAGATCTACAGAGAAAGCATCGGCAACGCATTGCGACGTAATATCATCATGAGTGGGACCTATTCCGCCTGTGGTAAAGACATAGTCAAACTTTGCGCGAACCTCATTAATGGTCGAAATGATCCGTCCCGGCACATCAGGAACAACCCGAGCTTCATCCAGGCAAATCCCGATTTCATTCAATTGTTCACCCAAAAACGCCATATTGGCATCTTGAGTACTTCCAGAAAGAATTTCATTTCCGATGATAACCAGGCAGGCTCGGTACACGCGGTCTATTTCACTACTCATATTACTCTCGGCTTTCAGCTAGGATCAGGACCCATTAATTAAACAGCGTTGTTGAATTAATGGGTCCTGATCCTAGATCACATACGTTTATGTCCTCAAAGATATTTATCTATAATTCACCTTTGATCACATATTTTAGAATATTAACCACCTGATTTGGTGACTGGGTAACGGCTAGAGCAGCGGCATCGACCTCTTTCAAAGCATGTTGATGATCTGGGCCATGCATAACAATAATACTCTTGCCCAACGCTGCCGCGTACCCTGCATCAAAAGCGGCATTCCACTGCTTGTATTTCTCTCCGAAGCACACCACAACAACATCTGATTTTTCAATCAAATTCCGAGTGCGGATCGCATTCACTTTCGCGCTCTTATTATCGTGCCAAAATTTGTCCGGTTCTTCCCCCAGGATAGCAACACCACAATCATCCGATGCCGCATGATTTGTAACCGGGGCAAAAAACTCGATTGGCAAGTCCAATGATTTGGCTTTCTCAGCAATCTCGTCGCGCCAAGCTGTGTGAATTTCACCAGAAAGATACACCTTCCAAGTCATTATTATCGTCCTCAAATAATTAACATTTTAGATCAATTCGATCCTTTACAGGAAGGCTATAGAGTAAACTTCGAAGGAACAACTCTCGCGTTATTAATGTTACGCTCCCAAAAAATTCTTCCCTAAACATTTTCAGATAAAAATTAGTTGATGCTCTCGCCTAATCTCGATTATAAGCGAGAGAGTTTGGGAAGGATCTTATGTTTGCAAATCAGATAACAGCGTTAAGAACAGTGGTAAAGCTTGTGCTTTTACTACAGTTTTTGGCTGTATCTTCGATTCCCCAAGGTATGATGACCGATGTATCTGCAGGTTCCCTTACTCTGGTGATCTGCACAACAGACGGCATAAAAGAGATCACCGTCTCCAACTCTGGTAAACAAGAAAACTCAGAAAATAACGATTGTGTTTTTTCTGTTCACGTAGATCAGACGCTCACTGGCACACAGTATGATTTTGACCAGAAGGTTCTGGCAATTACGACTGCAGGATCTGTCTCTGACAGCCATCTAACCAGTTTGTTGATCCACCTTGCTTACGGTTCTCGCGCACCGCCGACCTACTCCTGAATATAAAACTTTACAGTGTCATTTGAGAACTCAAGCAGCCTGAAAGCTGCTTAAGGATTGATTTTTACTCTCCAAAAGATCTCAAATGACAGAAATAATTAATATCTCTTACAAGAGAATACTCAGGAGTTTGTCATGTCAGATATGACAGCGAACAACGCATCCTTAGATACGGATGCGGCAGATAACACGACCTCATCATTTGCAAAAAAGTTCTATAATGCGGCCTGGCGATGGCATTTTTACGCTGGCATTTTTGTTGTACCATTCATGCTTGTACTCGCTATTACCGGGTTGATCATGGTCTATTTCAATTCGATAGAAACCCGCTTTGGCGAAAAGTTATATGTCACGCCCCAAGCGGAGATGGCGGCACCGACCGAACAGTTAGAAGCCGTAAAGAAAGTATATCCCAATAGTGTCATCAACCAGTATATGCCTGCCCCCGCCGAAGACAGAACCAGTTTATTTACGATCAAGATTGACGGCGTGAAAACGATTGTCTCCGTTGATCCTTATACCGCAAAAATTGTGGGGGCCGTCGAAAAGGACACAACCTGGTTCTACTTTGCAAACGACATCCACGGGTCTCTTTTAATAGGAGATCTCGGAGATCGCCTCATAGAAATCGCAGCAGGCCTAACCCTTATCCTAATTGTGACAGGGCTGTATTTATGGTGGCCACGGGATGGGAAAGGCCTGCGCCGCGTGCTGATCCCTAACTTCTCTATGAAGGGCCGTAATTTCTTAAAAGAACTGCACGTTTCCATTGGATTTTACATTTCTGTTGTTCTCTTTTTCTTTCTCATCTCCGGCCTTTCATGGGCTGGTATTTGGGGAGGAAAATTCGTTCAACCTTGGAGTTCATTCCCTGCAGAAAAATGGGACAATGTGCCTCTTTCTGATGAAACTCATGGCATCATGAACGACGGTGCTGTTAAGGAAGTGCCCTGGGGGCTTGAGCTAACAAAACTACCGCTATCAGGCTCCGACATCGGAAAAATTGGTGTTCCTGAAGGCTATGCTGTGAACTTGAACTCCATGGTCGTCTTAGCAAAAGCAATCGGGTTTGATCAACAGTTCCGGATCAATATCCCCGGCAGCCCTACTGGCGTTTACACCATCTCTGCAGATTCAATGGATGGAGACACGGTAACGCCAACGGGTGACCAAACCGTTCATATCGATCAATACTCGGGAAAAATTCTCGGTGAAGTAGGATTTGAAGACTATTCCTTGATGGCAAAATCAATGGCTGTTGGTATTGCCTTGCATCAAGGAGATATGGGCTGGTGGAACACCATCCTTAATGCCTTATTCTGCCTCGCAGTTATCTTCCTCTGTGTAAGCGGCATCGCCATGTGGTGGATACGTCGCCCCAAAGGAGCCGGAAGATTAGTCGCGCCGCCCCCTCCTGCGAACCTGCCTCTTTGGAAAGGAGCGGTTTTTATCATGTTGCTACTATCGCTAGCCTTCCCACTCGTCGGTCTCTCTTTATTAACCGTAATGGCACTCGATCTGTTGATACTATCGCGGTTCCCCTTTATGAAAAAAGCCTTCCAATAAGCTTTTATCAAGACCCTTTAAAAGGGGAGGAATTTTTGCCTCCCCTTTTCATTTTTAGGAATGCTCAAGCAACAGACATCAAACGAACATTCCTACATCGACTTAATATTTGACGTTGAGAAAACCACAGACATACCGTCGCAAAAAAACACCAAAGTATACAGCCAATGACCACTTTTTCCGAAGCGACCCCCCTATCGAATAACCAACCAAACAAAGCAGGAGATAACGCACTGGCGAGAACCGAAATTGACATTGCTAGCGCTCGAATTGCACCAATATGTTTTGTCCCGTATGCCTCTGCCCAAAACGCACTCATCGCAGTAGAGCCAAAGCCAACGGAAACACCAATTAGCATCATAAAAATAAGTGCCGCATATGCGTGATCAGAAATAACCAAAAACACCAACCCCAACGCAAATACGGGAATGTGAACCGTTAACAGTTTAATGGCCCCATATCTATCAACCATCGATCCTGCGACAAGAGCACTTATGGTGATCATAGCCGCATACGCCGTGAAAGTTCCTGCGAACCAATCCATGGTCCACCCCTTCGTCGTCACGATGTGTATTTGATGAAAGAAAATTCCTGTTACCACAAAAGATAACGTCGCGAGACCTGGTAACAGAAGATAAAATGCTGGGTCTTTTATTACCTCAGCTCTGGTCCAATGCCGAGGCTCATCTTCGCCCGTATTTTCAACTGCCTGGCTCTTTATCTGTTCATTCATTCTTGCGTCGCGTTCACTATGACCACGCAACAAAAACAATATTGTAGGAATAAGAACGAACCCCAATAAAACAGCGTTCAACAACCAGGCATCTCGCCATCCAATCCAGCTAATAAGGACGATTGTTAACAAAGGCAGACAAGCTTCTCCCAGAGACAAACCAAGGGATGCAATCGCAATCGCTCGCCCCCGATTATCATGAAAATACCGCGCCATCGCCGTGATAGAGGTATGCAGCATCAACCCCTGACCACAAAGTCTTATGAAAAAAAAGATTGGCAAAATGAGATATGGCCAACTGGAGGGAAGAACCGCAAGAGCAAGAGCCGCTAACGCGAGCCCCAAAGCAACAAGGCAGGCATAAAGTCTGAGATCCATATGATCAATTTGCTTCCCAAACCAGATAACCGCAAACCCACTAACCAGTGTCGCCGCTGAATACAGGGACCCAAAATCACCGTGGGACAAACCAAGGTCGGCACGAATTTCAGCACTAAACAGTGAAACGTAAAACGTCTGCCCGAAACTAGAGGCCAGTGCCAACAAGAAACCAAAAGAAAGAAATCTAAGATTTTGAGAAATAAAACTGAACATAAAAGTGCCTTCGAGGCTAAGGCATAAAAGAAGTACTACCCTCTTCTATCTATTGAATGCCTTCAACGCATAACAAGTAGAAAAGCCATATTTCAAGACAGAAAACAAACTCTCGCAAGGTGAGAATTTGTAATACGAAGATTTGGTAGAGAAGGTGCGCCTTAAACTCTTACCGCTGATAATAACCTTTACTCTTCATACAGCGATTGAAATGTTTGGCTTGATTTTTCTTTACTTCTGAAGAGTCAATATTTTGCCGTAACGTTAGGAAGCTAGAGGTTCCACCGCCCAAACTATCCCCAAAACTCCCACCACGATCTTCTTCGACCCGCGCGTCATGGGCAACCAATCCTTGCGCATAATAATGGCACGATGCAACATCACTCTGATAATCTTGGTCTGTTTTATTACCGTCAGGCGAATAGAGATTACCATCTGTGCCCTCAACAATAGTCTTATTTTGAGGTGGTGTCGCTGTACCATAAGGGTAGTCATTGACCGCAGGCTGGTCACTGATCGACAAGCCTTCATCAGAAGTTTTTACGGTCCCGGAAACGTTACTGTTCAGAACCTGATTTGGGTTACTATTCGGAGGCGTTGCCAAAGTCGAAGAACTTGAGGCCGGGGCCTTCGGCTGTTCAATCGGTGCCGCCTGCTCACTTTTTCCACCAAGAGCACATCCTGATAACAGGATTGCAGTAGCAGAAATAGTTACAAAATTGCGACAGTTCATAGGAATTCTCCAGATAGATATACCTGTGTTTTCACAGACTTGAGACAAATCAAAGGACAAATCAGGCCAAAAAGTAAGTTGTACTGCCTTCAATGTCTTTGGCAAGTGTTATAAATGGCACCTATAGAAAATAGCACCCAAGGATATAGTTACACTACACGATAGTTGTAATTTCTTTATTAATTTCCCCTTGCAAAGAAAAGAAAGAAACCACTAAGGTCTGAGAAAAGAGGATCCAGATGAAATTTGCTACCCCCCTTATCCCAGGAAAGCTGGTGAAACGATATAAACGCTTTCTTGCTGACGTCGAACTGACGGACGGAACCGTTGTAACTTCCCATACAACGAATACAGGGTCCATGCTGGGTCTTGTTGATCCCGGCTCAGAGGTGTGGCTCTCAGAGTCTGACAACCCCAAACGAAAGCTAAAATACACATGGGAGATCGGCGCCGCAGGATCAATTCCTGTGGGTGTTAATACCTCTGTGCCTAACAAACTCGTATTTGAAGAAATTTCAGCGGGCAATGTCCCCGAATTAACTGGCTACAGTGCATTCAAACGCGAGGTAAAATATGGAAAAAATTCTCGTATCGATGTCTTTTTACAAGAACCAGGCCGGCCAGATTGCTACGTTGAAGTCAAATCCGTCACCCTTAGTAGAGAACCCGGGATCGCTGAATTTCCCGATGCGGTATCCAGCCGAGGAACAAAACACCTGCAAGAACTTGGTGACATGGTCGAACAAGGTCATCGCGCCGTAATGTTTTATTTAGCCCAAAGAAACGACTGCACCACCTTTTGCCCGGCAAAAGATATTGATCCGGTATACGCAAAGGCATTAACAGAGGCCATAGGCCGCGGTGTCGAGGTCGTTGCTTATACTTGTGAAGTTACACCAGAGGGAATTCACTTGGATAAGCCGCTTGAGCTAGGTATATAGGCATAAAATATTGCAACATGTGAGCACTGCGCACCATATTTGACTGCAGCAGTTCATTATTAGAAATGGAAGAGATAACGTGATCGACAATTTGACACGTGAAGAACGACAGTTTGTAACCTATACCGAAGAAGATTTTGCGGGCATGCGCAAAGCTGGAAAGTTGGCAGCAGAAACGCTCGACTTTATCACACCTTATGTGGAACCAGGTGTTTCTACCGGTAAACTGAACGATCTCTGCCACGAATTCATCGTTTCACATAATGCTGTTCCGGCTCCGCTGAATTACAAAGGCTTTCCAAAGTCAATTTGCACCTCAGTAAATCACGTGGTTTGTCACGGCATTCCCGGCGAAGATAAAATTCTTCGCGATGGTGACAGCCTGAATATTGATGTAACGGTCATCTTGGATGAATGGCATGGCGATACTAGTCGCATGTACTTTGCGGGCAAACCGAACGTAAAAAGCAAACGGTTAAGTGATGTGACCTATGAATGCCTTCTTCGCGGCATTGAAGTCGTAAAACCGGGGGCGACCCTCGGCGATATTGGTCACGCAATCCAGACCTACGCCGAAGAAAAACGTTATTCCGTTGTCGAAGATTTCTGTGGTCACGGCATTGGTCGAAGCTTCCATACGCCGCCAAGTGTTCTGCATTATGGCGAACCAGGCAAAGGCGCCCGTTTGCTCGAGGGCATGATCTTTACTATCGAACCCATGATCAATGGCGGGAAATACGCTGTTAAAATACTCAATGATGGCTGGACTGCTGTCACCAAAGATAAATCTCTCTCCATGCAATATGAACACACCCTTGGTGTGACTGCAGATGGCTGTGAGATCTTCACCCTCTCTCCTAAGGGATGGCACAAGGCACCTTACGAGTAAGATAAATTTTGGACTAACAACCAACCGGATCTGGCTTGAGCATCGAAAAACCTCATTATCATGGTCACCGTGAAAGACTACGCCAGCGCCTCCTAGAAAGAGGCGCTGAAAGTCTGGCAGACTATGAGATATTAGAGTTCCTTCTTTTTGGTGCAAAGGCACGAGGCGACACCAAACCTCTCGCGAAAAAACTTATCGAAGAATTTGGCTCCCTCGCCGCCGTTTTTGCGGCTTCAGCAAGTGATTTACAAAAGATCTCAGGCGTTGGGGACTCCACTGCTGCAATTATCAAATTGATCCCCGAAGCAGCCCGTCGCATGAGCAAAGAGGCCATTCTTGAGCATCCCATCATTGATTCATGGGATAAACTTCTCGAATACTGTCAAATCACCATGGCCCAAGAAAAAATCGAGCAATTCCGATTACTGTTTCTCGACCGGAAAAACCGATTAGTTGCCGACGAACTTCAACAAACTGGAACCGTGGATCATACTCCGGTGTATCCCCGAGAAGTCGTCAAACGCGCTCTTGAACTTAATGCCTCTGCTCTTATCATGATACACAATCACCCCAGCGGCGACCCCACTCCTTCACAAACAGATATCGCCATGACAATGGAAATTAAAAGTGTCTGTGGCAAACTCGGCATCGAACTCCACGATCATCTGATTATCAGCAAAACGGGCCATTCCAGTTTCCGCAATCTTGGCCATCTTTAAGGTTTAGGACAGATACAAGTATTGCCGATTAGTAATCCTGAATTTTCTAATCGTGAAGAAGCTTAAGTCTTTGTTTTGGGATTGTGTCTCATAGAAGAATAGTTATAGCGTACATAATCCACGACGGTAGAACCATCCAAGAAAGATATACAAATGAGTGCTTTTATTTTGGTTGATACAAAGATCAACAATCCTGAAGTTTATGAAGAATATAAGGCACTCGCAAAGCCAATTGCCGAAAAATATGGTGGTGTCTATCGCACCAGAGGCGGCGACATGGATGTCATTGAGAGTAATCTCTGGTCACCTACACGCATCGTACTCATTGAGTTTCCCGACATGGAAACCGCACAACGTTTCGTAAACAGCGATGAATACGCCCCGATCAAAGCCATTCGACATGCTAATGCCGAGTGTACTTTGGCCATTTTGGATGGAATTTGACCTTTACCTTCATGCATAACAAACAGTGGTTAAAAGAATGTTCGATTACTTAGGATGACGTTCTCTTAAGTTTTAAGATATAAATCCCCCAATATTGATAGTTCCGCTATTACCGAAGAAATGACCTTGATATGAAACACGCTGTTTTAGTTATTGATATTCAAAACGCACTTGTAAACCCGGTCCCAAAGCCTTTTGAAATCGATGCGGTTATGCAAAGGATCAATCAGGTAACGAAGCTTGCTAGAAGTATAAATACACCTGTTATTTTTATACAACACGAGTGCCCGAACTCTATAGTTGAGCATGGCACTGAAGTATGGCAACTCCCTTCTGATCTAGAGGTAGATGCTACAGATCATATCGTGCGAAAAACCACCCCAGATTCATTCCTTCGAACAAATCTAGAAGAACTTCTGAGATCACTCGGGGTGAAAAATGTTACTATCTGTGGCTACGCATCCGAGTTTTGTGTTGATACCACAGTTCGCAGGGCTGCCGCTCTTGGCTATAACGTCCAAATTGTTTCGGATGCTCATACCACCCATGATAAAGAACATGCCTCTGCTTGTGACATTAGAAAACATCACAACGCAACGCTTCCTAGTGTCACAAGTTTTGGTTCAAAAATAACAAGTATTCCAGCCGACAATATCGAATTGTAAAACTAAAAGACCTATTAACTTAAGCAGCAGATTCTTTTGTCATTCCAAGGAAAGCCTCAATAAGATCGGGGTCTTTCTTGGCATCTGCGGCAGATCCTTGCCAAACTGCGTTGCCTGATTCCAGAACACAGACCTGATCTGCAACGTCCAATGCGCGTTTGGTATTTTGCTCCACCAATAAAATGGTAACCCCTTGGCTCTTCAAATGATGAATTGCGTTGTAACAAACATCGACCATCTTTGGCATTAGACCAAGAGAGACCTCATCGATCATCAACAAGCGGGGTTCGGCCATCATCGCTCGCCCAATTGCCAACATCTGCTGTTCTCCCCCGGAAAGTGTGCCCGCAGGTTGTTTCAATCGTTCTGTCAATCGGGGAAAAAGTGAGAAGACCATATCACGGTTTACCGCTTCTTTACCTTTAGGCTTGCTATAACCGCCGACAGTGAGGTTTTCTTCGATCGTTAGGTCAGGGAATAACCGTCGGCCCTCTGGCGCCACTGCGATACCTTTTTTAACCCGCTCCCTTGCCGGAAGGCTGGATATATCCTCGCCATCAAAATGAATACTGCCCGCAAAGAGTTTCACATGGCCGGCAATCGACATGATGGTACTGGACTTTCCCGCTCCGTTTGGGCCGAGCAAGGCAAAAACCTGCCCTGTTTCAATTGAAAACGACAGATCGTGAACGGCCTGGAAAACACCATATCCACAATCAATATTTTTAAGCTGCAGCATGATCGGTATTCTCCCCAAGATAAGCTGCCCGGACAGCAGATGTATTCATGACGCTTTCAGGATCTCCATCTGCGATTTTGTTACCGTTATCCTGGACGACGAGACGAGAACAAATGCGCATGACCTCACCCAAATTATGTTCAATGAGAATGATACTTCGACCTGCAGTATTGAGATCGACAATCATGTCAGCCAATTTGTGAGCTTCTGCATGGTTAAGTCCTGCTAGCGGTTCATCCAGCAATAGAATTGTCGGATCCAACGCCAAAGCTCTGGCAACCTCCAACCGTTTCAAATATCCCAGTGGTAAATTGGATGGATCAGCATCAGCGGCATCAGAAATACCCACCAGTTCCAAGAGTTCTCTGGCGCGCGTACTCTCGTCTTCCCGCCCAACTTTAAACAAGGCTGAAAGAGGAGAACCAGTGTGGTGCGACCCCACAGTTAACGCCACATTTTCCAGCACTGTCATATTGCGAAAAGGTTTTACAAGCTGTTGAGAAAAACCAAGTCCCATACGTACTCTGCTGTGGATAGGTAAGGTAACCAACTCTTTGCCGGCCAATAGAATAGAACCTGAGGTCGGCGTAACCACTCCTGTGATCGCCCGCATCATGGTGGTTTTACCGGCACCGTTCGGACCGATAAATCCTAACAGTTCGCCCTCATTCAAAGAGAACGACACATCATTTACGGCGACGACACCGCCAAACTGAACTCTTACATTCGAGACTTCCAGGAGTTTACTCATGCTTTCGTATCCCCCGATGCTTTTAGCGAAGATTTCTTTGGTAATATCTGTTTTGCAAGTCCAGCAAGCCCACCAGGGCTAAAGCGCATCATTGCAAAGAGTAAACCCCCATAAAGTAAGAGCTTGTATTCATCAATGAACTGAATCCAAAGTGGCAAAACGCTCAAAAGCGCAGCTGCAATAATGACCCCAAATACGGACCCAATGCCCCCGATCACCACCATGGCCAAGACTGTAATAGACTCAACAAATCCAAAACTTTCAGGATCAATAAATCGGACATTGTGGGCATAGAGTGCTCCGGCCAATCCTGCCAAGGCCGTGCCCATGGCAAAGGCTGCCAGCTTGTAGCGCGAAACATCTAATCCAATGACCCGCGCGGTGTCTTCATCATCAGCGATAGCATCAAAGGCATAGCCCATCCACGACCGTTTGAGATGCAAACTAAACAAAACTGTGAGAACGCCAAAGCCTAGGACCAAAAACATGAAACCTGGTTTACCAAGGCCTGAACCCGGGATTCCTGAAACACCCATTTCACCGCCAACAAAATCCCACTGGCGCATGATCCCAATAAAGAGGAAACCCACACCCATCGTCGTAATCGCAAGAAAATCGTGGCGTACACGAAGAGAGGTAAAACCAACAGCCAGACCAACCAATCCTGCAAAAATAACTGCCCCCAAAATCCCAACACCAAGAGGCATTCCTGCTTTTGTCAGCATTGCAGAACTATAAGCACCAATTCCATAAAACGCGGCGTGACCCAAGGAAATTTGTCCACAGAACCCCGTTATAAGGTTGAGACTAAGGGCAAAGATAACAGCAATACCCATCGACGTTATCAAGCTGATTTCATAACCACTTAAACCAAGCATGATCATGCCCTCCCAAACAGGCCTTGAGGCCGAACCATCAACACAAGAATAAGAAAGGCAAAAGCAATGGCATCGCGGTCCAAGTAGTTACCAAGATAGATTGTGCCATAAGCTTCAATAACACCGAGAGCCAACGCGGCAAGCAAGGTCCCACGGACATCACCCAACCCGCCAAGAACAATAATCGCCAAGGCTTTATAACTCGGCACACTGCCCATCGTCGGTTCAACGAGGTTATTGAGAAGCGCAACCATAACCCCTGCGACCGCAGCCAAAGCTGAGCCAATAAAGAAATTCAGGTAGCGTACTTTGATGATGTCGACACCAAAGGATTCGGCCATTTCCGGATCAGTAACCGTTGCTCGCCACACCGTCCCAAACCGGGTCTTACTGGCAAATAAAGCCAGAGCACCAATAAGAACGAGCGTACCAATACCAACCGCTACTTCACCAAGGCGTAACGTAATACCAAATATATGTACAACGTCTTGCAAAGGCGGGTTTTCATAGGAAATCCCATAGGGACCAAAAGCGATGCGATAGATTTCCTCCATGGCTATGAACAAGCCAATCGACGCAATCAAAGCAACATAAGGTGGTTTATCAAGAATAGGCTGGTAACACAGACGATAAATTGCCATTCCCAACAAACCCACCACCAGCATGGAAACAACCAATGCCAAAAGTAAACTACCCGTGGCGTTGGTCACCAGAACCCCGATATAACCACCGAGGGTGAAGAGCCCCGCGTGAGCAACGTGCAATATTCGAAGCAACCCATAAACCAGGGTTAACCCCACAGCAACCAAGGCGTAAATGCTACCTTGCACCAAACCCTGTGCCAGTAGTTCGACATATAACATCAAGAAGTTCCAATAAAGATGGCAGGTGTTGAGAATTATCTAAAAGTGATTATTCCACTGGTGGCGCCAGAAGTTCCTTGTCATCAATCACAGCGTAATGATGCCAAGCGCCGTCCTTTACGACCTGGACCTGAACGTCTTTTTTCACTTCACCAAGATCGTTAAAGGAAATAGTCCCGGTAGAAGCCACCATGTTTGTTGCAGCAATCGCGTCACGAATAGCCTGACGATCTGTGGTACCTGCTTTACGCATCGCAGCAATGGCTACTTTCGCAGCCGTGTGACCAGAAGCGGCAACCATATCCGCCTTGTAGCCTGCTTTGGCTTCAAAAGCTGAGATAAAGTCTTTGGTTTCAGCCACAGTTGCGTCGCGATCCAATGAGGTTGTGATCAATACGCCCTCTGAAGAAGGTCCGGCGATATCAATAAACTTCTCGGAATCGTAACCTTCTTGGCCAATAACAGGGACGTCAATTCCAGCAGAGCGTAACTGGGCAACGAGTGGCCCCGCAGTAAAGAAATATCCAGAGGCGTAAATTGCATCAGGTTTGTCAGATTTCACTTTGGTGACAATAGGGCCAAACTGACGGTCTTTGATTGAATACTCATATTCGTTGATGATATCGATGCCGAAATCAGCTGCTTTGGACTTGAAACCTGCCGCCAGGGATTTTCCGAAGTCATTTTTAAGAGTAATAACAACAACTCTCTTTTTGCCGAGCATTTCCCCAACAAGTTTGGCACCTGCGCGTCCCTGCACTTCGCCAACAAAAGAAGTTCGGAAGACATAATCACCCGATTTTGTGATATCGGGGTGCACAGCAAAAGCAGAAATGTAAGGAACGCCTTCAGATTGGAAAATTCCTGCTGCAGCACGTGTAGCTCCTGAATAACTTCCAGAAATCGCCACACTGACTTCGTCTTGACCAATCAATTTATTTGCAATTGGAACGGAATGCTTTGGGGATGCTTGGTCGTCATATCGCACGAGTTCGATTTGAGTACCGTTAATCCCTCCCTCAGCATTGGCCTGTTCAACAGCAAGTTCTGCCCCAAGTAAAGCTGACTTACCATCGGCTGCCGCAAAGCCTGTCAACGGCACGTTCATGCCAATTTTAACTGTATCGGCAAGAGTTGGCGCAGAAATCAGAGATCCTGTGATGGCCAGTGCTGCCATCATCTTCTTTGTCATAGACATTACTTCGTTCCCCTGTTGAGATGTATATACAAGTCTAAGGGTGAAGAGTTTTTTCAGTCAAGAAGAAAGAATTTATTACGATATTATTATTTCAAGAAGTTGAAATAATTGAGAGATATTAGTTGGATATGAATTGGGACGGATAATTTTACACAACTAAAGAACCGTTTACCCTGCTACATTAAACGGCATACGGGCGTTTTTTTCCATTCATTTAAAAATATTTTAAAAACCATACTCACAGTTCCCCCCCTGAAATAAGTTTCAGAAAGACTTATAAATTACCCAGAAGCCCTACTCTTAATATTTTTTAAACTGCTCTCAAGAAGGCTCTAGCGGTCTCATCAATTGAAAAATCTTCAAGCATTAAGTCAGTTTTGAATTTATCATTTTTCACAATAAAATCTTTAGGAACTATATTCGTTGAGTGAATAAGGCCAAGAAATATACGTTTGGTTTCAGGGTGTTGAACTAAAGGTATCTTGAACTTCTTGGTGAAGGCCATTTCTACACCTGAGGCACTTTCATCATCATAAGATGTATACTTTAAAAGATCGGCTTTATAACTGAACAAGTTATTACAACTATGAAAAGGACCAAAAGGACGGTTAAAATGAATAATTTTGTCCTGTCCTGCGACATAATAATGAATGGCAGAACCTCCGGCTAAAGGATAATCAGACCCCATCAAAAGTTCGACCATTTCCCGGACATAACTGGGCCCCTTCAGAAACACATTTTTATGTGTCATCTCACCTGTTTTTGAACTCTATTTCTCATCCACTTACATAAACTTTTAACAACAATGCGCAGAACACCAACATTTGGCCAGAAAAAAGGCCCCAAATGGAGGTCTTTCCTAACTAATTAATCATGACAACCATTAAACCGTAGCGGCCATACCCTGCCTTAACCTGTACCAAAAACAAAAGATAATCGTAATACGAGCACCTCTTCTTAAATATTATGTGTGATGAGGCTTTTGCTTTTTTTGAATGAAAGCTGTTTAAATTACAGGAGCTGGGCCAATTGATCTTAAAAAGGTTATTGCCTTCTGATCAATAGAAAAATCTTCAAGCTTTAAATTTGTTTTAAATTTAGCATTTTCAGAAATAAAGTCTTTTGAAACAACATTCTTCGGATGAATAAGCCCCAAAAAAATTCGCTTTGTCATAGGGTGTTGAATGAGAGGTATTTTAAACCGTTTAGTGAAGGCCATTTCCTCCCCAGTCGCCTTTTCGTCATCATAGGAGGTATATTTCAATAACCCAGCTTTATAAGCCAATAAGTTATTACAGCTATGAAAAGGGCCAAACGGGCGATTGAAATAAATTATTCTATCTTCCCCCGCAACATAGTAATGAATAGCTGATCCTCCGGCTAAAGGGAAATCGGAAGCCATCAAAAGCGTAACCATTTCTCGGACATAACCTGGCCCATACCAGTCATCATCATCCATTGCACAAATGATATCTGCACCTAAGCTAAGGGCCATATCATTTAACATATTTCGCTTACGACCAATAACCAGCTTCTCGCTATGATGTTTGTAAATAATATTTGGTGATGAATTTAGGGATACATGGAACAGTGTGCTCGGCTTTTGCTCAGAATCATCCAAAACACACCAAAACAAATTTTCCGGATGGAGATAGTCTTGATCCCGAAAGTAACGATTTGCCTGTTGTAGGAATTTCAGCCGATTGTATGTCGGCGTTACAACAACGACACGGACATCTTTCAAAGGTTTATTCAAGCTTATTTTAAGACGATGTTTTCTCACTCTGTCCCCATAACCAGATTTTTACATATTCATAGCACGTGTTTTTGAACCTTCTGACTTTTTCAGGGTAAATTGCCGAACATCAACAATCTATCAAAACTCATAAATACATCTTGTTTAAATCAAAGAATATCAGAAATCTCGAAACAATTCTGATGAAACTTGGACACAAAAAAAGGCCCCACAGGAGCCTTTTTTATAAACCAATTTAAACCGCTGCAGCCTTAGCCTGCCGCAATCTGTACCAAAAAGAAAATAGATAGAAAAACAAGAAACAGGCCACAAAAAATTCGCTGAGCTCGTTAAAGTCCATATCGAAGTACATGTACTCGTCCAACCTTGTCCACTTCTGGAACAATTGTCTGATGACACGGCTGGATAAGCAATAAATTGTCACAGGTAGCCCGACGATAGTTGGGAATAACCAGTAAAGGGCGCTTCCCATTGCTGGCTTAGCCATGCCACCAAATCGAATGACCAAAGGAATAACCATCGTTCCGATCGCCATACCGACCATAATTACAGACTTGATAGTCGTATCGTGACCATTCAGTGTATTGTGAAAATTTGTTTCATTGTGGTCGTTGATTGCAGCTAAACCTTCTGGGGTCGCCCATTGAAACCAATGCTGTCCCCAACTTGCTTCTTCACCCGCAGCTACAAACACCGCCACGGTACAGAGCATAAGCCAATAGCCAAGATATTTCGAAGGCAGCACATCTCTCATGCGCCAAGCGAGAAGGCCAAATACGACACCTGGAGCAAGAATAACAAAGGCAGCATTTTCAACAATACCTCTCGCTTCGCTCTCAATGTAATATTCATAATCTTTCCAATCAGGAAACATTGTCCGCCCAATAATCATGACCAAAAGCATCAACAATGGTAGCCACTGCCAATAGAGTTTGGGAAAATCTTTCAGGCTTGTACCCTGGCCTATTGAATTATCTGTCACATCCGCCTCGATTTTTTTTAAACTAAAATTATTTGGCGTGGGCTATAACATAAGTTTTGGGTTGTTAAAACCTGATCAAACTAGATATAAAGTTGCAACCACATATTAATGTTATCCCCATAGCGTGAAATTTCGATCTTTAGCATGATCAATTCGAAGAAATATCACCATAGCGGTTGACATACAGGTTCAAGTTCGCTTGTTTCTCGTTGATATTTTGCAGCAAAGAAATTGCTGAGACCTTGTGCACTTTCCAAAAGGAACATAAGCACCATGATCCCCCGTTACAGTCGCCCAGTAATGACCACGATCTGGGAAGCGGAAAACAAATTTCGCATCTGGTTTGAAATCGAAGCACACGCTTGTGATGCACAAGCAGCCCTCGGCGTAATCCCCAAAGAAGCCGCAGCTGTTATATGGGAAAAAGGTCAAAAACCTTACACCCCAGAACGTATCGCACGCATTGATGAAGTAGAGCTTGAGGTCAAACACGACGTTATCGCCTTCTTAACCGAATTGGCTGAAAACGTTGGTGAAGAATCCCGTTTTGTACATCAAGGCATGACCTCTTCCGATGTTTTGGATACCTGTCTTTCCGTACAGATGTCACAAGCCGCTGACATCTTACTTGCTGATCTTGACCGTCTGCTTGCTGCTCTAAAAAAGCGCGCACTTGAAACCAAACACATGGTCTGCATCGGTCGCTCTCACGGCATCCATGCTGAGCCCGTTACCATGGGCCTTAAATTTGCGCGTTTTTACGCGGAGATGGAGCGCAACAAGAAGCGTCTGACTCTTGCACGCGAAGAGATTGCGACTTGTGCCATCTCCGGCGCGGTTGGAACTTTTGCCAATGTAGATCCAAGCGTAGAAGAACACGTTGCCGAAAAAATGGGCCTAACGCCGGAGCCAATTTCGACACAGGTTATCCCACGCGATCGCCACGCACATTTCTTTGCCGTACTCGGCATCATCGCCTCTTCCATCGAAAATGTCGCCACGGAGATTCGTCATCTACAGCGTACAGAAGTTCGTGAAGCACAAGAATACTTTGCCCCAGGGCAAAAAGGTTCTTCGGCAATGCCACACAAACGTAATCCTATCCTGACCGAAAACCTGACCGGCTTGGCACGCATTGTACGTATGGCAGTGGTCCCTGCGCTTGAGAACGTTGCCCTTTGGCATGAGCGGGATATCTCCCACTCTTCTGTTGAGCGCATGATCGGCCCAGACGCGACCATTACCCTCGACTTTGCCCTCAACCGCTTAGCTGGCACCATTGAGAAACTAGTTGTTTACCCCCAAAACATGCTTGATCACATGAACAACTTTGGTGGTATTCACGATGCCCAACGTGTGCTTTTGTATCTCACTCAAAATGATGTGAGCAGAGAAGAAGCCTATCGTATTGTTCAACGCAACGCGATGCGGGTATGGAAAAGCTACGGTATTGATCCAGATAACCCCGATACACCTGCTGAGCTTGATGAAGTAGAAAAACAAGCTCAAGAACACGACAACAGATTCTTCTTCTTCATGTCCAAAGACGAAGGGCTGACCAAAATCCTCGATGTTGAGAAGCTAACCAAGTTGCTTGATGAGGATTCAATTAGTTATCACACGAAAAACGTGGATCGAATTTTCTCACGTATTTTTGGGGAATAATTTACCAGTTTGATAATTTTGGGCTGATAATTTAGGTCTGAAAATCTGCTGAATGTGACAGAGAAAAGCTCCTACTCAGGGGCTTTTCTTCGTTTTAGCTGAATTTAAGTCATATTTGACTATTCGGTTTTTAGTTCGTAAACAGCTCGAACCATGCAGTCATGAATTTTACGTTCGATACGGTGATCTGACTTGTGAATACCTGCGTGGTTAAAGTCGTCCAAAAGCTTGTTATATAATTTTTCTCGACCAGTATCTTTAAGGTGAAGCGCGACAAACTCATCCGCATATTTTATGGTGTCTTCTGGTTCAAGCTCCATCAGGTCTGCGGCCCATAAGCCCAGCATGCGATTGCGTTTAACCTTGGCCTTAAACAATAGGTCTTGTTCGTGTTTAAATTTATTTTCCTGAGCTTTCGTCAAGTGTTGCAATGCGTCCATATTTACATTCCCCACAATTACATTGATCTAGTGCGAGCTAAGACCTCGTGCGAGCGAAAAAGGATCTATATTTATATTACAACAAATTTCTTAACTTTCTCTCATACCCTATAAAAAAAGAGGCTCGGGATTCCCCAAAGCCTCTGATTTTGATAACGATAAATGCGCAGTTGATAATTTACTCTTCCATCATCTGCTTTTTGGCTTCGTCCATCAATTCTGCCATCACGCGTACGAGTTGATGTTCTGATTTGTCAACGTTTCGGCTTTGAAAGTCTTTGAGAACCTTTTGCTTTACGTCCTCTTCACCTGGCTCAATCAGATCAGCCTTTACAACCGTTTTAGCATACTCATCGGCTGCATCCCCTGTTAGGCCCATTAAGTCTGCGGCCCAGAGCCCAAGAAGTTTATTCCGACGCGCTTCTGTCTTGAATCGCAACTCTTCATCATGGTGATATTTATTTTCAAAAGCCTTTTCGCGGTCGCTAATATCGGTCATTTAACAAAGACTCCTAGTATTTTGCCATACAGTTGTTCATTCAGGTATCTGCTCATTATAACCTTTAATAATCTTCAAAGGACTCAAAAACAGAAACCATCTATTATATATTTTGTTATAGCTTCTCGGTTCCGCAAGGGAAACTCGTTAATTACATCTTTAGCAGGAAATTATGTGCACCGTTACCTTACTTAGCCGCCCCGGCCATAAATGGCCCCTTCTCTTTGCTGGTAATCGTGATGAAATGTCTAATCGTCCCTGGCAAAAGCCGGCAAGACATTGGTCAGATCGACCCGATGTCGTAGCCGGGTTGGACGAGACCGCAGGGGGGAGCTGGCTTGGAACGAATGACTTTGGCCTATTAGCGTGTGTCCTAAATCGTAGGGGAAGCCTTGGACCTATGGCGGATAAACGAAGTCGGGGAGAGCTCGTTCTTGAGGCGCTGGATCACGCCGATTCTTACGATGCAGCAATGGCGCTCGCTGATCTAAATTCGAAGGCTTACAGAAGTTTTAATTTGATCATCGCAGATTATAAAAAGGCTTTCTGGCTCAGAAATGATGACGAAAAACACCCCGGAAACATAGAAATATTCCCCATACCAAAGGGTATCTTCATGATTACAGCCGGAGACGGGAACGACAACAGTCCTCGAATTGAAACACACAAGGCCGATTTTGGAAAAACAACCCCTGATCCTGAGAACAAAGATTGGTCTGGATGGCAAGAGATCCTGTCTCGTCAAAACCACGACCCTAAAAAAGCGATGACCATTATAGCACCACCGGGTATCACACCACCGGGCGCCACTTCATCAGGTTTTGAAACCTCTTCTTCTTCGTTAATTGCTCTACCCGCACCTGAAACTGTTTCTAAAGAAGGGACTCCTGCAAAAACTCAGTGGCTCTTTGCTGCGGGAAAACCAGGCGAAACCGCATACGAAGAAATTTCCATCTAATCATCAAAGCCACACTCTTGGAAAAAATGATCGTGGCACTCCTTATGTTTCGTTGATTATGAAGAGCTTAGAAGGTCGCTATTACAATTAATTCACCAACAAAACAAAATATCGCCTTCTCGCCATTCCAAGTGGGATTGTCATCTAAACAAGAGACTGCTATACGGTGCGCGAATATAGAGAGTTTGGAAAGAAGACATCACCTTTGCCAACTCTTAACACCTCTTTCTGGGTAAAGACCCAAGGAACAGAAACCATGCCCGGCAAGCCGTTCTACCTAGGCAAACCTTCGGCCTCTCTAGTAGGCCAACAAAATGGTGAACTGAACTACTATTCCAATGAGGATAGATCTGTCTTTAACACCCAAGAACAATACAGTATCAACAGCGAAATAATGAATAATGTCGACACCTGGTCAGGTGTAATAATGTTCTCCGGTAATTCGTCGAGAACGATTGCACAAGAATTTTGGGCCTAAAGCCCTTATGTAGCGGGGACCTAATATGGGTCCCCAAGTTGTTTAAACTATAGTAGCTTAAAGGTAAGTTCCTGTTGGGCTTACCCCTCGCAACTGAAAAATGGAGATTACGGGTGAAAGCGCGCGTCCATGTCACTCTGAAAAACGGAGTTCTAGACCCTCAGGGCAAAGCTATCGAACACACTCTCGGCTCACTTGGGTTCGAAGGTGTAAACGAAGCACGCCAAGGTAAATTCATCGAACTCGACATCGAAGAAACCGATGAAGCGAAGGCACGCGAGACCGTTACAGCCATGTGTGAAAAACTCTTGGCAAATACAGTAATTGAAAACTATTCCATCGACTTGGAACTGTAAGTTCACCAAACCACAGATGACAAAAATGTTTAAAAATATTTTGAAATGTTTTCTGTGGCCAGAACAAATATCTGTAATGGTTAACTGTAAAATCAAACTCCGAGGAACTTGCCAATGAAAGCGGCGGTTATCGTTTTTCCAGGATCCAATTGTGACCGTGATATACAGGTTGCGTTGAGACAATCCATGGGATCTGAACCCCAGATGGTCTGGCACAAAGATGCCGACTTTGACGATGTTGATCTAATTTGCCTACCCGGTGGATTTTCCTATGGGGATTACCTTCGTTGTGGCGCCATGTCAGCAAAATCCCCTGTTATGAAGGAAGTTGTTACACGTGCAAACAAGGGTGTTCCCGTTCTTGGTATCTGCAATGGTTTTCAGATCCTGACAGAATGCGGTCTGGTTCCTGGTGCCTTAATGCGTAACAGTAATTTGCGTTTTGTCTGCCGTGATATTCACCTCAAGGTCGAACGTAACGATACAGTCTTTACCAAACAGTACGCTGCGGGCCAAAACATCCGTATTCCTGTTGCCCACCACGATGGTAACTACTTCATTGATGACGAGGGCTTAGAAGCACTCGAGGACAACGGTCAGGTTGCCTTCCGTTACAGCGCCGAAGACGGCAGCGTAAATATTGAAGCCAACCCGAACGGATCTTTGAACAACATTGCGGGTATCTACAATACCAAAGGTAATGTTCTTGGCATGATGCCTCACCCGGAACGGCTTTGTGAAACAACACTTGGTGGAACCGACGGTCGTCCAATGTTTGACAGCCTTGTTGCGGCACTTTCATAAGGTGATGAAAAGATGAGTGAAATTACCCCTGAAATCGTCGCCGAACACGGCATCAACGAAGAAGAATACGCCCTAGTTCTCGAAATTATGGGCCGCGAGCCAAATCTACTTGAGCTGGGTATTTTCTCAGTTATGTGGTCGGAGCATTGTTCGTATAAATCTTCTAAAAAATGGCTTAAAACTCTGCCAACCGAAGGCCCTCAAGTCATTATGGGTCCTGGTGAAAATGCGGGTGTCATTGATATCGGTGAAGGCAATGCTGCTATTTTCAAAATGGAAAGCCACAATCACCCAAGCTTCATTGAGCCTTATCAAGGTGCCGCAACTGGTGTTGGCGGTATCCTTCGCGATGTATTCACAATGGGTGCCCGCCCTATTGCCAATGTAAATGCATTGCGTTTTGGCGAGCCAGATCACCCAAAAACGCGTCATCTAGTTTCCGGTGTTGTTGCCGGTGTTGGTGGTTACGGTAACTGCGTTGGTGTACCAACCATTGCCGGTGAAGTTGAATTTGATCCTGCCTACAATGGCAATATCCTCGTCAATGCCATGACTGTCGGGTTAGCTAAAACTGACAAGATCTTTACCGCCCAGGCCTCTGGTGTAGGTAACCCTGTTGTTTATGTTGGATCAAAAACTGGTCGTGACGGTATCCATGGCGCAACCATGGCTTCTGCAGAGTTTGATGATGATTCGGATGAAAAGCGCCCTACAGTTCAGGTCGGCGACCCTTTCACCGAAAAACTTCTGATCGAAGCTTGTCTTGAACTAATGCAAACCGATGTCATCGTTGCGATTCAAGATATGGGTGCAGCAGGGCTAACATCCTCATCTTTCGAGATGGCCTCCTCTGGTGACATGGGCGTTGAGCTGGAACTAGATCAGGTTCCACAGCGTGAAGAAGGCATGACGCCATACGAAATGATGCTTTCCGAAAGCCAGGAACGCATGTTGATCATCCTAAAGCCGGGTAAAGAGCATGTTGCTCAGGCAATTATGGATAAGTGGGACCTAGACTTTGCCGTTATTGGTACCCTAACCGATAGCAAGCGTATGGTTTTAAAGTACAATGGTGAAGTCATTGGTGATCTTCCGATCAAACCATTGGCACATCACTCCCCTGAATACGATCGTCCATGGGTGCCAACTCCTGATTCCGAAGATATTCTCGCCGGGGATATTAAAGAAGCAGCGGATACAACAGAGACCCTTAAAACCTTGATTGGCTCGCCCAATATGTCCAGTCGCCGCTGGGTATGGGAACAGTACGACCACATGGTGATGGGGGATACGATCCAACGTCCTGGTGGAGATGCTGGTGTTGTACGTATTCACGGATCTGATCGTGCTCTTGCTGTAACATCCGACTGTACACCGCGCTATTGTAAGGCAAACCCAGTTCGTGGTGGGGCTCAAGCTGTTGCAGAAACTTACCGTAATCTGACAGCTGTTGGTGCGACACCGCTGGCTATTACAGACAACATGAACTTTGGTAACCCTGAGCGCCCTGAAATTATGGGACAATTTGTCGGGTGTATCGAAGGCATGCGTGATGCTTGTATCGCTCTCGACTATCCAGTCGTTTCAGGTAACGTTTCGCTTTACAATGAAACCAACGGCAAAGGCATACTGCCTACACCCGTCATTGGCGGCGTAGGCCTTTTGAAAGATTCGACTAAAGTGGCAACTGTTGCTTTCGGTTCAGAGAGTGAGAGCCTTGTTCTTATCGGCGATTCAATCGGTCACATGGGTATGTCAATTTACCTGGATGTCATCGAAGCCCGCCGTGAAGGCAATGCACCCGTTGTTGACCTGGCTGCTGAACGCAAGAATGGTGACTTCATTCGTTCTCAAATCGAGGCAGGCTTTGTTGAAAGCTGCCACGATTTATCTGATGGCGGCCTTGCAGCAGCGATAGCAGACATGGCTATTGCATCTGAAATGGGCGCGGAAATCATCAAACCAGCGGAAGTAGATCTTCCAACTACAGCTTGGTTGTTTGGTGAAGATCAGGGCCGTTATCTGATATCTATCGGTGACGCTGAAAGCCTCCTGGAGGCCGCAGAAGAAGCGGGTGTATCTGCTGTGATTATTGGTCGCACTGGCGGTAATGACTTGACCCTACCGGGTGGTAGTACCATATCCGTATCAGAGCTTCGTAACGTGAACGAAGCATGGCTACCAAACTATATGGCAGGATAGCTCCTATATTTAGCCATTAGAGAAGAAAATACCCTACAGGAGAGGATAAAGATGCCTCTCCTGTAGATCTTTTCGCAAAGGCTTTGTAGTGTGGTGTCCTGATGGAATGAGAATCCGGTTTTTCCGAACTCAATCCGACTGGAATAATGATAACAAGGACAGTATTTATGCCGATGAACCCTGCTGAGATCGAGGCACTGATTCGGGATGCACTGCCCGATGCTGACGTGACCATTGAAGACTTACGTGGCGATGGTGATCACTATGCAGCTTACGTTGTGTCCCCAGCTTTTCAGGGAAAGACCCGGGTGCAACAGCACCAAATGGTCTATGAAGCCCTGCAAGGCCGCATGGGCAATGAACTACACGCATTAGCTCTGCAGACCTCCGTGCCTCAAGCCTGACGCCCCAGGGAAGCCCGAGACCTAATGCCCGAGACTTTAAAAGTCATTTAAATTAACACGATCAAGGAATGAGCCTTATGGATAACGTTGTTGCTGAACGCATTCGTCAGGAAGTAAACGAAAACGAAGTTGTGCTTTTCATGAAAGGTACACCAGTATTCCCACAATGCGGATTTTCCGCCACTACAGCCCAGATCCTCACACATCTCGGTGTGAAGTTCACAGGTATTGATGTTCTTCAAGACCCTAGCATTCGCCAAGGTATTAAAGACTTCAGCAACTGGCCAACTATTCCACAGCTCTATGTTAAAGGTGAGTTTGTTGGTGGTTGTGATATTCTACGTGAAATGTTCCAGACCGGAGAACTCCTACAGTTCTTACAGGAAAAAGGCATTACCACAGAAGAACAAGCTTCTTAAGCTTAAACTTAAGATTATTGCTAAAAAGGTCGCAGGTTGCGGCCTTTTTTATTTCCCAAATCGAATATCACCAAATCAAATATATCGAGTTTAACCCGCGACAAGAAACCCTATTTAAATCTGCGCCGGGTCTTCCTATCTATAGTTAAGATAAGTACAGATCAGATCTAGTACATGATATTTTGCCAGTTTTATCCACTTCGAGAGAGAATTTTTATGGCTACGCTTTTCCAACGACTACACCTTTTATTCGCAGCTGGCCTTCTCGCTGTAACAACGCTTTCGAGCCCAGCTTTAGCTGCCGTCACAAATCCTTACCCAGCTGAACTCGAAGAAGTTTTGACTAAGTTCAATATTGATAAGGCGAACATTCGTTCCCAAAAAACGCTTGAAAAGCAGACTGATACTAATGACGGGCAGCATATAGAGGGTTACGACACTTACATCAGATTTAAGGATTGCAAAGGCTATTTACGGATTTTCCAGCATCGCTTTGGTCGGGTAGAAAAAATATATACCAAAGGTGAATGCAAAATTCCCGGAATTAAAAATTTCTAATTTTGTTTAATGATTTAGACAATAAAAAAAGGTTGCCAGCAATGCTAGCAACCTTTTTTAATAACCTCGTGTGCTGAAGAAAATCTCCAGCAGAATTTTCGTCCCGATTAGCGGGAGTAAAATTCGATGATCAGGTTTGGTTCCATTTGAACTGGGTATGGAACATCAGCAAGAGCAGGAACACGTACGAATGTGGCCTTCATCGCTTTAGTATCTACAGAGAGATATTCTGGAACTTCACGCTCTACAGAATCGATAGCTTCCAGAACCATTGGGATCTGACGGCTTTTCTCTTTAATTTCGATCACATCGCCTTCTTTAACCATGTAAGAAGGAATGTTCACTTTTTTACCGTTAACAGTCACGTGGCCGTGGTTGACGAACTGACGCGCACCGAAAACAGTTGGAACAAATTTCGCGCGGTAAACAACAGCAGCCAGACGACATTCGAGAATACCAACCAGGTTCTCACCTGTATCACCTTTACGGCGGTTAGCTTCTGCGAAGTAACGACGGAACTGTTTCTCACCGATATTACCGTAGTAACCTTTGAGCTTCTGCTTGGCCATCAACTGTGTACCAAAATCAGAAGTCTTACCTTTACGACGCTGACCATGTTGGCCTGGACCGTAATCACGACGGTTTAGAGGGCTTTTTGGGCGACCCCAAAGATTAACACCAAGACGGCGGTTAATCTTGTATTTAGCAGCTACGCGCTTGGACATTTTGACATCCTAATATTTAAAAGTTTATTGTCCCGGTAGTTCCAATTAAGGACGGGAAGCAGGCATAATGCCGTTCCACTTTCCCAGGAATGCAGGCGCGACTATACGGATGCATATATAAAAGTCAAACCTATTTCCTGCTGTACAGAGTGCGAACCCGGCGTAATATGCAACTCTTCACACTTTACTGCTATTCTGCAGAACTACCCGCTTTAAAAGGTTAAGCCAATGGCAATCCACTTTTCCGAAGAGGAACTGGCCCAACGTCGCCAGCGAACCATTGATGCGATGGTCGAACGCAACCTCGATGGCATGCTTATTTTCCGTCAAGAATCAATGTTTTACCTGACAGGGTATGACACCTTTGGATATGTATTTTTTCAATGTCTCTATCTTGGTGCTGATGGCAAGATGACATTGCTGACCCGATCAGCAGATCTCAGACAAGCCAAGCACACCTCGATTATTGATGATGTCAGGGTATGGGTGGACGGTCCCGATGCAACACCGGAACTCGAGCTGCGCAAAATAATTGATGAACACGGCGGTAAAGACAAGACTTTTGGAGTCGAACTCGAAGCTTATGGTCTAACTGCCCGCAGCGGTCGCCGTCTTTACGCAGCGCTTGACTGTTTTTGCCGTCTGGAAGATGGCTCTGATCTCGTAAGTAAGCTGCGTGTGATCAAAAGCCCTGCGGAACTTGGATATGTTCGTCAAGCAGCTGAACTTGCAGACAATGCCCTAAAAGAAGCGAACCAGCTATGTGTTCCCGGAGCCTTTGAAGGTGACATCCTTGCCGCTATGCAGGGTGCCGTTTTCAAAGGAGGCGGTGATTACCCTGGTAACGAATTCATAATTGGATCAGGTCAAGACGCCCTGCTCTGCCGATATTTCACCGGCAGACGGCACCTAGATAAAGAAGATCAGATTACCTTGGAATGGGCTGGCGCCTATCGACACTATCACGCAGCCATGATGCGCACGATCGTTATTGGAACCCCAAGCCTTCGCCAGATAGAAATGCACAAGGTTGCCACAGACGCTATGGCAGCATGTATGGATACCTTAAAGCCTGGCGTAGCTGTTGGTGAGGTCTTCGATGCCTATGCACAGGTCGTTGACGCTGCAGGCATGCAAGAGCATCGCCTCAATGCTACAGGATACAGCCTGGGCGCAACCTTTGCGCCCAACTGGATGGACTGGCCGATGTTCTATCACGACAATCCTGTTGTGGTCGAAGAGAACATGGTCTTCTTCCTCCACATGATCCTAATGGACAGTGACAACAACACTGCTATGTGTCCTGGACAAACTGTCGTGGTAACCCAAGGTGGTTGCCAAAACCTCTCTAAAATGCCGTTGGATCTAATTTCGAACAGTTAGAGAGACACAAAAAAGGGCTGATAGAATTCAGCCCTTTCATATCAATCACAAATTACTCAACAAGCGTTATTTTTTCGATTTTGATTGTATCCGGGGACCTAATCTAAGCGTCTTCACAACACCATGCAGAGTGTTTACTTCCTGATCTGTCAGATGAGAGCGCTGGAAAATATTGCGTAGGTTCCTGACCATGTTTGGGCGCTTTTCCGGTGGCCACAGGAAACCGGACTCGTCCAAGGCAGCCTCCAGGCGTTCATAGAAGTTCACCAACTCGCCCTTGGTTGCAAGCGGAGAGCTACCGAGCAACAATTCTTGATCAGGAACATCGACACCGAGCTGGTACCATTCATAAGAAATCAGCAAGACAGCCTGAGCCAAATTCAAGGACGAAAATTTGGGGTTCAGCGGAACGGAGATAACCGTATCTGCCAAAACAACATCATCGTTGTGCAATCCCGCTTTCTCAGGCCCAAACAAAACACCAACTTTTTGACCGGATTGATCAAAGGCGCGCATCTCTTTGGCGGCGTGATGAGGCACCGCGACTGGTTTGGTCATATCCCGGGTCCTGGCCGTTGTCGCATAGACCTTGTGCAGATCAGCAACAGCCTCTTGCGTGGTCTCGAACACCTTGGCGTTTTCAAGAACCTCAATAGCACCAGCAGCCGATGCCTCTGCCGCGGGATTAGGCCAACCATCACGCGGTTTTACCAAACGCAATTCGGTTAAGCCGTTATTGAGCATAGCTCTGGTGACCATACCAATGTTCTCACCTAGCTGGGGCTTAACAAGGATGATCGCGGGACCACCCGTTATAGAACTCACACTCATAGGCGTTTGGGTAGAATCAGTTCCGGCCATAATTTTCTCCGTTTATATAACCCCAAGTAGGATTAAATTAGGGGTTCTGAACCTAGGGTCAGGACTCATTAATTCAACCGCGCTGGCAATTTTGGTACGAGATATCAGAGTTTTGAATACCGCTGTCAATATCGGAGATATTGGCAAGGAGGCTGAACCTCTGAGAAGAAGCAACAAGATTGTCCGTAGGATTTACCGGATTTACCCCGTGAGCACGTTACAAAGACTTGAAAATGAACCACATTTCCCACGTTTTTACGCCTTATTACAGGAAAAACCTGACAAACCAGCACTGTCGAATTAATGTGTCCTGATCCTAGATACTTTTAGTTTTTTCATGGAAGAGCTTCCATGTGATGCCATCGTTAATAGCATTATATGAAGCATCTATAATGTTAGGTGACACCCCCACTGTGGTCCAACGCCGCCCAGTTGAATCGCCAGATTCAATCATAACCCGGGTGACAGCGCGTGTGCCTTCCTGTGGAGTTAGAATTCTAACCTTATAATCGAGCAACACCATATCTTCCAACTCTGGATAGAATGGTAAAAGGGCTTTTCTGAGAGCACAATCGAGCGCATTCACAGGACCATTCCCGGTCGAGACTTCCATTATAGTTTTAGCGCCAACCTCAAGGGTTACTGTCGCTTCTGACTCCGTAACTAATTGTTGACGTGCATCCCAGCGACGGTCATCCATTACTCGAAAACGCGTCAGAGAGAAATACTTTGGTACCTCTCCAAAAGCCCGGCGAGCGAGAAGTTCAAAACTGGCTTCGGCCCCATCATAAGAATACCCTTCGTATTCCCGATCTTTTACCCGTTGCAACAACCTATTCATTTTGCTGCCGTCACCATCTTCGATGCTAATGTCCATTTCTCTAAACATCGCGACAACATTAGCGCGCCCAGCCTGATCTGAGATCACTATATGACGCCGATTACCTATTAGTTCAGGATCAATGTGTTCGTAAGTCTTGGGATCTTTCTCAACAGCTGAGACATGCAATCCACCCTTATGGGTAAAAGCGGATTGACCGACATAAGCTGCATTACTAGTAGAAGCGCGGTTGATCCGCTCATCCAGCATGTGAGAAACAGATGTTAAGCACTTTAACTGTTCATCACTGACGCCAATATCATACGACGTTTTCAGTTTCAGGGATGGAATAAGTGAAACAAGGTTTGCGTTACCACAACGTTCCCCCAATCCATTTAATGTCCCTTGAATTTGGCGCGCGCCAGCTTCGACCGCTGCCAGAGAATTCGCAACCGCATTTTCAGTGTCATTATGGCAGTGAATGCCAATTTGAGTTCCGGGAATTTTTTGCGTTACTTCACCAACGATCCGGCGGATTTCATGGGGTAGCGTTCCACCATTGGTATCGCATAGAACAATCCAACGGGCCCCAGCCTGATAGGCAGACAACAAGCAATCCATCGCAAATTTTGGGTTGGCTTTGTACCCATCAAAAAAATGCTCGGCATCGAACATGGCTTCGCTTTTACGGGTTTTCAAAAAAGCTATGGAATCACCGATCATGTCGATGTTTTCGGAGTGTGTAATATCCAAGGCGACATCCACATGGAAGTCCCAGGTCTTGCCCACGATACAAACAGCATCAGCGGCAGAGTTAACCAACGGCGCAAGGCCGGGATCATTTTCAGCAGACCTGCCTGGGCGCCGGGTCATACCGAAAGCCACGAAAGCAGCTGATTTTAAATTTGGGCGTTCATTGAAAAACGCGTTATCCGTCGGATTAGCCCCAGGCCAGCCACCTTCAATATAATCGACGCCAATCGTGTCCAACCCAAGTGCAATTGCCGTTTTATCAGCAACGGAAAAGTCCACGCCCTGAGTCTGCTGACCATCACGTAAAGTGGAATCAAATAAAAAGACACGATTTTCGTTTGTATTATTGCTTTGGGGGCCCGACGACATTTTATTACAAGTTTCTTTGTTAAATTATCTTATCCATGCTTTTGACCATAAGGACTAGGAAAGGTCAACTTTACCGAAAATGAGCGTGGTCAAAATGTTAAATAATGTTGATGAAATTGCCGCGAATAAATCGGTAGATGCTCAACCATAACAATGTTATACAGTCCTTATTCTAAATTAATCTCGCAATAAATCACAATAAATCTAGGGGGAATTATTATGACAGATTCCGTTATGACACAGTCACCTGTTGCTTCTGGCAGCCAAGAGTTTTCATGGAGTTGGTTTCTTTGGTCCGCGAAAGGAAGAATTACTCGTTCAGATTACTGGCTTCGCTTTGTTTTGCCATACACAATTGGACTAATTGTAGTTGTTGTTCTCGACGTTATGCTGGGATTGGGTACTTCAAGTGGTTATGGCATCATAACCATTATTTATTCACTCATCTTCATTTATCCGTCTTTTGTTATTATGATAAAGCGTTGGCACGATAGGGATAAAAGTGGTTGGTGGACCCTTATTATTTTTGTACCAATAATCGGTAGCATCTGGCTTTTTGTCGAGTGCGGCTGCATGGAAGGAACCCGGGGTCCTAATCGTTTTGGGCCTTCTCGCTTTGCTTCAGAACAAAACCTAGGTGAAGTATTTGAGTAAAACCTGTATTTAGTATTTCGAATTTAAAGCCCGTAGGATACATATGTCCTACGGGCTTTTTATATGGAACTTTGTTTGATGCTAGATATCTTACCAGATCTCTCTCTCCTCATTCCCTTCATTTTGGCAGGGATTGCGCTCAACCTGACACCTGGTGTGGATATGGCTTATGTTCTGGCCAAGACGACAGATCAGGGTAAAGGGGCTGGTTTGCTTGCGGCATTTGGGATCAGCCTGGGTTCCATGGCTCATGCCACGGCTTCTGCTTTGGGCATCTCAGCATTGCTCGCCACCTCTCAAACAGCCTTCCTTGTCCTAAAAATAGCGGGGGCACTCTATCTGCTTTATATTGCCTTCAAGATATTGACGAGTAAATCAGGCGAAACTGAAAACCAAGAAAGCAAGCCTCCCCAGAAACACAAATCAATTAAACTAATTTTGGAAGGTGCTACCACCAATTTGCTCAATCCGAAAATTGGCCTCTTTATGCTTGCCTTTCTACCCCAGTTTATTGATGCAGCTCCACAAGATGTCGTCTGGCAAACACTTGCCCTAGGATTGTTATTCAATATCAATGGCTACATCGTTTTTGTTGCGCTTATCTATCTCACGGCAATGGCTGCGGCAAAAATTAAGGCAAGTTCGCGTATCAAGAAATTTCTACGCTGGATTACTGCGACTATCCTCGGTGGCATGGCGATCCGGATTGTTTTCACAAACAACTAAACAGGAATGATATCCTTACAACCAGCCTCAAAAACAAACAATTAAGTCGTATTTACTGGGCATATCTTGCTCAGGATTTCACTCACATGCCACAGGCACAAAATCCTATCGGCTTCTCCCTCATTTAAAGATCAATAACTTACTAAAATTGGCACGAAATATGCTGTTTATAGGCTAGCTCTTCATAAAGGGAAAAGCCTATGCATATAAACCTATTCAACCGTATTGGTGCCATCCACAAACCACAGCATGCGGTTTACCAACGGGCACAGCAGACCTTGCCAAGTACGACAGGGGTTGGATCTGGGACTACAACGTCTGAACCACAAGACACTGTGACCCTCTCACCCGAAGCAATGAAAGCCATACGTGTCGATCACAAATCACACCATCAAGCAGCCCATGCCCGAGCCCACGACAACAAGATAAATTCATTGCAGAAATGGGTCGACAAAGCGGCCTCAAGAACCGAAGCCAATGACGGGAAAATACCGTTTGGGATGGAATGGAAACTGGAATACATTTCCACCCGGATCGATAAAGCTCTGACATCAAACATCGACGATGAAGGCAAGACCATAAATTTGACGGGTGCGCAGCAAGAAAAGTTGATCCAGATAAATGACAAGATCAACAGTTTGCTTACCCCGATCAATACAGATGAAAACGCTGCCGTAGATGAGCCGTCAATAGGAGACAGTTCTGCCCTCGTTGTGCCGACAGAAGAGAGTGAAAACCCAACCGTGTCTGCAGCTCCTGGAGAAAAAGTCGATCCCGCAGATATCCCCAACACAACAGTGGCTTTAACCGACCCAGAAACTATCCTCGACCTCTTAAAAGAAGACCAGGAAACCGTTATTGAGGAAACTGCTTAATAACGAAAATGAATACTGAAAATTCGGAAATGAAAAAGGGCTAAGTTGAAACCTAGCCCTTAGTCGAATTATTTACGTGATCAAAATTTATTTACGACGCCAAGTCGTACCCGTTGGACTATCGAGCAGTTCAATACCCGTAGCGGCGAGTTCATCCCTTATGGCATCTGCACGCGCAAAGTCCTTCGACTTCTTAGCTTCAATGCGCTCGATAATCAGCTTTTCAATATCCTGTTCGTCATCACCTTCGCCTTTAAACCAGACTTCAGGGTCAGATTGAAGAATGCCAAGAAGATAACCACCGGCAATAAGCTGTCCCTTTAAACGGCCCAGGGCTTTTCTATGGCTCTTGCGATCAGTCCCGGTTTTGTTCAACTCGGTTGTGATTTCATGCAGAACAGAAAGCGCCAACGGTGTGTTTAAATCATCCTTGAGAGCATCAAGGAAAGCTTCAGAAGCTTCTGTGGTGTTGGCCTCAATTTTCTCTACGGATTGCAACGCACCATAAAAGCGGTCGAGCTGTGTTTTAAACTCAGCAACCTTTTCCCGGGTTACATCCAAAGGCTGACGATAATGGCCCGACAAAAGCGTTAGCCGTAAAGCTTCACCGCTCAGACCTTCATCAAGAAGCTGCCGTACGGTAAAGAAGTTACCCAAAGATTTGGACATCTTCTCGCCATTGACCACAACATAACCGTTGTGCATCCAATAGTTCACATAAGGCTTTTCATTGCAGCATTTGGACTGCGCAATCTCATTTTCATGATGCGGGAAGGTCAAATCCAGACCGCCACCGTGGAGGTCAAAGGTCTCACCGAGATGTACGCGTGACATTGCGGAACATTCGATATGCCACCCTGGACGACCTTTGCCCCATGGGCTATCCCAACCGGGCTGGTCATCGTTACTTGGTTTCCAGAGAACAAAATCAGCTGGATCTTTTTTGTAAGGAGCAACCTCAACCCGCGCGCCAGCAATCATGTCTTCACGATTTCGGCGTGACAGCTCGCCATAGTCAGCCATCGAAGATACTGAAAAGAGAACATGGCCTTCCGCTTCGTATGCGTGGCCTTTCTTGATCAGATCTGCGCTCATGTCGATCATCTCTTGAATATGATCTGTCGCGCGAGGCTCGATATCTGGCTCAAGAGCGCCCAAAGCAGCCATATCATCGTGATAAGCCTGGGTCGTCCGCTTGGTGATGCTCTCAATCGGTTCTCCGGATTTGAGCGATGCTTCGATGATCTTGTCTTCAACATCTGTGATGTTGCGGACATAGGTCACATGCTCGGCGCCATAGACATATCTCAAGAGGCGGGCAAAGGTATCAAAAACAACGACGGGACGTGCATTACCGATGTGAGCAAGATCATAAACAGTAGGTCCACAGACATACATGCGCACATTATTAGGATCGATGGGCTCGAACTCCTGTTTTTCACGCGCAAGTGTGTTGTGGACTTTAATCGTCATGGTCTTTTCCCAAGGGTTTTGTCGGTTTTAAATTATGTGTCACTACATATGAAGGAAACTCTATATAAGCCCCTTTCAAAAATATACCAGATAAGTTTTAAGCTACTTGTCCTTTTAAGCGCGCTTCTGCACGTTCACGCCCAATGAGCGGAAGTAACTGAGCCAATTCAGGCCCGTGCTGTTGCCCTGTAAGCGCTTTGCGAAGCGGCATGAAAAGCTGTTTACCTTTACGACCCGTTTCTGTTTTAAGAACAGATGTAAGCTCTTTCCAGGTACCTTGATCCCATGGCGCTTGGGGTAAATGCTCTGAGGCAAGCGTTAAAAACTCAGCGTCTTCATCCGCAATATCAGGCGTTACGTCACCGCGACAGATGTCGTACCAGGATTGAGTATCAGATAGCTTCTCAAGGTTTGGCTGTACAACACCCCAAAGCTCTTTATCAAAGCCTTCAGGTAAACGTGATTTAATCGAATCAAAATCAGCCTCGTGCAAAACTTTCGCATTCAAATGACCGAGTTCAACCGGATCAAACCGCGGTGTAGCACGGCCAAAGCGGACAATATCAAAAAGCTCCGTCAAGGCAGCCGGGGTTTGTCGTACTTCAATCGGATCAGGTGTTCCCAAACGAGCCAGATAACTGTTAAGAGCCATAGGTTCCAGCCCCTCTTCTTCACGAAGAGAACTCAAGCTTAGACTTCCAAGGCGTTTTGAAAGACCTGAACCATCAGCGCCAACCATAAGTGAGATATGAGCAAACTCGGGCACTTTCCCACCTAAGGCTTCAAATAACTGAACTTGAACCGCCGTATTCGAAACGTGATCTTCACCGCGTAAAACGTGGGTTACTTCCAGCTCGATATCATCAACACATGATGTCAGGGTATAGAGTGGGCGACCATCTTCGCGGATAAGAACAGGATCGGTTAGATGTTGTCCTTCAAAATGGATCTCACCACGAACAAGATCGTTCCAATCCACAGGACTATGTTCGAGCTTAAAGCGCCAATGGGCTTTACGTCCTTCGCCTTCGTACTTGGCAACATCTTCTGGTGTAAGATTAAGAGCTTCGCGATCATAGATCGGCGGACGGCCAGCTTGCAGGGCGACTTTACGCTTCAGGCCAAGCTCTTCAGAAGTTTCGTAACAAGGATAAAGGCGTCCATCAGCTTTGAGCTTTTCAGCAGCCAAATCATAACGATCCATACGATGGGATTGGACAGCAAACTCGTCCCATTCAAGACCCATCCACTTCAAATCAGTTTGAATGGCTTCGGCAAATTCATCTGTTGAACGTTCTGTGTCGGTATCATCCAGACGCAACAAGAAAGTTCCGCCAGCCTTTTTGGCCATCAGCCAGTTCAATACAGCGATACGGGCGTTCCCGGCGTGTAAACGACCGGTGGGACTTGGGGCAAAGCGTACTTTCATGAAACTCGTCTTTTTCTTCTGTTATCTATTCGTAAGGCCACGAAACGCATTCGTGATCGGATATCGTCTGTCTCTGGCTAGATCACGGATCGTGACACGTACACCTGGCGCAGATTGACGTCGTTTATATTCTGCAAGGTCTAGCATACGCCAGACACGACGAACAGTACTCTCGTCATATCCTCGGGCAAGAATATCAACCAGAGGCAATTCTTCCTCGATTAAACACTCGAGAATGCCATCAAGGACGTCGTATTCCGGCAAACTGTCTTGATCTGTTTGATCGAGTTTCAGTTCCGCCGATGGAGGCTTGGTAATAATGCGCTCAGGCATTACGGCGCCATCAGGCCCCAGTGCATCGTGGGGTTTATGTGCATTACGCCACCAAGATAAAGCAAAGACCTTGGTCTTATAAACATCTTTTAGGGCGTTATAACCACCACACATGTCGCCATAGAGCGTGGCATAGCCAACAGACATTTCAGATTTATTGCCTGTTGAAAGAACCATAAAGCCCAGTTTGTTCGAAATCGCCATTAGGGTCAGCCCACGTGAGCGCGCTTGAATGTTTTCTTCTGTGGTATCAGCCTCAGTTCCCGCCATAACAGGCGCCAGCATTTCTTCAAAGGCTTTCATCGCAGGGCCAATGGAAATGGAATCGTACTTCACACCAAGTAGTTCAGTCGCCAGCTCGGCGTCTTCAAGGCTTTCTTTCGAAGTGTAGGGTGAAGGCATCATCACACAACGAACTCGATCGGCACCGATGGCATCAACAGCAATCGCAGCGGACAGACCGGAATCAATACCGCCAGACATACCAATAACAATACCTGGAAAACGGTTTTTACGAATATAATCACGAACCCCAAGAACGAGAGCCCGATAAATTGCAGATAACTCCTCTTCAGGGGCAACCTTGTCAGCGGGCAGACAGGACCAATTACCTGTGTCCTCCTTAACCCACTCTGTCACCATGAAGTGCTCATCGAACATCGGAGCTTGCGCCTGTAGACTACAATCCGCATTGAGAACAAAAGAGCCACCATCAAAGACAATGTCATCTTGGCCCCCAACCATATTGAGGTAGGCCAGCGGTAGATCACATTCTTTGATCCGTTCTATCGCCAAGTGCTGGCGCGTATCCGTCTTGCCTGCGTTGAACTGAGAACCATTTATCCCGATCAACATTTCCGCCCCGGCTTCGGCCAGGGTTTCACAAACATCGGCATCCCACATGTCTTCGCAAATAAAGACACCTACCCGAACACCACGGAAGGAAAAAGGCCCTGTAAGAGCCCCCTGCTTGAATACGCGCTTTTCATCAAAAACGCTGTAATCACAAAGAAAATGTTTCCCCTTCCAGCCGACAAGGCTTCCACCATCAAGCAACACAGCTGCGTTGTAGATTTCAGAGCCAGCCGTCGTGAAGGCTTTTTTGAAGGGGTTTTCCTGCAACTTCACGTCAGGCATCGGTGCACCAACCAAAATGCCAGGACCACCATCGCCCGTTTCAGCCATTAACGCTCTTAGCTCAGCCTGAGCTTCCAGCAAAAGTTCTGGTTTTAAAACCAGATCTTCAGGGGGATAGCCAACAAGGCTTAACTCCGGCGTCACGAGCAAGTCGGCACCTGCATCAGCGGCTTTCTGGCGCGCAGCACGAATAAGGTCAGCGTTCCCACGGATATCGCCGACTGTTGGATTCATCTGCGCAAAGGCAATGGTCAGTTTTTCAGTCATGTCAGCTTATTACCCCTATACCGATATGGCGGCAAGCATGAAGCTGTTACTTTAGCAACAACCCAATGCTTGTACTCCTGTTGAGTATAAGTAAGTTGAGATTTAATAACTTTCAAGCTCCAAAATAGATAAATGGTTTGGTTATTCTCTAAACCCGAATTCTTCATCAAGGTGTGAAATAAGTTGGGCGCACAAAGTTTTATTTTAGGTTGCGCAAAGTTGCCGCGTTACAGAAACTGGTTACAAGATCAATTTGCCATCCCCACCATAACTCCTTGCCGGGCAGTGGAAGCAATAACCATAGCATCTCTTGCAACGTTAAGGGCTTACCCCCAAATACGTACACATTTAAATATCGAAAATTACGGAGCAAAACAATGGATCTCGGAATAGCAGGCCGCAAAGCGATTATATGCGCTTCCTCAAAAGGTTTGGGAAAAGCCTGCGCTATGGAGTTGGCAAAAGAGGGCGTCGAAGTTGTTATTAATGGTAGAACTGCTGAAACGGTTGAAACCACGGCTCAAGAAATTAGAGATGCAACTGGTATTGACGTAAAAACCGTCGCTTGTGATGTTACCACCGAAGAAGGGCGAGAAAAATTACTCGCCGCCTGCCCCTCCCCCGATATTCTGGTTAACAATGCAGGCGGCCCGCCTCCAGGTAACTTCCGCGACTGGGATGGCGACACCTGGCACAATGCCGTTGAAGCCAACATGGTTACACCGATCCTTCTTATAAAAGCTGTTGTCGATGGTATGATCGATCGGAAATTTGGCCGTATCGTTAATATTACCTCCGGCGCTGTCAAAGCCCCTATCCCTATTTTAGGTCTTTCTAACGGGGCGCGCTCAGGGCTAACGGGATTTGTGGCTGGCCTCGCGCGTGAAATCGCCGCGAACAACGTTACCTGTAACAACCTGCTACCTGGGCCGTTTGAAACCGACCGATTGACGTCAACACTCCAAGCAGCGGCAAATAATAATGGCACTAGCCTAGACCAAGAATGGGCAACCCGCCAATCAACGAACCCAAGCAAACGCTTTGGTAAACCAGACGAGTTTGGTGCTGCTTGTGCTTTTCTCTGTAGTAACCGAGCTGGTTTTATCACCGGACAGAACTGGCTTCTCGATGGTGGCGCTTATCCTGGTACTTTCTAACTAAACTTCTGCAATCAACTTGGCTTCGTGATCTAAGTTCGCGAAGCCAAGTTGAATTTCAATCCGGTTATTTTTAAGAAAAATCCTTTGTCGAAGATAATTTATCTTCTAACTCTTCTTGAATTGTTTTCAGCTCTTCGATGGCTTCTTTGATATGGCTTGCATCTGCGATAGAAACACTGACATGTTCCGCCACATGTTTAAGAGATCTACGCCCTGCTTCTCCTGATGTTTCATCCAATGTACAGTTTAAGTGGTAAGTTCTGATCGGACGCAAAAAGCCTTTGGGTGTTATTTCTCCAACATGAGTACACTCAGCCTTATCATGTATAAGGGTGTAGGTTGATTCGCTAATCAGTATTGTATCTGGTTCAGTTGCAGTCTGAAGCCTTGCGGCTAAATTAACTGGACTGCCGAGGACCGTATATTCTAAACGATGATCAGATCCAAAATTACCAACGGTACAATACCCCGTATTAATCCCCATTCGAACTTTAAGAGGGTTTGCGATCCCGTTCTCCTGCCAGACATCGTGTAATTCCTCGACCTTTTCTTGCATACGAAGCGCCATGTTTGCACAGTTGAGCGCGTCTTGTTGTTCTCCTCGGGTTTCAGGATCACCAAAAAACACCAATACAGCGTCGCCAATAAACTTATCTATTGTTCCACCATACTCTATAGCGATGTCTGACATCTCGCTCAGGTAGCGATTGATAATAAAAGCCAATTTTTCAGGCTCCATACCGTCACTGATTTCGGTAAACCCTACGATATCGGAAAAGAATATCGTTAGGTTTTTGCGGGAAAAATTGGGTTTGGTTTCGTTTCGATCAGAGAAAATACTGTCATAAATTTGAGGAGACAAATACTTCGCCAACCGAGTTGCCAAGCGCTCGAGTTGATGCGTTTTTTCTTCGATAATTTCATGATCTCTGATTTTTTCTTCGAGTAAGTTCTCTCTTTCCTTGCGAAGTTCAAACTCTTGTGTCCGGTCAACGAATTGCCCTTGAACACCGTTGAGATAGGAAAAACTATCGTCATGTGTGTGAGTGGCGAGAAGAGAGTAAACATGCTCTTTCCCCTCGCTGTGAATTGTAATATGAGGGATCAAAACACGACTATTTTTTTTGAAGTCCTCTGAAAATGTTTTTATTATGCCCTCATCCACACCTAACTGCTTTAAAACATCGGGAAAATAAGCATTCGATACATTACCCAGAATAGGGAAAAACTCTTTGAAATTGTTATTTACCTTTAAAATATGAAGATCTCTATCTGCATAGAAGGCCGCCGTAACTGCATTACGAAAATTAAAAAAACTGATATCGAGGATGTTCTCTCGATTAAATAGATCTTCAATATTCATAATCAAAATCCAGTCTATTTTTATCTAGATCGAATAAATAATTTCACTGCCGCTTCCAAGTCGAGTGTTTATCGGACAAGCTTTTAAAGGATCCATCTTTTTCCATTGCCTTGATCGCTTCATTTATTGCGGATAGAAAATGGGCCTTACTTTTATGTAATCTTATACCGGCCTGGACTTCATGATGCATAGGACCAAAAGTTAGGTTCAAGTTGCTTTGCCGCGAATGAAAGGCCGCGGCCCGTCTTTGAAAAATGCCAACATCAACCTTGCCTTGAGCAATGCTTTCCAAGAGCGGCATTACACTTTCGTGATCGATCCTGGATCCGAAGTTTCTTTCCCCTTTATAGCTATACCCTCTAATAGTACCAATTTTTCGATCCTTTAAAGCAGCCATATCTGGAATTGAAAAAGCTTGTTGAGGCGGGAAAATAAAGATGTCCTGTATTTGTAATACTGGAGAAGAGAAAAGTTGTACGGCCTGTTCTTCTGGTCGTGTTCGCCAACCTTCAATTATACAGCACTCAATAAGGTATTTGCCTTTTATAAAGCCAGCGCGCCTTTCCGACGCAGCAACGACCTCTGTCGTAATTTCGACACCAATGCGCCTCCCGACCTCACTAACTATATCGATAATCAATCCGACGTGTTTGCAATCTTGCGTATAAGTCAGAGGAGGTCGATCATCTTTGGGTATCCCGAGAACCCATTGTTCTGCATAGGAAACAGATGAAAACGATATAGAAATAAGGAAAAAAATAGCTACGGATAGCACGCCGACAAACCAAGCCAGAGTTCGGTAAATCCCCCTATATCCGCTTTGCTGCATTGCTCCATTTAATCCCAATAATTTGGGCAAGGTCTTCCAAGAAATAGGCTAAGACAGAAGCACTTTATAAATAGTTAGCAATTTTATATATTTCACTTCAACTCAAATTAAATAGGTCATGCCTCTAGAGATAACTTTCAGCAGTTGCCTGTATACGTTTAACCATAGCATGCAATCCATTGGCCCGATTAGGGCTGAGATGTTGAGAAAACTCCAGCTGATTTAAAATCCCCTCAATATCTGTACTCTTAATTTCTTGAGCCGTTTTACCTGAAAAAATCATTAACAAAACAGCAACAAGGCCTCGCACGATGTGGGCATCACTATCGGCAATGAAGGTCATCCGTGCGGGCGTGTTGTCATCGATATGGCTAACCAGCCAAACCTGACTGGTACACCCTTGAACCCGCGAAGCTTCGGTTTTTAGCGCATCATCCATAGGAGGAAGTTTGCGGCCCAAGTCAATGATGTAACGATAACGGTCTTCCCAATCTTCCAGAAATTCAAAGTTCTCGATCAAGTCTTCGATCGCACCGGAAGTTACAGTCTCAGTCATTTCTATATTTTACCTTCGTATCGGGCCTTAATCTTCGCTACTGATCTTTATTTTCGGATCAGGAACTCACGCCCTACTTTAACACGGGCAACGCCATCATATTCGACGATATCAGCGGTGGCATATGTCTCAGACCAGCTACTAGGTAGATAGCTACCCGTGCCGACAACATCAAGGGGCGCTTCGGCTTCTGCCATCAAACGGCACTTTGCAGGACTAAAGCCAGATGAAGCGACAATCTTCACTTTATCAAAGCCTTCATTATCCAAGGCTTCACGCATTGTCCAAATTGCTGCAGCCGAAACCCCTGGCCCCACGAGATATCTAAGCTCTTCTTCGTTACGGTACCCTCGAATAGCTCTAGGAACATTGCGTTCTAGTACCGCATAAGAGCTCGGAGGGTCTAAGGTTTCAATAAATCGGCTGCCAGGTGTATCCATCCTTACGGATAGAAGTCCTTGCGCTGCACGTTTAGGGAACCGACGACAAACTGTGAGCGCATCGGTAATTTCACGAGCGAAATAATCAATGAGTACCGTCATAGGGTCGCCTGGAAATGTTTCGTCAAACATTTCTGCCGCACGTAAGGTTGATCCCGCATAGCCAATTAAGGCATGAGGCATCGTGCCTAGGCCGCCGTCTTGTCCAAAATAATGCGCCGTTGCATCGGTAGCATTACCAATAAACCCAACGGCGTTATTCTTACGCTTGGCGCGATCCGCACCCACCGAAGCTGCATAGGCCATAATCTCGGCCATATCGGTTCCAGCACAATGACGAGCATCCATCGCAAGGAAAGCAACCGAATGCAGATCAGAGCACATGGTAAAGGCATTGTAAGCAGCGACACAGGCCGGGCCTAAACGTTGAAGCAGCAAAGTCTCGAGATCAACAAGATGGCGTAAAGACCCCGTTAGATACATTATAGGCTCACCAGCTCCGACCCAACGCCCTTCTGCATACCGAAGATCGATTTTCAGGTCGAAGTTACGCTTGCGCGCCATCTCCTCTAACCACGTGATAACCAAACCAGGAGCCGAAACCACAGGGCGTCTCATAAAAACCGCATAGGTGACCGTCTGGTCGCCAAATTTTTCGACGACCTTCTTGCTGCGGTTAAAATAATGATCTGTCCAGGCTGTAATATCCTGGTCCTCAACAGGCCAGAGGGAGGATCTCTCCTCCCTCTGATGTTTTACCTGCTGACTATTATCGTGGGTCGAGTCAGACATAGTGTTTTTCCTGTAATCGTCAGAAATTAGATGCCTGAGCGACAGGAGCTGATGCCCGGCTTTCACGTTCTTCTTTGAGCTGCTCGGCAATCAAGAAAGCGAGTTCAAGAGCCTGGCTGGCATTGAGACGCGGATCACAGTAAGTATGATAACGAGCAGAGAGATCTTCATCGGTAATGGCCTGAGCCCCACCGATACACTCTGTCACGTCTTTCCCCGTCATCTCGAAATGCACACCGCCTGCATAAGTACCTTCAGCCTTGTGTACGGCAAAGAAGTTACGAACTTCACCAAGCACCCGATCAAACGGACGGGTTTTGTAACCAGTAGAAGATTTGATGGTGTTGCCATGCATCGGATCACAAGACCAAACAACTTTTTTGCCTTCGCGCTCAACGGCACGGATCAGTGCAGGTAGATGGTCTTGAACCTTATCTTCCCCCATACGAACGATAAGGGTCAGGCGACCGGCATCGTTGTTCGGGTTGAGGCGATCAATCAATTTCAACAGATCATCAGGATCAGAAGATGGGCCACACTTCATGCCAATTGGATTGTGAATGCCGCGCATGAACTCAACGTGAGCCTCATCAATATGACGGGTCCGATCACCGATCCACAACATATGAGCAGAACAATCATACCAATCACCGGTCAAACTATCGACGCGGGTCAAGGATTGCTCATAATTCAGCAAGAGTGCTTCGTGACTGGTATAGAAATCAGTTTCGCTCAACTGTGGAACGCGCTCTTCGGTCAAGCCACAAGCTTCCATGAAGCCAATAGCCTCTTCGATGCGACTTGCCATTTCCTCGTAGCGCTCTGATTGAGCAGAATTACGAACGAAATCATGGTTCCATTCGTGAACCTTACGCAGGTTCGCAAAACCACCCTGAGCAAAAGCGCGCAAAAGGTTCAGCGTAGAAGCTGACTGATGATAAGCTTTAATAAGGCGTTCTGGATCAGGAATACGTTCTTCAGGTGTGAAACCAATACCATTGATAATATCACCACGGTAACTTGGCAATTCAACACCATCGATGGTTTCCATGCCAGCAGAACGTGGTTTGGCAAATTGTCCAGCCATACGGCCGACTTTGACGATTGGGCAAGCAGCACCAAAAGTCAGCGCCACAGCCATTTGCAGCATTACTTTGAAAGTATCGCGGATATTATCGGGATGAAACTCTGCAAAAGCCTCGGCACAATCGCCCCCCTGAAGGAGGAATGCACGGCCTTCGGCCACTTCGCCAAGTTGTTTACGTAGTCTGCGTGCCTCGCCCGCAAAAACCAGTGGCGGTTGGCCCGCCAAGGTTTTTTCCACAGAATCTACAGCAGCAGAGTCTGGGTATTCGGGCACTTGCCGAATATCCTTGGCGCGCCAGGAATCAGGTGTCCATTTCGCGCTCATTTTAATACCTCAATTACAAAATATAATTATACGTTAGACAGTTTTAATCACCTTTTCTGTCCTTTACCAGAAGAAAGCTTTACTGAACTTATATATTCATCAGAACAACATACAACAAGCGCTACGCAAAAGTTCATGCATACCAATTCAACAACACCGTTTTGATCACAAAGGGATTAAGCCAAACACTCCTTCGCAATTGATATCGATTCGCAATAGCGCTTATGATGATGTTTGATAGACAGGCTGTTTATCGGTATAAGCGAACCATTATCCATTTCCCGATGATTTAAGAGAAAATTGCATGAGCAAGAAACAGATCAGTAGGTTCCTGAGAATTATCGTTCCTCTCGCTGTTCTCCTATATTTAATTCCAATATTTACGATTGTCTTTATCGCCTTAGGTGTAATAGATCTCAGCAGACATAGTAAGATTACGCCAAAGCTTGCCAAAAAATATTTCACTGGCAATGGCCTACTCACTTGGGTGCTCTCGCCAATCAATTTATTCCTCGATCTGATTTCTCGCCGAAATAAATATGTCTATAAATTGAATGATTTCCCGGATCAGCACCGCAAAGAAATACAGGACGTCCTCACGATCTTTGATGAAGGAAAAGAAGAAATCATAAAAAACATCCGCGCTCAATTAGAGGGCAAAAGTCGCGGCATGCTTTTTTATAAGTGGTACGGTAAAAATACCAATACGGCTGTGCCAGCCTTCAACAAAGAATACAAATATATTAAAACAATTGGCGTATCTGTTTTTAATAAAAAGAAATCAACCTCACTTCACTTTGGTCCCTTGAGGCTTACACTTCGGGTTCTCTACAACCTTACCCCGATTAAAAGCGATAACATCTTCATCGAAGTAGACGGTAAGAAACACTTCTGGCACGACGATCCCCTTTTCATTTTTGATGACACCCTTCAGCACCAGTCAATCAATGAAGAAGACCACGAACGCTATTGCGTATTTGTGGATGTCCTCAGGCCATCATATTTTACAGGTTTCCAAAATATCTTCATGAAAGTAATGCAAGTTGTCTTCCTTAAGATAAACGGCATCTTTTATAAAAACTGGGCTGTTTTGAAATAGTGTCAGAGTGAACAATCACATAATTTAGAACGTCATTTTAAAAGGGGCTGCGTGATTTCGCAGCCCCTTTTCATTCACCCAAACATCAGTTCTTTTATTTTTGAACGGGCTCTCGCATCGTCACAAATTCTTCGGCCGCAGTCGGGTGAATACCCACAGTGGCATCGAACATATCCTTGGTAGCCCCTGCTTTAATTGCCACCGCAAAGCCCTGGACGATTTCAGGAGAATCAGCACCAACCATGTGAAGTCCAACAACCTTCTTGCCGTGCTTTTCGACAATCAACTTCATCAACGCTTTTTCATCACGCCCAGACAGAGTGTGTTTCATTGGGCGGAAGCTCGACTGATAGACATCAACATCGCCATAACGATCCACCGCCTGTTCCTCGGTCAACCCTACCGTACAGACAGGAGGATGGCTAAAGACCGCCGTTGCAATATTATGATGATCCATGGCCCGAGGTGTGTGTTTAAAGGCGGTATCAACAAAAGCCATCGCTTCTTGTATCGCAACAGGGGTCAAATTGACCCGGTCTGTCACATCACCCACGGCATAGATATTTTTCGCTGTGGTTAAAGAGAATTCATCAACCTTAATCGCGCCCTTAGCATTCAGCTCTACGCCTGCTTTTTCAAGACCAAGGCCTTCCACGTTAGGTTTACGCCCTGTCGCAGCGAAGATTGCATCAACTTCAATCGTTCGACCATCTGAATAAGTAACAAGTAGACCGGTCTCTACCTTTTCGATAGCTTCAATAGTAAGATTGAGTTCAAGAGCAATGCCTTTTTTCTCCATTTCAGCACCAAGGAATTCACGTACATCTCTGTCAAACCCACGGAGCAGTGCATCACCGCGATAAACTTGGGTTACTTCAGATCCCAGGCCATTGAATATGCCTGCAAACTCAACAGCGATGTATCCACCACCATAAACCACAACCCGCTTAGGCAATTCATCAAGATGGAAAGCTTCGTTAGAGCTAATGGCATGTTCCCAACCAGCGCCTTCTGGAAAAACAACATGCCCGCCAGGTGCGAGCAAAATTTTATTTGCGGTAAATGCCTGATCACCAACACGTACCGTGTGCCTGTCTTCAAGCACAGCGCGTCCGTCGTAACGAGTAACATTCGCGTTCTTTAGGATTGATTTGTAAATATCTTCGAGACGATCAATCTCTTTGTCTTTGTTTGCAATCAAGGTTTTCCAGTTAAAGGAAGTTTCCCCAACAGACCAACCAAAGCCTGCACCATCTTCAAACTCTTCATGGAAATGGCTGGCGTAAGAGAACAGTTTTTTCGGGACACAACCGCGAATAACACAGGTACCGCCATAACGATATTCTTCGGCCAATGCTACACGGGCACCCGTAGCCGCCGCCATACGGGCACCGCGAACACCGCCAGACCCGCCGCCGATTACAAAAAGATCGTAATCGTATTGAACATCGTCATCATGATAGGTCGGCATGGAACTGGGCTCCTAAAGCATATAAAAATAGTTGTGTTACAATATCTAAGCCAGACCAAGTGGAAATTAAAGGAAGGATTTTAAAGGACTCAATAATTTCCGATCGGACATTCACAAAAAATTACTATCGTACTTTATAATAAGCACTTAATTTTATTGAATTATGTAGAATTTCACAACATCGTGAGCAGTCAAACCAGAGAAGGCTTTATATAAAGGAAAGATCACAAAACCTTCAACACAGGTGATTTATGAACCTCCGATCACTTTTGCTTACCCCATTTCTATTAATGAGCCTTGCAAACATCGTACAAAGCGCTGAAACAAAGCTTTCTCATGATGAAATTCAAAGCCATCTCAATGGGGCGGTTGTTGTCCATCGCTCTGGTGCGAAAACGGAGTTTCGCCAAAGCTTTAACCCCGACGGAACGACAACTTACAAAGCAACCGGACGCGATACTGAATTAGGCAAATGGTCTGTACAAGGAAACCAGTACTGTTCCCAATGGGGACCTTTTGGCTGGACCTGCTATGACATGACAGCCGAGGGTAATTTGATCACCTGGATCGCGAAAGGGGGAGCGCGTTATCCCGGAAAGATAATCAAGGAATAACGCCTCCACACGACTTGGCACCCTTCTGGCCGTTATAGCTTAACCAGCACCTTGCCTTGATTGGTCCCTGCAAGCAGGCTCTCCAAACCAACAGGCGCTTGTTCTAATCCGTTATAGACTTCTTCGCTGAACTTCAATTTCCCAGCTTTATAGAGTGGGAGTAATCCTTCAACCGCTTCTGACAAACGGTGCATGTGATCAAAAATTAAAAAGCCTTGCATCCTCGCACGCTTAACCAACAATGTTCGTGCCACGCGTGGCCCGTTAAGGTGCGCAGGGGAAATACCGATTACACCACATACTGTCATGCGTGCCCCGACATTGAAAAAGCTCATCACAGCGTCGGATATGGGTCCACTTACATTATCAAAATAAACATCCACTCCATCAGGACAAGCCGCTGCGAGTTCTGTAGAGAGATCTTCGCATGTTTTATAATTTATAACGGCGTCATACCCGAATTCTTCGAGACACCGGGCCGCCTTCTCATCACTCCCTGTAATCCCGATCGTGCGACATCCTCGCGCTTTAGCTATCTGCCCAACTATTGATCCAACGGCGCCAGCAGCTGTTGAGACCACAACGGTTTCCCCTGCTTGAGGATTGCCAATCTCAGTCAACCCAAACCAAGCTGTTGCCCCTGTCATCCCAAGAACATGGAGATTGGCCGAAAGTGGAGCATCATCTGGATCGACTTTTCTCTCCACATCGGATCCATTACTAATCGCCATTTCTTGCCAACCAAAACGACCATATACGCTCTCACCAACCGCATAACCTGGATGTTTACTGTCAATAACCTCGCCCACGGCAAAGCTGCGCATAACGTCACCTAGAGCAACCGGTGGAATATAATTTGGCATATCCATAACCCAGCCACGCATGGCGGGATCAGCAGAAAGATATTGGTTGCGGACCAAAAACTGTCCCTCAGCCAACGAAGGAACGTGGTCTTCCACAAGTTGGAAAATGTCAGCTGAAACGGTTGGATCCGGGCGCTTCGCCAATACGAGTTTATGATTTTTCATAGCTTACCCTTTTCATTCATTGAACACCCAAACTCGCAGGTCTCGGCTACTAATATGTGTATATTGTTCTTATAGACCTGTCTCACTCTTCCAGGCCCATATTGATGTATTTGATCTCAAGAAACTCTTGAATGCCATACTTTCCACCTTCACGGCCAATACCAGATTCTTTTATGCCGCCAAAAGGTGTTGCCTCTGAAGAAAGCGTGCCACTGTTTGCCCCGACCATCCCATATTCCAAGGCCTCCGACACGCGCCAAACTCTCCCCACATCCCGAGAGAAAAAATAAGCCGCCAGGCCATACCGCGTGGAATTAGCGAGTGCGATCGCTTCGTCTTCATCCTCAAAACAATAAAGAGGGGCAACCGGTCCAAATATTTCCTTGTGGAAAACCTGCATATTTTGCGTGACGCCTGTTAGAACTGTTGGCTTATAAAAGAGCTCTCCAATATCTAGAGGCGCTCCCCCGACCAAAGCTTTTGCCCCCTTATCAAGCGCGTCTTTTACCAAACCATCTACTTTATCAATTGCCCGATCATCAATGAGCGGCCCAAGAGTGACATCCGCCTCATTCCCGGGGCCGACCTGTATTTTATTAACGGCAACTGCCAATTTTGATGCAAACTCATCGTAAACTCCCTTTTGGACCATAATACGATTTGCACAGACACAGGTTTGTCCCGAATTGCGAAACTTGCTCGCCATGACGTGGCGGACGGCGAGATCTAAATTTGCATCATCAAACACAATGAAAGGCGCATTGCCCCCAAGCTCCATTGAGACCTGCTTAACGGTTAGGGCACACTTTTCCATCAGAACTTTACCAACAACAGTAGAGCCCGTGAATGACAACTTCCTGACTGCAGGGTTTGCCGTCATCTCATCCCCAATTTCACCCGCTTTACCCGTTACGATGTTCAACACACCATCAGGTATCCCCGCCTCCTGAGCCAGCGCCGCCAAAGCCAAAGCTGAATAAGGAGTTTGTGGCGCAGGTTTAATCACCACAGTACAGCCCGCAGCAAGGGCAGGCGAACATTTGCGAGCAATCATTTGCGCTGGAAAATTCCACGGCGTAATCGCCGCGACTACGCCGATTGGCTGCCTTATGGTTAGCAGTTGTTGGTCTTTATTCGCCGCAGGAATCGTTTCCCCATAAGTACGTTTGGCTTCTTCAGCAAACCACTCAATATATCCTGCCGATGACGTAATTTCACCTCTTGATTCGGATAAAGGCTTCCCCTGTTCGGCCGTCATGATCTGAGCAAGATCTTCTTTGTGCTCTAGAATAAGATTGCACCAGCGCCTTAGAATAGTTGCGCGATCTTTAGCTATAATCTTTTTCCAACCGACAAGTGCCTGTTCCGCACATTCAATAGCACGACGTGTCTCGGCTGCCCCCATCCAAGGCATTTGCCCCAAGACATCGTTAGTCGCCGGATTATACACGGGAACATGACGCCCAGAATCGGCATCCACCCAATTACCACCAATGAAAGCCTGTTGCCGAAAAAGAGACTTATCTCTGAGAGAGAGACACATAAAAGCGCGTTCCTGAGTGCTGTTAAATATCCGAACTGAGGATTGAGGAGATCATCAGAAAGGCATGATATTAAAAGTAATGTTAAACGCTATCCAAGCTACGAAGATCCCACAAGGCGCATTTACGTATTTTTACCTTTGTAAGGGGACATTTTCTGCCTCTTATCAGTAATAAAAAGCCACAACCCCAGTGTAAATTTCTTCCTCATCTCAATAAAGCACTCCGAAATCTTACAATTTGAGTTTTAAAAAATTCAACTAATAAAATAAAAAGGTATTTTCAAGGCAGAAATATAATTACATCTCCAAAGTGTCATTAACTTATTTCATCACAAAAATATCCATCTAATTATTTGTAATTAATAGTTATTTTAAAACAAAATCATTTACTAACTAATCGTGTAGTTACATATTCTTCAATTTCAATACCCCCGAAGAGGTATAGATTATACTTAAAGATAATTGCTAACTCTCCAAAGCTAAATTCAAAAATGGTGCGATGTAACTCAATTAATCGCTTTTCCAACGGAGATCTAAGTCAATGAAGAAATTGCTACTTGCCAGCTCGGCACTTGTTGCTGGAGTGTCTTTTATAACAACGGCATCAGCGGAAGAAACTCAAATTAAGTGGTCCGCTTATACAGAATTTAATGTGAATTCTACAGGCGTTGAAGGTAATGTCGCAGGCGGAGATACTAACAAGGGGTTGGATTTTAATACGAACTCAGAAATTCATTTGAACGCATCTCAGACTGCCGACAATGGCCTTACGTATGGCCTACATGTACAGCTAGAAGCTGATCAGAGCTCAGATAACAACACTGATGAAAATCATATTTTTGTCGAAGGCGACTTTGGTAAAGTTCTACTTGGCGATCAAGATTCAGCAGGCGATAGCCTGATGGTTAACGGAACTTCAGTGGGTTTCGAATACGGCATGTTCGGCAACTATACTGGTGGTCTATCTTCACTGGAGCTTGGTGGTCCGGTTGCTCGTACAGCTGCCGATTTCAGCGATACTTCCGATGCGACAAAGATAACTTACTTTACTCCTACGTATAACGGCTTCAAAGCCGGAGTTTCTTTTGCGCCTGATAGCGATTCCGGTCAAACCATCAGTGCGAATAGCACCAACATCGAAAATCATTTGGATGGAGGCCTTAATTACTCCGGATCATTCAACGATTTTTCCATTGATGCCTCACTGATAGGCGCTACCCATGAAGTTCCAGATTCCGGATCCTCAGATAATACATACTACGCTGTAGGCGGTGGATTGATGGTTGGCTATGCTGGCTTTAAAGCTGCTGTTGGCGCCATCCATGAAGATACAGAAAATACCGAAGAAATCGATACTGTTGATGTCGGGTTGTCTTATGGAACAGGGCCTTGGAGCGTAGCTATTGGTGCGGCTTGGTCCGAGTTTGACCAAGATAATGGGGTCAACAATGAAAGCATCGCCTATTCAGCAGGTGTTGGTTACGAAATTGCCCCAGGATTGAATACTTGGGTTGGCGCAACAGCCGGTGATTACGAAGGTGGCGTAGAAGAATTTACCAATGTTCAAACAGGTATCTCTGTTGCATTCTAAAAACTACTATTCCTAAACTGATTAAAGAGGCTGCCAATTTGGCGGCCTCTTTTTTTATAACAACATGCCTTTACCAAAACATCACCCAGCACGCCCACAAATATAAATTTCCCTATCCAAATGAGAAAGAAATTCTGATTTGGATAGGGAAATTTAATACCTAAATACAAATCCTAATCTGCATTATAAAAGCATAGTCAAAAAGGCATCCGGCAGGATGTTATAAGGCTGTCAGAACTTGCTACTTAACATTTAGGTTATAACCGTGCCTGTTATCGACGACATCGTGTCTGTTTTTGTTCTTGGTGAGCTTGAAATGATCAAGCAAATCCTTCTTGATAAAATCAAGTTGCTGTACCCCAATGGCAAGTACTTTATCGGCAAAGGAAGCAGTGTAAGACTGCCTTTTAATCATACAGATCGCCCACATTGCATTTTGTATGTTGCTCCCACACTGACGAAGACTTGCTTGCTGAAAATATCGGCAATAAAAAGGCACTCTCTTACAAAAATAATTCTCATCACTGATGAAAAGACTTGCCCACCCCACATTATAGACGGTCTAAACGTCGATGCTGTTTATTCAATAAACAAACCAATCGATGGCTTGGTTAATAGAATGAGTTCGCTTTTTGCAGCAGAATCTCTATTGGAAAATAAAGAACCATATTTCCGTGAAGATCCTATTTCTCAATTCCAACTCACGAACAAAGAAAATCAAATTTTCGCTTTGTTAAAAAAGGGAATGAGCAATAAGGAGATCGCGAATACCGCGAGAAAATCTGAAGGCACGGTCAAGGTGCAGCTTAAATCAATATACAAAAAGCTGAATGTTCATAGCAGGACAGAAGCTATGAGCCTCTGAAAATTCTAGTTTATCCGTGTCGACATTTTTGACCTAAATCGCTCTATTTGCTCTCTCCACTAAGAACTCGAAAAACTCTTCTAGGAGCACATTTTGTGTTCTCGTTTTCCGTCGAGCGATATCAACAGTTATCGTAATTGGCTTTGATTTTGGAAATATTTTAACAATGTCATCTGGGTTCAATTCTTCTTCTAACTTAAAGCTGTCGTAAAACCCAATGCCAGCCCCTTTTCTAATCAAGCTGTGCATGGTTTCAGTTTCTTTTACCGTTACTAATTTTGAAACCTTATCAAGTTGCTTAATAATTTGATTTTGCTTATTTTTTTTAAGCCAAACTCTAAAATTTGAAAGACGAGTAGAAGTACCAATAATTTCGAGGTCAATTATATCTTCATAGCTTGTTATAGGCGGAAGCGTGTTTAAATAGCTTGCTGACGCAACTAATGATCTTTCAAAGGTATAAAAAGCATGGGTTTCAAAAAAACTCTTCTGCTTGAGAATTACCGTTAACCCGACATCGACCTCGTTGTTCAAGAGACTATCTTCAAGTTCTGGATGACCGAGTTCTATGATTTCAAGACGAACTTTTGGATGAAGTTTCTTAAATTCATGAACAATATCAGGTATTAAAAATGTTGTGAGTTCAAACTGCACTCCTAAACGAATTGTGCCTTCTAAATTTTGTCGATGATTACGTAAGCAATCCACAATCGCATCAATTTCATTAATTCGTTCCTGAGCGTAGTCGAATAAGCACTTACCTTCTTTTGTTAGGTAAATTTTTGAATTTTTGCGCTCGAACAGGACTAATTTCGTATCCTCCTCAATATCTTTAAGTTGCGCACTTATAGCGGGTTGTGTCCGATACAATCGTTCCGCAGCTTTTGTAATTGAGCCCTCATCCGCAACGACTGTAAACGTACGTAATTTATTTAAATCAACCATACTATTGTCTTATTCCACGTGATTTTTAATTGTTGAAAATTAAATCAGGCTCAAAATTAATTGAGGTACATCAATCAGCCGTAACTGCGTTTAGAAGGCCGTTACAATCTCATGAATAAAGTGGGTGCTGGCTTTTAAAATTCAATAGAAGGACATTGTTTTACAGCTTTACTTGAGGCGAAAATTCGAACTCTTTTTTCCTTATAGAATAAATATGGGGTAAGGCTCTTAGAGTTAATTTGTTACAGGAATATATTGTACCCGTCATCAACCCCTGAACTTAGCCTACCAAGTAATTCGACCATCACGCCGTTTTCTTTGATAATCTTGTGACCCGTATTAAGTTTTTTTAAAAGCCCAACTATTTGGAACCGTATTAGAAATCACTAAGTAATATTTTCATATAAACTAAATGGTTAAAACAAAAGTTCGATAACTTTTCATCAAATTACTAGATAATAAAAGTAGTGATCTGTTACGCGTTCAAAGCCAAACGATTCATACAAGGCCTGGGCATTTGTATTGATAATGTCGGTCTCCAATAAGATCCCTTTGGAGCCAACGTCTAAAGCATGGCCTTTAGCGGCTTGAAGAAGTTTGCGTGCAATGCCCTGCCCTCTTGCGGTCTCTAGAACAAACAAATCATTCAAAACGAGATCCCGGCGTAGGGATACAGAAGAAAAAGTTGGATATATCTGGGTAAAACCTATGACTTCTCCAGTTGAATTTTGGGCAAAGAAAACCGTGGCTTCATCCGCCTCTTGGCGTTGGACTAAATAATCCGCGCAACCATCAAAATCACTATCCTGGCCATAAAATTGGCGGTAGAGATCGAAAACCCCCGTGACTTTTTGAATGGTGTTCGTATTCGCTTTGATAATTTCTACCGTCATGTTCTCGACCAGGGGTTAGATGCCAACATCAATTGGAGTATCAGGGACTATACCGTTTACCAAATCAATCAAGAAATGGCTAATTTTACCTGGGACAAAGATCTCTCTGGAAGCAGAGAGCTCTTCAAGGTTCCACCACTTATAATCCAGAAAATACTGATTTTCATATTCATCAGGCATCGTTATAGGCGGTTCAAACTTGCTGCATTTCAGTAGGTAATAGGTTTCTTTTTGGCAAAGGATCCTCACCTTCAAACCTGAACTGATGCTCTCTAACCCAAACAGCGGGGCCCACGGGCCACGCTCTCTCGAAAATCTCCTCGTTCAACTCACGGTGCAGTGCATTGATATGGTTCTCATCAGGCTCTATTCCTCCGCCGGGCGTTAACCAGAGATCTTCGGTTTCTTTGTACCGCATTCTCGCTAGCAGAATTTGCTTTTCAGGACATATAATAAGAGCGCGAACCGCGCTTCGTTTCCTCACATCAGGGCCTTTAAGCTTAAAAACTGAGATCAATAAAGTTCAACCCGTTGAGACAGATAAGCTTTAAGAGTTTTCGAGCAACTGGTGAACTTCGATTACATTTCCTTCTGGGTCATAAAAGAAAAGTTGGTACCACTCTTTGGCAAATGCAGTTCCATAATCTGCATACTTAATATCATTTTCTTCGAGGACTTTTTTAAACGCCTCTATGTCATCCGTACGAAAGGCAATGTGTCCCTTTTCAAGAGGATTAATGTGCCTATTATTCTTTGCGGCAAGATCATAGTCCTTCTCTGCGAGGTGCATTTGCATGCTCCCCTCAGTTACAAATTTGATTTTCCCGTCATAACCTGAAGTGTTTGTCGCCTCTGTTCTCGGGAAATTCTGCTCGGGAATAGAGTCCATTTGTAAGATGTTTTGATAGAAATCACTCAGTTCATCTACATTTTTGGTCGTGTAATTTATGTGGTGAAATTCCAGTTTCATCTCGTTTTCCTCAATTTCTTTCAAGGTTTGTTTTTAAGTCCACCCCGGACACGGCATTCTAATCTATTAATATAGGGGTTCAAGCGGCACTAAATACTCCCGTACTAGTATTTTCTGATACACGAACTGTTAAACTCTTTTTGGATTAGGTTAGGGTTAATTGTCGCCAATCAAAGGGTCAGATAGTAATAACGATTTCCAGTATCAGCCTCAAACCCAAAAGACTTATATAGCTCCTGAGCTTCGATATTATCAACATCTGTCGTCAACAGGGTGCCTTTGGAATTAATCTGAATACCGTACTCCTTAACTGCGTTAAGAAGTTTGCGTCCGACACCTTTACCACGCTCTGATTCCAGAACAAAGAGATCTCCAAGAAAGAGATCCCGGCGAAAGAGTACGGAACAGAAAATCGGATAGGCCTGTGTAAATCCGATAGCTTCGCCTGAGCTATTTTGAGCAAAAAAAATAATAGATTCTTCTGCGCTTATCCGATCACTTAGAAACTTTACACATGTTTCAAAATCAGATTTTTCACCGTAATGCTGCCGATATAAATCGAAAATTCTCGCAACTTTGGAAATGGATTTAGAATCTGCACGAAGAATCTCTGTCGCCATTTTTCTCACTACATGCTATACGCCAACATCAACCAAATTATTTAGAAAAGCAGCAATTTTGAAAAAATGCATTCATTAAAAGGTCTGTATTTACAAACGAGTACTATCTTTCAGAATATCAAAAAGAAGAGCCCCATCATTGGCTACGGCGATTACAATTTTCATCCATTCACCTTCAGATGATTTAATCACAATAGTATCACCAGCCCAACCTTCATCTGTGTATTTGATATCAATAATTCGATCATACTTAATACTCGTAGATCTATCATCCTTGAGGTAAACAACGCGCTCATTTGTCAAAATCGTAGCTTCTGAACCGTCGACTGGAAGCGACACATCGTAGTATGCAATTAGCTTTTCATTCTCATCTAGTATTTTATGGCTCTTTATCTGTTCCAGAGCATAAGCAGGTATTTCATTTGCAAGCTTAACTCCTGCATCAGCCCAGTTTCCGTCGCAACCATTTAAAAATGAAAATCCAATAACCACCGTTGCAAGCAGCCAAATCTTGGCTCTAGTTATAGCTTCGAGTTTCATAATACTACTTTTTAATTGATCATATAAATGGAATATCAACTTTAAAAAGAAAGCTACTCAACTGTCACAGACTTCGCAAGGTTTCTCGGCTGATCTACATCTGTCCCTTTGATAACCGCGGTATGATAGGCCAACAGTTGAATTGGAAGCGCATATAGGATCGGCGCAACAAAAGGATCTACCTTAGGCAAGACGACAACATGCTTGGCGATATCTCCCGCACGTTCCACGCCTTCTTTATCAGAGAACAGAATGATTTGGCCGCCTCGGGCGTGAACTTCTTGAAGGTTGGAGATTGTTTTCTCCATTAGAGGGCCGCTTGGGGCACAAGCAATTACCGGAACATTTTCATCAATTAGGGCAATGGGGCCATGCTTCATTTCACCAGCGGCGTAACCTTCGGCATGGATATAACTGATTTCCTTGAGCTTAAGCGCCCCTTCCATCGCCATGGGGTATAGGTTGCCGCGGCCAAGGTAGAGAACATCTCGCGCCTCACTGACGTCTGCAGAAATCTTGCGAATGGAATCATCTGTATTAAGGAGCTCAGCAACACGTGCAGGGATTTCAGTTAGCGCGGTTGAAAGTTCCGCCTCACGCTCAGCGCTAATGGTCCCTTTCGCGCGGCCAATACCTATTGCCAAACAGGCAAGTACCGTGAGCTGTGTGGTGAAGGCTTTGGTTGAAGCAACACCGATCTCTGGCCCAGCTAGCGTTGGCAACACCATATCTGATTCACGAGCAATGGTAGATTCTGGCACATTGACGATAGAAACAATTTTTTGCCCCTGAGATTTGGCATAACGAAGGGCTGCAAGCGTATCAATAGTCTCACCAGATTGAGAGATAAACAGGCTTACCCCTTTTTCAGGAAGGGGCGCTTCACGATAACGAAACTCAGATGCAATATCCACTTCGACCAATTGACGCGCTTCTTGCTCGAGCCAATATTTCGCTACCATTCCTGCAAGCGATGCTGTCCCACAGCCAACAATCGTCAACCTGGAAATATTGGCGAGGTCAAAAGGAAATTCAGGTAGCTGAATAGTCCGCGCCAAGGGATTAAAGAAAGTATGAAGCGTATCCCCGATAACTGCAGGCTGTTCAAAAATTTCTTTTTGCATGAAGTGACGATACTGCCCTTTGCCAACCATAGCACCAGACACAGCCGTTTGGATCACTTCACGATTAAGAAGCTTCCCTTCCAGATCCCGGATGGTAGCGCCATCATTATCCAAAACAACCCAGTCACCCTCTTCTAGATAGCAAATCTGGTCAGTCAAATGAGACAATGAAAGGGCATCAGACCCTAAATACATCTCACCGTCACCATACCCAACAGCGAGAGGACTGCCGCGGCGGGCCCCGATCATTAGATCTTCGCGGCCAGCAAAGACGATTGCCAAAGCAAAAGCGCCCTCTAAACGTTTCAAAGTAGTGTGTACGGCATCTTCAGGTGACAGGCCATCACGAAGATAACTTGAAATTAGATGGACAACGACTTCGGTATCAGTCTCCGTCGTAAAGGTTTGTCCTTTAGCATCCAGTTCGGCACGCAGCTCTTGAAAATTTTCAATAATGCCGTTGTGAACCAATGAAACTAAATCACTGGCATGAGGGTGTGCATTCACTTCATTTGGGCGACCATGTGTTGCCCAACGCGTGTGACCAATGCCCGTCATTCCACTCAAAGGCTCTTCTTCAACCCGATTTTGTAGATTAATCAGTTTGCCCTGTGCACGACGTCGTTCTAGGCCACCATCAACAAGCGTCGCGATGCCCGCAGAATCATATCCGCGATATTCCAGACGCTTTAAACCATCCAGCAACAATGGGACAACAGGCTTGGTGCCGATAATACCGATAATTCCACACATAGTTCTTAGCCCTTGTTATCTTCGTTATTTTTGCTTGGGTTTGGGTTCTGGTCTGGATTTTGTGCAGCCAATTTTTGTTCTTTGATTTTCTTGCGACCAGCACGGAAACTTGCACCAGCGCCAGCTTTATCAAGTAGTCGTCCACGGACAACTGCTAGCGCATCATCGGCTACAGATTTGGTAACAGTACTGCCCGCACCAACAATTGCTCCCGCGCCAATATCAACTGGCGCAACCAATGCAGTGTTTGAGCCGATGAAAGCACCTTCGCCAATGGTGGTTTTCCATTTGTTAAAACCGTCGTAATTACATGTGATTGTGCCAGCCCCAATATTGGCCTTAGCGCCGACCTCGGCATCGCCGATGTAACTCAAATGGTTGACCTTAGCGCCGTCACCTAGAACAGCATTTTTGGTCTCAACAAAATTCCCCACTTTACCGCCATGCCCTATAACTGTACCCGGTCGCAACCTTGCATAAGGGCCGATGATGGCCGCTACACCAATTGTGGCCCCTTCGATATGACTAAAGGCTTTTATCGTTGCATCATCTGCTATCTCCACATTCGGACCAATGAAAACAGACGGCTCTATAATAATGTCGCAACCAAATTTGGTATCTACCGAAAGCCATGTGGTCGCGGGATCTATAAGCGTCACACCTTGCGCCATGGCATCAACGCGCAATCGCTTTTGCAAGACCAGTTCCGCAGCGGCAAGTTCCTGGCGAGAGTTAATCCCCATAACCTCTTCTTCACTTGCTTCGACGGCTCGGGTATCCAAACCTTCGGCATAAGCAAAATCAAAAATAACCGGAAGGTAATATTCGCCCTGAGCGTTATTGTTATCTAGCTGATTGATCAAGCGACACACAGTAGGCCCATCGCCTAAAAGTATGCCAGCATTGCAAAGATCAATTTCTTTTTCTTCGTCGCTTGCGTCGGCGAATTCGATGATTCCAATGACATGACCTTGATCATCTTGTTTGACGCGACCATAACGTCCGGATTCCCCTGGCCTAAAAGCAAGACCAAGAAGCGCAGGCCCATTTTCGGAACGACGTAGATCAACCATTTGCGCATAGGTTTCTGGCTTGATTAGTGGCGTATCGCCAAATATCACCATAATATCAGCCGTGTCCCCTTTAGAACAAAAACCTGCAAGGGCACCAAATGCCTGCTTCACCGCATGGCCCGTCCCCAAACGGTCCGTTTGGACAACCGTCATATGAGGCTTTGCAACCTGTTCAACAGATTTTGCATCAGGACCAACAACGACAACAACCTGCTCAGGAGAGAGCTTCTCAACACCTCCAAGCACGTGGGAAAGCATCGACTTTCCTGCCAAGGTATGGAGGACCTTTGGCATCTTGGATTTCATGCGAGTACCCTGGCCAGCGGCCAGAACGATTACGGCTAGTTTACGTTTACTCATTGGTCCTCAAGGGTCACGAATAGCGAAGATAAACTCTGTGCTTACCTGCTGCTCTCCAAGTGATCAACCATTACAACAAATTGTAGCGAAAGAATTAGGCAAAATTATAGTCGACAGAAAATGCCACAAAGCCAATTTTCTCTCAAATCACCATTTATTTCTGTGTGTTACAGATTATTACCAAATGTTTCAGAATTAATAAAAGAAAGACACCATTCATACCTTGCGTCCAAATTCCAGGCTGTTTAGCCTCTTAATCCAAATTTGGTTATGAATGTCTGGTTTTTATGTAATGTCGAAACGCAATGTCTTGGTATTTGATCTTGATGGTACACTTATTAATAGTGCGCCTGATCTCGCCCTCTCCCTACAAATTTTATTAAAAAGCGAAGGCCGGAGGGAACCCGATCTTGCTGAAGTCACAACCATGATTGGTGACGGGGCGACCAAATTGGTGGAGCGTGGATATGCAGCCACGGGCGCAGCGCTTACTGAAGCCAGCTTAAAAGAAAAGGTTGCGAAGTTTCTCGATATTTATAATGAGAACCTTGCCGTTGATACCTGTTTGTACCCTCATACCATGATAACTCTCGAAAAGCTCAAAACTGAGGGCTGGCGTATGGTCGTTTGTACAAACAAGCCTTATTCTCCGACAATAGAGCTTATGGATATCTTCGACTTACATAGCATTTTTGAAAAAGCCGTCGGTGGAGATAGTTATTCGGTTAAAAAACCGCATGCCGATCATCTTCTAAAATTACTCCAAGAGATCGATGTCGAAGTTGATCAAGCAATCATGCTTGGCGACGGCGTAAATGATGTGCTCGTTGCTCAAAATGCTGGCATTCCATCCGTTCTTTTTACCCATGGATATGGAACAGATGCAGCACGCGCACTTAAGCCAAATGCTGTGATTGATAGCTTCCTAGAATTAGAAAACACACTCAAAACTCTTTGAGCAAGAGTGCGACATTACAGCCTACAGCTAATATTTAAGATGATTATTATAAGAAAAAGCGATAAAATTGAGCGGAATCAATTCAAAACCAGATTCAAGGCCTTATGCTGCGCCAAGATGGCAAACTAGGATCTGGTATTATGGTTAGCTATTTTTTCATTTTTTTGATGTTAATTCATTTGTGAAAACAAAATGACATCAACAACTCAGGAGAGAGTTATTATGGCGAAAGTTGCCAAAGTGGTCCTAGGACTAGCAGTAGGTTTCGGTCTTAGTTTAAGTGCAGCACAAGCTGGCGATGCCGTCGCGGGCAAAAAAGTATTTAAAAAGTGTAAAGCCTGCCATACTGTAGATGCAGGTGGTAAAAATAAAATCGGCCCGAACCTACACGGTGTTATTGGCAAAGCTGCCGCCGCGGTAGAAGGTTACAAATATTCAAAAGCGATGAAGGCTTCTGGTTTAACTTGGACAGAAGAAAATCTTACTGGATTTCTAACTAAACCAAAGAAATTTCTCCCAAAAACAAAGATGTCTTTCGGTGGCCTGAAAAAACCTCAACAAATCGAAGATTTGATCGCTTACCTCAAAGAAAACAGCTAATCTACTCTTTCGATGAAGACAAAAAAACCGGGCTAATAGGCTCGGTTTTTTTATGACTAAATTTCAATAACGTTTTCTCTCAAACCATCACTTGTTCGCGAGATTGAGCAGACAAGGCCGTATTTCATCTCCATGGTAGTTGCTTTAATTAAACGTTGTGCTTTCTAGGATCAGGTAACGTACCTCTTCTTAAGGGACGACAAAAAAGCAAACACTGAGAAGTAAAACTCAGCGAACAGGAGAAGAATAGTATGTCGATGGGAATCAAATTCGGAATTTTGCAGGCAACTTTAGGACTGGTTTTCGCATTTTCCTTAACTCCAGGATTAGCTCTCGCGGGTGATCCCGTGGCCGGAAAAAAGGTCTTTAACAAGTGTAAGGCTTGCCATGCTATCGGTAAGAATAAAATCGGGCCTGATCTCACGGGTCTTTTTGGTCGTCCAGCTGCATCTATCGAAGGCTATAAATACTCCAAGGCGATGCAAGCCGCTGGTATCACCTGGACTGAAGACAATCTTACCCAGTTCCTTACGAAACCCAAAAAGTTTGTCCCCAAGACCAAAATGTCATTTGGCGGATTAAAAAAAGAAAAGCAAATAGAAGACCTCTTGGCTTACCTCAAAGAAGCCACGGCAAAATAAATACGCCTTAGGCTTAGGCCCTATTCACCTCATCCCCCACAATAAAAAGCCTGAATGTCATCGTTCAGGCTTTTAGTATTTTGATATATTAAGCATGTTTTTTTGGCCTTCCCCTATATATGTGATATTAAGAAAACAGGATGCTTCCATTGCTTAATTCCTGAAATAAATAATCTTTTTTATTTCAGGAAGAGAATCTCGGGAGACGTTCAACTATTCGTTAACCTTAAACCGTCAATGTAAGATAAATATTAAGGTTAATGTGATATATCGTTTGTTAAAGCTAGGTCCCTGCACTCCCGTAGGGTGTCCTGGAAAAATTCGGGGGACACGGGGGTATAATGAATTCTAAGAACACGGCGAACCTATCTATGGATGGTGACAAAGGTTCCAATGAAGAGCAGAAAGTTACCGCTCTCAAGGCATCTGAAATAATTGATGGCGCTTTACCGCCAAAAGCTGAATGGCAAATTGACCCAGGATCCGTAAATTTTGAAGATCCTCTATTGGAATGCGTCTACATGCTCGCATCCATGATGTCTCGACCCATATCAGTTGAAGCGCTAAAAGCAGGCCTACCTCACAGTGGGGCCCAATTCACACCTGATTTGGCGGTTCGAGCTGCAGAACGTGCAGGTCTTACAGCTCGCACTGTTCGCCGTGCCACCATTAAGGAAATTCAGCCCGTTACGCTACCATGTATCCTGCTTCTAAAACACGGGGGCTCCTGTATTCTTCTCAATTACACAAAACTGGGAAAGGCGACTATCGCCATACCTGAGGGACGAGGCCAAAAAGAATTACCCCTTGAAGAATTGCAAGAGCAGTTCACAGGCTATGCGATATTCGCACGAACGGAATACAAATTCGATTCCCGTGCTTCCGACATCCAACTCAAAAAACCAAAAGCCTGGTTTTGGGGAACGCTCCTAAAATTCTGGCCGATCTACAGTCACGTCATGTTGGCATCGATCTTGATCAATATGTTCGCGGTCGCAAGTCCTTTGTTCATTATGAACGTTTATGACCGTGTAGTACCCAATGGCGCCAGTGCCACCCTTGCGGTATTGGCTATTGGTGTTGCGACTGTATTCACATTTGAATTTGTCATGAAAAACCTGCGAACTTACCTTGTTGATGTCGCGGGTAAGAATGCCGACGTTATTATTGCCAGTCGGTTACTCGAGCAACTGATGGCAATGAAGCTTTCCAATAAGCCGCCTTCTACAGGGGCTATGGCCAACAACCTCCGCGAGTTTGAATCCCTGCGCGACTTCTTTACTTCAGGCACCTTGGTCGCCCTGATCGATTTACCATTTATCTTCCTCTTTATCTGGATCATCTCAATTGTCGCTGCGCCGCAAATTGCTGTAGTACCGTTGGTTGTTGTGCCTCTCGTGATTTTGGTTGGTGTCTTCCTCCAAATTCCGTTGCGTAAAGTGATCGAGAGAACTCACAAGGAATCAAGCCAGAAGCACGCTTTGTTAGTTGAAACCATTGATGGTCTGGAAACGATTAAAACAACAGCAGCCGAAGGCCGTATCCAGCGGTCATGGGAACGATTTGTTGGCTTGACCGCAGAATCAGCGGGTCAGGCTAAATTACTTTCAGGTATCTCAACAACTTTTGCTCAACTTGCAATACAGATGACTACTGTGGTCGTGGTCATTGTTGGTGTGTTCTTGATTATCGAAAAAGAAATGACTATGGGGGCTTTGGTTGCCTCAACCATGCTTAGTGGTCGTGCTTTGGCACCACTTGGAACCATTGCCGGAATGTTGACCAGATTACAACAATCTCGTGTGGCGTTGAAATCGCTCGATAATATTATGAACGCAGAGGTCGAACGCTCTATAGACAAATCCTACCTTCACCGCCCAAGACTAAGCGGTGAGATGGAGTTGAAGAAGGTAACCTTTAACTATCCGGGCCAGGAAATTAAGGCTCTGGATGCGATCAGTCTTAAAATCAAACCCGGTGAACGCGTGGGTGTTCTCGGCCGTATTGGCTCAGGAAAATCAACAATCGCGCGTCTCTGCCTAGGCCTTTATGATCCTGATGAAGGTTCTGTTCTTGCTGATGGTACTGATATTCGCCAAATCGATCCTGCAGATTTACGCCGGAACATCGGGTACGTATCCCAAGATAACTACCTTTTCTTTGGATCCGTCAAAGAGAACATTGCATTTGGCGCCCCCCATATCGATGATCAAACAATCCTTCGCGCAGCCGCTATCGCTGGGGTAACAGACTTCTTAAAAACCCATCCTCATGGATTTGATTTGCAGGTTGGGGAGCGTGGAATGTCACTATCCGGTGGCCAAAGACAGGCAGTCGTTATCGCCCGAGCGATGTTACTCGATCCCCCGATTCTACTTCTGGATGAACCAACCAGTGGCATGGACAATTCGTCCGAAGCAGCTTTCAAGGCCCGCCTAACCAAGGCAGTCGTCGGCAAGACACTCATTCTTGTCACCCACCGGAGTTCACTACTTACTCTGGTTGACCGTTTGGTTATTGTCGATAGTGGCCGCATTGTCGCCGACGGACCGAAAGCAGAAGTACTGGAAGCCTTGAAACAGGGCCAAATTCGCGCCAATGCGGATTAGATTCTGGTTTGACTAAGTCATTCCTGTTCACTCTTGAATTACTCAATTTTACTAAGACATCCATATATGTCGTCTAAGACACACATATATGTCTAGGATACGAGGAAAAGGCCAATTATGTCTTCCATGTCTAAAAAAGACGAAGATCTACTGTTCATGCCAGATCTACACTCCGCGACCTTACGTAAAGGGCGCCGAATTGCTTATGTATTAACCTTCATTGCCGTCTTGTTTTTCTTCGTTTTCGGCACCTGGGCAACCATGGCCGAACTTGATGAAGTCACCCGTGGAGATGGAACCTTTATCCCGGCGCAGAAAACCCAAATTATCCAAAACCTTGAAGGCGGTATTATTACTGAAATCCTGGTTCAAGAAGGTGATGTTGTTGATAAAGGCGATATCCTTCTCCGGATTGATAACTCGACTGCGACGTCTTCTGTTGATGACCTTAAAGGCCAGTTTCTAATCTTGTCAGCAACGGTTAAACGCCTGACCGCCGAAAAAAACGATGCGCCATTGGAATATACCGACGAAGAGATGGCAAATGCGCCGGATCAGGTGTCGGATCAAACCTCGCTTTATAATGCACGCAAACGGCAACAACAGGCGCAAATCAAGGTTCTTGAAAACCAGGCCCGTCAACGCAAACAGGAAATTTCCGAAGTTCATAGCCGCATTGGCCAGCTTAAGAATTCACTCGGCCTAGCTAAACAAGAGCGCAACATTACCAAACCCTTAGTCGACAAGGGAATTTCCCCTCGTCTGGAACTCATTCGTATCGATCGACAGATTGCCGACTTGGAGGGGGAAATCAAAACTCTTCGGGTCAGTTTGCCTCGGCTTGATGGCGCGGTTCTCGAAGCCAAGCAACGCATTGATGAGATGATCCTAACGACAAAGGCTGAAATCTCAGATGAGTTAAACCGCTCGCGTACTGAAATGAAATCAATAAAAGAACGTATTTCTGCAGGCGTTGATACGGTCCAGCGAACAAGTATCGTATCTCCGGTCCGTGGTACGATCAAAGAGCTAAAACGCAACACCGTTGGCGGGGTTATTCGTGGCGGAGAAGACATCGTCGAAATCGTTCCTCTTGATGATACTCTTATTGTCGAAGCAAAGATCCGTCCATCAGATCGTGCGTTTCTTCGCCAGGGTCAAAAAGCCACCATCAAGGTTACGGCCTATGATTTCTCTATCTACGGTGGCCTAGAAGGCAAGCTTGAAAGAATATCCGCCAGTACGATTAAAGATGAAGAAGGCGAAAGCTTCTATCGGGTTTATCTCCGTACTGCTGATAACAAGATCGTTAGTAAGGGCAAAGAGTTGGAGATCATTCCCGGGATGACCGCCAATGTGGAGATCCTGACGGGTAAGAAAACCGTAATGGACTATCTCTTGAAACCGATCCTCAAAGCGCGCGATTCCGCGATGAGAGAAAAGTAAGATCTGACCTTTATTATTTTGAGGCGTGCTCCCCGTATAGAGCACGCCTTAATTCTTCCGTCGCGACCTCAATCGACAGCCTAACCAACGCTCCTGTCAACGCTTCTGCCAATACTCCCCTCAATACCCTTATCAATACAACGTGAACGCGACAAAATTAAACGCGTCACACCATAAAAATTAACACTCTGTTAAGCGGTTAGTAGTCATTTTAAAGACCGTATTTGTTGTTGAAATTAGGCGAGCGTGAGCCACCCGTTGATAGATTTAACCCGTTGAACCATTTTAACCCCGTAAAAGCATTACGCAGGGTAACCCTGGCAACATCTTTGGTATCGGTTCTGATGAGCACGATACCGGTAACGTCAGCACACGCCCAATCGCTGGGTGATTTGGCAAACGCGGCAAAAGGCAAAGGCTCTGCATTGTTTAATACTGTTGAATTCAGATCCAAGTCTTTTAGGGCTCTACCGCAATGGGCGAGAGTTTTGAAAAAAGCAAAATCCGAAATGAGATCTTTCAATGCTTGTGCCAACAATTCGGCAAACTGTAAAACGGCTCAACAGAAATCCTGGCGCAAGATTATTCACTCGGCCAAGAACATGTCTCGGCGGCAAAAGCTCAACACAGTTAACAAATTTTTCAACAGATGGCCCTATAAACTCGATAGTGAAGTCTATGGTGTAAGCGAGTATTGGGCCTCACCCAACCAGTTCATGAGAACGTCTGGCGATTGCGAAGATTATTCAATCGCCAAATATTACGCCTTAAAACAACTTGGTTTCAAAGATAGTGAGATGCGGATTGTAATCTTAAAGGATAGGATCCGTGGTATTGGTCACGCAGTACTGGCAATTTATGAGAAGAACGATATCCTGATCCTGGACAGTCTTTCCAATTTGATTCTGACCCACACTAAATATCGACATTACGTGCCGCAATATTCAATGAATGCGACGACACGTTGGGCACATATCAAGTAAGATGACTGGACAAATGAATTCTCCCAGAACAAAGACTTGGGGGCCGGGAAGATTTCCGGGAAGATTTCAGGGAAGACTTCGGGGGGAAGAACGGAGAACATGAAGAAAAACGGTAAAGAAAAATTTGAGTTTCACGCCATCAATAATATGGCGAGCTCTGCAAAACCAGCAAACAAGCGAACCATGGTTACGGCTGCGTTGGTCATTGGTGCGCTGGTTCTCCTGTCGATAATCGTCCCCGGATTGATTATCGAAGATAGAAAAGACGATGTAATCGCCAAAGTACAAGACCGTCAGGAAATCCTGGCCACGGGCAGAAGTGAGCTGATCCAGACTTGGCTTGATTCTATTCGCGCTCAATCTGATCGCCTGGTAACCAACGAACTTTTCCGCCTCTTTGCCTATGAAGTAAATCTCGCCGGAGGTGACTTCACTCAGATTGTTCCCCAGACACCCGACGAAGATCCAGATTCAAGCCTCGGCGTTTCCCTGTTCGAGCAATTGCCTTTCATGGAACGGGTCTTAACCGACTTCACTATCAATAGCGATTTCACCACCAGCTATCTGTTTGGCAAAACCGGTATCGCCTATCTGACCAGTGGCGGCGCAGCCCCGATAAACTTGCAACAAAAGGCCCTCGCCCTTGCTACTTTTGGTCGCAAAGAAATAACCTTTGGCCCGGTACGTAAAGATTCAACCGGTCTGGTCATGGATCTGTTTTTACCTGTCCTTCCCGCACAATCAGAAGCCGACGAAGAAGACCCCGTAGGCCTGATGTTGCTCACCTTCCCGGTAACTACGAAGTTTGGTGAATTTCTTTCACAACGCGACCTCTCTGAAACAGGTGAGATCACACGCATGGTTCAGATAACCAACATGGGTTATCAAGAAATTGTACCCAATGATTCTGAACTTATTAAAAAAATTAAACTCGAATCTGAAGGCAGTGACCCTTTTGTTTTCGCCCTACGCCCGAGCATCAGTGGCAGCGGTGAGCAGGTATATTCCGTTGGCGCAAAACTACTCGCCGATCGACTGTGGGTTTTCCAGGAAGTCGACCGGGCTCAGGCCGAAAAAAGCCTCGCCGAGTTTAAAAACATCGCCTTTCTCTTTGCCGGTCTGATTGTCCTGATTGTCGCCGCCGTATTCCTGGCGTTCTGGTGGCGCCTTAACAGCGAACACAACGGCGCACTGGCTAAGCAGTTCAAAGAACTTGCAACCCGCATCCACGCCCAAAAACAATTGCTGGACAAAATTAACGGCTCTATCGCTGATTTCATAGGTCTCAAAGCCGTCGATGGCAGTTATCGTTACGTCAATCCCGCTTTCGCCAAAGGGGTCGGTCGAGATGAAGACGAGATCGTCGGCATGGACGACGCCGCAATTTTTGGCACAGGTACAGCGGCAAGAATGTCGATTTCCGACCAACGCGCCATTACGGATGGTGGGGCGATTACCACCAGCGAGCGCGTGTTCCTCAACAACAAAGAACACCATTTGCAAATCAGCAAAGTGCCTTTTGTCGGTGAAGACAATCAAGTTTCAGGTATCGTTTCCGTATTCCGGGATGTGACCGAAATCGTCGAAGAACAACGCAAAAAGGAAAAAGCCGTCAAGCAGATGGTGGTTGCTCTGGTCCGCGCTGTTGAACTCCGCGACCCCTACCTTGGTGGTCACTCGCGCCGGGTCTCTTTCTTTGCCCTTATGGTCGGTAAGCGCATGAACCTGTCAGAGGTTGAAGTCGCGACCCTGGAAGTCTCTTCCAACCTGTCTCAAATTGGTAAACTTGCCATTCCACGGCGTATCCTCAACAAGCCTGAACGCCTGACCCCGGAAGAAGTCGCGCTTATCCAAAAGCACCCGGAAAACACCCAACAGCTGTTGCGCGGTATTGATTTTGATCTTCCGGTTCTTGAGACAATTATGCAAATGCACGAACGTCTTGATGGCAAAGGCTATCCCAAAGGCCTCGAAGGCGATGAAATCCTTATCACAGCGCGTATTCTCGGCGCCTGTGATGTCTTCTGCGCCAGGATTGAGCCACGGTCTTATCGCCATGGCTTGGACCCACAGCGGGCACTTGAAATCCTTGATGACAACAACGACCGCTACGATATCAATGTGATCACGGCCCTGCGTGCTGTGGTCAATTCCGTAGAGGGTGAAAAGCTCATTGCCTCTATTCAGCAATAGGCTTCAGAATTTGATATCGCTTAGCTTAGGGTCACGATGCCGACACGCCGTGTCTTGGTGTAAGAAGCAAAGCTTGCAATCCTCAATCAAAAGGATGGCTAACGGTTTTTCACTTGGGGTTTCACTTGGTGTTTCGTTAGGGGTGTTGGTAGCCGGATTAGGGCTAACCTCACCGGCCCAGGCATCCCAAAAGCTGGCCGCGCAAAAGCGCATGGTCGTCAATGCGATGGAGTACCCCTGGAGCACCATTGGCAGACTAAACGCCGCCGGACGCGCGCATTGTACCGGGGCCATGGTCAGTGATCGTCACGTGCTCACTGCCGCGCACTGTATCTATGATGCCAAGACCGGGCGCTGGCTTGCGCCTCAGGAGCTGCATTTTGTCGCCGGCTATCAATTCGATGAATACAAAATCCACTCCAAGATAAAGTCCTACAAAAAGTCCGCGGGCTACAAACCCAAGAACGAGGCTTCGGCCCGTAATACCGAAACCGATTGGGCCCTACTGGAGCTCACTGACCCCATCGGCACCCAGACCGGTTGGCTCAAGTTATCCGGTTTGACCAAAGAGGTCAGAAAACGGATAAACAACAGGCAATCCGTTTTGATCAGCTCGGGCTACCGCGCTGGCGCGCCCAATGCCCAGACCGTGGATTTTAATTGTAAACCACCCGAAGGCTTCAAAAACAACGACGGCATTGCCCACCAGTGTTTTTTACAAAACGGCGATAGTGGTTCTCCACTGTTACTCTATGACCGCGAGGCCTTTTCTATCGTCGGCATCAACGTCATTGGTCTGAGTTCAGACAACGGCCGGATCAACGACTATGTCGGTGCCCTCAACGCATTGCGCTTTCACCCCCAAAACCCCAAGCACGATATTAAGTCCAGCATCGGCAAGCTCGGTTTCCTCTGGGATCGCGGTACCCTGCCCGCCTCGGGCAGTAAAGCCTCAGCCATCCCAAACCAAACCATTGCCGCCCTTCTGTCGAGGGAAGGTTATCTCTCTGGTAAACCACGCGCAGCCAAAGCCGAAGCGATAGAAGCCGCACAAAGCCGCTTTCTCAAAGCAAAAGGCAAAGGCAAAGCCAAACAACGCACAAAATTGCAGCTTCTAGGCGACCTCATCCTCTCGTTAAAATAAGGCGACCCTCCGCCTCTTCTTTAAGGATTTGAAGAGCGATTGCTCCACTTTCATATAATGGTTACAATTGATTATTACCCTAGGAACAAAGAGCGGAGTGTAGGCCACCTACATGAGCAATGCAGTAACGACGGGTAAGGATTAATTGTAACCATTATTTTTTAAGGAATTTATTGGCATGGACCATATATTTACCGATGGCATAGGCTCCATTACCGTGGTTAACGGCAACGTGCGCATCGAACTGCGCCAAATCGTGCGCGACCCAGCCAACGCAGGCAAACTGACCTCCGAGCCAACATCCACCCTGATCATGCCACTGTCTTCACTCAAAGACGCCACCATCAAACTGGCCAACACCATGGAAAAAATCCAAAGCGACGAAAAAGCCAAAGAGCAAATGGACAAACAACAAGACGACGACGACGCATTGACGAATTTGTAAAGGGCAACGATTGTTGCCTGTTTATAGGAACTTATTCATAGCTCTATCGTAATTCTCAGAAACTGGATTTTAGAAAGCCCCGTACCACTTTGGTCGGGGCTTTTTGTTGGGCATACCAACGCTTGCTTAAAATTCATCAACGCCAACTTATTTCAGGCGGGACAAGGCAAAGAAAAAGGGCGTCCCGAAGGACGCCCTTTTTAAATACACAATTCAGACCTCTACGAAGTCACTGTGAATAAGATTTCAGTATCCGTCTCATCAATTACCTTGATCTGATCAAGAGAACTAAGCCCGGAACCCTGAATTGTTGCAACTTCATTAGTCCCGATCATTACTGAAGCTTTATCTGTTGACCCATCAAAGATAATAGTGAGGTCATCTGCTGCAGTAGCGTCGAGGCCACTAAGAACATCCGAAAGGTCGAGGACATCTTCATCACCACCTGGCGTACCAACAACGTCAAAGTCAGTAATCATTACGACATCTGACGTTGTATCTTCAGTAACAACAAAGATATCAGAACCAGCACCACCAGTAAGAGTATCACCAATGCCACCCAGTAGGATGTCATCACCAGCATTACCAACGAGTGTTTCCATACCGTTTCCGCCAATGATGATATCATCGCCAGAACCACCCTTGAGCGTCGCATCAGCAGCAGTGCCTTCAATCAGAAGGTCAGCTGTTTCAGCACTACCATCAATGCCATCGAATTCTATCCGTGCGGTCTCAGTAGTTGTTGCAGTATCAGCACCATCTGTTTCAGTAGAAGTTACCGAACCAGTGATCCCATTTAGCTGAGCTTCAGTGAGAGGGTTAGCAGAAACTAAGCTAACAGTCACAGGTGCGGTCGCATCAATCTCGTAATTACCAGAACCATCTGGTGTGTAACCACTAATAGTAACACCGCTCGGCAATGATGACCCAAGAACTGTAACCAATCCAAGTGATTCACTTCCATCAGTATCAACAAGAGCTGCAGAAAGGGTCAGATCATACTCATAAGGAGCGACCAATTCGAACAACTGAACATCATCAATTGCTATTCCCCAGTTATCGTCATTAACTCCAATTTCGTTGAACTCAAGAGTATTGGATCCCGCAACAGCTGAAACGATAATGGTCTCATTTAACCATCCAGTCGTATTATTTCCCTGAATAGTTGCAATAACTTGACCGTTCCAAATGATCTGCATAACGCCAGAATCTATTCCATCTTGACCACTTTCCTGCATCGCAGCTTTGTCACGATAATCAACTGATATTTTGTAACCAGTACCGCCAACAAGACCAGTAATCGTTTGAATAATACTAGAGTTACCGGGGCTTGCACCAAGATCCATATAATTATCGCCATCAGTAGAACCAACACCAGCATGTCCTTTATGATGAGGTTCCATATCAGGCATTGTACCATCTGTGACAGTCAGATCCCAACCAGTCATAGACTCGCGATGAACAAGCCCGCCACTACTAATGTTGCTATCAGGTACAGTAGCACCGTTCTGATCTATTCCAGAGATATCCTCAAAGCTACCATTGACGATCAGATTTGTTCCGGTGGCCAATTTTGCGGAACCAGCACCAACACTCATTAAGAGCGTAGGAGCATCAGCAACAGCAAGAACTTCAATCGCCATTGTATTTAGTACTGAAACTGTTCCATCTGAAACATCGAATGAAACAGTTGCGTCAACATCACTATGGGTATCAGGAGTGTAAGTCCAAGTTCCTGTAGGTTCTTCAACTAGAGTACCATTATTAACGGTTACATTCTCGACAGAGAGAGTGTCGCCATCTATGTCACTAGCACCGACCAGAAGTTGAGCAGCCGTAAAGCTGATGCTGGTGTCTTCCAGCATTAATTCTGAAAGAGGAGTAACAGTCGGAGCATCTTCAGCACCCTTGACCGTAATAGTCAGAGTGGTTTCAGACGGGTCCCCATCCCCATCGGTAATAGTGTAACTGAAGGTTTCATCCGTCAGCGTTTCACCTTCATCCAGCACAACAACATCTGGATGAGTATTATCAAGAAGATAAGTGTAACTACCATCCGCATTGGCTGTAAGAGTACCGTACTTGCCCACGATTTGATCACCGACCAGACGCGAAGGATCCCAGGCGAAGGAGCCAAATCCATCAGCACCAAAAGTATCTGCAACACCATCATCGGTATTTGCATCACCGCCAGGTGTAATATCGATGCCAGTAAGTACATTACCTGTTACTTCGGTTGTACTTACTGTCCCATTTAGCGTATCTCCCAGGGCCACAAAACTTGGAGTGGAGATAAGATCTACAATCGTAGGCCCAAAGAAATTATTAAAAGAGGTTCCAATCGCACTATTACCAATGGTAACGCCGGTTAAGGTAATTTCATTACCCAACTTATCAAGATCTGTTCCAGCATTTCCAGATTGGCCAATAACATTCGCAAGTGTCGTTGCACCCGTATTACGGTTACCGTCACTTAAGAAATAAACTTCGTTATGCGCACCTAGTTGTTCAGTGTAACCAGCACCACCGGATTTATCGAATAACTCTTCAATACCATATTCATAACCTGTGGTATCTCCGCCAGTATAGTTACCGTCTGGATCACTAAAGCTACGATCTTTTGCCAGGTCAATTGCAGCAACCAGAGCAGCAAGGTCTGTGAATACGCCCACAGTTCCGGCAGCATCATCAAAAGCAACAATAGATATCGTGACATCCGTATTGCTGAAGAACAACGACTGAGCAAAGGATTTAACCGCTTCTATCTGGTCATCCAACTCACCGTTATCCACACTTCCAGAGAAGTCCATTACGATACCAATATTTTGCGGCGTCGGTTCAGCTACTTCAACTTTCACACAATCGATATCAGCATTAGCCGTTGGAACATCATCTTTAATGTTCACATCAAATGATCCGACAATAGGATCACCATCACTATCTGTCGCGGTAAATGAAACACCGTTAAGAACGTTTGTATCTTCCCCAGAAACAGCATGCTTAACTTCATCAAGTAAGGTGACTTTATAACCGTAAGTCACCTCACCGCCAGTTGTTGCAGCAGACGTCGTTGTCAGAGCGATCTCAATGTAATCTATTCCACCAGCAGAACCAACAAGGTTACCACCAGCATCCAATCCAAAGGTGATTGGTGTACCGTCAAGTGTCGTTAGTTCACTATCCAGTGCAAGTGTATCTTTAAGAACAACTCCACCAGAAGTTGTTGGAACATCATTATCATAATCAACTGTAAAGCTGCCTGTATCTTCTTCTGATGTATCAGTATTTGGAACATCGTCCAAACCACCCTCATCAACAAGAGCTGTATCAGAGGTTGAAGTTACAGTTGGTGTGCTGTCGGTTGCAATGTTGAGAGTAACAGTCGCTTTAGACGTATCGCCATCACTATCAGTTATCGTATATGTAAAGCTGTCTGAGCCTTCCTCACCAGCGTTTGCCTGATATGTAAAGGTACCGTCGTTATTATAAGTAACTGTACCTTTAGACGCTGCATCGGTAAGCGCAACCCCAGTCGTTAGACTTACACCATCAGCACCTGCTGTATCGTTCCCAAACACATCGATGATTACAGAAGAATCTTCGGGGACATCCCCAATAACAACATCGTCAACAGCTGTTGGAACATCATCAATGATCTTAATTGATAGAGTACCTGTTGCATCATCACCATCACGATCCGTAACGATGACAGACAAATCATCATACTGACTATTTGTGCCACCACCACTTGGGTGATCAGTCGCGTTGGTTAACTCATAGGTATATTGAACAACACCCGTAGATGGGTCATATGCGGTAATTGTCAGTATCCCAGCAGGTGTTACCACTGTTACACCCGGATTGACTGTCGTCCCGGTAATAACTTCTACGCCATCGATCACTACGGTACCAAGACCATCAGGTGCCGTGATTTTAAAGTCACCAATAACAACTGTTGATTCCGGCGTGGTATCACTACCGTCTGGGCTCAGGTCATTCTCGTTAAGAGTACCTTCGCCACCACCGGCTTTTGGTGTTAGATCAGTGATCGTCACGCCATCATTGGTACCTTTGATGTTAATCGTCAGGGTTGCTTCGTTCGAAGTGTCTCCGTCGTTATCAACCACATTGTAATCGAATGTAAGATCAACGTTATCCCCTTCAATCATCTGCTGAACAACAGCTGAATCATTATCCAGTGCGAATGAATAATCACCATTATCATCAACGGTTAGTGTGCCGTATGGAGAAGTATAAACATTACTTGGAGACCAGACCACCTTGTCAAATCCATCAGCACCGGCTGTATCAGCATTACCATCGGTAACGTTGAGATCACCATCTACAACATCAACACCTGAGAAGACGTTACCAGTAGCAACCCCAGACACAACAGGGTTCACATCGACTAAGATGTCATAAGAACCACCAGCAGCATTATAAACCTGAACATAAACAGGGCCGTCAGCTGTAGCTGTATAGGTAATTGGTGTTGTGCCAACAGTTTGAGCAGCACCGAGTGGCGTGAAACCACCACCAGAGGCGGTGAAGAAACGAACCTGTAGACCAGCAGTACTTGCACCAACTTCCGTAGAAATAGAGATGATTTCTCCATCCTTTAGAACAAGCTCGTACCCATCCTGTGCATTTGATATACCGTTACCACTAGCCAACGTACCTGAGACCCGGACAGAAGCTGTATCAGCAATTTCATCGTAGAATAGTTTTTCACGGTCAATTTCTTGAGGTGCACCACCATTCGTAATGCCGTTTGATTCTTGATCAATCACAGTCTGGAGAGATGTAGCATAAAAGCCAGCATCTTCCTTCACATAATCAGTTTCACCCAGAGCTGACGGACCATCATCGCCAATCCGAATAATGATATCTTTTGGAGTAGAAATATCATCATCACTATCGGTTACGCGGACACTAAATGTCTCTGTAATCGTATCAGCTGCGCCTGTTTCATCATCATCTGGATGGGTAGATGCTGTATCAAGAGTATATGTCCAGCTATAGCTGCCATCAGTTTCAATAGAGAACTCGATAGAACCAAGTGGGCTTTCAACGACAAGGCCGTCGGTTATTTCAACCCATGAAGTACTATCATTATCATATACTTCAACCGCTTTCACAGTGTCTTGGCCGGTTTCAACATCGAAGCTACCGTTGGCTTCAAGTGCACTTGGTGAAGGACTTGATCCATCTGGGCTCAATCCAGATTCGAGAACCAGATCATCGGATATAACGAAGTCAGTGATTTCTGGAACGCTGTCTTTTAGCGTGACTGTGAAGCTACCGGCTTTGATGGCAACGTTATCAGTGAAGTCACCTTCCAGATCGCCCACACCGTCCGTTGTCTCACGGCTTACACTGTATACATTTACAGGGTAAGCCACTGCAGCGTCATCAGTAACATTGCCAATGTCTAGGGTCACAGAGCCTGTACCCGTGCCACTATCAACGGTCACTGCGTCTGCAGCCGTTGCTGCATTAACAAGGATGTAATCGCCATCTGGAACCCCAGGATAAGCGACACCGGTTCCATCAAAACCTGCTGTGATTGTGATAGGCACAACACCTGTAGGTGCCGCAAATGGTCCAGAAACTTCGACGAGGAAGCTATGCCCTTCAGAACTATCGGTTACATCAGCAAGCATCGCCGAGAGATCAACAGTAACACTTGAATTCTCTAGCGCATTGGTATCAGGATCTACAGTCGTATCGATTACAGAACCAGCTACGGAAGAAGCCGCATCTGCAACTGCATCAACAACAACAGTAATATCGTCACTTGTAGATGCCGAAGTTAGGTTTGAGCCCGGATCTATCGCAGTCGCAGAGACCACAATTGCACCGAGATCAACGTCGCTTTGTGCATCTGGTGAGACTGCGACAGTAACGACTATTGATTGAGTAGAAGCACCCGCACCTGAGTTATAGACATCCAGAGTAGCAACCCCAGAACCATCCACGGTAACCGGCGTGCCATTGATCGTTACGACATAGCCTGCACCTAGTCCGTTCAGGCCCGTAACGGTAACAACATTAACAACATCGTCGCCTGTAGTCTGAACAGTTGCACTAACCGTTTCAGAAGTATCTTCCTTAATAACAATCTGATGCCCATCAACAATGAGATCATCATCATTGGTAATAACAACAGTAGGTGGAGTTACGACAGGTGTGATGAAGAATTGTTCAGTCGCTGTTTTCGTATCACCATCACCATCAGTCACCTTAATTGCGAAAGATACCACTGGGTTACCAGAGCTGTGATCCACACCATCATTTGCAGTAAATGTCCAACCAGTAGCAGAGATATTGAGGACACCTTTACCAGTAATCGTAATATCATCACCCACTGCAGCCGTAGTAGCGACACCATCAACCAGAATGACAACTGAACCCGTATCAGAAGCACCATCCAAACCAAAATCATGTGCCCAGGTTCCAGTTACATCAGCACCTTCTGCAACAGACGTTGCATCAGAGATAGTAACGACCGGGCCATCGTCTTGAATATGCACATGTAAACGATCGCTGGATACATCGCCATCGGCGTCAGTGATTGTAAAGTTGAACCAGATGCCAACTTCGTCCGAGCTACCGATCTGATCAATATCATCCTGATCAACTGGACCAAGAAGTTCGATCACATAGACACCTGTCGTTGCGTTAACCGTAACCTGAATCACATCTTCTGATGCTCCAGCAACACCAGTTGCTGCAGTACCATTCATTGTCCAGAGATTAGTTACTGCGTTAAAAGCCGGTCCATCAAAGACAACTGGCTCACCATTTGAAGTGAAAGATCCAGAAACATGCTCAGCACCGTCGGCCAATGTGCTTTCAAATCCAGTCAGAGCATAGGTTCCAGCACCGTCTGAACCAAAATCCCCAGAAAGAGTACCTGATACCTTTTCAGTTCCATTTTGATGAAGGTCATCTTCTTTCAAGTCGTTGCTAGAATTCCAAGTGTAATCAGCATCAGGACCATCGTCCTCGAAGGATAAATTACCACCGAGATCAATACTTTCAGAGGCAGTATCATTATCACCATCAGTAACCGTTGCTTTTAGATCAAGAACACCATCTGCAAGGAAAATTGGCTCATCATGACTAGTGCCTTCAATTGGGTGATCCATTGAAAGGTTCTGAACCAAAGTAACGTTACCAGAACCATCAACGCTTACACTAAACGCAACAGCTCCACCAATACCACCAACACGGCCTTCAACAGCACCAGACGGTGCTGTAAAGAGCAAGATATTCAGTCCAGCTGTTGTATCCAGACCACTGTCTGCACCTTCAGCGGAAACAACCAAATCATAATCTACTGACTGCTCACCATCTTCGCCCGCATCAACGCTAAAGCGATTTGCAAAACTTATCGCAGTTGAGGCGACACCAAGGTCGGTTTCATCAACAGTTACAACTGGGTCAGTACCGGTAGCTGCCAGAACGATAGATGGGCCATCATCCTTAAAGGAAAGATTACCACCAAGATCAAGGTTTTCAGAAGCAGTATCGTTGTCACCGTCTGTAACCGTAGCCTTAAGATCTAAGACACCATCTCCAAGGAAAATTGGCTCATCATGGCTTACACCTTCAATCGGGTGGTCCATCGCAATGTTTTGAACCAGAGTAACGTTACCAGAAGCATCAACGCTTACGCTAAACGCAACCGCACCAGTCTCGCTCCCAACTCGTCCTTCAACACCTGTCGCTGTTGTATAAAGCAGAATGCTCTCACCAGCTGTTGTGTCCAAACCACTGTCGGCACCTTCGGCCGAAACAACCAAATCATAATCTACTGACTTCTCACCATCAGTACCTGCATTAACGCTAAAGCGACCTGCAAAACTTGTCCCAGCAGAGGCAACGCCAAGGTCTGTCTCATCAACAGTTACAACTGGGTCAGTACCCGTAGTTGCGAGATCAATAGATGGCCCATCGTCTCTAACTTGAACAGTGATTTTAGCAGGGGCGCTTTCATCACCATCACCATCAGTCACGACATAATGGATTTCATCCATTGATGTCTGTTCGTTATGGTTATTGGTATTGGTATGTTCGAAAGCACGGAACTGCAAGAAGACAAAATCTGCGGCATCAGCAGTACCAAGCTGATCAAGCGAGGCTTCAAAAGCTATCGCACCATCATCATCAGCGGCTCCGCTTTCACCTACACGGCCAATTACTTTATCTCCCAATGTATAGAGATAAATTATCTGGCCTGTTGCGGTATCAGTAAGATCAGATGGGGCACCATCAAAGGCATTACCATCTTTATCAGTAAGGGTAATTTTAGCATCAATGTGATCTTTACCAAAGTTAAAGCTCAATGGTTTTGTTGCTTTGGAAATTGCACTGGCTGGGGCAGTTCTTTCATCCTGGCCTTGATTGCCAGTTGTTTCATCAAAACGGATTACAGCGGCATCAGCAGTTGGAACACTATCTGTGATATTGATCACAATATCAGTAGTAACCGTATCAAGATCACCATCTGTCAATTCAACTGAGAATTTAACAGGAAGCGTTGCATCTTCCGTACCTGTGTGATCGATCTGACGGTATTGAACAAACTCGTAGTCTGCCGTACCTGCCGTTAAGTTAATGTTATCCAAGGTAATAACATACACCACGGAACCATCAGCTGTTGTACCGACTATTTGGGTACCATCACCATTAACCGTAGCCGTTACATCATCACCTGCAGATGTTACGTCGCTAACTTCAGTTAGAAGTTTTAGTGATGCAGCACCATCAGAACCACCATCAAAACTCAAAGCACCATTAACGATGCCACAAGGGGCACCATGAACCACAATATTGAGATTCACATCATTGTAATCACCATCCCCTGAAGGAACCAAGAGATCTTCCCAGTTTGAATTCCCTGGAAGCTGATTATCAACTTCGTGATCAGTACCGTTGTCAGGATTTAGATCTGCCTTACTGAAGAACACAGGTGCACCAGAACCATTAAGTACGATGTCATCAGCATCTGTGTTCGGGTCGCCTTCAATTACAGCACTCCAGGTCGGTGAGCCAGGCAATCCAAGTTGCTTGAATACAACTGGCGTATCATCATCTAGACCTGCATTAGCTGAATTACCATTTGGAATGATGAAGAAACCAAATCCAACGGCACCAGCAGGAACATCTGCAGGATCAATTGTAAAGCCGTCGGTTTGTCCGTCTTCTTGCTTAACATTATCCCAGAGAACTTCCCCAGAAATTGGATTACCAGAACCATCCACAAAGAAATAACCGAATGAACTGTTATATCCTGCACTATCCGCATTCGCAATTTTAGCAAGATCAACGGTCACTGGAGTAGTAACCCCAGCAAGACTGTAGATGCCGCCAACTGGAGGCATAGCCATTTCTGCAAGATCGACGGTCTGTTGAGAATTTTCAAGGAAACTAGGACCATCGTCCTCAAACTTGATCAACTGGCCAAGCTCAAGACTTTCGTCTGTCTTATCACCATCACCATCCGTAATCTCTACTGACAGCTCAAGAACACCATTTGTAATAGAAAGTGGGGTGCCAGCCTGATCGTGATCAGCATCAGCACCGTGGTTCAGAGCTGCATATTGAGTAACCGTTACTGCGCCGTCACCAGCTGCAACTGTAATCTCAAGAACAACAGTCTCAACACCACCAATTGTAGCCTTACCAACGATAACACCCGTAACAGGGTCCTGTGTCAGAACAACCGCATCGCCGTTTGTAGCTGTTAAACCTGAGACCGCAGATGTTAGGTTTAGACTAAAGACACGTGAGCTTTCACCGTCTGTACCCGCATCAACTGTGATATCAACAAGATCCGCACCAGAGATGGCCGCGTAACCAATCGCTCCAGCAGGTGCGCCTACTGTGGTTTCATCAGCTGCATTCGGATCGGCTGCATCAACACCAAGGCTCTCATCAAGTGTGAGTTTCAAGGATGCATCAGCGTCTGATTTGAACTCGGTAATAACAGGACCATCGTCTTCAAACTTGATCAACTGACCAAGCTCAAGACTTTCGTCTGTCTTATCACCATCACCATCCGTAATCTCTACTG